>Ga0208717_1000052_pt1 | contig 78371 bp, 68 predicted proteins | sample NGESurF53shallow_FD_184489 | JGI IMG/M metagenome (GOLD analysis project Ga0208717, IMG submission 184489) | Arctic peat soil microbial communities from Barrow, Alaska - NGEE Surface sample F53-3 shallow (SPAdes) | ecosystem: Environmental > Terrestrial > Soil > Wetlands > Peat ... | reverse complement strand
TATCCAATGGCTTACATACGTGTTTGAAAATATCAACGACCATAAGATAAATGCGATAGAGGAACTGCTACCGCAAAATTATACCGCATTATTGAATAAGTAATGAAGGGGTTAGTGGAGAGGATACGACTATTCTACCTAATCCTATCAATTTTTAATAATCCACACTGCTTTCCATAATAATAACCTCTGCCGCTATTATAAATATATTCCTCTATTTCCGGATTATTCTCATAATTGGAAAAAGCGAATATTTATTTGTTTACTGATAATCTTAAGATAATCATGATGTCCGTAGTTACAAACTACGGACAGCGGCTCTTTTAATTTGGGGGTACTATATTCTTAGGATAGCCGGGGAATAAGTACCTCCGGGGCTATGATATATTGGTTTGTTTTCAGCTGCTTTTCTATTTTCATTTTGTGCAATGGATTTTGTTGCACAGAAGTTTGATATCAGTACCAGAATAGAAACGTATATGATTCCTTTGTTCATAAGACTCAAATTTTTTACCGTAAATTGCTACCAACTCGAATGTTAGCACCATTTAATCTTCGCATATTATAGCCGTCACGTCCAACAAACACATTATCGCCGAATTGAAATGTAACATGATGAAACGCTAATGAATTAATATCTCCAATGTCTTCTGGCTCTTTGTCTGTATCAAATGAAAGTGCTGAAAATTCAAACTGTTTTGGTATTGGATAGAAAAATATTTGTGTACCTCCATCATATATATTCAGTTGTGTTTTGTAATCAGGGAAACGTTGTATGATGTCAATCATTTTTAAATTAAAGTCTGTTCCTCCAAAAGATAAATAGTCAATAGGCTTGTCAGCGTCATTGTATAATAGGTCTGGATTGATGCAAGCAGTTTTAAATCTCCTGTCAAATGGTACAAGAAATTTAGAACCACGTTTTTCTTTACTAAACCTTGAATCTTCTATGCCAATAACTTCAGCCAACTGAATAGTTGAAGGGCATTTGTCTTTCGTAAGAATTCTGCACATATTGTCAAACCAATCTATGTCGGTTAGAGACTCTAATTCACTCGTTGAAATTATAGGTTGTGTCATGTCAAGTTGCAATATGCCTGGCGTTCGGCAGGAAATATATATTCTGATACTTGTCTAAAATATAGTCTGTCTGTTTGAAGTTTCACAATGGTCGTGTCGCATTACAGGCAACACAATATTACAAGAAACCCACAACATCTTCCAAAATAAATTGAGTCTTTGCAGGTGTTCCTGTTACAAACTTAATAAACCTTCCGGCGGCTTGCACGAATGATGTGGGCTTGCGAAAGGAAGGGAACACCCACAAGGATATTATCTATGAAATAAAAAGAAAGATGCGAATCCATTGATGTCGTTTGTCAGAGAAATCGACGGCATTAATTTTTTAACGGAACAACCGCATCAGCTGAAGCCCTCATTTGTAGGAATTTTTATTTATTCTATTTTAATAGCGTCAATCTTAAAGCCATTACTATTGATGTGAAAGCCATCTACTTTATTTTGACTATCCCTTGTAAATTTTTGTTCTGTGTTAAATGCTGCTATCAAAAAAAAATCAGAATTGGATGTAAAGTAGGCTTTGTATTTTTCCCTTTGGTTAAATCTTATCATCAAATTTTTATTTTCCAGAGTAACAATAATAGTGTCATCATGCAATTTATATTTTCCTACATAAGATTTCAAAATTTCATTATCTACAGTTATAACCTTTTTAATTTTCGGAGCATAAAAACCTTTCCAGTTATAAACAGAAGCTATACTATTAATTATTTCATCGAAAATACGCGTGTTGTAAGTATTTGCCATTACCACCACTCCATTACCATTTTGAATACTTCCATAATATTGACTGACAAAGCCTTCGTCCGTTCCCTCGTGGCTAAAATATTTTTCACTTCCTTGTTTGGTAATAAACACTCCTAATGCAGCAGAACTATCTATGTAAGGAGTAAGCATAAGTTTAGTCATTTTTTGGGAAAGCACTTTATTGCTTTTATCTTGTAATGACAATTGCGTCTCAATTACGTAATGAGCCAAATCAGTAGGGTTCGTCCATAAGCCTGCAGCTGCCTGCTCCGGATAAATGTGGTATTTGCCTTTTACTTCTTTTCCATTGTTGTAGTAACCTGTTGCCAGCAAGCTTAATTTGTCAGCAGGTGGTGGCTGCGTGTAAAAACTATGAATTAAACCCATGGGCTTTAGTACATTTTGCAACATGTATTCATCATAAGGTTGCCCTGTTATGTCTTGTAATATCAATTGGGATATTTCTATTCCTCCGCCTGAATATTCATATTTGAGTGATGGCTCAAACATTGAACGAACTGCTTTACTATTAGCAGGTTTTTCACCGTTTAAAATTTGTATAAGTGTAGGTATTTTATCACCTTTTTCATAGCCGAGAAATCCATGAACATTTAACCCTGCTGTATGGCTCAACAAATTAGAAAGTGTTATTTTTTTTCCCTTAGATAATGAATCGTAGGGAAATTTCCATGATTTCAAGTAGTCATTAATATCCGAATCAAGACTCAATTTACCTTCCTGAACTAATTTTAAGACACCAACTGCATTCAGTGATTTACTTATTGAACCCGCCTGAAATAATGTAGCCGTTGTTACTGGTCGTTGTTCGGTACTATCTGCCCAACCATATCCTCTTGCCCATTCAATTTTATAATTTTTGATTACTGCTATACTTATTCCATTGACGTGATAAAATTTCATCCTGCTTGCAAGTGTCCATTTAAAAGGCTCATTCTCTATTTGCACCCATCCACGCAAATTATTCACAACTTTTGCAATTTTTGTCTCTACCTCTTTAGAATATTTTTGATCTGTTTGCCCATATAGAACGCAGGTTTGAACACAAAATAATAACAATAAAACAGCTGGTGAAAAAGCTTTGGTGAATTTATCCATAAAGATGTTTTGAATTGTGAAGTCTCCAATAGAATTTCCTAAAACGAAAAAGGCTTAGCGAAGTATGGGCAATAGTATTCGTTCAGCCGAAACGGCAAATGAGAAAAGTAATAAAAGATGAAGATAACTACAAAAGATGAATAGAGAACTTTCAGCTGGAATTATAGCCCCTTTGTTGGCTAAAGTGGGGGTTAATATTATTTACCTTCCTCCAGTCTTAAATGTAACACATCGTATCGTTCTATTTCCAGTTTGTATTTGTCCTGAATAGACATGAGTTCTGTCCGGAGTTTGGTATTATTGAGCAGATCCAGGGCTTCCATTTTACCATACTTTTCCAAAAAATCCCTGTCAGCCAAAGCATAAGGCAAATGTTCCTCAACAGCGGAAGCTTCAAACTCTTTAACAACCGCGTCACCCTCTTCAGCCAGATCAAAAGAAATATGAAAGGGCGTCTCCGTCATACCTCCGTGCCTGAAGGCTTCAGATTCCGGCACTTCAAGAAAACCAACGGCACATACCCTATTAAAAATTTCATCCATCATTTCCTTGTTATCATAAGGAAAGCCAATGGTCAAATAAGAGGCCATGTATAATTGCTTAGCCAATTCTATTAGTTCGTCGGTGCTAAAGGAAATTGTAATTTCTTTCATATCAAATTGTTTTTTCTCCTAACGGGGTTTGTTTATCACGAAACATTATTAAACCATTCCCAAAATAGCACCAACAAGTTATAAATCCAAAATTATCAATTCCATTTTCATAAAAGGAAGTCCATAAGTAAAAATAATATTTTGGCCGATGGCGGTGTTCCTCTCTTTCAAAAATGACAATTGGTGATTGACGCCTCCGTCTGGTCTCCTGACCAACGGCATCTTCGGCATACTGGGCTTCGGAAAAGGAACACCCACGCCTCTTCAGGTTCAGCCACAAGGATTCGTTTCATCCGTTTTGTTGGTGAGGCAGCCGCACTTTTCCTTAGCTCAACACCAGCAGAGGGTTAAAATAGTTGTACAATAGTTTGCTGATTTCATTTCATTTATTTTTATTTTATTTAAGTAATCTTAACTGCCCCAGGTGGTATTGCAGATGGGAAGTTCTGGAGATGATGATATTCAGTTTATTGCGGTGCGGCTCTTTAACAAACTCTTCCGCAGACACAGCCGTGTGCTTCTCCAACCATTCTTCAGGTGTTACAGCGTCAAATTTTTGCTTTAATACCTCACACTGTTTAGCCCAAAAGCTTCTCAATACTGATGCGTTGGGAATATTGGCCACTGCTTTATCAGGAGATTTAATAAAAGGTTCGTACAATTCAGGATACCATTTTCCGCCCATATCCAAAAGTATCAGCATGTTATCGTGAACTGCAATGAGGTGCCCTAATAAATAGATTCCCCTGTTTTTGCCAGGCGCAATTTCCTTTTGCAATGTTTCGTCTGTCAAGTCAGTAAGCAATGTGTTCCATTCTTTAATGGATGCATTCCATCTATCAAGGATCATCTTTATGATCAATTCTGTTGATGTCATTTTTTTTATTTTTTGTTTGATGTGATTATTATTTAGCAAAAGTAATATCTAAATACCCGTTAGCTGAATAAAATAGACTTTATAATGAGTTGTTTTGGACAAGTATAATGAATATTTTTTGATCCTTCGCAGGTTTTCCTGTTACAAATTTAATAAACATTCCGGCGGCTTGCACGAATGATGTGGGCTTGCGAAAAGATGCGAATCCATTGATGTCGTTTGCCAGAGAAATCGATGGCATTAATTTTTTAATGGAACACCGGCATCGGCTGAAATGCAGAATTATTTTGAATAGTTCTCCCAGGCACGCATTACGTCAAAGGGATTGGGTTTTAATATCGCCTGGTGCTCTTGTTCAGCTCTGTCTCTCCAGTCTTTGTTCAACACTGACAAAAACTCTAATTGTTTTGAAAAATATTGCAGGCGATAGTCTTCTTTTTCATTTACATTATTTACCAGGAACTCTGTTGCCATAGAAAAAGCGATACTCCTGAATACTTTGTAGAGTAAATCGTTTATGTCAGGCGAAGGGTACTCATATTCTCCTTCGCTATCAACTAAAACATAATATAGTTGCCCATGCTTGTCAACTTTTATATAAGCATGGTCTTCGCCTATTGAATGCCCATAACCGGGCATAAAATTCCGGGGTGCATTTATTTTCCGGGCTAAAATGTCTATTGAAGTTTTTATGTCGTCTAAGATAACCTGCATATTGTTCTTTTGAATTTATTTCTCTGTTTATCCTTACCACTCTTTATGAAATAAAGTCCTTCTCACAGCCATGCGCTAAGTTAGGAAATTATTTTAAAAGGACGCCATGTGCTGTTCTGCCACAATCTTGCAAAAAAGCGGTGGGTGGTTTATAGAGGTTGGATCATTTTTCCCAGGCACACTTCTCTCCTGGCGGGTGTCCTCACCCGACATTTCACGATCATAATTTTATCCCCAATTATTTAAACATTCTACGGATAGCCTGGGAACACCTTCGCCGGCTGGAAAAATAAAAACAATGGTTTTCTGAAATATTTATTGCCGTTGGTCAGGAGACCAGACGGCGGCACACCCTCCATTAGATGGGCCTCGGAAAAGAAACACCCACGAAGGCTAAAAATATAGACAACCCTGAGAAGGAAGTTATTAAATCAAGGGCAAACCTATATTAACGAGAATCAAGCAAATTAACCACAGCCTGAGAAGATTTGCCCGGTTAATGTTTTTTGCCAAACATATCATTGATATAAGCATACAGTGCTTTGGCTTCCTTTGTGGCATGTGCATCAGATAGCCGGCGCTGCTGTTGGGCCAACAGGGTAAAGGGTAATCCGGAAAGGTTATTTTATTTTTGTCATTTGATAAACAGCAACTAATTTTCCTTCCTTAATTATTCCTCTTCCTGTAAATAATACATTTTGTTCAATTGTGCCTTTTCTAACTCTTGTCCAATTCAAATGAAAAACACTATCAGTTAAAGTGATTGTAAGATCAGAAATAAATTGTTGACCTTTTTCTTCCCATCCCGTTTCAAACGTTCCCTGGAATAAATTTGGGCTATCCACAATTTTGATGCTTTCATCATTAAATTGAGTTGAATGATTATTAAAGTATTCTCCTTGATACTCATTATTTTTTTTGCTTAATATAAATGTTCCAAAGACTTGTTCCATAATTTATTTTATTTGTCGTTTATGATATTTTTTTATTTACTCCTAATTTAATTATAACATCAAACCATTTCCTATTCCTCTAAAATGCATTTTCTTACAATATTATCGATTTCCTGAGAATTAATTCCACCGTTTGGATTCTCCTCTGTAATAATTAAAACTTTTTCGTCATTTGGCGTTGCTTTTGTAAATAATACAAAGCCATCCTTAAGATATGATTCCAATTTCTTTTCCCACTTCTCTCTATAATCTGTCTTAGTCATCATTCCTAAATGTTCCCAATAAAATTTCTTACCTGTTTCTATATTTTCAATTGTAAAATCAGGTTTTACTGTTCTTTCTGAATTATCGAATTTCAATTTATCCTCGTAGGCATATGAAATACGTTTTTTATACTTGTTTAAACAATTCCCAATTATCACTTCATTTTTACTCAGCATGGGTTCTCCCCTTTCACTTATATTTACGTAACGGGCATCATACCATTTTTTATTAACCTCACGAACCTGCGGCAAATGAAATAAATCTGTGAACCGACGAGCAGTTGAAGAAGCATCAGTTGACGCAAGCCGGATAAAATCCCGAAAATCCCCCTGATGTAAAATAATGATTTTATCTACCTGTCTCGTTAAAGCAGTATAAAGTAATTCACGACTTAGAATTGCCCCTTTTGAAGGAAGAATAAAAAACACTTTTTTAAATCCACTTCCTTGTGATTTATGAACAGTAATTGCATAAGCCAATTCAAAAGAATATTTCCCATCCTCATCTAAATCCTTTGGCCGGAATACATAACTGTATCCCTGTTGAGTTGAAAAAGAAATTTCGATGTTTGGCTCGCCATGAGAATTCCAATCCTTTCCTCTGAATTCACCGGTAATTACGCCAATTTCACCATTAGCGATATAATTAAACGCTTCTTGTTTTTGATCATTGGGTCTAATCTTTTGCCAACTTTCCCACCTCGTGTTTTTTAGATTGATAACTTTATCTCCATAAACTATATTATCGCTTCCTTTCGGCTTGGCAATTTTCCTCTTTTTAAAATAACGGGAATCCTTTGGCTGGACATTTAAGGCTAAATCAATAAAATTTTTTCTATAAGTTGTTTGAATAAATTTATTAACTTCTTTCACCCCATAACCGTATCCATTTACCGGTGATAATATTTGCCAGTTCTCAATAATTTTTTCAGCATTTCCATAATTGAAGTAAAGGAAGTTTCCAAACTCCTTTCCTCCAATTGACATATTAAAAGCTTTTGAAACATCTTTTGAATCTAATCCAAGTTCAGCCTCTAAAATAGCAGGGAATTTATCTCGAAAATCATCGCTTTCATACCATTTCTCTAACCGGATATGTTTTGAAACAATTTCGTTTGAGGCAAGTAAATGAAAAGTTTCGATATCTTCTTTTGTCGGTTCATCGCCAAAACATTTACTTAATGCAACATCCCAACGTTTGTCATTCTCCTGAGATTGTCTTCTGATTTGCCTTAATTCTGCATAAGCAGGGCCTGTGCGAATTTTGTCATGTTTAAATGTCTCTGGTCTCAATTGTGAAACAATATCAACGAATGGCCTTCCGGTTCCAATTGGTGGCAGTTGTCTATAATCACCCACTAAAATAATTCTATCAACTGGGCCTAATGCATCAAATAAAGAAGCTAATTGTTCCTCAGTAAGCATAGAAGCTTCATCTATAATAATGTTTTTAGCACCTGAAAACTTTGCACCTTCTTCATTTATTAAATAATTTCCGGTGGCAGCATCATATCTATCAGGATAAAGAAATTGAGCTAATGTTTTTGCATTATGACCTAATTTTACCCTTGCCTTGCCTGTAGGAGCAAGCTTTAATACACCTCCCTTTTTAATTTCAGGAACTTCTTCAAAAATTTCCAGTAATGAGGTTTTGCCTGAACCAGCAGGGCCAATCAAAACAGAAAATCTGTAGTTGGTTAAAATCCTCAGTGATTCAGCTTTTTCTTCTCTCGCTAATAATTCGTCATTGTAATCAGCTCTCGATTTGTCAAGTGGAGTAAATCCACGATAACTATTAATTTCCTGCAACCAGTCCTTTTCTATATTATAGGGCCTGCTTACAACTTGCGAAATATTTATTCTTTGGCGAATAATTGATTTTGCTTCTATTAAACGTTGAAGTTTAAAAAAATGAAACTTATTTTCTTTAGTCGGCAAAATCGATTCTATTTCCTGTTTAAAAAACTCTTCCTCTGATTGAGCCATTAAAATATCTTCATCAATGGGAAATGGCTCGTCCATTGCTTTTGTTTGCAATCGATCTAATAAATCAGAAAATGGAAGTAAGGAATGACCTTCCAAAGCTGCTTCTTCCAAAACTGAAATTGCAAATGCCCTTACTCTCCTTTCATCAAGATGATCGGTAAGTGCAACCCCCTCTTTTAATGGAAAAGCTTCACGTATTTTTTGCGGAGGTAAAATGAGTTTGTCAATCTGACGAAATGAAACTCCATGTAGATCGAATCGGGTTTTTTCGTAAAGCAGGTAAAGGTTACTTACAATTTCATCTATTGATCCAATTGCTGGATCATGATTATCAATAATCAGTTTTGCCTGATCATTATTTAGTTGACATCTGCTAAGAAGTTTTAAAAACTCTTTCTTCTTTAATGGTTTGCCTTTCCAGATTCTTTGAGTTGTAGGAGTAAAAAGTTTTGCTCCTTTTTCTTTAAAATATTTATCTGGTTGAATTATGCTTTCTTCAAATATTTTCCATGGATCAGTCTTTAAAAGATCACCATCTTTTTGAAGAATGTATTTTTCTATCTCCCATGCAATTGTATTACCTTCTTCAATTTTTAATGCGCTTAGGACAGAACCCATTCCTGGAAATGCGCCACGCATATCCCATATTTTAGAAATTTCATCGTCAATCCATTTTAATTCCTTGGTAAATTTCTTTTCGAGTAAGACTTCTGACTTTTTTAAACTATCACCCATATTAAGGAGTGCATCAATTGCTGTATCGTGTTCTACCAGTTCCGACCCAAAAGAGAATTGAGCAAAATCAGGAGCATAAGCCACATAATCTTTTAAGTCAACCTCAACATTTTCATCCTTTACATACTTTAAGATATCGTGATATGGAAGTAGGAATCCATCCGGATTTTTATTTGTCAAAGTATGTTCCACACATCTATCCCACGGATAACTGCGGTGTCCATTATCAGTAGCACTATCAAACTTATATTCAAGTATTCCGCCTACATCATTTTTAAGCTTGGCAACACCTACAATCACTCTTTCATTTGGTTCTGATAAAGGAGTATGTTTTGCATAAAAGAAAATTAAAGATTGCTGCTTTTTCAGGCAACCAAAAAAAGCATCCAACAATATCTTTTGATTATGTGGATGCTGAACCCATTGATTTCCCTCAAATCCAAGTTTTGCATCTACTTCAGATTCCAATTCAGATTTATAATCCAATTCATAAATGCTTGCCTGTTGTGAATAATTTGGATAGGTACTTTTCTCTTTCTCTTTTAACATCCATAAAAAGGGAACTGCATCAAATGAAAATGGCTTATGATAATAATCGCATGGCTTAAAATGAGCAAACATGGGATTAATATTTGTCCACGAATGAGCAACTTTTCGAACATAACTATTTGGAGAAAGAAAATCTCCTTTTTCTGTAACACATGGAGGTAAGAAATCTTCTCCTATTTCTTTATTTGATGGTTCCGCATCCGGATTCTTTGTAGCATCAATTTTCTTTAAAATTCGGCAGAATGAATTGTCTAAAACATTGCAGCAAGACTTGCCATTCCATTTGTTATCATGCCATGGAACTCTTGCAGAAAGATGTTTAATTGGTAAGGTTTTATTCATGTTGTTTTATTTTGTTTTAAAATCACTGCAATGGTCTCTGGCTGAATACTTTCCGTATGGAGTTCAACAGTTGCCTGGTTTTTATTTTTATATTTTTTTATCAACTGCACTTAATACTAATTCTGAAAAATATTTTTCCAGCCGTGTTTTTAAGACAACGCCTATTAAATTATTTTCTTTATCAACCACAGCGATAAAACTTTTACCTGAAGAATTAATTTTTTTATAAACTTCAATTGCCGTCTCCGACAGGAAAATCAACTCGGTTGTTGTTTCTAATACGATATTATTAATCCGATTTTCTTCAATTGCTCTTACAAAAGATTGTAGAACATTGTTTTCATATTCGATTAGTAAAAGACTTCTATCTACTAATGAAATGCTTTTAAACTTACCCTTGGAATCGGTGACTTCGAAATATTTTATATTGGGTAGTTGACGTATGTAATCCTGTATAATATACGTTTGGTAGTAATTCTTTTTACCTGTTCTAAACAGCAAAACGTTAGTTTTTCTTTTTTTATCTGTGGGAAGACTTTGTAGATAGCGCAAAGAATCTTTTTCTTCCGGAAATATATATTGAATGAATTCAACAATGCCAGTAGTTGAACTCAATGGCTCGTCTGATGCTAGTTCCAATTCTACACCAAATCCTGAAAATTTTTTAATGAACCTTCCCACAATTAAGGCTAATATCAGCGGAAGCACTGCTATACCGATCCATTGAATATTAATATCTAACCAATCCTCTTTGTAAGCTCTGATAATAAAAAGAGCGATAATTATTAGGAGAGTACTCCCACATCCAATAAGAAGAATTCTTGTCTCTTTCTTCATTTTAAAAGCCAATTAAATTTTCACTTCAATTATCTTACTCGTATCAATGCCCAATATATCCACCACCTTTACCATCACTTTATACTTTCCAGTTTTCGTATATTCATGAGCGATGCTTGTAAATTCTAAGGCTGGCGTTTTCTTCGTGCGGAAGCTCTGCCATTCGTTTTCAAACAGATAATTACCTGTCCATTTTTCTTCTACCACGCCTGTTGAGGTAGTTATTTTAATGATTTCTTTTTTGTCTTCGTAATTAAAATCTATGGCCCAATAATCTATCCAGTCGTACCAGTTTTCAGTGAGTAAGGTTCGTTTGACAATTCCGTTTTTATCTTTTTCAATTTTAATAATCTGCCCGTCTTCAATGACTACTTTGCTTCCTGCGCGCATAGACTGCTGTAGTTCTTCAATATCATCCTGTGAATAATGAGTTACAAAATCAGTCAGTTCAATGGTGATTGTTTTGCCTTTTATTTTTTCTTTGGTATTAAGATAGGCAACATCAAAAAATTTCACCTGCCCTTTTTCTACCGCTCTTTTATCGAATACATCTTTTGGAATGTATTTCAAGGTGACGGATACGCCTTTCTCTTTCAGTTCCTGGATGAACTGCGGCGTTAAACCCATTTCAAATTCAAAGCCCAGCACATCTACCTGGGTATATAATTTCTGTTTGCATTCTTCAAAAATATCTATGAGGCGGCTTTGTGTTACTGGTACATCCAGCGGGCCTACATGTACAAACTTTCCGGCTTTGGTGCCATGCAAGGTTTCACAGCCGGTAATGCGTTTTGCTTTGTAGGCTTCCAGTATTAAATCTACATACAAATCTTCTTTTGCTTTTCGTTTTCCATTGGTGAGGTCATCCATGAAAAACTGCCTTTCATATTTGCCCAAATTCAACAACTCAAATGCCCGAAAATCTTTACCACTTGACTGCAATTCTCTTTGTACACCAATCAATCTTTTACGTGCGGTATGAATAGAAAATCTGCCTAAATCGGTTGTTATCCATTTGCGCCCTAACTTTTCTGCAACTGCTGCGGTAGTTCCGCTGCCACAAAAGAAATCTGCAATTAAATCGCCTTCATTTGATGATGCTTTGATGATACGTTCTAAGAGGGCTTCGGGTTTTTGGGTAACATAACCAACTTTTTCCAATGCCTGAGGTTGTACAGGCGAAATATCATCCCATAAATTTTGAACTTCAAATCCCTGCCAATCTTCCAGAAACATTTTTCTCCTAATTCTTCCATTTTTTGAAGACGGAAAAATTAGTTTTCCTTCTTCATCCCATTTCTTCATTAATTCAATATTAACAGCCCAGCCATTATTAGGTGGTGAGTAACCTTTGTATTCGTATTTCAAATTTGGTCTCGGATTTGGGCTTCCCAAATCTCCACTCCAATATTTTCTTCCTATTTCATCAATTTGATTGAATTTCTTAGAAACTTCTTCTTCACTAATTTCATCTCTCCTAAACTGTCTTTCATAATTATAATTTGACGATTTTGAGTACCACAATATTGTATCGGTTTGGACACCAAAAACGGTAGTTGAATTTGCAGTTCCTGTTTTTCTTTTCCAAATGATTTCATTTAAAAAGTTTTGACTAAAAATATCATCCAAAATTATTTTTAAATAATGGCTTATATGCCAATCACAATGCACATAAATACTTCCATCGTCCGCTAATAAATTATGCATCAGTTTTAACCGTTCATACATCATGGTCAGGTAAGAGGAAATTCCTTTTCCCCAGGTATCGCGGTAGGCAATTTCTTCAATCACACTTTGTTTCTTCTCAGCAGTTTCGCCGCCTATATCTATATTAAAACCAAAGTCGGCGCCTACGGCAAATGGCGGGTCAATATAAATCAGTTTCAATCCACGCTCTTTTTCTATTTCTTCGCGCATCGGGCCATTGGCCAAAGAAGAAAGAATGAGTTTATTATCTCCCCAAATTAATTTGTTGGTCCATCCCTGCAACTGCCTACCGCGTGTATCAAACATTGATAGAGCATCACCCTCCTTATTTTTTTCTTTTCGTGGCTCATCAATATGTTCAATACTGTGAAAGGGTAAGGCAACATTCGTCACGTCTTCTTTTCTTCCGTTCCAAAAAAGAAATACATCTTCTTCATCGGCAAAGAGTTTATAGATAAATTCTTTGGGCAGTTTTTCACCAGCCTTTATCAGTTCAATTATTTGCGATTTATCTTTTTCCGTCATGTGTTTATATTTTTTCAGGGTTGCCAACCTTTAAAAGGTTGGCAACCCTATTTCCATTCAGGATATTTTTTACAAAGGAAACAGTTCCCCTAATTGTTCATTCAACCTTTTGTTCATGTCAATAAAACGAACATTCAAAAGATTTGAATTTATAAGTGGATTTACATAGCTGGTAAGGCTACTTACGTCTTTAGAAATGATAGCCTGGATGTCCCTGTTTCTAATCTGGGCTAAAATTTTTACATCATTGGCTATGATTCTCCTGTTATATCCGGCAACGTTAGTTTTATTTCCCATTAACTCCTTATGAAAAATACCAGATGTTGCAGCGTCTCTGAAATCGAATGTTTCAATTTGTAAATTACCTAACGGAAGATTTTGTGGGTCATCGCCTACTGAATATTCGGCCACCACAATAGTGGACAAATGAATGGATATTTTTTCCTGCAAAAAAAATTTAAAATATTCAAGTGCATTGCTGTGCAGGTCATCATTTGCATCCATCAGCCGGATACAAAATGAAGTATCTAACATAATACTTTCTATACCCAATCTATTCATTTACACCTCCTCGTATTTCGGACAACCATTCATCTTTATCTTTAATAGCGCCCCAGCTTGAAGTTGCTTTTTTTATTAATTTCTGTAACGCAACTTCATCGTAATCCGGTTGATACTTCAGGTAATCAATCAGCTCAAGATCTTTTAATTGGCCGGTAGCAATATTTTGTTTTCCCTTTACCCACAAACCATATACTTTAAATAGCTTTTGATCGCCTGCTGTCAATTGTTCCTCAGTTGCATTTACCGTTAATTTGCCATAATGGTCTGTGAGAATGTGTAAATTAATTTTACTCAGGCCTCCTTCTTCATAAATTTTCCCATATAAGTATAAACTGGTATTTACCCAATCTGATTGAAAGGAAATAAACTGAGATCCATTATTAATTTTTATCAGCGATTTATCTTCAGATATAGACGACGTTATCACATATTCTCTTCCGCTATTGTAAGATTTGCGCTGCCATTTATCTATTATAAAAGCTGCTTTTGGTTCCAACAATTCTAAATTTCCACGATTACCTACTTCTGCTATCAATGCACTAAACATAATTGCTTTAGCCAGCGGTAAATAAAATATATTTTTTACAGAGCCTTCTTTTACTTCATAAGCAACCTTTGGGCGTTCATCCTTTTCTGGCTTTGTAGGAAATAATAATGTTTCAACATCCGTTAAAATCTCCCGGGTTTCCGCAATGTCAATATCTTTGGGATTAAGGCTCCCGCTTATGGTTCTTCCTTTTATTATAACTGATATGTAACCTGTTTGTTCCATTATTTCAAATTTAGGACATTTCCCTTTCCTTTCTCTAACAGGAAAACAAGAAATATCCTTTTTTTGTATTTTATTTTACTTCGAATATTTTACAAACATCTTTTTACGGATTAGGGTTGCCAACCTTTGAAAGGTTGGCAACCCTCGAGTCTATTTCACTCCAAATATTTTACAAACATCTTTGAAATTTTTTAAATCGTTTTTTACCTCATCCCATTTCTCCTGCTTCACATATACAGGTGTATAGGAATATTCACTTTGTACTGAATTGATGTCTTTACACCATGTTGCTAATCGTTTTATTTTACGAATATCATCCAGGTCTTCCCTACCTTTCGTTTCTAAAATATAAAATGTATTCGCACCGGTTTTTACAAAAAAGTCCGGGTAATATTCCCTGATATTTCCATCCTGCGCCTGGTATTCAATTTTAAAGTTGACACCTCCTTCCCCAACCGTATTTTTTGCATAGGAAATTACATCATCAAATCTGCTTTCCATAAAAGAAGCTACTTCCAGTTCAAAGTCACTGTCACCAATAATTTTATTGAAAACAGATTTTTTAGGAATCAGGAAAGGTTGGTTCTCTGCTATTTTAGGTTTGGTGTCTTTTAAAGAAATATAATTTTTAACTTCTGCTGTCCCTTTGTCTGAAATCGTTAATTCATCAATAGCTTTTTTAAAAGTTGTTTTCAAAATTTCTTTTGCATGCACTTCTGAAAGGTTGCGCATCGTTTGTGCATCGCTTAATTCTACTTCTTTTGAAAACAATTTATATTTTATAAAACTTTCCACCTTTGGATAAAGAATATTAAATCCGCTTACCAAACGACTGTCTTTCAGGATAGCCGAAGTAAAAAAAGAAATTACGTTTCTATAATCAGGAAGAGTGTCTTTAAAAATTGTCTTATGAGAAAAATCTCCATCAATATTTGTAAAAACAATTTCTTTTAATTCCTCATCATTGAAGTCTTTGAATTCTGCTTTTTCATTCTTGAATTTACTAACGTCAATCAGTTCCAGGTTTTTAAATTCACGGTATATTCTCGGGCTCATTTGAGGAATAGGAATATCCAGTGCGTCCAAATCTTTATTGGGATTTTCTTTATCTACTTCAATAATTACGGGCGAATGGCCTTTGGTCCCCTTACCCATTGGGCTGTATTGAAATTCCACACCTTCTGTTTTCAGGCTTTCAACAAATTCTAAAAATGCAGGTGTTCCTACAACTACTAATTTTTCCTGTTCTTTATATCCAGTTTCTGGGAACATGCGTCTTAACCCTCTTCCAATGGTTTGTTCCGGAAGAATTTGTGATTCCGCACCAAATGGCCTAAGTCCAACAATAGTAGCAACGTTTCTAACATCCCAACCTTCGCGAAGCATTAATACAGAAACTACCGCTTTGTATGGGGAATCATCTTTATCAATATCATTTGCAGCCTGGCGCAGAATATCTAATTGGTCTTTATCTTTTTTAGTGGTCGCAGCTTCTTTGACTTCTCCTGAATTATTGGTATGAATGGTCAAAACTGAACCCTTCAATTTTTGGTAACTGCTTTCTAAATATAATGCCGCCTGGTCTGCTTCTTTTGTGCTCATCGTCATTATAAAAAGAATCGGTGTCTTGTAATTTTTCAATTCTTCATATTGCTTTTCCCATTCCAGGTATCCTAAGTGAATATAATCTCTGTAACGTTCTACAAAATCGCTACTGTCTTTTTCATGAATTTTTTGACGGGAAACTTCATCAGGCAAAACGGGCGATTTTACTACATTTTGTTTGATGGCTTCTACTAAGGGATAATCACAAATCGTTTGAACGAAAATAGCGCCGTTGTTGTGTTTAGGCGTCGCCGAAAAATCTGCCTGCAAACTGATTCCATTTCCGTTTTTCAGTTTTAGTTTATTGCTGATATCTTCAATGCTCCTGAACCACGCCAACGATTTATCATGAATATGGTGCGCTTCATCATTAAGCACAACAAGATCTTTGATTTTATCACTTCTCAAAACCTTACCTAAATCTAACCCTTTGGAAGTATCAGCATCCGGTTTGGGCTTTACACCCAGAAAGGTAGTTTCAAAAGTTTGTTCCGGTTCGTCATTAAAAAATACGCGATGGATATTTGTTAGAAAAATATTTCCTGATTCGGTAATTGGTTTTAATTCGTCCTGGACGTGCAAGGTCAATTGAAAATCGTTTGTCCAGTCTTTATCATCAAATCCATTGTCAGGAATGAAAGGCTCATTAAAAAACATTTTCAACCCTTCAAAATCTTTTAGCAACCTGTTTAATACAATAATGTTTGGTGCGATTACTAAAAAGTCTTTTGAAAGTGTGCTGCTTTGTTCATATAGTTTATGAAAGTACGACCAAACCAAAGTAAGCCCCATCACTTTAGTTTTACCCGCGCCAGTCGCCATTTTAATTACATAACGTGTCCAGTTTTCGTCAAACATTCCGGTGCTTATACGTTGGGAAGAATCAAATTTCATAAGCTCATACTTATCCCTTGCATTGGCCACTTCATAGAGATAAATAATAGATTCAACTGCCTCCCGTTGCGAAAAAAAGAATTGGAATTTATCCTGGCTAATTAAATGTTCCTGGTTAAACCAAAAGTTAAGTAATGATTTTGAAGTTTCAGACGCGCCACTATAACTGTCATTCCTCCATTTTTCAACAGCCACTCTGATCTTATAAACCAACGGAGGCAATAATTTTTCATAAGCATTTTGAAATGCATCGATTTGACTTTGAGAAGGTGCCCACCTTTCATTAGGTGATAAAATCTTAAACGGGTCTGAAAGAATCATTTGTTGTGCTTGGTTTGTATCTTGAAGGAAATAGCAGTATCGCCAGATAGGTAAGCCAAAAAAAGTTAGTGAATGCGCTTTAGCTAAGCATTAAAATTTGTAGCCTACCTTTATCCTCATAGACATTCAAATATATTGAATTATGTAACTCGATTAGGTAAACTGCAGAAAATAAATACAATATATTATGCAAACCTCTTATGCCATTGGTCAGGAAGTACCAAACGGCGAAGCAGGAGGAAACCCGTGAAGACAAGGGTTTAGAGATGATGAAAATAAAGTCAAAATCCTCCTTATATATTCGTTTACTGTTTATGCCTCGGTAAACTTTCCCCTCTCCATTTTATATCTGTCCTCCTGAGCTTGTCGAAGGAAAGAATCAAGAGGTGAGGATTTTGTTCAACTATCCGTACCTTGGGCTTTTTTTATCAAATCATTATCAATGAAAAAAATTTGCTGTAACCAACAATCTTTTACCAACCGCCTCTTTCTCTTAATTTGCTTTATTGCGTTTTTTTCTTTCACCACTTTTTATGCAAAAGCAGGCGATTCTATTTCTATCATTCCGCGGCCGCTAACCATGCAGGTGCATAACGGTCATTTTGTGCTTGATAATTCAACTACGGTAACTACAAGCACTTCCGACGCTGCTGTTTCACAAACCGTAGAATGGTTTACGAATAAGATCGCTACCTCCACCGGCTATCATCTTTCATCAAAAAAGTCATCGAAAAATGAGATAAGCTTAATCCTGAATACCAGGGCAGACACTTCTTTGCATGAGGAGGGTTATACTTTACAAGTTACCCCTTCAAGGGTAACGATAAAGTCGAATAAACCGGCAGGGCTTTTTTATGGGTTGCAGACCCTTTTGCAATTATTGCCTCCGCAAATTGCCAGTCTTTCAGCAACGAAAAATGTTAGCTGGACGATGCCGTGCGTTGATATAAAAGATGTGCCGCGCTTTGGCTGGCGTGGTTTGATGCTGGATGTGAGCCGTCACTTTTTTTCCAAACAGGAAGTGGAAGAATACATAGACCAGATGGCGCGCTACAAATACAACATCCTGCACCTACACCTTGCCGACGACCAGGGCTGGCGCATCGAAATAAAGAGTTTGCCTGAGCTTACCAAAGTAGGCGCATGGCGCGTAAAACGTACCGGCCGCTTTGGAACGTTTCTGCCCGCCCTGGCCGGAGAGCCTGCAACGGATGGCGGCTTCTACACCCAGGATGACATGAAGGAAATTATTAAATATGCACAGGACCATTTTATTTCCATTCTTCCCGAAATTGACGTGCCTGCACACAGCCTTGCGCTCATAGCCTCTTATCCAAATCTGAGCTGCACCCAATTGCCTTATTCTGTGAATGCAGGCGGGCATGGCTATCAACGAAATGACAATGTCTTATGTGTCGGCAATGATTCAACCTTTAGCATGCTTGATAAAATATTCACTGAAATCGCGGCCCTTTTCCCCTATCCTTACATACATATAGGTGGAGACGAAGCCTATAAAGGTTTCTGGGACCAATGCCCTAAGTGCCAAAAAAGAATGGCGGATGAACATTTGAAAAACGTGGATGAATTGCAGAGCTATTTCGTAAAAAGAGTAGAGAAGATAATAGAATCGAAAGGTAAAAAATTGATAGGCTGGGATGAGATCCTGGAAGGCGGTTTAGCGCCCAACGCAACCGTGATGAGCTGGCGCGGAATGAGCGGCGGAATTGCGGCGGCAAAAATGGGCCACCATGTGGTGATGACGCCGTGGGATTATTGCTACCTGGATCTTTATCAGGGAGAGCCTGAAGGCGAGCCGCCTACTTATGGCTTATGCAGGCTTTCTGATTCCTACAATTATGAACCCGTTCCGGATAGCGTGGACGAAAAATATATCCTGGGCGGACAGGGAAATTTATGGAGCGAATCTGTTCCCACATTCAGGCACGCCGAATACATGACCTGGCCAAGAGGGATGGCGCTGGCTGAGGTGTACTGGAGCTCAAAAGCCAATAAAAACTGGAGGAATTTTGTTAGCAGGCTGGAAGAACAATTTCCCCGCCTGGACGCAGCCAATATAAAATATTCGAAGAGCATGTACAACCCAATATTTGAGCCGGCACGCATTAAGAACAGCGACTTTGGCGTAACCCTTACTACAGAAGTAAAAGGGCTGGACATTTATTATACTTTTGACCAAACCAATCCTGACCGGTTTTCGCCGAAGTTTGATGGAAAGCCCATTCAATTTCCGGAAGGCGCCACGCAATTGAACGTAATCACTTACCGCGATGGAAAACCAATCGGCGAACAAATCAATATGCCAAAAGATGTTTTAGTAAAAAGGCTGGATGAGAAACACCATGTTTATTAAATAGAAAGAAGAGGCTGAGGAATAGGGTTGCCAACCTTTAAAAGGTTTGGCAACCCTGTTTTTAATCGTCATTGCGAGGCGCATGGATGAATTATAAGGATTGGAGAATGATAATTGCGCCGAAGCAATCTCATCATTGGGTGGATAGTTTCGTCGCTATGGGAAACCAACACATAATAAACAGATTGCTTTGTCGCCTTATGATCTTACAAAACTGATAATGATTTTTAGAGGCTCCTCGCAATGACGGTAAAAATGAAAATCCTCTTTATATATTCGTTTGCTGTTTTGACGTTGTGCACGTTCCCCCTCTCCATTTTTGGAGAGGGGGTTAGGGGGTGAGGTTTGTTACTGTTTCAAACCACAACAATCCTTCCTACCAAAATTTCATTCCCCTTTTCTCCCGAACTTCGCAGCATTAATTTTAAAATCATGTCTCCAATAAAAGTAATCATCACGGGCGCTACAGGTATGGTAGGCGAAGGGGTGCTGTTTGAGTGTTTGCAAAACGACCAGGTGGCTGAGGTGATCATCGTTTCGCGCAGGCATTACGACCTGCAGCATCCCAAACTAAAAGAGTTGCTGATTCCGGATTTTTTTAAGTTGGACACCTTTGCAGAAAATATAAAAGGCTATGATGCCTGCTTTTTTTGTGCCGGTGTAAGCTCTGTGGGAAAGAACGAAGCCCAGTTTACCCACCTCACTTATGATACCACGATGGCATTTGCCCAATCACTGTTACGCGTAAACGAAAATATGGTATTCACTTATGTATCCGGCGCCAAAACGGATACCAGTGAAAAGAGCAGGATGATGTGGGCACGGGTAAAAGGGAAAACAGAGAACGACCTGGCGAAGCTGCTGTTTAAGGCAGAATATAATTTTCGCCCCGGCGTGATGAAGGCCTTTGTCAATCAGAAAAACTGGAAATCCGCGGTGAAGTTGCTGGTGAAGATCATACAATTTATTTCGCCCAAAAGCGTGCTCACCCTGCAGGAAGTGGGCCGCGCGATGATACACGCGGTAACGATTGGTTACCCAAAGAATGTATTGGAGATTGGGGATATCAGGGAGTTGGCTAATAGCTAATAGCTGATAGCTGTTAGCTGTTAGCTGTTATGCCTGCAATACCGGAATTCATTTACCTTTAATAAAAACATTGACATGAAATATATTTCAAACTTTATTTTCCTGTTTTTACTATTTACTTTCCATTCAATAAATAATTTTGCACAAGGGAATAAAATGGTTGCCTTGTTTAATGGGAAAGATCTTTCCGGCTGGAATTCTTACCTGGGACCGCCGACAGATGGTGCAGGAAAAAGAATCAGTGATATTCCCATCGGGTTAAATAATGATCCTGAACATGTTTTCACGGTTGTAGATATGAATGGCGAAAAGGTAATACGAATATCCGGGCAGGAACGGGGTTGTATCTATATGCCCGGGGAATACGGCAATTTTCACCTGAGATTACATTTTAAATGGGGAACCCTCGCCTGGGGAGATAAGAAAGGAAAGAAAAAAGATAGTGGCGTATTGTATTTTTCGGTAGGCGATAATGGTGCCGACTATGGTTCATGGATGAGATCACAGGAATTCCAGGTAGAGCAGGGTAATTGTGGTGATTACTGGGGGTGTGCAGGAGCCATGGAAGATATTCCGGTGGTAAAAAAATCAGACAGTGAATACGTATATAGTCCAACAGGTAAAATGACAACATTTAGCGCCAAAAGCCCTGTTGGCAGGCATTGTATAAAACAGGGAGATGCTGAAAACCCCGCAGGAGAATGGAATACCTTAGATCTTTATTGCCATGGAGATACGAGTGTGCAGATGATTAATGGAAAAGTGATGATGGTATTGTATCATTCGAGCCAATGGGATAACGGCCAGGTGACACCGTTAGTAAAAGGAAAAATACAAATACAATCAGAAGGCGATGAAATTTATTATAAGGATATTATGATTGAACCTTTAGATGCTATACCTGCTGAATATTTAACTGCGGGATGAAGCTTGTGTGGTAAGAGGTATGAGGTAACAGGTATGAGGTATGAGCTTGTGTCCCAGCGGGGTTTTCCGGTTTACAGATATCGAATTAAAAATAACTTCCCCGGAAACCCCGATGCATACAAAGTTCCTGAATTGATTTTCCCTTAGCTTGAAGTCTACATACATCGGGTTTTGATATGCCGCTCCTACGGAGCTCATGTGAAACCGGAATGTTTATTTCGCAGGCTACTGACATATCGCTCCTACGGAGCTGAAAAAATTAACCCTAGTGTCCCATCGGGGTTTTCCGGTTTGCAAACATCGAATTAAAAAGAATTTATCCGGAAACCCCGATGCATACAAAGTTCCTGAATTGATTTTCCCTTAGCTTGTAGTTCTACATACATCGGGTTTTGATATGCCGCTCCTACGGAGCTCAGGTGAAACCGGAATGTTTATTTTGCAGGCTACTGACATATCGCTCCTATGGAGCTGAAAAAATTAACCATAGTGTCCCATCGGGGTTTTCCGGTTTGCAAACATCGAATTAAAAAGAACTTCACCTGAAACCCCGATGCTTACAGATATCCTGAATTTATTTTTCCCCAGTGTCCCATCGGGGTTTTCCAGTTTACAAACATCGAATTAAAAAAAACTTCACCGGAAACCCCGATGATTATAGATATCCTGAATTGATTTTTCCCCTAGCATAGTGTCCCAGCGGGGTTTTCATGCTCTGCCACAAAGGCCAGGAGAATGAAAACCGCGCTTAGACACAAAATTGGTTTCTATTAAAAGTTGAAAAAAGCAATCACAGCAGAGTTCATTGCATGAAGAACCCTACGTTTATATAAGAAAATAAGAATTTACCGGATTTGTTTGTTTACTGTTCCAGGGAAATTATCGAATGAATTTACAAAATGTACTTCCGGACAGTTTCTAATAAAACTTTCAGATCAAATGGCTTTTCGAGTATGGCAGTAGCTTTTGTGGTCTTACTTATTTCTTTAATATTTGAAAGTGCCGAAAACAGTATAACCGGAATGTGGCTTGTCTCCGGCGTTTGATGTATCGTTTTTGCAGCCTTGGCCCCTTCTCCGGGCATCAGCACATCCATTAGAACGATTTGTGGCTTTATGGCCTTTATATTTTCGATAATGTTTTCGCAACTTGTCACTGTTGCCACACGGTATTCCTCATGCAGGATTAATTTGCAAACATCCAGGATAGAATTATCATCATCACAAATCAATACACATTTTTTGTCCGGCATAAATGGGGGATGCTAGTTTTGAAAGAGAATGCAAATTATGATAAAAATAAAAACGATTTGAAAGAAAAATAATTTGCCTCAAAATAAATTAATCTGTCATAAAAGTTTGTGTTTGGTTTCTTCAATATTTTGTTTTTTAAGGTGAGGTGGGGTGGGGTGCGGTACGCAAGTATGCATCAGTAGCACCATTAAAAACAGATGGCGGCTCATAAGAATACCCTAACCCTTTTCACGAAAATTTATTTACGGATTTCAAAGAGTACTAAATAAGAACTGATAAAAAAAGTTGGTTTACTGAACCCAACCTTTTGTTCCGTTCATTCGAATTCAATTTTTGGCACATAATTTACTTTACTAATTATAACTAAATCTTTATACTATGCTTAAATGGGCAGTAATATTCTTAATTATAGCTATCATTGCTGCAATCTTTGGATTCGCAGGAATAGCTGCGAGCGCGGCCTCTATTGCTAAGGTCCTGTTCTTTATTTTTATTGTTTTGTTTGTTTTGACTTTAATCTTTGGAGCAAAACTTTTTGGAAAATAAGGAATGATTCTGATGTGATACATGTGAATGTGTAAGCAGCGACAACATCTTTAATTTACCGGAAATGGGGAAAATGTAGAACTGTTTACACATTTTTTTATTTGGAGATTTTATGGTAAGAAACATATCCAAAAAATCGGACGGGTCATCTTTTCTATAAATAAAATATCGGCCAATTTTTAGATGCCATTAAAATTGTATTAGACAGGCGCAATTTATTAAACGACTATACATGGACTTAAAATCGGGATTTCCTTATTGGCTTATTAAAAATGGGTTACCTTATAATTATCCTGCCCTGGAAGACTCTTTGGAAACCGAAGTGGTTGTGCTCGGAGGAGGAATTTCAGGAGCGTTATCCGCATTTTATTTAACCGGGGCCGGCATTGATTGCGTGGTGGTAGATGCCCGCAGTATCGGACTGGGAAGTACTTGTGCCAGTACTTCATTATTGCAGTACGAGATTGATGTACCACTCTCTAAGTTGCAAAACATGATAGGCTATAAAAAAGCAGTCCGTTCCTATATACTTTGCGCAGAAGCGATCATTAAATTAAAGGAGATATGCGACAAAATTGGATTCGATAAGTTTGAGTACAGAAAAAGCCTTTACTATGCAGTAAGTAAAAATGATCTTTCATTCCTGAAAGATGAATATAAAATCAGAAAGGAAAATAATTTTGATGTTATATTTCTTGATAGTAAATCTATCCGGAATGTTTATGGATTTGATGCACCTGCTGCAATTCTTTCTGAGTTGGGCGCCCAAACAGATGCTTACTCATTTACCCATGCGCTTCATCAGTACAATTTAAAAAAAGGAGCTAAAGTTTTTGACAGGGTAAACATCACGAAAATCCATCACAATAAAAATGAAGTAATTCTCACTACACAAAATAAAAAAACCTTAAAAGCAAAGAAACTTATATATGCTGTAGGTTACGAGGCTGTGAATTTTATCAACAAAAAAATAGTGAACCTTAATTCAACTTATGCTATCATCAGTGAGCATTATGATATTGATAATTTTGCTTGGCCCGGAGAAGTGCTTATCTGGAATACAGATGATCCCTATCTCTATCTCAGAACAACTAAAGACCGGCGCATTATTATTGGCGGTCACGACGAAAAGTTTTATAATCCCCGAAAAAGAGACAAACTGATTGATCAAAAATCAAACAGACTTGAAAAAGATTTTAAAAAAATATTCCCTGAGATTCCATTTAAACAAGAATACAAATGGACCGGAACTTTTGGAACAACCAAAGATGGCCTTCCCTTTATTGGCCCTTATAAATCATTACCGAATAGTCTTTTTGCCTTAGGCTTCGGTGGCAACGGAATTACTTTTAGCCAAATCGCAGCGGAAATTAATAGAGATTTAATTTTGGGTATTAATAATCCGGATGCGGAATTATTTACGTTTGAAAGACTGTAGTTCCAAAGCAAAAGAAATGTACGTTGGATTTAAAAGTTCATTTACCGGGTCTTTTTTGGGCGCACATTCCCGGCTATCTACTTGTATTACGACTAATCAAACGCGATTAACCTTGACCGTGATACGACTTCTATCCGGGGCGCAAATTCCCGACAGAAAAATAATAAAGATTTAGAAAAGATAAATCTGAAATTGTAATGAAGAACAAATAACTTTAGAAAATGTAAAGTTCGTAAATACATCGTTTAAAAACCGTTATTTTGATCCCGCAGTATGATTGTAAACTATACAAAAAAAGGCTGGCAGGTTGTAACGCAAAGAGCCCACGGAATCCTCGCAGCACAGTTGGCAGCAGAATGGAAAATCTCAGAACGTCCCGGGCGCTGGATGGATACCCTCTTGGCAATAGCAGAGCATGATGATGCTGAAGAAGAATTGGACGGACAAAACCTGCTCACTCGTGGTGGTGGACCTCTGAATTTTAATATGAAAGAATTTGATCAGGCCTATTATGAAAAACTTTCTCTGCTGACAATCACAAAGAACAGGTATATAGCACTTTTGATTTCTTTACATATCGAGTTTCTTTGTCGTAAAGAGGCTGAAACTAACATCAAAGCAAAATCTTTTTTAAAAGAGCAAGGTATTCTCCGTCAAAAATGGATGCATGAATTAAATCTCAAAGAAAAGGAAGTTTTGCGAATTTATGATCTGCTGGAGTGGTGTGATGCCTGTTCCCTTCTTCTTTGCCAGGACCTCGTACAACCTGAGAAACGTAAATTGGAAATAAGTACTGGTCCGAACAAAAAACCCTATTTTGTTCTTCAAGCCGGAGATCAAAAGCTTACGGTAACACCTTGGCCTTTTGAAACGGCAAAATTTGTTGTACGCTTTGAATGGAGGCTAATGGATCAGTTGCAGTTTACATCCTCCGCCGAATTTCGGAAAGAATTCTTAAAGGCAGAAGTTACAGAAACCACATGGGAGGTTGTCCGTAAAGCAGCAACAAAGAAAAAAAACAAAGTATAACGCGGGTACCCAATACCTTTACATTTTTGAATTGAGAAACGAAAAATGGCGCAATGATGAGGTGCATGGGCAGAAGGGTAAATACAAAGGAAGTTATACTGACACTGCGTTACAGCAATGAAAAAAGTAATGCATGAAATGGCAAAAAAGAAATTAGGACGTGTATATTTATTTTGACAATAATGCGAAAGGATATACCTCTTTTAATGCGGAAACTTTTAGAAATGTTTAATGTCAAATGATGCCAATTCTTCCAGGGTTAAGCGATCTCTTTAAAAATCTGTGATGCCGCTAATATAAATGTCAACCATAATTCTGGCATAGATTTTTATATAATCCGGAATGGCAGATTATTAAAATCTGTAAAAAAGTTACGAGCACATGATTATATTACAAATATCTGCAGATACCCTCACGCATCGTTTATCCCGTGAAGGACTTCACTGGGTTTTAAGCACAGGCCCCAGGATAATTATAGCAATCGTTATTTTTTTTATAGGGCAATTGATCATCAGATTTCTGAATAAGAGTTTTAAAAAAATCCTTTCTACCAAACGCTTCAGTTCAACACTTCGGCCTTTTATACAAAATTTATTAAAAATTGTTCTGCAAGTCGCGCTGATTTTTGTGATCATGCAGTTGCTGGGTATAAAAATGACACTCTTTGCTGCTGTGTTAGGCGCAATGGGTGTAGCTGCAGGCTTAGCGCTATCCGGTACCTTGCAAAATTTTGCAAGCGGAATATTAATAATTTTATTAAAGCCGTTCGTAGTAGGTGATAATATAAAAACTCAGGGAGAGGAAGGAACCGTTACCGAAATCCGGCTTTTCTATACGGTTGTTCGCACGTTTGCAAATATCACTCTTATCGTTCCAAACAATCAGCTATCTAACAATGTGATCTTTAATTATTCAAGAGAAAGCACCCTAAGAGTGGATATTTCCATTAAGTTTAGCTATGCAATAAATTTTACAGAAGTGAAAAAAATGGCAACGGATACAATGGTTTCTTTTGAAAAGGGTTTGAAAACACCGCCGCCTCGCATCGGCATAGATAAAATAGAATCTGATGGTTACACGGTTATCATCAATACCTGGATTAATTCTCACGACTTCCAGGATACCAGGTTGGAATTAAATGAAAAACTTATGAATTGCTTTGAACCGCTCTTTAATCCAAAAAAATAACCAGGTGTGATCCGCGGAGGGAACTTTTGGTTATAATTTATATTCTCTCATTTGCAATTAATTGTGTCAGTCTAAGTTGCCTTTATCCCAAATAGATAGCCTACATCATTCCCATTGCAACGGTACCCAAAAAGCAAATCCGAATCATCGATTTTGAAATATTTGAGCCACCAATCTTCGCTGCAACAGCTATTTTCAGAATGATTACAAAAAACGGTATGAAGCGCACCTCTTCTGATGTTGTGTTTTTGTTCATTGCCTATAATCTGCGCAGGCTTATGAACCTTATTGATAAAACTCTTTGTTAATTACAGTTTCTCAATGGCTTTTTTTGTATTATGCGCTTTGGATTCAACTGCACCAGCAACATTGGCAAGCTGGCCTTTTGCTTCATCTTTATAATTCCTGAACACTCTTCTTAATCTTTTCCTGGTCTTTGAGCCACTTTGTGGTGCAAATAATATTCCTATTGTAAGACCAACAATAAAACTTTTTATTACTTTCATTATTTTAAATTTTAGGTATTTATAATAAATACATTTTATATCCTCTTTATTAGTTTTTCAATATAAAAATTAGCGTTTAGCCGATGGCGATAGAACTTGCTGTATTTCTAAAATAAACTCACTATCATTTTTTATCGCCAATACAAACTGTTGCACCTGCGCAGCATTCATTGAATATATTCAAGGCTTTAATTATTTTGTCACTTTTTTTCCGGGATTGATTTAATAAAATAACTAAAGGGGTAAGTAAAGTGTTGTTGAATACAGTTTGGTCATTTAAAGAAGTTACAAAAACCTTTTCAAGTATTTTCTCAGCAATTGGCACTTCATGCACAATACTTAAAACTTTACCATACACAGCCGGTGCATATGAATCATAAATTTCTGAAGGAGACAAATTATTAATCGCACATTTTTCTCTATCGTTGTTTGAAATCATTTTATCTGCTTCACAAATAGCATACCACCTATTTGATAAGGGTATGAATTATAAGAAAGGACGAATTGCTGCCATTGTTTCAACAGGTTGACTCATGTGGGGGCAATGGCCATGAGCTTCCAGCACTGTTAAAGTATTATTAGGTGTATGTTCATTTATATATTGCCCGACTAATAAAGGAGCTATCATGTCGTCTGAGCATTGAATGGTTAAGCTGGGTATTGGTATCGATGAAAGATCTTCCCTGTTGTCAGATAAAAAGGTAACCCTTGCAAATTGCTTTGCCATAGTTGGATCAATTGAGCAAAAACTGTCTGATAGCTCTTGCCCAAGTAAAGGATCATTCTTTTTACCCATTATTGCCGGCGCCATTGATCTCGCCCAGTTTATATAATCTTCTTCCATTACTTCCAATAATGAATCAATAGTTTCCTGATCGAAACCACCAGTGTAAGTACCTTTATTTATATAGCAGGGAGAAGGACCAATAAATATAAGTTTTTTAAAAATGGCCCGTTGTTTAATTGCAGCGAGAGCGCCTATCATACAGCTTACCGAATGACCGACAAATATGATATCTTTTAACGCCAAAGCATCACATATTTCAAGAAGATCAGTTACATATCCATCCAGTGAATTATATTTTCCTTCATCGTATGAATTAAGGTCAGAATTGCCGGCTCCCACATAATCGAACAAAACCACTTTATATGCAGAGGTAAAATTATTCCTAATATACTTCCAGGAATTTTGGTCGCAACCAAAGCCGTGCGCAAATAATATTACATTTTCGCCCTCACCTATAACGGTAACATTATTTCTTTTTAAAACATTAGTCATTAAAGAATGTGCCAAGCAAATATTGATCCGATTATTCTCATCAGGATTTATGTAATCTCACAATAAAACTTTCTCATGTTAAAAACTTTACCATACAAATCCTTAAACATTAAATATTCCAGGCATATAATCGGAAAACCATAAGAAACAGCGTTTGTATAGTTGAGGGATACTGAGGTGAAGTTTGCACAGGGTGGGAATTAGCTATGTTGAATATTATGGTTTGGACAAAGGCATCGACATTAAAGTTGTCATTACGAATATTCAAATCGCAATACAAAATGTATAACGCTAAAACCACAGCGAACATTTAGGGATTAAAGGAAGTGGAGTTTATTGGATTAGAAGTGGCCATGCTCAGGTCGAAACCCGTAATAGCACATTGGGTATTATAAGTTTTAGCTATTACTTTTTTCCTTTTTTATCTTTTTTTCCGCTTCCAAAAATTTTCTGCAAAAATGATTTTTTTTCAGGCTTTACCGTATTTACAGAATTTAGATTGATCTGGTTATCTATTCCGGGCATAAGTGCCTGGATAAATGCATTGCGTAGTAATTCCCAAACAGCATCCCATACTCCGGTAGTTGTTTTTCCAAATTCACCTTCAATATGTACTTTGGTTGCAATCTGTTGCTTTTTTTGATTTTTTAATACCATGGCAGCTCCACCTACCACTACTTCCCATGCTTTCTGAAGAATATTGTCACTGCTGTCCTGTGGGCCTAATACTTTTAAATCTTTTATAAACGGCTTTACGTAACCGATGTATTTGCCATCCTTCGCGGCAAATTCAGTATATAATCCAAAATCTCCTTTGTTCACATCAAAACCACCATAAGCTTTTAAAAAATTATTAAGCATAGCAAGTTTTACATTTTTAATTTCAGCTTTCAGGTCAAACATAGTTTTTTCAGCTAAAGGATTCATTTTCATATTCAGCGATAAGGTGCCTCCATATACCGTAGCATTTGCATTTAGAGTAGAAGGAAGTGCTATTTTATTATTTTCTACATTGGTAAGGTTTTGCGCCAGAATATGAGCCTGTTGTAAATAGATATCTACTGCTGGCTTTGCACCGGCATCCACATAATGTATGCTTCCGTCATTTACCTCAAAGCGGTTTATTTTTAAAGGCATAAAATCTTTTAAAACGGTTTTAAAACTGGTAGTATCTTTTTTTACATCTTTTATTTCAGTTTTATCTTTGGTAAAAATCAACTTAGGGGAATTAAAAATCAGCTTACCAACCAGACGCTCGTGAAAAAGCGCTTTCCATTGAAGAGAGAGGTCCAGCATTTTGACGCTAAAAAAGGGAGTTTGTTTTTTAGTAGAAGAATCTTCTTTATTTATATACATTTCTTTTATCTCGTAAGCGCCACGATACAATGCAACGTCAATATCCTGCACATGCCCATAATAGCCATGCATCTTTGTAAGACTTTTATTACAATAATTTAATAATATAGATGGCAATAAAAGTCTAAAAATTATAAGCACTATTACTATTGAACCAATAATGATATAAGAGGTGCGTATGCGATGAGGTGTTTTCTTTGCCATACTTTATAAGATTTTTAATTATACAATTATAAATCAGATGCAATTGTAGCTACTTCATCTTTAATTGTTTTTTTCGGAGTAAACCGCAACAAAACAGATGCCATAATATATCACTATTGTCTGACTAACTCAGTAAAAGCTACACTGGTATTGACCTTACCCCAATCCTCTCACCGAAGGAGAGGGATGGCCAAACTTAACGCGGTTTTCAAACTTATTGAAAATACCAGATGATTTTATTCTACACACTTGTATATTTTTTTCTCTTTTATAGCAAAGGTGATTTTACAAAATTTCTTCTTTGTTTTACATAATGATGAGTTTTCTAAAAAAGACAAAGGAGGCAAACTTGAGTATTTGTTCTATCTGCTCATATTATTAAATATGCAAAACGAATAATCATTATAGTTACTTTTATTTTTTCAGAGAGTTTATTGTTTTTCAGACAGTAGTAACGAAGAGTCGCAGGTCGGGAGAACGCACCAACAGGACATTCGGCCAAAAAAACTATTCGATAAAATCTTCTAATTGATCCGTAATTGTAAACATACGGACAGCAGCTCTTTTATTATTTGAACATTCTCAGGATAGCTGGTGCTGTTCTTGCATCTTTCATAAAACTTCTGAATTGCTTTGAGCCGCTCTTTAATCCAGAAAAATAATTAGGTGTGAACCGCGGAGGAAATTTTTGGTTATTATTTATATTCTGTCATTAGCAATTAATTGTGCCAGTCTAAGTTGCCTTTACCCCAAATAGATAACCCACAAGCGCAGTCATTCCCATTGCAACGGTACCCCAAAAGCAAATTCGAAACATCGATTTTGGAATATTTGAGCCACCAACCTTCGCTGCAACAGCCCCCGATAACGCAAGGAATACAATTGCAAATGCGTATTGGTAAATTACCATATATTTTATTGGCGCAAAAATGGAAACCAATAATGGCAAGATTCCTCCCGTTACAAATGATGTCCACGAAGCTAAGGCTGCCTGTAAAGGTTTTGGCTTCGTAAATTCGTTTATGCCTAATTCGTCTTTGGCATGGGCTTCCAGCGCGTTATGTTTTGTTAATTCAGAAGCCACCTGCATTGCTAAATTCTTATCTAATCCTCTTTGCACATAGAGTTTGGATAATTCTTTTAATTCAATGTCAGGCATCGCATCAATTTCATTTTTTTCCCGTTTTAAATCGGCAGCCTCGGTATCGTATTGAGAACTTACCGAAACGTATTCGCCGGCAGCCATAGAAAAAGCACCCGCCGCTAAACCTGCTAATGAAGCCAGAATAATTGGATACCGGGTAGCAGTTGCCGCAGCCACACCTATCGCTAAACTTGTGGTAGAAAGAATACCATCATTAGCACCTAAAACTGCTGCTCTTAGCCATCCGCTTCTATTTGTATAATGTTTTACAAGTTCCATTTGAGATTGTTTTGATAGCCGTTAATAGCTACCTGTATGTCTTTCTATCAAACAGCTTTTTAAAGAGCCATAATTTTCATTCTATGAATCCTGATTTTTTATTTTTTCGGATGCAATCATCCCTTCTATTGCCTGCAGCAGCAATGCAGTGTATAATATTTCATGTTCCGGACCTTTTGATAATTTCTCAATTACATTATCCACATCATTGATTCCTTTAAAACTTTCTAAAGGTATATCTATTGGTAAGATAGTTTCATGCTCAGGCCCCGAGGAAGTAATGGTTTTTCCTTTTATTGGTTTCAACACCATCCCATTGGATTTTTTTAATAAATTCACCAACTTTTCTAACCGGTTTAATACAAGGGTATGTTGTAATTGCTTATGAGGCGGTCCTTCGACAGTAATTTTATTCAAGGTCCATTCCCTGTCTTCTTTTGATTTCATTAATGCATTAATGAATTTTTCCGGAGAACCTATCAACTCTACAGCATGCATATTTTTTTCTTTAGGCATTTTTATAATTTTAATTTTTATTGATTTTTTTCAATCAACTAAAATGATGCCAATTGATTACGCGATAATATATTTATAGTAGATTATAGAATTCGGGAAATACGGAGAGAAAGTTATCATCAGGAAATTACTTAATTAAGATTAAGCCCAATACCAATTCCAATCCATACTTTCTTATTGTTTACCCATACATGGCTGTTTTTATCAGTAAGAAAATCCAGCCCGCTTAGTATTACAAAATTTATTTTATTTAAGTCAAGTTCTGTCGCCACGCCCGGAGTAAACACTACCCCATCATATTCATAATCGATCCGGCGAAGGGTTACAAATTCATCAATGCGGGCAGAGCCTAATCCTGCAAAGGCTCCAAAGCTATAACCATGATGGATAATTTTTCTATTGGCCACATGTAAAGGTGTATTGCTGTAGGACAAGATATAGGTATCCTTCCGGTAACCTGCATATAAAGCGCCATTGAAGTTGGAATTTAGTTGTGCCGGATAATCTGTTACGGGTGGCCTGTATTTAAAAAGTATGGTGATCACATCAAGGTCAAAGCTCCCGGAATTAAATTTTTTGTTTGAAAAATTGGTTGGTCGTATATGTTCCGGGAAAAGAACAGTTATTGAATTGTTGGTATCGGCGATTTGTCTGTGTGCCGGATATACCTTTATAGAATCAGTGCCCGTAGTTACATAATACTTTTTATATTTTTTACCGTTAAGCCTGGTACGGTAATATCCATCAGCAAATGTAAATTTTGGAGAATTCCCTGTAACACTACATCCGCATGCTATTGCGGAGAACCAGGCGATAAAAAATAATTTTTGTATCCTTCTCATAAGCTTTTGATTTCTTTCTACTTTCATTTTTTCTTTTACCCTTTTCTATTTCTTTTTACTGAATGCATCAACTCTGCCTTTTAAACAAGATTAATTTTAAGTAATCCAATGTTGAAAGACAGTTGCCAACCATAGAAAAACTCCAAATCCAACAATATCCTGCAATGAGGTTTCGAAGGGACCGGCTGTGGTGGCGGGGTCGAAGCCTAACTTTTTAGATACCATAGGAATAATGGTGCCCATCAATCCTGCGGTAAGCATTGAGCACATAAGGGCTGCACCTATCACGAGGCCAAATGGAATATGTTTTGCCGAGATAGCGCCAACCGTACCCAATACAATGCCACAAACGATTGCCATAAAAATTGAAGTCATCAGTTCCCTGCTCACCGATTTAAACACGTTATGGGAGCCTGGTAATTTGGTATCAACTGCCCGGACAGTAATGGCTGCGGCCTGCAATCCTACATTACCGGAAATGGCTGAAATAACCGGCATAAACGAAGCGAGTAAAATTACTTTTTTTAAAATCGCATCATACCGGTGTATTACAAGACCGGCAACTAATTCTATAGCCATCGTCACCAGCAGCCACGGCACTCTTAATTTAGCTTCCTGGAAGGATGACAATTTCGCCATCTTCTGAGCATCAGTGCCAACTGCTTTGGTGTATAGATTTCTAAGATTGGCGATCATCACTTTTAATAATTCATCTACGGGAATCACTCCGATCAAATTATTATCCTTATCAACCACAGGGAATGTTTTAAATTTATACTTTGATAACAATGCAGCAGCATCCATCTGCGAATCAGTTGCTTTGATACACACCACATTTTTTTCCATTACCTCATCTACTTCGGCTCCATCTTCGTGTGAAAGCAATTCACGAATAGAAATGACACCATGCAAATGAACGGGATGATCCGTACCGGAAGTTTCATCTGCAACAAAAATATCCTCAGGAATTTTTTCATTGAAATCTGTTTGCCTCACAACGTCTAATACATCCTTTACTTTTTGCCCTTTTCCAATGCGCAAATATTGTGAAGTCAATAATCTGCCAGCCGAATTTTTTGGATAGCCCATACGCAGTTTTGCATCAGTAACGGCTTTTTCCGGTGCATCATATTCTTTCAAAATATGCTTTTGCTGTTGTTTTGGAATATCCGCTAAAACTTCTGCAGCATCTTTTGGTTGCATTTTTTGAATAAGTTCTTTAACCTGGTCAGGCTCCAAATGCTTTAAAATTTTCTCTGTCAAATCGGGACCTATCAATGCCAGCACATCCGGCGAAAAGGAATGGGGGATTGCTTTAAAAACCATAATTGCATTTTCTGTCTCTAAATCCTCAATGGCCAGGGCCATATTTTGAGCGTCACAATTTTGAACCAATTCCGCCAGTTCAGACGATGTTGGTTTTTCTTTTTTCTCAAACATTGATTTCAATTGGCCGGAAAGTTCTTTCCATGCGTAGTCAGTCTTCATATGTTTAGTTTAGTTTAGTTTAGTTTAGTTTAGTAAAGCAATTTGTAAATTCAATAACAAGTTCCATACCGAATTCTTAATTCCAAAAGCATCTAAGATGTCCAAAGAATAAGGTGATCTTATTGATGGTTGATGCGGTATCGTTTATTAGTTATTTGATTTACTACCAGCAGAATTTATCTTCTTACATCTGCAATGATTTGTGAACCTCTTTGATGTCAAATAAAGAAACTTTTGGAAAGGTCATATCAATAAATATAATAAATGCTTATTAAAGTAACTTTTGGAAAATTTATATAAGAACTTCGAATTTAGAAAAGTATTTCCCAACTTTCCAAAAGTTTGAATTGGCTATAAATACAATAAATTCTTACCTCTAACCCCACGGTGCCGCTTTCTTCTAATCGGTAGACTTACCTCGCAACCTTAGTAGAAAATGTCTTAATAAAATTTAACTACCTTATTACCTTATCCTGCTTTAATTTTTCTCATCATTGAAGGTAATAAGGTTGAGTTTATAGAATTCAATTGACTTCTACTAAGGTTTTCTAATTCCTGAAGCCCCGAAATTTATTCTATTTGTTCTATTGCAAAGTTTATAATACCTATATGCAGACTTAATTCGTGACTATCTAATCATAAATATTTTTAGTATTAGGTAGATTAGTCGCAAAGCTTTTGTAAAATTCATTTGGAGGAATAAGTGCCCTAAATGAATTGCCACTTATTTTAGCATGTGGGTATTTTTTATTAAAGGTTACGGGCTTTAGCCAAAATTCTAAATAAATTTTTTTGGCTAAAGCCCATAAAAACTTCATCCAATCCCCCGGGTTGAAACCCGGGGCAATAGAAAGGATCATTAATTACAGGCAATCTGCCTAATCCAAAATATTTTAAATAATCAAATTTTAGATACTTTTTCAAATTAAGGACTGGCCTTTGGTGTCCCAGCGGGGTTGCATGCTTTTCCACAAAGGTCAGTAGAATGAAAACCCGCTTAAACAAGAATAGTCAAATTTTAGATATTTGTTCAAATTAAGAACTGGCCTTTAGAAAGAATATTTAAGAAACCGTTCTTACTTTTCTTAAAATCTCAATTAATAATATTCACTGTGAATACTTACTTGTAGCCCTTTGCCTGCAGAGAAAACAATTCTGCATAATGTCCATTTTTGCTTATTAATTCTTCATGGCTTCCCATTTCTATGATCTCGCCTTTGTTAAGAACCAGTATTCGGTCGGCCATGCGGACGGTTGAGAAACGGTGAGAAATCAGCACCGCAGTTTTGCCTTTGGTAAGTTCTGCAAATCGCTGAAATACGGTGTATTCAGCCCTTGCATCCAAAGCGCTGGTTGGCTCGTCAAGTATTAATAACTGGGCCTCTTTCATATATGCTCTTGCAAGCGCGATTTTCTGCCATTCACCCCCACTTAATTCAATCCCGTTATTAAAACGGCGCCCAAGAGCCTGGTCATATTTTTCCGGTAATTTTTCGGCAAGAAGGTGGGCCAAACTTTTTTCTGCAGATAATTTTATCAATGGAAGGTTGTGTTGTTCATCAATATTACCAACTGAAATATTTTGTGCAAAGCTCATCTGGTATCGCAAATAATCCTGGAATATAATCCCAATATTTTTACGAAGATCTGCTATATCATATTCACGCAGGTCAATACCATCCAGCAAAATACGGCCCTCGACAGGATCGTAGAGGCGCGCCATCAATTTAACCAGGGTTGTTTTACCGGCACCATTTTCACCAACAAGAGCCAGTTTTTCCCCGGCATGCAAGGTGAAACTTAAATACCTGTTTGCCCAGTTTTCGCTGTTATGGTATTTAAAACCAACATTTTCAAAAATGATTCCCTGCCTGATTGGATTTGGAAAAGGAAAAGGTTTTGGTGCAACTACAATCTTTGGCTGAATCTCAAAAAAATCAAAAAAATCGCGGAGATAAATTGCGCTCTGAGACACAGTAGTGAAGCGTGATAGAATATTTTCGAGCAGGCTTCTCAGTTGTTTGAATGATCCGGCAAGGAATGTAAGTGTACCAATGGAGATGACTCCTGCAACGGTTTTGAGGATCATTACGACATAAGCGGTATAATAACCAAGACTGCCGAGCAGTGCAAAGAAAGTGCCCCAGGATGCACGCTTTGTAGAAAGTATTTTGTTGTCCTCATAAAATTTATTGCTGAGTGTTTTAAAGCGATCTATTAAAAACCCGGACAGATTAAAGAGTTTCACTTCTTTGGCTGTTTCATCGCTGGCCCCCAAATAGCGCATGTAATCCAACTCACGGCGTTCAGGCGTTTGTCCGCGCGTAAGTGCATAACTCTTGTCATTGAAATAGGATTCGCCCAGGAAAGCCGGAATGATGGCGACAAGTAGTAATAAAATTAACCATGGGTCGAACGCGATCAATCCAACCAAAAGAAAAGCCATAGTGATAATATCCTGAACCTGCGCAAGTATCTGGGACAAAAGAATGGTACGCCCGATTGTCTGTTGCCGTGCACGCTCCATCTTGTCGTAAAATTCAGAATCTTCAAATTGGTCGAGATCCAGTGTGGCTGCATGTTCCATAATCTTCACAGAAGTGTGTATGGAAAAAAGATCGCCCAGCAAACTATCTACTAAAGCGGTGGCGCGGGTCAGCGCGTCGGATATTAGCGCCAGGAAAAATTCTGCCACTACTAATTTCAACAAGTAATCAAGATTGGGATGATGAGTTTTGCTTAATAGTATTATTTCATCTATAATGAGTTTGCCAACATACAAAATGCTGACCGGAATAGCTGAACGTACTAACCTGAGAAGAATATTTAATAGAGTGTACCATTGATTCGTTTCCCATACCAACTTAAAAAATCGCGGCAGGTTGCCCAATGCTGCAAACTTTTCTTTGAATGTAGGTTTAGGAAGTGTATTTAAAGGAGGCCGCGGCATGAAGTATTTTATTTTGGGTGCAAAACTAAATGAATTGTTTAGTTATATCAGCTTTGAGCAATTAGCTTTGAGCTAACAGATAGTGTCTCAGCGGGTTTTTCGGTTTACATACTTCGAATTAAAAATGACTTCTTCGGAAACCCCGATGCTTGCATAGATCCTGAATTGATTCATACATCGGGTTGCAGGCTTCACCACAATGGCCGTGGGAATGAAACCCCGCTTAGACAAAATATTTTTGTTATGGCGAATATTGTCCACAATGAACAGAGTTTGATATGCCGCTCCTACGGAGCTCGGGGAAATCCGTAACGCTTATTTCACAGTCTACTGACATATCGCTCCTCTGGAGCTGAAAAATTTAACTACCTTATTACCTTATCCTGCTTTAATTTTTTCATTTGAAATAAGGGTAATAAGGTTGAGTTTATAGATCTCAATTGACTTCTACTAAGGTTTTAGTGCCTCAGCGGGGTTTCCCGGATTTACAAACCTCGAATTAAAAATAACTTCACCAGAAACCCCGATGACCACAAAGATCAGGATTTCCATACATCGGGGTTGCATGCTTTCCCACAAAGGCCATGAGAAGGAAAACCCCGCTTAGAAACAATTTCAAATTATTCATTTGCGATTGAAAATTGTATGATTAATCATTTATTCCCTTTCCGTCGAGAATTGGCTGTGTATATTTTTCAATCCTTGCCTCCCGGGTTTTGGATTGTTTGGGTTGCGAAAAATAATATAGGTAGGCTCTTTGCCGTCCTGGTGTTAAGGCATTAAAAGCTTTTTTCAAGGCAGCGCTTTTATCTAATTTATTTTGCAATTCTTCGGGAATTTTGTATTCAGAAGTCTTTTTTAATTTCACTGTAACGCCGGCTCTTTCCACTTCAATGGCTTCATAGATGTAGGCTTTCAACGTTTTTTCCAACTTCACTATTTCATGCACATCGGTGAACCGTATCTGCCGGGCAGTCTGCACATTTTCTGTTTGCTGAATTAAAATCTTCTTATCATCTTTCATCAAAACACCTTTAAAAAACAGCAATGCACAGTATTCTTTAAACCCATGCATTAAAACGATGTTTCTTTTTTCAAACATGTAACAGGGCTGACCCCATTTCAATTCTTCGGTGAGCCCGCAATCAAGAATGATCATTCTTAATGCCTTAAATGCGGGCTGCCACTTTGATGCTTTATTAAAATAAAAATCAACTTTAGGATTCATGCTATTTATTTTTATTAATTCATTGAGATAGGTAGGCTTAGTGGTTAAGATGGTCAGGCATCCGAAATTTCCGGTTCAACCAATTTTGCTAATTTTTCTAATGATTCCTGCCATCCCAAATAACACATTTCAACTGGTATAGCGGCCGGAATGCCTTCCTGGAAGACTTTAAGTTCCGTACCACAGGAAACTTTTTTTAACCAAACTGAAGTAATCATTTCTCCGGGCAAATTAGGATCATCAAATTTGTCAGTGTACTTTAAGAACTCGTCCGGCTTTATTTCTATATATTTTCCACCAAAAGAATGTCCTTTTCCAGTAGAAAAATTGATGAAAGACATTTTGTAATTTCCGCCTTGCTTCATTTCCATATTATGAACCACACATATAAACCCATAAGGCGGAATCCATGAAGCAAGCGCATTGGATTCGGAAAAGGCGCGATATACTTTTTCGGGTGCGGCTTTGAGAACTCTGTGTAATGTTACGCTGTTGTCTGACATGTTGATTTTTTTTATGTAAAGTTAATGATGTTTATCATTGTGGCCAGTCCGCAGTCAGTAACGATTATTCTCAATAATTCGACGCGTATCTTCACGAACCGGCGACAATTATATGTACACCATTTCAGAAAATGCATTTCCAACGCCCCATTTTCTCTTTCCATCATTACCAATCTTCGAATTGGGCTTTATGAATTGCCACGCCTTTTAAGGCGTGGATAAATGTATTAATTCCCGGCTTTAGCCAAATTCTTTCTAAAACTTATTATCCCAAAGCTGTTTAATTGAATATTTGGCTAAAGCCGAAGACCTTTGCTATTAAACCCACAGCTAAAGCTGTGGGCAATTCATAAATGCACCGAAATAATTGATACAAAGAGATTTTTCTAAATAATCACATTGTATATTCTGGTTTTTGTTGCGCCTAAGAGTAGAGTGAATATGAAATACACCAGTCAGGAACGATTTTTATCAAAAATTCAGACCTTTATCAAGCCCCTAAATCCCCTGGCGGCATAATAAGATTCTGCTCCGTTGTGATACACGAAAACAGTGTCGTAGCGGCGGTCACAAAAAAGTGCGCCACCAAGTTTTCTGATGTTACCAGGGGTTTTTATCCAGCTTGATGTTTTGGTATCAAAATTTTGAAGTTGCTGCAGTTCGCGATATTGTTCTTCAGTCAACAATTCAATGCCCATGGCAGTTGCCATATCTATCGCATTATTTTCCGGTTTATTTTCTTTCCTTGAATCATGCGCTTCACGGTCGTAACAAAGACTTCTGCGGCCTTTAGGGCTTTCTACGGAACAATCATAAAAAATATATTCGCCCGTTTTTTTATCATGGCCCACCACATCCGGCTCACCGCCGGTTCTTTCCATTTCATGGAGCGACCATAGTTTTTCGGTATTTGCTTCGAGCCTGGCTTGCACTTTAGCCCAGTCAATATTTTTATGGAGATTCCTGTTTTTTTCAAAACGGATTTTCAATGTGCTGAGTAGTGCTGAACGTTGTTCGGGTGATAACTTCTTTTTATTGCTATGCATGTTGTTTCTATTTTATATTATCTCTTCGAATAAATATATACCAAACCCAGGATTCACTTTGCACGTTATTCAGATCCGTTACCTAATTTGTTGCCAATAAAAATACTTCGCCGCTTGCTGGTAAAAGATGGTCAGATCTTTTCGTAAAATAATATTGCTCCATATCTTTTGTTGATATGGTTTTTGCTTCTTTAAATCCTGCTTCACGAGCTAAATGCAATATTTCATTTGGTGAAAAAAAACTCACAAAGGGTGTTCCTGCTTCACTGGCTCCTTTTATTGACATCTCCATTAAAGCCTTGTCTTCTTCATACAAAAGTTCAATTGGTAAATAAAATGTCATAGCCAATTTTGAACCTGGGGTAAGTGTGGCAATTTGATTTAGTGTAGCAATAATTGCCTCTTTTGTAAGATACAAACTTACCCCGGTGCACGCAACCACAGCAGGCTTGCTTGCATCGAATCCTGCTTTTAATAACTGTTCCCACCACGAAGAAGATTCAAAATTAACTGGCACAAAATGCAAGTATCCGGGAATGCCAAAACCAAGTTCCGTTAATCGTTGTTCTTTCCAAATCAACGTATCAGGTTGGTCAATTTCGTATATCTGAAGTTTGGAAGCAATGCCTGGTCTGCGTTGGGCAAAGGTGTCAATCCCTGCGCCCAAAATTACATACTGACTGATTCCCTGTTTACTTTGTTCAATAATTAAATCCTCGATAAAACGGGATCGGGCTACAATAGAAGCCCGAAGGCGTTTTGTAAATTTCATATCAGGACGCTGCTGCCAACCATCAGGAGGCGTTATCAATTTCAAGCCAATTTCATCTTCAAGTACATGAGGTTTTGCGTCCGCTTGCACGTGCAAAGCCCTCCATAAGGCGGTTCGTACTGCTGTATTATCCGGCTCTTTTATTTTTTTGTTTTGTTCCATTCAAATTCCTTTTATTTATTCATTTATTAATTCACTTTATTTTCCGACTAAAAATTATCAATTTTAATGAAACACTTGCCGGCATTAAGTTTCACGGCCTTTTTCCTTCGGAGTGGGGGTTGGGGGTGAGGCCAATACCAGCGAGGTTTTCCATTGAGTTAGTCGAACTATAGTGATCAATTCACTAAAATAATTTTTCTATCTGACGGTCTGTAATACCAGGATACCACAGTTAAGATCAAAAGTAATGATGAAGGAAACATTGCACTTACCGGATCATGTAATGCGATATGCGAAACCAGGGCTCCCGTCATTATAAAGAAGAAGCCCGCATAAGCCCACTCTTTCAGTAAAGGAAATTTAGGAATAAGCACTGCTATCACTCCTAAGATTTTCCAAACACCCAGTATGGTCAGCAAATAAACAGGATAGCCCAAATGTAAAATCATATCTGTACCGCCTTGTCCTGCTTTCATTTTGATTAGTTGTCCTGCGCCTGTTACCGACATTCCCAGGGCAAGCCAGATAGTAGCAATCCAATACCCGTCTGAACGAATCATTCGGGCAGGGATGATCTTATTTCTTTTTGTCATGGTGTCTTATTTTAATTTGTTTACAATGTCTTGCAGCCGGTTATGTGCCATATTGATGCCCTGGGCAAAAGGTAACTTCAACACCTGGTCTCTTAGTGCAACCGATTCATAGATTACATGCATATTGAGTATGCTGGTGTCGTCAGTGAGTTGTTCAAATTCATAGATCTCGAGCTGAACGCCAAATGGTGTGTTCTCCATTTCAAATGTTCGTGTAATTTTCCTGTTGGGGATAAACTCGTGAATGACTCCATTGGCTTTAAACACAACATTTCCTTTGCCATCTTTTGTTTCAAATTGATAACTGCCATACTTTTTACTTTCAAGCTGAAGCACTTCCGTTCCCATCCATTGCTCAACAATACCTGGCTCTGCATACGCTTTAAAAAGCAATTCCAGTGACAAATCAAATTCCCTTGTGATCATTAATTCCTGTATGCCATCTTCGGCGTGGATTTTTGTTTTTTGTTCCATGTTATTTATTTTTTGTGAAGGTTTTTTTAAGATGCATTTTATTTTTTCGATTTGCCTTTCTGCACACGAGCGTGCGGATTTTTTTTCATGATAGTTTCTAATTTATTAAATCTGTCGTCCCACATCTTGCGGAATGGTTCAATGAAACTGGCTATTTCTTTCATTTTTTTTGCATTAATGATATAGTAAATTTCTCTCCCGTTTTGCTCCTGATTCAGCAATTCGCACTCAGTGAGTATCTGCAGGTGTTTTGAAACCGTGGGCCTGGCTGTGTCAAAGTTAGATGCTATGGCTCCTGCTGTCATGGATTGTGAGGCGACCAACAGAAGTATCGCCCTTCTTGTAGGATCTGCTATGGCCTGGAATACATCTCTTCTTAAATTCATTGCGTAGCTATTTGACTACAAATATATATGTAGTTATTTAGCTACGCAAATTTTTTTTAGCTGCCGTCTGGCCTACCGATCAACTGCAATGATTCCATCATACAATACATTACAACCGATGAAGGCACGGTTATTCGAATTTAACACTCATTTATATTACTATAATTATATTTTGATTACTCAAAATTTATCTTTGAGACATATAATTAATATTAAATGAAACATTATTCCATTTTATTCTCATTGCTTTTATTTTTTCCTTTTTTAATACAGGCTCAAAATTCTAAAGTTGATTCATCCAAGAAATCCGGTCCTATCAAAGTAAATGTGATTCAATTTGGAAGGCATTCAGGTACGTTGTATACCATAAATAATGAGATGCTCAATAATGCTGATATGAAATCAATTTTAAATTCATATCCAAAATCTGCTTATGAATTTCACAAGTATAACCAACAAAAGAATATTGGTTTATTTGTTATGCTACCTATTTTCCTTACTTCTTCTACAGTAGGTCTTATAGAAGCAATTAATAATAAAAACGAACCTGAATCGAGGATTAGGAAAGTATCGATCCCTTTTGCAATTTCAGTTGGAGGAGTTATAGGCTATATTATGACTGGAATAATAGCTAATAATCATTTTAAAAAAGCAATTATAGCATATAATAGTCAGTTCTAGTTCGAAACAATCAAGGGGAATATTTAGCGGATAGCAGTCTAATAGCTTTTATTGGTTTTGTATATTGTGGATTTACATTCTGACTTTTGCTGCAAACACTTTCATCAATAAAAACCAGCATCTTCAGGAAACAAACATATACTATCAATTCCTATTCTCCCATCATAGCCGGATACAACCTCAAATAAACTTCAAACGCCATTGGGTCTTTTCCATACAGAGTATTCAATCTTTTATCTGCGTGATAAAAAGTAAACTGTCCTCCTCCTGCGATCTTTGTTTTACCAATTTTTAATACATCATAATTGAATCCTGATGTAAAGGCATTTACAGGAAATATAGCATCATGGCCATAAATAGTTTCATCCAAAGCCAATTCTTCTGTTGATTTCTGAACCCATTCATAACGGGTGTACAATGCCAGTTTATTTTTTCTCCATTCGCCTTCTAATAAAAAAGCATTCTCAGCAGCAAGACCTGCGGATTGATTCATTCCCCACACTGCGGTTGCATTAAAAGTGCTTTTGCCTTTTAATGGCAAACTATAAATCGCGGATGCAGTTGTGCGGTTGATATTTTCACCTGGATGCAACAATTCAGGGCTTTTTAGAAAACCATGCGAAACCTGCAAAGCCCAGTTGCGGGAAGGATTGTAAGATAATCTTCCGCTCCATGAATCAAATAATGGCTTATCAAAATTATACCTGTTGGCATCCGGCTCCCTTCCTGTGAATGAAGAACCTTCCAATTTAAAATCACCAGAACGTACACCTAAAGTGGCAACGCCAAAAGTGATATGAGTTGCGTCTATCCAATGGTGTGATATCGGCGCATAGGGATCATCCAATGCAGAAGGGCGATGCATAAAAGCAACCGGGCCAAGCGCCGGCTCGCCGGGATAACCCACATACACGAACAGATCCGATTTTTTTGAAAGCGCCTGTGAATAGCTTACTGACAATTCTGAAAACAAATCGTGCGGATGCTGGCGGTCAACAATGGCGCTGCCTTTATAAGCTTCGCCGCTTTGAAATAATAACGGATACCCTCTGCCGCCAACTGTAAGCGCGTCGAAAGAAATCATGCTGCTGAAATGAAACAATCCATTTTTGCTCACCTGCTTTTGCCCCATAAACATGAACCAGTTGGGCGCATCTATTTGGCTGCTTCCCCGTGAACCTTTCCTGGTAAAATCCTGGTTGTCGTAACTCAAAAAAATATTGCCATGAAGCATGTACATCCAGTTATGGGAATGAAACATCATGCCATACATCGGTGACGCATCGGGCAGCCAGCCTGTTCCAGAGCCATTTCTGCCCATTGGAAGGTTTAATGAGAAAGCGCTGTTCATTGACATGGAATGATGCGAATCATTATTGTCCCCGCCTATCGGTCGGGCAGGCATTTTCATTTGCATTCCTTCAGGCATTTCCATGGTATCCATCATTTGTTTTTCTGACTTAGAAGAATCCTGCATCTTGTGATGTTCATGCTGCGCAAAAATGTTCACAGCAAATAATAAATTTATTGATAGAAAAATGATTTTTATTTTATTCATTTTCATGGAAGTAATCTTTTAATTTTCAAACCACGGATTTTAATCTTTGCAAAAGGGATTTCATGCACTGATCATACCAATTGAGAAAACCCGCATTCAATCATCCACAAATCAGGTACAGCAACTTATTTATTTTATAATCCGAATATTCTTTTATTAAACATAACAGTATGCATAAACGAAAATAACAGGTACAGTAAACCAACAAACAGCAATGATTCCCGTTTCAAAAATACTTTATCCTGAGCCGGAAACCAGGAATAGCCGGGGAAAAAGTAATTACCTTCATGAAATGGAAGTTTGCGCTAACACATTGATCCACGCCAGGCAGAATCATCTATTTATCAAAGTGTCAACAAAGCCGTAATGTTCTGTTTCTTTTTTTCCATCAGGCATTTTGTTGAACGCTTCATAAAAGATAAATTTCTTGTCGCTGGCTATGCCATAAAAAACACTATCCACTTCCTTTCTGATCTTTTTGTTTTCCAAAAGTAATGCGACAGTATCTTTAATGTCAATGCCTGTGGTATAAAAAACCATTGGGAAAAACCCTTCTTTTACTACCTGCGGATAGATCCCAAATACTTTTGGTTTACCATCCAGTTTTGCAAGTGTAAGAGGAAATGCATATTTGGCATCCGCTTCTTTCAAAAGAGAATTTCCAAAATCTACTATTTCTTTTTCATTCGTAAATTGCCATAGAGTACCTGCCGGATGCAGGCAATCATTGCTCATTGAAATATTATCAACTGCATCTATTATATACTTTCTTTTATAGTACGACCTAGCTGCCTGGTAATAATCCGGCGCTGTTTTTCCAAAGGAGCTATATTGTCCTAATCTTAAAATATTCAGTTTCCATTCATTATTATATTTACCGTAAACAGCGGTTAATAAAAACTGGTTAGTGGAGTTGTTCAATAAAAGTAAAGACACATACGAATTTTTATTGGCACATTGAAATACAAATGAATAATCATTTTCATTGTTATTCCCAGACACCAAGGTTACACTCGTTCCATCAGTGGAAGCCTTCACGAGGTATTCATCAAGTATTTTATAACTATCAATTTTTAAACTATGAATTTGATTAACAAATTTATTTGAATCGCTAATAAATTTTTTTAAAAGTCCGGGCGACATAAGTGATTGCATGATTGCAAAATCATTATTTGTAATGCTGCTAAATAGCTTGTCATTAAGGGTTTTAATCTCTTGTCTTGTCGTGACATCTATGCTTTGGTCTTTCTTGAATTTCGCAGTGGAAAAATGGCAGCTTTGAAAAATCAACAGGGTTATAAAAATGAAAATTATTTTAGTATTCATGAAGTGGATTTTGAATATCATTTGTATGGACAGTTCTCCTACGGACAGGTCGCGACCTGTCCGTACAGAAACAGTTTTTATTGTTTTACACGATCGCCTTCAGCATCAAACATATCCATTAAATTTCCTGTTACATGATCGTCATCTTTTTTATTCAGTAAAAGATTAACGTCGTAATTCTGTGCGGTAAAATAAACGTTTACCGAAGTATCTGTCAATACTACATTCGTGATTTTTGATATTTCTTTGCCAGTACTATCCTGCACAACGCCGGTCATGGTGGTATCACTTTTTGCAAGTACCACAAACATTCTTGCATCCCCGTTGGGTGTGCCTTTTACCAACACATTCCACTTACCGGTAAAATAATCCGCGCCCGTTTTGCCCTGGGCCATTACATTGAGAGATAACAACAGGCATATGAAACCTGCAAATAATAATCTTACTTTTTTCATTTGTTTTTGTTTTGTATGTTTTATAAAATGGATAATGATTCTCTATTCATCTAAAATATTGCAAGATAATAATGATGCTGCCCAAAATAATTTCAAGCACCATCATGGAGTCAAAATATCTTCCTGCGGTGCCAACTTTAATCCTGGAGTACAACCTGCCTAACCCCGAAAAAATAACAACGATGCCTAGAAAATAAATCAGATCATTTATCTCCCGGAAATTAAAAACTACCCAGGTCATTAAAATTCCCAGCCCGAAATAAATTCCGCTTAAAAACCTAAAGAGATCATCTAATACAGGCTGAGCCGGAATAGTTTCCTGTAAAAAGGAAGCAGTTCCTTTGATCAAAAGGTTTAGGCCGCCTAATAAACAAATTAATGCGACCACACCTAATAAAATATGTAATGCTAACGCCATAATTACTATTATTTAACTTTTATTCAACATCGAAAAATTGCAGTCAACTATTTTGGATTAAGTGAGGTTAATATAATTACAGCCCCGTAAATCGTTGCCAAATTTATAATTAAAAGTTCATGTTATTATCGCATATCAAAGTTCTTTAAATATGCAATTTCAGCTTAATACCTAAGAGGCAGAATGTACTTTTGCATCCGAATCATTTCCCGGAAATTATAAATCTTCTTTCAACACCTCCCAAACATTTTCAGCTACGATCTTATGACCTTCAGCTGTGGGATGAATGCCGTCTCTTTGATTCAGTTTGGGATCGCCACCAACGCCTTTCAGCAAAAAAGGGACTAAACCAATATGATTCGCTGCTGCAATGGCAGGATAAATTTCCTTAAACTTAGTAGTATATTCCGGTCCCATATTTGGCGGTATTTGCATTCCTTCCAATATAATTTTTGCGTCAGGATATTTGGCCTTTACTTTATCAATAATTGATTGCAGGTTTTTTTTTGTTCCTGATAAAGGAATACCGCGAAGGCCGTCATTTCCTCCCAATTCAAGAACGAAAATATCAATAGGTTGCTTTAATATCCAGTCAATCCGGCTATCACCATCTGCTGAAGTTTCACCGCTAACGCCTGCATTGATTACTTTATAATTAAGATGTAACGAATCAATTCTATCCTGTATTAACGCGGGATACGCTTCTGACGGATCAACACCATAGCCGGCGGTAAGGCTGTTTCCAAAAAATAATATGGTTTTCTTGTTTGATGAAGAATCAACAGGATTGTTTTTTATCTTTTCTTGCTTTTGGGGCGCTGATTCACTGGAATTATTATTGCATGAAACCACTGCAAAAAACATAATCAGCAAAAAACAAGATGCAATCAATTTTCCCTTAAAGTGATTTGCGGGAATACAATCCACGGCGCCCCTTTCTTTAATTGAATTGATGGCAATATTTTTATAAGTATTCATTTAGATACAGGTTAATTATTTTTTTAATACTCTTATCCATAACTTTTCACCCTTACAAATATACCTTGATGAAGTCTTAAATTTTTAAAGTAATTGTGATGGATGCATTATTAGAAATGCAATCATGAATTTGTTTCAATAAATTTTGTAATTTGCTTCAATAAATTTTTTACGATGCCATTAACCATAAAAGGAATTTTTGAGAACGGTAAAATTATCTTAGAAGAGCTTCCTCCGTCTAATAAAAAGATGCCTGTGAAAATAATTTTCCCTGATATGAAAAATGAAATCCCACTTAAAAAGAATGAAATAAGATTTGGAAGCCTTAAAGGAAAAATAAGTGTTCCGGATAATTTTGATGATGAACCTGATGTGTTAAACGATTATATGTAATCGTGAAAATCTTATTGGATACACATATCATCGTTTGGGTAATAGAAGGTAATCCCTCTTTGTCAGCCAAACATACCTCTATAATTTCGGATATAAAAAACGAAAAATTTATTAGTGAGTTTAGTTTTATAGAGTTGGCAATAAAAATAAACATCGGAAAGCTGCCGGATTTTAAAATGCCCATCGGTAAATTTATTGAGCAAGTACAATTAGATGGATTTAAACTACTTCCTGTCAATAATAAATATTTAGCCGAATTTGTAAAACTGCCCCTGATGAAAGATCATCATGATCCATTTGACCGTCTGATAATTTCAACAGCAATTTCTGAGAACATGAGTATTATTACCGTTGATGATAAATTTAAATTGTATAGAAAATTAGTGGATATAATCTGAATTGTATATACACCATTTTCAATTAACTTTATTTTCAATTATTTTTATTTGGTGTATAAATTTTATTACTCCTTAAAGAAGTACAATCTGATAGATTCGAATCCCATGGTTATGGGATCGTGAAACATCTTATAAAAATAAATAAAATGGAAACGATTCTTTCTCTTAAAAATGTAAGCAAAAAATTTAAAAGCGGCGGCAAAGATCTAACGGTTCTCCAGGATGTTAGTTTTTCTGTTCAGGCAGGTTCTTCCATGGCAATTGTGGGCCCGTCAGGAAGTGGCAAAACAACGTTACTTGGATTATGCGCCGGATTAGATCAGCCAACTTTTGGAAACGTGGAGCTAAAACAAAACCAGCTGGAAATTTTAAACGAAGATCAATTGGCATCTGTAAGAAACCGGTATGTTGGTTTTATTTTTCAGAATTTTCAGTTGATGCCGACATTAACTGCTATTGAAAATGTAATGGTTCCATTGGAACTACGGGGTGAGAAAAAAGTACGTGCAAGGGCCATGGAATTTTTAGAAAAAGTAGGCCTTGCGAACCGAAGCCATCATTATCCTGCGCAGCTGAGCGGCGGTGAACAACAACGTGTTTCCATCGCACGTGCCTTTTCAAACATGCCTGCTATTTTATTCGCTGATGAACCGACAGGAAATCTTGACTCAGAAACGAGTGGAAATATCGTTGACCTTATTTTTGGTCTGAACAAGGAGGCCGGAACAACTTTAATTTTAGTAACTCATAATAGCGAATTGGCGGCCCGCACTCAAAGAATTCTTCATCTAAAAGGTGGCAAAATCTTTTCTGATGATGCTACACAAAAAATAAATTCATCAAATTGATTCCACGTTTTTGAGGTGCAATAAAAAGAAAAGATGAAAGAACAAAATACAGTAAACGAACAAATAAGCGGGAATCCTAATTCACTCCATTTCAGGTGGCTGTTGCAAATGGCATGGCGCGACAGCCGCAGAAACCGCTCCCGCCTTTTTCTTTTTATATCTTCTGTTATCCTTGGTATTGCGGCACTGGTAGCTATTTATTCATTAGGAAATAATCTGAGTGACACAGTGAATAACCAGGCTGCGTCTTTATTAGGAGCCGATCTTGAAATTTCAGGGAACCAACCGGCAACTCCTCCCATTCAAAATCTTCTCGATTCTATTGGTGGCCAACAATCGGAACAACGAAACTTTGCTTCTATGGTTTTGTTTCCCAAAAGTGGTGGAACCAGGTTGATACAAGTACGTGCACTTAGTGGCGCATTTCCTTATTATGGCTCATTGGGAACGGAACCGGAATCAGCCGCAAATTCTTTTCGTAATAAGCAACAGGCATTGGTAGACGAAACATTGATGTTACAATTTGGCGCTAAAACAGGCGATTCGATAAAAGTGGGTGAAGTAACTTTTGCAATAGCAGGTGAATTATTGAACGCGCCAGGCCAAACAGGTTTTTCGTCTTCCATTGCTCCTATCGTTTACATTCCTTTGCGTTATTTAAAAGCAACTAACCTGATGCAAAAAGGCAGCAGGATCAGTTATCATTATTTTATAAAATTTAAACACCAGGTTGATGAAGAAAAATTAGTAAACCAAATACGACCCGTTCTTGATACAGCTGATTACAATTATGATACTGTTGAAACACAAAAAGAAGATACGGGCCGCTCTTTCAGCGACCTCACCAAATTTCTATCGCTTGTAGGATTTATTGCTTTACTGCTTGGCTGCACAGGCGTTGCCAGCGCAATACATGTTTATGTAAAAGAAAAAATAAATTCCATTGCCATCCTGCGATGCCTTGGAGCCAGGTCTTCGCAGGCTTTCATTATTTTTTTGATCCAGATTATTTGCATTGGTTTTATCGGATCATTAGCCGGATCTGTTTTAGGCGTTGCCATTCAACAATTTTTACCTTTCATTCTCAAAGATTTTCTTCCGATAACTATCGCCACTTCCATTTCGTGGCAGGCCATCATAGAAGGAATTATTTTAGGAACCGGCATCTCTGTTTTATTCGCGCTGCTTCCATTGGTTTCTATCAGAAAAGTGTCGCCCCTGCAGGCGCTTCGTGCTTCTTTTGAACCGGCGACTTTTAAACAAGATCCATTGAAATGGGTGATTTATTTTCTCATTATTTTGTTTGTTTACTGGTTTTCATGGATAGAAATGGACAGCTTTAAAAAAGCATTTTATTTTACGGCAAGTATCGCTGCGGCTTTATTGATACTCACAGCTACAGCGCGTTTATTGATGTGGCTAATAAAAAGATTTTTCCCTGCATCATGGAGTTATCTGTGGAGACAAGGACTGGCCAATTTATATCGTCCCAATAATCAAACAACTATTTTACTCATTTCGATTGGCCTGGGAACCGCACTTATCAGCACTTTGTTTTTTGTGCAATCCATATTACTCAGCCGCGTTTCTTTTGCTGCAAGTGAAGATCAACCCAATATGGTTTTGTTCGACATTCAGAGCAGCCAGAAACAAAACGTTGCGACTCTGGTAAAGAGTTTCGGTATGCCGGTAAAAGAAATGATACCTATTGTAAACATGCGCCTCGAAGAAGTGAATGGTATTTCGGCGTCAGATCTAAAAAAAGATTCGTCCCAAAAATTTTCCCGTCATCTTTTTACAAGAGAATACCGCGTTACCTTTCGCGATTCATTGACTTCTTCAGAAAAAATTACAAAAGGAAAATGGATCGGGATCGCTCCAAAGTCGGGGCTGCCAGCAGTTTCGATGGAACAAAATTATGCAACAAGGAATGGTATTTCCATCGGCGATACGCTTACTTTTAATGTGCAGGGCGTAATGATAAATACTATATTGGGAAGTTTAAGGGAAGTGGATTGGAGCCGCATACATACCAACTTTTTATTGGTTTTCCCAACAGGCGTGATTGATGACGCTCCTCAATTTGAAGTAATACTAACCAAAGTACCATCGCAGCAAGTCTCTGCAAAATTTCAACAGCAAATGGTACAACATTTTCCAAATGTATCCATCATAGACATCAGCCTTGTGTTGCAAATTTTGAATACAATAATGGACAAAATTGGATTTGTGATCCGCTTTATGGCAGGCTTCAGTATTCTTACCGGCATTGTCGTGTTGATATCATCGGTTCTCATCAGCAAATATCAGCGGTTGCAGGAAAGTGTGTTGCTGCGGACATTGGGTGCAAGCCGAAAACAAATATTCGCCATCACTGCACTTGAATATTTCTTTTTAGGAGCCCTGGCAGCGCTCACCGGCATTCTCTTAGCGCTCGCCGGAAGCTGGGCTCTTGCTCATTATCTTTTTGATACTTCATTTCGTCCACACATAGTACCGGTATTGTTTTTAGGATTAGTAGTGTGTTTGCTTACTGTAATAACAGGCCTGGTAAATAGTTTGGGAATATTAAACCGGCCGCCATTGGAAGTGCTGAGACAGGAGGTTTAACATTAAAAGTTCATTGTTATTACTATGGCTTATCAAAGTTTTTTAATCCGGTAATCCCGATACCTGTCAGGACTGAAACATGCTTAATGTTTTTGCATGTTGGCATTGCAGCGAATTACAGTAAACCCACAAATAAGCAGAATTTTTGTTTTTAATTATCGGATTCATGTATTATAACATGAAAGCATATACGAAAATAAGTTCCGCTTATGAATTCGTAGTTGCTTAATTAGTTTCCATTGGAATCAACATACAAACAAAACCTCTTATTTATTTTTTACAGAAAATGCCAGCAATACATTTCCCGGTTTCTCGCCAAAAGAGGCATACCCTGAATTGACATACAGCATCCCATCGGCTACTACCGGTGAGCCAGAATCAATACTGCCACCATTACCTTCCACACCATTAACTGTTTGAAATTTTCTGTCTGTATTATAATCCCATATAATGCGGCCGTCCTCTGTTGCGTAAGCTCTCAGGTGGCCATCGTTACTGCCCGCGAACACAATTCCCGGAACTACCACAGGCGCCGCAGAATTAACGCTTAAATATTTGGGTACATCTTTTACCTGCGGCACAGGAGTTGACCAGGTAACCTTTCCGCTTACAATATTCAGCGCATAGATTCCGGGGGAGGCCTTTATAGAAGTATCATCTGAATTAAGTCCGTATATATTATCCGCATTGGCTGCATACACATTTTCACTGTCGGCAGCCATACCCCAATGTATTCCTCCAAGTGCACCACCTTTTCCAATGCGGGTTTTCCATAATAGTTTTCCATTTTGCGGGTCTAATGAATAGACTACGCCCGATTTCTGACCTGCAAGTAGCCTTTGTTTTCCATCTTTACCCGTAACCAAAATCGGGGCCATTCCAAAATCGAGATCCCTGCCTTTGGTCCCCGGGCAATTAATAATTACAGGGCAGGCCATGTTCCATGCGTCCTTCTGGGTTGTCTGGAAATTCCAAACAAGTTTGCCCGTGCTCATATTGATTGCCTGTATCGCATCGCTCGTATTCGTGGTAGGCAAACTGTAATTTTCGCCTGTTCCGATATACAATAAATTTCTCTTTGGGTCAATTGTCGGGCTGCTCCATACCGGTGCTCCTGATGGCCCATAAAAAGGTTTCCCATTTCTTTTGGCGCTCCTTGCAGTTGCCTTAGCGGTCACAACTCTGTGGTACCAGAGCAGCTTACCCGTTTTGCTATCCAGCGCCCGCACACCGCCTGAGGTACTGCAACAATTATAGTTGCTATCAGTCGCAGCCACTACTTCAAAAGAACTGAGAGGCACAAATACTTTTCCGCCATAAACCGAAAGGGTACCTGTATTCAACGGCATACTGCCAACACCTGCTTTTGTGCTCCATAAAATTTTACCTTTTCTAACATCCACCGCATATACGTTTGTGGCTGCATCTGCAAAATAGGCGATGAAGGAATTACCTTGTTTGGCAACTACGATACCGCTTCTGATACCATTAGATGCAGTTACATGCCAGCCTAATTTACCCGTAAACCTGTTAAGCGCATATACATCGCCTGACAGGCTGTTGCCTATTATTAGCCAGTCTCCAACTATGGCTGGCTTGCTGCGCATTTCACTGGCATCGGGAAAAGCAAACGCCCACTCTAATTTGAGACTGTCAATATTATCACGGGTTATTCCTGATTGAGGCGCTGTTCGATAGTTGGTGGCTGCAAGATTGCCTCCCCATCCTGAACAATCATATAATTTATTACTGCCTTTAAAACTAAAAGTTGTATAAGCCTCTTTGGGCATTATCGTTTCTCTGATCAGTTTGTGACTGATATATTGCGCTACTGCTTCACGTTCTTTCTCAGAAAGCGCTTTTGCCTGTTCACGCATTTTGCCATTATCTAGTGTATTAAGAATACTGCGCGGCTGAACCATTGCCAACGCTTCAAGTGTGGGAGCCTTGGGAAATGCGGGGTTGCCGTGACATGCCTGGCATGTGTTGGCGAATAGTACTTGGCCAAATGCCATAATATGGGTGGAATCAGCCGTGGTTACCGAAGATTTTTCGCCGGAAGATTTTTGCTGGGCATCGCAGAAAGATGTTGCAGAAAAAAAGATAACGAGTGTTATCAAAAAAAAGGATACATAGCGTCTCATACAAAAGGTTTTTAAACGTTTCTGAAAATTAAATTTAAAAATAAAAATTAAAGATTCTTCAAAGAGTTTACACAGGGTATTTATGATTGAAAAACTTCTTATCATCTGTACTTCAGCCACGCATAGCAACGATCCCTATTTTAGTGGTTCGTTGTTATTTTCCCGTCACTAACATATTCCAAAATGTCTGCAGGCTGGCAGTTTAAGACTTTGCAAATAGCCTCTAATGTGCTAAAACGGATTGCTTTTGCCTTACCTGTCTTTAATATTGAAAGATTAGATATTGTCAACTCAACCTTTTCTGAAAGTTCGTTCAGCGACATTTTCCTTTTAGCCATCATCACATCAAGATTTACAATAATTGGCATAGCTTATACAGTTAATTCGTTTTCGGATTGAATTTCTATTCCTCTCTTAAAGATCTGTGCAATTACAAAAAGTGTAACGCCCATAAACAGCCATACATCGGCACCACCTAAACGTAAAGTTTGTACATCTTGCATTCCCACTCCTTTTGTAACCAACCATCCGGTATATTTAACTCCGCACCAGGAGAACAAACCTATGCCTAAAGACAAATAGGAAACATTAAAAATAAAACGTCCCACTTCCTGGCTGAAAGGTTGAGACATATTCAATTTTTTATCGTGCAAAATTTTTACAATAAGGTAAAATATAATTGTCCTCATTATTGCTACAATGCTCATCAACATTGTCTCTGCAAGAAAATGACCGCGGTCGTATTTATAAAGGTTTGACAAATCAATTTCCTCCCAAAAATATTTGGCATCACCCGGGTTGTACACCAGTTTAGAAAAAGAATTGACAATAATACCTCCTGCCTCAATACATAAGCCAACAAATATTATCCATGAAATGACATACAATATTTTCAGCATTTGCTTAGTTCCGATTTTAATTTCCATAACGGTTCCTTTTTTAATTGTTTAGGCAAACATAATAATTATTTATTGATAAACAATAAATAATAATTCTTTTTCAATAAAAATTATATTTAGGGCTTTAGATCAAATTTGGACTCCTACTATAAATTGGATAAATATTTTTGTAAATAATTATGCAAGATTAGAAGTATGATATTTTAGGAGATTGTTGCAGCATAAAAGATCAACGTGAATTTAAATTTCTAAAAGGATAACAATAACGCAAGAGAGATCTCTAACAAAATGAATTAAAGACCTTATAATTTGTTTTATATAATTTCGTTGGTTTTGTTTTTTTTTATTGATCAACCAGGCCCAGGAAATTTTTGTTAATCAATTTAATACAATACTATAAAGGTCTTACTGCAGTATAAACATCCCCTGAAATTTCCATTGCTTCCTCCAAAGGCTTTTTGAGCATTTTTCTTTTGTGCATCCATTTTAAAACAACTATACAAATAATAACAAATACAATACCTACAAGTGCTTCTGCAGTCAACATAAATTTACTTCCGCTTTTATCATGCGCCCATCCATCAAAAGTTGTCATATATACCACGGGTATATTGCCAATGGACGACAACAATGAATATTTGGTAGAGGCGCCTTTGGTTCCAATGGCAAATAATATTACTGCAGAAAATGCTGCATTTAATAATCCTAAACCAAACGCATACACAAGAACACCACCTATATAAATTGCAGGCTGATAAGGCATAGCAGCCATTATTATTGTAACAAGTGCGCATACAGTTCCTGCACCAAGGTATGCCACCCAGTTTCCCCAACGATCGGCAATAAAACCACCAATAACGCAACCTATGGCGCTTACAAGGCCGCTTATGATACCAGTGACCAGAGCAACAGTATCAGCATCTACTTTCCAGTCTGTCGCTATAGCACTCCATAAGTTGGATGCGGCTCCTGTACCTATTGGCAATATCAACATGATCATAACAAAAAGTATTACCGGCACACGCAGCATTTTTACGAAATCTTTTCCCATCAATTTCATTTCCTTTAAAACTGTTTGCTGCTTATTGCTTTTTACATCTTGTATCAACATAACAACCGCTGCAAAAACTAGCATGCTTATACTAATCACAATACCTGCTATAAAAATACTGTAATGTGTAGCCAACCAAAGTCCTGCTCCGCCTCCTAAACCTGTGCCGCCCAGGTTACCTGCCTGGTACCAGCCGCTTGCTCTTCCTTTTTTATGTTCCTCTATACTGTTGGCCATAAAACCGCCAACAGGCAGCACTACAAATGTGGCCGCCACCTGCGATATAAATACTATGACAGCAAGGAATGTTGTCGCTTTTGTATTGTATGAAATAGAACACAACAATATTAAAGTAACAAAACACGATATCACTCCAATCCAATACCAGCGCCGCAGGCTAAGTGTAAGATCAGCGATTGGTCCCCAAATAAAACGCCAGATGTTTGCTGATACACCCAATGATACAATTGCGGCGGTAGTGGCTACGGAAAAACCTTTGTGTGTAAGCAGGTAAGGTAATGCTACGCTTACAAATCCAAAGCTCATTCCGTAAGGAAGCACAAGAAAAAATATGTAAACCGGATTTGTATATTGCTTTGGTTGCATACAAGTAAGTTAACGGCAATTTAATATTACTTATGCATTAAAAAAGAAATTTATTTACTGGTTGTAAAAATCATATTCCCATTCATTTTTTTCTTAGCAAATTATGATTGATATATTTGTTTGTTGCTAATGAAACAGCACGGCTCTTTATTATTAAATCATCCCTTTAAATAGAATTATGAAAAAATATTGTCTCCTTACTATTTTAATATTTACTTCTGCAACAATATTTGCACAAGTATTTCAACCCGCAAATAAAAATGCTTCGCCTGAAGCAAAAAAATTATTGAGTTATTTGTACAGCATTAATGGTAAATATATTTTAAGCGGCGAACATGGTGATGAGCGCTGGCTGGACACGGTGAAAAGTATCACCGGAAAATATTCTGCAGTTTGGGGCAATGATTTTATTTGGCATGGCGATAAAGATCCCGGCCAGGATGTTGTAAATAAAGTCATAGAGAAATATAAAGAAGGTTACATCATTACTTTAATGTGGCACCAGGGCAGGCCGATTGATAACCCGCCTTATGGATGGAAAGAAAGTGTACAGGCAAAACTCACGGATGACCAGTGGAAAGAATTAATAACAGAAGGCACTGATTTGAATAAAAGATGGCTTGCACAAATTGATGTAGTTGCCGGTTATCTTAAACAATTAGACAGCGCGCATGTTCCTGTTCTCTGGCGCCCGTATCATGAGATGAACGGCATTTGGTTTTGGTGGGGCAATAAAAAAGGTAAAGATGGAATTCAAAAACTTTGGAAGATGATGTATGACCGTTATGTAAATCATTTTCATTTGAATAATTTATTGTGGGTTTGGGGCGCTAATGGCCCACGCGATATTCCCGGAGATGAAGCCTATTCCTACAAAGATTTTTATCCCGGCAAGGATTACGTTGATGTGTTGGGTGCGGATGTGTATCACATGGATTACGAGCAAAAAGATTATAACGAACTGCTTGATGTTGCGAAAGGAAAATTGATTGCCTTAACCGAATGTGGCGAACTGCCCTCCGTAACTATTCTTAAAGCGCAGCCTAAATGGGTTTGGTTTTTGGTTTGGAATAATTTTATCAATCCGCCGAATAACAGTAACCAAGAGGTGAATGAGATTTATGATTTGCCGCAGGTATTGACGCATGATGAGGTGAAGATGCAACGATAGCCTGATATTAAAAATACAGTAAAGCAATAAATTCGGGTGATTTTTATTTTGACGGAGTTAAAAAGCACAGCAGAGGCTTATCTAAAGTTTAAGCTTCAACAATGCGCCAGATTAGGCGTTTCTGATTAAGCTAATGTAATTTTTTTTATCTTTCCTGTCCCTCGAATTCTAAATAGAATGATTTTATCATACTGCCAGCCTTTTTGTCCGTGAGTTTGAATTACAGCTTTATTTATATTTACAAAGGTTCTCAAAAATCCATCTTGATTTTCAGCTAAAATTGGATAAGCCATTTCTGCTTGGTCATTACAATTATCTGGTATTGAAATATTTGGTTCAAGCCTAATCCATTTAAGATTTTGAATTGTTTTGTCTTTACTTATAAGATTTACTTTTAAGTAAAACGTCAAATCAGTTCCTGGTGAATAAAGAAAAACAATTGAGTTAGCTTTATGAGCACTGGTTTTGACCTGCCAATCCATTTCATCTTCGCTATGCTTTGCTTTTAAGCTAAAAACCTTTCCATGATATCCGTCTGTTACAATAGTAATAATTGGATTGCCTGATGTTTTTAAGGTAGTCTGAAGGTTGGTATCATTGGGCTCAAATCCAAATTGTTCTAAATATTTTTTAGGAAATAGTATAAAGAAAGTCACAATTGAAACTATTAAAGTCAATCCAATTAAAATCCACCTCCAAGCAGTTTTATTAGAATTAACGATTTCTAAATTCAACGGTTCTAATAATTGCCATATTAAGCTATAAGATGTACCCAAAATTAGGGTTAATGCTATCAGCTTTCCCTTTTTCCCTTGCGATGAATATTTGTAAATCTCTTCTAACATGTTTAATATCTAATGACACTAAAGCTCAGTATTACTGTCATATGCTATAAGATGCAATCTATCAAAAAAATTATATTTAATCACCAATTATTTATCTTACACGCAAATACCATTTCTAAACAGCAAAGCAACAAATAATGAAAAAAATTATTCTTCTCTCTCTTCTTTTTATCAGCACACAATTGTTTGCACAAACATCGAAACAACAAATGCATCTGAATGATAAAGAGTATCTCGAATACCAGGGCGTGAATGTAATGCTCGCATGGGATTTTTATCCGGAAGGCCACCAAGGCGGCGTTGGCGTGATACAAAATGGCGAACGCGTGGCCACGAATGGTGATATAAGGCTAAACCCAACACCCGGACAGTGGCAGCCAATACCAAAAGTTGGGACACGCATGGTTGATAAAGCAACAGGAGCCATCAGCGTTCACATGGCTTATCCCAATGAAGCTATTGATCGCAAAGGATTTAATCCAATCATTTATCCTGATTTAAAATTTGGTTATACGATTCATGTAGTGCCAGCCGGAAAAGCTTTTAAAATAATTGTTGATTTGGACAGCGCGTTGCCTGATAAATGGATTGGTAAAGTAGGTTTCAATTTTGAATTATTGCCTTCTATTCTTTTTGGCAAATCCTATTACATGGATAAGCAGTTTGGTATTTTTCCGCGGCAGGCAAATGGCCAGGAATATATAGATGATGAAGGTGAAACCCAAGTGATGCCGATGGCAACAGGCAACCAATTAACCGTGGCACCGGAAAGCGATAAACAAAGAATGATAATTGAGAATCTGAATGAAAATGGTTTGCAATTATTAGATGGAAGGGGAAAGTACAATAATGGTTGGTTTGTAGTGCGTTCACTTATACAAAAAGGAAAAACAAAAGGCGCGGTGGAATGGCTCGTTACGCCACATGCTATTAACGAATGGATATCAAAACCGGTGGTGCAGGTGTCGCAGGTAGGCTATCTTCCTGCGCAACCAAAAATTGCAGTGATCCAATTAGATGCGAAAGATAAAAGAAGAATGAATGCATCGTTATTGCGTGTGAATGAAACCGGTGGCTTTGAAAATACGTTACAATCTATACCCAGAGACTGGGGCAATTTCTTGCGTTATCATTACCTGCAATTTGATTTTTCAAAAATAAAAAGGCCCGGCATGTATGTGGTGAAATATGGTAATGACACCACCAATGTTTTTCAAATCAGTGATAGTGTGTATGCCGAAAATGTGTGGCAGCCAACGCTTGAATATTTTTTGCCGGTGCAAATGTGCCACATGCGTGTGAATGATAAATATAAGGTATGGCATGGCTTCTGCCACATGGATGATGCACGTATGGCGCCCACAGATTCTGACCATTTTGATGGTTACAGCCAGGGACCTTCAACGCTTACAAAATACAAGTCCGGAGAAACAGTTCCTGGTTTAAATGTAGGCGGCTGGCATGATGCGGGCGATTATGATATTCGCGTGGAGTCGCAGGCGGAAACCGTGTATGGATTAACGTTAGCTTATGAAACTTTTGACCTGAAATATGATAATACCAGCATCAATCAACATACACATGTAGTGGAAATTCAACAACCCGACGGCAAGCCTGATGTGCTTCAGCAAATTGAGCATGGTTTGTTATCTATTGTGGGCGGATATAAAAGTTTGGGAAGGTTTTATCGTGGCATCATCGAACCTACCATGCGCCAATACACGACGTTGGGCGACCCAGCCAACATAACAGACAATAAATTTTATAATGATGTAAAATCAACTGTTGATACGCCTGCTGTGGGTTTGACCAATTCTCCTGATGACCGTTGGGTTTTTACGGAAGATAATCCAGGAAGAAGTTTGGAAGTTGCCGCTTCTTTAGCTGCCGCTAATCGTGTGATGACCGGCTTTAATGACACGCTTGCCAATGATTGTTTAAACATCGCAGAACAGGTTTGGAATAATACAAAAGAAAAATATCCTGGACAGCGCATTGAGTTGGCAACAGAATTATACATCACTACAAGAGATAAAAAGTATGCTGATTTTTTAGTAGCGAATAAAGATATTATTGCAAAACAAATCAATAATTATGGTTGGGTGGTTGGTCGTATATTGCCAATGATTAATGATGCAGCTTTTACCAACACTATTACTGATGTGGTAAAAGTTTTGTTTGATAAAATTAAATTAGAGGCAAAAGAAACGCCATACCAGGTTCCTTACGAACCCAAAATCTGGGGCGCCGGTTGGGACATACAACATTTTGGGTACAAGCAATATTTTTTACATGAAGCTTTTCCAAAAATTGTTAGCACTGATTATATGTTAGCTGCATTGAATTTTATTTTAGGCTGTCATCCTGGTACTAACACCGCATCGTTTGCATCCGGCGTTGGTGCGCATTCTATGATTCCGGCGTATGGATTTAACCGTGCAGACTGGTATTACATTCCGGGTGGCATTTCTTCCGGCACGGCGTTGATCCGCCCTGATTTTCCTGAGTTGTTGGCATTTCCTTATTTATGGCAACAGGGTGAATATGTTTTAGGCGGCGGTACCACTGATTATTTGTTTTTGGTACTAGCGGCAAATAAAGTGCTAAACGAAAAGCATTAAAAGACCTGTTTATTAAAACATTAGTTTTTAATTTTTACATCCCTCATGATTTAATAGAAAATCTTTAAAAGTTCTCTCATGAAATTAAAACTATTAGCGATCACATTATTTATTTCATCATCATCATTTGCTCAATCCACCAACCTTGATACTATCGAATCGCAGATGCGCTATGCTGCCAAACAAGGTTTGCTGGATGAATATTATCCGCGGAATATTGATACAGTTTACGGTGGTTATTTAAGTACTTTTTCTTACGACTTTAAACCCGTTGGTTCGCAAAATAAAATGATAGTTACACAGGCACGAAATACCTGGTCAACGGCAAAGGCTGCTATGTTTTATCATAATAACTCATACATACCTATGTCGCGTCATGGTTTTTATTTTTTGCGTGATAAGATGTGGGATAAAAAATATGGTGGCTTCTATAATTTGGTTTCAAGAGATGGTACGCCGAAGAGCATAATGAAAGAAGCTTATGGAAATGCTTTTGCGATTTATGGTTTGTGTGCTTACTATGAATGCTCGGGCGATACCGCCGGGCTGAATCTTGCAAAAAAAACTTTTATGTGGCTTGAAAAATACAGCCACGATCCGATCTACAAGGGTTATTACCAATATCTCAAAAGGGACGGTTCGCATGTGATAAGAACAGCCGATATAAAAAGTACTTCGGATATTGGTTATAAAGACCAGAACAGCTCCATTCATATTTTAGAAGCCCTAACCGAATTATATAAAGTTTGGAAAAATCCTTTGGTAAAAGAACGATTGCATGAAATGCTTGATTTGATTCGTGATAAAATGATTACCCCAAAAGGCTATTTGCAATTATATTTTACTTACGACTGGAAACCCATTTCTTATCGGGATTCTTCTGATGCTGTCATCAAAAAAAATCATTACATAGATCATGTTTCTTTTGGCCATGATGTGGAGACGGCTTATTTAATGAAAGATGCCACAGAAACTTTAGGAAATATGCATGATACTAAAACATTAGCTATCGGAAAGAAAATGGTGGACATGGCTTTGCGCAATGGCTGGGATAAAACGCTTGGAGGGTTTTATGATGAAGGATATTATTTTAAGGACAAACCAGGATTAACCATCACCGACAAGAGCAAAAACTGGTGGTCGCAGGCAGAAGCGTTAAACACGTTGCTGATGTTTTCGTATATGTATCACAGTGATACTATGCGTTATCTGCAAAATTTTTTTAAAGAATGGCAGTATGTCCAAACTTATTTAATTGATCATGAACATGGCGATTGGTATGAAGAAGGCCTGGATAATGAACCGCAGCGCAAGACGGCGTTAAAAGCGCAAATATGGAAAGGTACTTACCATGTTTTCCGGGCATTGACGAATTGCATTAACAGGATTGAAGAAAATAAAAAGAAGAATTAAACCAATACATTTGCGGCCAAATACGGGTTATAAAAAAGAGGTCTCTTTTAATAAAAAGAAGAAATAAATGAATTAAGAATTTCAGGACTGATAATTATTTCATTCATTCTAAACGTGTCTTTTGACACAGATTTGTAAAAATATTCCCTTTTAATATTATGGCTCCCTCCAAGTCATCTAAAAACCCGTTATGGCAGGGTTGTTGGGCTAAATAAGTCATAAAATATTCCTATTTCACCTTACTACAATTATTTAACAGTTATAACTATTATTTAAATTAACGCAGATATATTTTTGTATTAGATTTTGAAATCTCTGTAAAAGAAATGATTCATTCGTATTTGTAAATTTTTTTAAAAATTAATATTATTAATTCTAAAAAAACCCGTATGAAAAACATCAAAAAAACAATCTTTCGATTTGGATTCATTGCCGTTCTTTTATCCTTATTAATAATTGCATGCAAAAAAAATAATATTGCCCCGCTAAATAATCCTACCGGGCCTAAAAATGTCTCTATCTATCTTACAGATGATCCTTGCCAGTACGATTCTGTTTTGGTTGATGTAAAATATATAGAGCTAAAGATTGACACAAGTGCAAGCGACAGAAATGAAAATCAATCCGGCCATTTTAATGACAACAGTTGGCTGGATGCGATTTTCCACTATGAAGACCACATACATTTTGACAAAAATGAAATTTGGGATACACTTAATATTAAACCAGGACTTTATGATATTGAACAGTTACGTAATGGAAACCAGGTAAAGGTCGCCACAGGAAATCTCCCCGCCGGAATCATCACTCAAATGAGACTGAGTTTAGGAACAAATAATTATGTCGTTATTTCGGGAGTAAAACATACACTGAATTTATTTCACACTTATGATAACTATAACTATGTAAATATATATGGAGAAGACCAGGATGATACTTACACTCCAGGGCAAACATCCATGTGGCTGGATTTCAATATTTGCAAATCAATATTAGAATTTCATAACACATACTACCTTTATCCGTTTGTGAGAATATTTGCGATGAGCACAACAGGAAGCGTAACAGGAAAAGTATTACCGCATTCAGACCAACCGTATGTTACCATATGGAATGCCACCGACACTGCTTCTGCATTACCTGATATAAACGGAGCATTCAAAATACGCGGATTAAGTGTGGGCACTTATAATGTGGTTTACAATGGATCCTTCGGATACAATGATACTACGATAAACAATGTAGATGTGACTGCGGGGACCACAACCCAACTTCCCACTATTAACTTGCATAAATGATTTGATCTCATTTCTCATTAAAAAAGGCCGGAATTATTCCGGCCTTTTTTAATGATCACAATTGACTGGTCAAAGTCAATAAACGTAAAATTAGAAATCCACTTTATTTATTTGTTTACTGCAAAAGAATTTATATCAACTGATGATTAAGTTGCGTAAACAATTTTTCCTTTTATGATCGTTGTTGCAATATTAATGTTGTCATCAAAGATTACAATATCTGCATCTTTACCCGATGTAAGCGAACCTTTCTTATCTTCTATTTTTAAAATTCGTGCAGGTGTAGCCGTTATCATTTTTATTGCATCCATCATAGAAACATCAGCCATGGATACCATTGTTCTTACCAGCCGGTCTGCTGTGGCCACACTTCCCGCAAAAGAGCTCCTGTCGGGCAACTTCGCCACACCATCTTCTACAATTACTTTCAAACCATCATGAAGACTGCCCAGCATACTTTCACTTGCATCCGTTTCTGCTGCACGCATGGCATCGGTTATCAGCGCAATTCTGTCTGCACCTTTAATTTTATAAATAAGCTTTAATAATGGCGGGGGAAGATGAATACCATCTGCTATAATTTCAACATCCATGTCATCAATAATATAAGCACTTTCAATTACACCTGCATAACGATAAGCGTTTCTTCTTGTAACGCCCGACATAGCAGAGTATAAATGCGTAATTAGTGTATAACCATTTTTAAAAGCTTCAAGCACCTCCTCGTAAATGGCATCCGTGTGCGCTATCGCAGGCAATACATTTTTTGATCTTACATAACGTCCAAATTCGATAGCGCCTTTCAGTTCGGGCGCTGCGCTCCATCGTTTAATGCAGGAATAGCCTGATAGAATTTCTTTGTATTCATCCGGGTTTGGCTCTCTTATAAAACGCGGGTCCTGAGCTCCTCTTTGATTCAACGAAATATAAGGACCTTCCAAATGCATTCCGAGGAGCTGCGCGCCATTTACATTTTTTTTATTCGCAGATTCATACGCATCGAGTGTTTGCAACAACATTTCTTTTGTAGATGTTAATGTTGTTGGCAGCATGGCTGTGGTTCCATATTGCGCATGTGTTTTAGCAATTACAAGGAACGCATTTTCGTTGGCATCCATAAAATCGTGGCCGCCACCACCGTGAATATGTATATCAATAAAACCGGGTGAAACATATTTGCCTTCCGCATTTATTTCAACCGCATTTGCTGCTTCAATATTTCTTTCACTTACTTCGGCAATAGTATCGTCTTTCACAAGTACACAACCTCCTTCAATAATTTTAGAAGGTGTTATTATTCTTCCGTTACATATTTTGAGTGTTATAGCTGACATTAGTTTACATTGAATTTACCAGGTAACAACGATGCGGAATCTTTATCAAGATAAACAATACAATTTTTATGAGCCTGTAATATGCTTGACGGAAAAAGATTGCTTACTTTTTGTGTGAGACAATTTTTTACTGCTATTGCTTTTCTTTTATCCGGCACTGAACAAATAATATTTTTCGATTTTACGATTTGCCTTACAGACATACTGATTGCTTTTCGTGGAACTTCATCTATTGTTTTAAACCAACCTTCACCCATTTGTTGTCTTCTGCAAGCTTCGTCTAATTCAACTACAATATAAGGTTCTTCTGTTCCAAAATCGGCTGGTGGATCGTTAAAGGCAAGATGCCCGTTTTCTCCAATGCCTATCAGCGCAACATCAACAGGGTGTCGCGTAATCAGCTTACCTAATCTTTCACATTCCTGCTGAGGATTCAACTCACCATTAATTAAATGTGCTGCTTTCAATGAAAAAACTTTTGAGATAAACCTGTCATACAAATATTTCCTGAAGCTTGCAGGATGTTTTGAGGATAAACCGATATATTCATCAAGGTGAAACATGGTTACTTTAGTCCAATCCACATCTTCCACTACAAGTTGCCTCAAGGTTTCAAACTGGCTTGTACCTGTTGCAAGAATAAGGTTGGCAGTTCCATTTGTTTCAATGGCATCGCGTAATAACCGTGCGGCAACTATCGCGGTGGCTTTACCAATTTCAGCATTTGTATTATGAATTTCAATTTGCATATCGGCAAGATTGAAAAAGTATTTATTTTGCAATAATAGGTAAATACTGTGGTTTGGTTTGCATGATTACTTGTTGTTTATTATTTTATTGGAATCAATGCCAACATTTTAAAATTTCGTGTTGCACTTATGAGTTGAACACAGCAAATGTAAATCCTTATTATTTCTTTGTTTACTGCAAAAGGATTTACTTCTTCACATTTTTATACAACAACCTCATCACCGATGGAAGCACAACCAACAACAACGGAAGCGCAATAATAAATCCTCCTATAACGGCGATGGCAAGTGGTTGATGCAATTTAGCGCCTGTTCCTATCCCAAGGGCTAATGGCATCAGCGCAATGATGGCGCCTAATGCTGTCATTAACTTAGGACGCAATCTTGTGGAGATCGCATAAATAATAGATTCATCAACAGATTGCAGATGCAGGTTTTCTTTATATTGTAAAAAAGTAAAGATGGAATTTTCTCCAATAATTCCTACGATCATAATAAGACCCGTATAGCTTCCCACATTCAAAGGCGTGCCGGTTATAAACAAAGCAAGATAACTTCCAGAAATTCCCAGTACCGCAATAATTAAAATAGTCATTGCAATTTTTACATCTTTATACAAAAAAAGAATTACGCCAAAAACCAAAAGGCTGGAAGAAATCAGGATCATCAAAAGTTCTGTAAATGACTGTTGCTGCTGTTCATACGAGCCTCCATACTCAATGTGGTAACCTTGTGACAAATGAATATTGGACTGAATTTCACTTTTGATATCTTTCATCGTGCTTCCCAGGTCCCTGTTTTCGAGCCGCGCAGAAACCACGCCCATTGACTGCAAATTTTCTCTTTCAATTTCTGCATCTCCTTCGCTTAATTGAACATCCGCTAATTCGCTGATTGGTTTCAATCTTCCATCGGGTGAAGCGATCTGTAATTTTTTTACATCATCAACACTCATCTTTTTATTACCGGGATAAACTAACCGTATGGGATAGACGCGATCTTTTTTAAAAATATTTCCAACAACATTTCCTTCTAAAGAAGTTTGCAACTGAAACTGAAGGCTGGCAGGCGTAATCCCGAACTGCGCCAGTTTTGAATAATCAGGAATTACTGTAAGTGAAGGACCTGTGATGGTAATTCCGTTAAATACATCGGCGGTGCCTTTTATGTTTCCTACAAGATTGCCCACCTGTGTTGCCAATTCGTGCAGTTTCTCCTGATCATCACCAAAAATTTTAATTTCTATCGGCTGCACAGAAGTCATCAGATCGCCAAGCATATCTCCTATCACCTGGCCAAAATCCACTCTCAGCACAGGTTGCGAAGCTTCGATCCTTTTTCTTATATCATCAATTACTTCATCTGTTGTTTTTGTACGGCTTGTTTTCAACTGGATTAAATAATCACCGGTATTGGGCTCGGTAATAAAAAAGCCCATCTGCGTTCCTGTCCGGCGTGAGTAGGCAGCTACTTCGGGAGTGGAAGTAATAATTTTCTCCACTTCATTTAATTCTCTGTTCGTTTCGTCGAGCGAAGTGCCGGGAGGTGAAACATAATCAAGCACTATACTTCCCTCATCCATCTCCGGTAAAAAGCCGGTTTGCAATCGGGGCAAAATCAAAACAATTGATAGAATTAATAAAGCCACAAAAATAAAACTGATCCACGGACGGAAAATAAAAAATGAAACCCATTTTTGCTTTTTTACATTATGTGGTTTTTCTTTTTTTGCCAGCCGGCTTTTCCCTGAATTTATCAAAGGATTCTTTTCCTTTGAAAATAAAAGATAAATCACCGGAAGTCCTATCCACGTTACAAAGAATGAACATACCAGGGTAATGATCATCGTATTGGTGAGCACATTAAAATAAGCGCCGGCTACTCCACTCATCAATATAAACGGAATGAAAATAACAATGGTACTGATGGAAGAACCCACCATCGCCGGAAACAAAAAATGAATTGCTTTTTGTACTACTGACTTATATTCATCATCGGGGTGTTCTTCATGCGACCGATGAATCTGTTCTACTACTACAATAGCATCATCAATGATCAGTCCGATGGCAGCGGCAATAGCGCCAAGCGTCATTATGTTTAATGTATAACCGACAGCATATAACACAATGATAGTAGCAGTAAGGGTTACAGGAATTGTAATTAAAATAGTAGCGCTGGCTTTAAACGAACGAAGAAAAATAACAGCCACCATGATTGCCAGCAAAAGCCCTATCCACAAGCAGTCTGAAACGCTCTTCACCGTTTGGTTTACAAAATCGGCCTGTTTGTAATAAGGTTGTATCGTTACATCTTTGGGAAGAATGTTTTTGAGATCTGCAATTTTTTGCTCTATATTTTTTGACAGATCAATGAGATTGGCATTTGGTTGTTTTACTACTGCTATCAATATACTTTCTTTGCCATTCGCATTTACTTTTATGTATTCAACCGCTTCCTTTACCTGCACATCAGCAACATCCTGCAATTGAATGACACGCTTTCCATTGTTGCTGATCACAATGTTTTTTAAATCCTGAATGGAGTGTGCAGACGCATCGGTAACGGTAAGATAGAGAAACCTGTAATCAGATAAATAGCCATTTGATTTTATAAAATTAGTTTGACTCAATGCCGCACTGATCGCTTCAGGAGTCAGGGAAAGCGTACTCATTTTTTGCAGATCCAGTTGCACCCAATATTCTTTTGATTTTCCACCGATTACTCTTACTTCAGAAACACCCGCCACCTGGCTGAGATAAGGTTTAATAGTATAAACTGCCAATTGCTTTAACTCTATCGGCGACAATGAATTGCTTTCCAACGAATACCCCATAACCGGCAATATGGAAGGATTCATTTTCTCTACGGTGATATTTACATCGGGCGGCAACGTATTCCTAATCTCTGCAATTCTCGATTCAATTCTTTGCTGGCTCAGATCCACATTAGCATTCCAATCAATGAAAGCAGAAATTTCGCAACTTCCTCTACTGGTAGTGCTTCTGATGTCTGTTAAGTCAGGGATCTTTTTTATGGCCAATTCCAATGGGCGCGTTACCGTTACCATCATCTTGTCAACCGGCTGCAAACCTGCGTCTGCGATGATCTTAATTTTTGGAAAGGTAATTTCAGGAAATAAAGAAACCTGCATTTTGGAATACGCAAATAATCCGGCAACGATGATAAGTGCAAGCGTAACTGCCAGCGGACTTTTATATGTAGTGAAAAAGTTTTTCAGCGCTTTAATTTTAATTTATATCTCTTATTTCTTATTTATTGGTTTGAAGGAGCCTGGATCTTTACGAGCGCAGTATCTCCCAATCCATAATTTCCTGTCAGTAAAATTTTATCCTTTGGAGAAAATTGAGGTGAAATGATTTCTATTTTATCAGTTGTTTCTATCCCTGTTTTTACCTGTACTTTTATAGCAGTACTATCATTGATCATTTTCATAACCCAAAAATTATTTAAAGACTCATCGGACAAAACTGCTCTTTTATCCAAAGTAACGGAGGCGGTCTTTGAAGCCTTTACTATTTTTACCTTAGCTACTAAATTGACAGGAATGTTATGAGCCGAATTGATGCTCACCGAGATTGCTTGCGTCTGTGAAACAGAATCTACAATAGGCAGGGAAGGTTTCACTGTTCCTGAAAAAAGTTCACCATCAGGTAATGTAATCTCAACTTGCTTCCCCACAGGAACATACGTTTTATATTGATAAGGAACATTCATTACGAAAACAAAACTTCGTGAATCATTGATCACGGCAAGTTGCTCGCCATCCTGCACATAATCGCCCGACTGGTGATTGATCTCTCCTATGTAGCCCGAAGCATCAGCCTTAATAACATTCACTCCGGAAAATTTGAATGAAGGGTCTAATTGATTGACTTCATTACCAATGGCCTGCGCTTCTTTTGTTTTTAAAACAAAGAGGATCTGTCCACGATGAACATAATCTCCAAATTTGATATTGGCTTTTTGAATGTATCCATTCAAATTTGATTTTACAAAATCCTTTTGCAAAAAAGCGGAAGTTGCGTTCAGTTCTATATAATCCTGCAAAGGCTGATAGGTAACCGAGGTAACAGTAACGGGTGTACGCACTTCGTCAGCCGGTGCTGAGGTATCTGTGGATTGACCGGACTTACAACTGCCAAATGCCAGTAAACAAACAAATAATCCATATTTTAATTTAGTCAGATATTTCTTCATTTGATACTACATTTAAAGTTTCATATTCCAATAATTTAATTGTTGAATCACCAGGTATTTAGCTACGTGATTTTGAACCAACAGATTTTTTGCAGTAATATAATTGTTCAGGGCCAATACATAATCTGTGATCCTGATATCACCGGTTTCCAATAATCTGCCATTCACTTTTATCAGTGTTTCAAGATAGTCAATTTGCTTATTCACAGGTCCGGCAAGGCTTTCAAGGTCATGCAACTGTTGCTGTAATTGTTGTATCTGCTGTTGATATTGATTATAAAAAAAGTCTTGCCTCCTCTGACTTGTTCTTTCTTCTATATCTAATTTTGAAAATTCTAATTTTTTTTGATGCCCGTCATAAATTGGAATAGTAAGATTAATACCTACATTATACCCGAAGTTTTTATAAGGTGTCAAAATAAAAGAAGATTGATATCCGGCATCAGCAAAGAGATTTACTTTTGGACGGTATTGCACCTTTAATATTAATCCCTCATTAAGGATCCGAAGGCTGTCAATTTTATAATTAAAAAAGAATGGCGAATTTCCTGCGTCATAATTATTTTGCAATTGGATGTCAGGCTCAGCAAGTGTTTCAACAGTAGTATCTATTATACCGGCAAGATAATTCAAAGTAGCATAATTATTTTTATATTGAAGCCCCAATTGATTTTTGGTTAATTGCTGTTGTTGCAGCGTAACAAGGAATGATAAATAATCCGCCTGTTTGTAAACATTTTTTTGAGTAAGATTTTTTAAAAGTTGTTCTTCTCTTTTTAAAAGATTGATCAGTGTGTCATTAAAATCAAGTTGAAGCTGATCGCTATAAGTAAGAATATATTGGGTAATAATTGCCTTCTTCACATCCTGGTTATAAATAGCTGCAGTATTGGCCAATGAATCATTTTGCAATTGCAGGCTTTTAAACTGAAGACTCAGATTCCTTTTATTATAAATTTGTTTGTTTACTGCTACCAAAGCAGAAAGTTGTTGCCCGTTGCTAATAGCCATATCATAGCCATACCCATTTATAATCGGCGAGTAATAAGCATTTCCATTTCCTGTAACCTGGAATTTATTTTGCGCGACAATCAACTGACTATCTATTCTATTAGTTAAAACTAAATTTTGAAAGTCAAAAAATTTAGGATCATTAGAAAGTGATTTATTGATAAAATAATCCAGGTTTTTATTTTGCGCAATGGAAAATAAAGAAAAAAGAAAACAGATAAACAGGATGAAATATTTTTTTGTCATTTCTATAAAACAAAAGCCATCCCATCTATAAACGGAACAGCCAATTTCAGGTTAATATTTGTTTTTATCCTTTTACGAAACCGTAATAATTTTAAACAAACCTAAAACCTGAATCTGGAGAAAATTTGAAGAAATATAAGGTTTGGAAGGAACTACTTGCAAAAAATAATTTACAATAATTTACTAATTTGAAGGATCATCCGGTTTTGCATATTTATTTTTCCATGACTGGTATTCTTCCGGTGACATTTTGTTCATCTTATTCAATAAAAAATCAGTAATTGCCCAAATTTTTTGATCGTTATGAGTAGGACCAAAAGCAGGCATGGCGGTCATCGTTATCCCGTTTTTGATGATCCAAAATGCCTCGGAAGGACCGGGCATATGTTTCGACTTATAAAATTTTGGTGGCCTGGGATAAAGGCCCTTAGACAACTCATCGGGATCCACACCAGGGCCGCCATGGCAGGTTGAACACATTTCATTATAATGTTGGAAACCCATAACAAACATAGCCGTATCATTCATTTGTGGAACTTTTATGTCTTTTAAACTTTTGTTGATAGATTCTTGTTTTGCCGTTGTTAAAGCCCATCTTGCCATCGCATTATGATGACCTAATTGGCCAACATTATAACTTCCGGAATAAATGTAAATTATGATTGCGCCAATAATAACAATCAAGGTTAACACAATAGAAACAATGATTTTTTTCATGATTGAGGATTTATTAGATGTTCATCAATTAAAAAAAAGATTTGAAAAAACATTTTTAATTAACCGGAAGGTACGAAATCATAACTTTTTGGGAAAAGTCGAATAAATAAAGAATGCGAAACTTTATTCATTGCTGCATTCAATTAATAATTTCATTTTGCAGTGAAAAGTATATTTGTACAACAATAACTATTTCTTAAAAGTTCCTGATTCATATATTTTACAAATCAAATAACGAATGAAAAATTAAAATAAATTTGCAGAATTATTTATCAGGGTTTAGCTAATGGGCAGGTGCTTAAAGAATTCATAACTTAAAAATTGAAAACAATATGTAACTAAAATATTTATAATTGGAAACCATCTTTTATCTTCTCCTCAAATTCAGATATATAATATTATTCCCCTTAGCTATTGTGGAAGGTCCCATATTAGCAGTGATTGCCGGATTTTTATGTACAGAAGGTTATTTAAACTTTTTTATTGTATATCCAATTATTGTGTTTGGAGATATAATTGGTGATACACTTTGTTATATGTTTGGGCGGTGGGGGGTGCCTCCATTCCTTAAAAGATTCATTGAAAAACTTGGGTTGAAACCTGGAAACATTGACAAGGTGAGGGTCTATTTTGATGCCAATCCCAGGAAGACGATCTCGCTTTCAAAGATTACTCTCGGAATTGGAATTGCCGGAATTTATCTTGCCGGAAATGCCAGGATACCCTACCTCAGGTTTATAAAAATCTGTTTAATTACCTCCGCATTGCAATACATAATATATTTAGCAATAGGTTTATTGTTTGGTTCTGCATATAAACAAATCAGCAATTACTTAAACTTTTTTGCCGCTTTTGCTATAGTGACTCTTCTATCAATCATTTTATTTTATACAATAAAATCAATCCGGAAAAAATTATGAAAATTCTTTTTGTTTCCAGTAGCTATTATCCCCATATTAATGGGGTATATTATTTTGTATGCCGGATTGGGCCTATGCTTCAGGAAAAGGGTCACCAGGTGGCAGTGATAGCGCCTTCTGAATCTATACACTTTTCCAAAAAGAAAATAGACAATCTTGATGTGTATGGTATGCCATCTCTTTCTGTTATAATTAATCCCTCAATCCGAATTCCCATTCCCTTTTTTCTTAAATCAAGGATTAAAAGAATCATAGAAAGCTTTAAGCCTGATATAATACATATCCAGGATCATTTTCCATTGAGCACGATGGTGGTAAATGTAAATAAGAACATGAAAATTCCTATAATAGGAAGCAATCATTTTATGCCTGAAAATTTTACAGTTCTTCTACAAAATAAAAATCTGAAAAAAAGGACTGAAAATTATTTATGGAAAAGGTTTTCCAAAGTATTTAACCAGGTAAACCTTATAACAACTCCAACTGAAACAGGGGCACGGTTAATAAGACCGAGATTAAAGGTAAAAGTAATTGCCATTTCCAGCGGAATAAGTCTAACAGATTTTAATCCGTTCGGCGATACACGTGAGATAAAAGAAAGATATTCTCTTCCTGATAAACCCATATTACTTTATGTAGGCAGGCTGGATCCGGAAAAACATATAGAAGAGATCCTTCAGGCAGTGGCTTTAGTAGTTAAGAAAATTGATTTTTGTTTTATAGTGGTTGGAAAAGGTACCAGCAAAATCCCTCTTGAAAAACTTACCAATCAATTAAGCATAACAGATAAAGTTATTTTTACCGGATTTGTTCCTGATGAGGATCTGCCTTATTTCTACAAATTAAGCAGATGCTTTATCATAGCAAGTATTGCAGAACTACTCAGCCTGAGCACATTGCAGGCAATGGCTTCGGGGCTGCCCGTGATTTCGGTAAATGCCGGCGCCCTTGTTGAATTAGTAAAGGATAAGATGAATGGTTATTTATACGAGGAAGACGATGTACCTGCTCTTGTTCAATCCATTGAAGATATAATTATTCACAATGATGTGTACACGAAAATGAGCAAAAAAAGCCTGGAATATGTTCAGCAGCATGATATAAATAAAACTCTGGAATCCTTTGAAAAACTCTACCAGGATCAGATCAGCAAATCATAGATTATATTATTTATGAATAAAGTTAGTTAGAATATTTGCTATGAGCACAACAGGAAGCGTAACAGGAAAAGTATTGCCTCATTCTGCCCAACCTTACGTTACAATATGGAATGCGACTGACACTGCTTCTGCATTACCTGAAGAAAATGGAGTATTCAAAATACGTGGATTAAGTGCGGGCACCTATAACGTAGTTTACAATGGATCTTTTGGATACAATGATACTACAGATGTGAAAGCAGGCTCTGCTACTCAACTGCCAACTATTACATTGCATCACTGATCTTATTTCATTAAATTCACAAAAAAGCCGGAACTACTTCCGGCCTTTTTTATTTTAGTGCTATTCACAATAAATTGGAACATGAAGTACGTATAGCAAAAGCACTTTTATCACCGATTTCATCTTTTATATTTTTGATTCCGGGATCATACAAAAACTATTTTGATGGCAGCAATATTTTCGCAACTGCATTCATCCCTCATAATTATAAGAAACAGCAAAACCATAAGTATCGCAAACCGTTTTTACAATAGCCACGCAAAGGCCAATGAATCACAAGAAGAATCTTTTTTAAAACACTCAAATGAATTGGAAGTATTTAATTTTTAATCTCCTTAAATGCATTATATACTACTTTGCATTTTTTAGAACACCTATTTTCAGGTAAAGCGTTAAACCGGTTATAAAAAACAAGAATGTTTTGCTTTATAAACGGGGTTACATTTTTAAACTTATCGTCTTTAAGTTTCAGAAGCCATACATCATAAGTTTCATCTGCGATACTATATTCACAGGGTTCAGTAGGTCTGCCGGTATCAAAATCTTTATCTTTTAAAGTGAGGCTTCGATTAATTTTTTTTAATTGGTCAGTATAATGTTCCATGATTGAATCCATGCCCGCATCAAAATATTTTTCGGCCTGTGGCGTTGGTATTTTAAATCTTAAAGCTCTTGTAGGTCCCACTTTTGGTAAAACAGTAATAACAAAAGAAAGTACAGAAGGAAAAAAGCCAGGATGTTTATAACCTCTCCCAAACTCTTTATTATACTCCTTGATATGCATTTTGTATCTGAATTCTTTTGCAGTCACCGTCTCATCTTTTTTCAAAATATCTGAACGATAATGAGCCCATGCCGACTTTGTTATTAGAGGAAATATACTTGCTACTACATAGCGGAAAACTTCAACAGACCAGGCCAAATGGTTATTAAAAACTTCATTAATATCAAGTCCGTAAGTTTCAAGAAAAGCCCTTGCCAATACAGTAGTATCTACTTTAAAGCCAATAAAATCGTGGTATGACTTGGAGGCAAAATTACCTTTTTCGGTTTCCAATACATCAAAACCAAATTCCATTCTTTTGTGCCCAATTTCATTTTGCGCATACGTAATTACGTTTCCATATTTTTTTCTGAGTTTAGAATAAACAAGTGTAACACTCCGGTTAGTAGCCAACGGATGACCATAATTATCAGCAGTATAATGAGATAAAAATCCAAGAGCAAACGCAAACGCATTTAAATTATCAGCGTCTTTTAATAATGCCATCACCATGTCTCCACTTCGCACATAATGTACAAGATTTGTAAACAGTTTGCTGCCCCATGGATAATATCCCATATCAGGGGCAACTGCACCGCCATAAGCATAAGAATGGGCAATATTTATTTCGTCCACCGTTGCAGCCGGATATCGGGTTTTTAGTAATGGCACAATTGATTTATCCCACATAGCATCGATAACCGCTTCATGAGAAAGCACTCCTAAGCTATGACCGTAAAACGGAGAAAAAGAAAATAAAAATAATAATAAAATAATATAGTAATAAGCTGTTTTCAATTTTTTTTTAATGATGGCATTATTTATTCATTTTCTCCATTGATCATTTGTAAAAGAAAAATCATCTGGCATCTAAAGGAATTATTTAAACAATAAAAGAAAAAAATTAACAATGAAGGAAATTGTTGAAGCCCTTATCCAAACTCTTTTTCTAAAAGATATATTAATTTGCTCTTTTCTATTTTCTGATATCCGCATAAAATGAATTGTTTAAAAAAGAGAACTGATTTTATTATTAAATTTCATGACACAAAGGTATGCCTTAAACAAGGTTTAAAATAAGTATCTATTAAAAAGTCTTCATTTAGCTAAATTTTTTGGTAAGGTAATAACAAGAAAAAAAATCATTTTTTTTAAATAAATAATTACCATTACTGTCGATAATATTTTTTCCATTTTTTGAACAAATCTAAGAGGCTATTTTGAAGAAGTCTGAAGAAAAATTAAAATAAGATTACCAGGAATATATTTACTTAAAATGAACCACCAGGCCTGGTTCCAAATGCCCATACGAATAATTCAAATTAAAAGAAAAAGTTTCTTTCTTTTTATCATTTTTTTTGATTTTTGCATAACGGTGATAATTATCTACCACCTCTTTTCCTGCTAAAAATCCAACTGCGGCGCCTACCAAAACATCCGTACTCCAATGTTTATTCTCAGTAATCCTGCTTACACCAATGAGTGTAGCAACACTATAGGCAAAAATGGGAATAAGGGGTTTGTCTCTATATTCGGAAGCAAAAACCGTTGCAGCTGCAAAGGCAACAGTGGTATGGCCGCTGGGGAACGAATTACTTCCATTTGTTTCAAAGCCTGTTTTTGAAAAAGGCCCCAAGAATCTTGGCTTTGCTTCAACTCCGGGGGCGTAAAAAGATGGCCTCGTTCTTCCGGTTAGATATTTTAAAACGCTTTCCAAAGCGGCGCCTGTTATATATGCCTGAGTGGCGAGAAGTGTAGTAGTTTTAATTTTTTGGTCTTTAAAAATTAATCCGTAAGCACCCAAACCAACAAGGGTGTATGCCTCATACGTGCCACCAAAATTGGTTACATATTTACTCACATTATTTATTTCAGTATTGCGGTTACGAAGTTTAAGCGCGGCTTGTTGTATGGGCTTATCAGCAAAACTAAGAGCTACTGCAACTACTGCAAATTCCCCAAAATTTCGCCAATCTTTTTTGGCCATATGAAAAGGCTTCGTAAATTCCTGTTTTAAATCGCTACCTAATAATATGAAATAAGTTTTTAAATTTAATTCAGCGACTCCTTTATAGGCATTGGGATTAGTATTATTGGTTTGACCAATAGCTTCCTTCTTCACGGCAAGGCTATCTAATTTTTTTATCAATGTATCTTTTTGTGCAAAACCTGAAATAGGTAACGATAATAATATCATCACCAACCCTCTTTTTACCAAACATTTCATTAGATAGTTTGTTATTTTAAATGAACCATATCAAAAAATATTCCAAATAAAATTTTATTAAGTAAAAATTACCTTTATTATATGCATTCCATTTTCATATATGTATATTACCGGAAATCCATAAGTATCGCAAATTGTTTTTACGATAGATAGCCCCAGCCCAAGCGAATCGGCGGAAGGAGAATCTTTTTTAAAACGTTCAAATAATTCAGAGGTAT
>Ga0208717_1000051_pt1 | contig 78547 bp, 79 predicted proteins | sample NGESurF53shallow_FD_184489 | JGI IMG/M metagenome (GOLD analysis project Ga0208717, IMG submission 184489) | Arctic peat soil microbial communities from Barrow, Alaska - NGEE Surface sample F53-3 shallow (SPAdes) | ecosystem: Environmental > Terrestrial > Soil > Wetlands > Peat ... | reverse complement strand
GGAGCCGTCTGGGCAGGCACGCCGCTCAGTACGGAATGTCCAGAGCCGCGCTTGGCCACAAGAACGGTCAGCGCAATCGACGTGATGGCAAACACAATGGCCAGCCAGGCCGTTACCTTGGTCAACAGGCTGACGGTTCCGCGCGGTCCAAATGCAGTCTGCGATCCCTGGCCGCCAAAGGCTCCAGCCAGGTCGGCGCCGGTACCGGGCTGCAGAAGGATGATGCCGATCAGGACGAAGCATACGATGATGTGAATCGCGGTAAAGAAATAAGTCATTGCGGGTCGCTTTCGATGGAGAATACTGCTGCGCGCCAAGGGCGGAATCGATCGAGCCTTTGTCAGTCACTGTTGAGTGCGAAAATACGGCGGTTGGTGCGGAAGGGGGGACTTGAACCCCCATGCCTTTTGGGCGCCACCCCCTCAAGATGGTGTGTCTGCCATTTCACCACTTCCGCATGAGCGCCAAGGCCTACTATACCATCGCGCCCGCGCTGTTCCCAAGGGTGGAAGCCTCCACTCCAGTGTAGCCGTCCCGGGGCGTTCACGCTCATCGGGCCAGGGACAACGTCCCATCGATTCCTTTCATCTGACTTCTCTGAGGTGACACAAAGTGTCGAATAACGACAACACAATCAGACTGGTACGCTCGGTCATCCAGGTCCTGCTGGACGGGCAAAAGGGGTTGGCTGCCATCGCCGGCGAGCTGAAGGATGAAACTGCCAAGCACTATCTGCTGGAAGAGACGCAGATTCGAGCCAATTATGCCGCGGAGCTCGAGAACGAACTGCATCGCCTCGGCGTGCATGACGTCAACGAGTCCGGCACTGCGGCCGGCACGATGCATCGCGCCTGGGGAGATTTGAAGGCGAAGCTCGGCGGCGGCGACCATACTCTGCTCGAAACTGCGGAGCAGGGCGAGGACGAAGCCAAGGCGAAATATGGCGACGCACTCAAGGAAACGCTGCCCGGCAATATTGAGGATCTGCTGCGCACGCAGCAGGCGCATATCCTCGAGTCGCACAATCGCATTCGTGATTTTCGTGACAGCAAAGCCAGCTAACCAGCCATCGAAGGAGGTCCATGCCCAAAGCCGGCATCGTGCGGGTCGGGATCTCCGGATGGACCTACCCACCCTGGCGCGGCGTCTTCTTTCCCGAGAAGCTGCCGCAAAAGCGGGAGCTGGAACACGCCGCCAGCATCTTCAACACCATTGAAATTAACGGCACTTTCTACGGATTGCAGCGTCCCTCCAGCTATCAGTCCTGGGCGGAACGCACGCCCGAGGATTTCGCGTTTTCCGTCAAGGGGTCGCGCTTCATCACCCACATGCTGCGGGGGCGGAAGAGCGAGACGCCGCTGGCGAACTTCTTCGCCTCCGGCATTCTCAAACTAGGTGCCAAGCTGGGGCCGATTTTATGGCAGTTTCCGCCGAATTTCCGCTACAGCCGGGATGAGCTGGAGGAGTTCCTGTCGCTGCTGCCGCGCGACACCGAGGCCGCCGCCGCTCTCGCCCAGGGCCATGATGCCCGAATGCAGGGAAGGGCGTTTTTTGAGGTGGATCGCAAGCGGCGTATCCGTCACGCCATGGAGATTCGCCACCCCAGCTTCGTCACCCCGGAGTTCATCCGCCAGTTGCGACGGCACAATGTGGCGCTGGTGTGCGCCGACGCCGTGGAATGGCCGCGCCTGATGGACATTACCGCGGATTTTATCTATTGCCGCCTGCATGGCTCCGAAGTGCTCTACACGAGTGGCTACAACCACAAGGCCATTGAGGAATGGGCCGAGCGCGCGGTCGCCTGGTCGCGGGGCGGGGAATCGAAAGATGGAGATTTTGCTTCGCCGGCCCGGGCTCGGAAACGTGTTCGCCGCGATGTCTATGTCTATTTCGACAACGACGCCAAGGTGCGCGCACCGCGCGATGCAAAACGGCTGATCGCGCGCGTTGCGGAACTCTCCGGAGATCGTATTTTGCAGACTGTTCCAATAAGTTGAAGGATTGTGTAGGAAAGTTGAAGGATTGTGCGGAAAAGTTGAATGATTGTGCAGGAAAGTTGAAGGATTGTGCGGACGCCGACAGGGTCCAACAACGAGGCCGGAGGCGTTTGTTTTCTACGTGTTGCCAGGACTCCCGCGGGCTTTTCCGATCGCGAAACCGGCCCGAACCGCTGATAAAATGGAAAATTATCACGGCGGCAAAGGCGGCCATGGACCGGCCGAGGCAGGCGCAGGGGGCTAGAACCATTCTACCGGTTTGGGCCGATATTCATTTCCGATATGAGGCTGCCCAGCTTTGGTAATGCGACTGCCCTGCGTATGAGGGGTGCAGTCATTGCAACGACGGGCAATCCGTCGTAAAATGATGGATAAGCTATGTCTCGGCATATCCTCCCTCCGCTAGGCGGGTGAATGTACTTCCTCTCAACATATTCTGCACATAACTTTTTGCAGGGCAAAGGATAAAGCAAACCTATGGCAAAACGTCGTGGCAATCCGAATTGGGGCAAGCCGGAGCCGATTGGCCCGGTAGTTCCTACCGTGACTTCGTTCGAACAGGTGGTGAAGGAATATAAGCTCACTCCAGACCAGTATCTTCGCTCCACTCGTCTGCGGGAATGGGCGCGCCGGAACAAGAACTCAAAATACATACCGGAAGCGCTGCTGGAAGCCTGGGGATTTGAGATCGAATCCTCTCTGTAACCACACCGGAGCGCCTTTCAGAGAATTCGGCCGGGATTTACATCGCGTCGGATCCTGGAAGGCCGCCCACTCGCTTCCATACCCCTCCGTACCCCCGTTGGTAACCAGTCCCGGAGTACTAAAAGGGCATTGCGCCGCATCGTCGCTTGCGATAGACTCCACGCACTCGTATGGCGAGTCTTGTCCAAACCGTCAGAAAGAACGTCCTCAGCCCGCTCAAGTACAACCTTGTCAAGCCGGTCGCGGAAACGATGTTCCGGGCGGTTCGCGAGCAGGTGGTTCAGCATGCCTATCGCGACCCGGCCGTCGTCTACCCCTGCTATAAATCGTTTGACGATTTGATTGATTTGAAGAGGTTGCAATCTCTCGACGCATATATGATCGAGCGGATCCAGGAACATAAAAAGAAGCAGCAGGACGAACGGTTCCATGCCGGCATATTGACGCTCAAGGCGAACAGCCCTGCCAAAACGGGTTCCCGGATTATCTATCTCTCCCAAAACAAAGCGCCAGGCGGCGGATATTTCGACCTGAGCAATCCAGAGTTGTGGACCATTTCCGAGACTGCCGGAGAGTTTTCCCTGCTGATGGACTTTATCGCCACGCTTCCGTTCAAGAGCAGAGCGCGAATGATAATCATGTATGACGACAGCGGCCAGGTCGTGACCCCGCATCGCGATCATTCCCAGCTTGAAATCTGCCATGAATTCATCTGGTTTCGGACCAACATGGCCAAGCCGTTCTATATGTTGAATCCGAAGACGAAGGAAAAACGGTATGTCGAATCCTACAGCGCGTGGTTCGACAGCGTAAATCAGTTTCATGGTGCCGACGCGCACCCCGGGATGTCCTTCAGCATTCGAGTGGACGGGATTTTCAGCGATGAGTTCCGCAAATTGATCCCGGTTCCCAAGCGCAATGCCGCCTCCATCCCGGCGCTCTGGGCCTGTACCTCACCCAGCCAGGCCACCTCCAGATAGACACCCCAGCCCTTACCGGGTCTTGCAGCGAATTTCCACCGCGCCCGGCCCCGCTGCATCGATTTACCAGGGCTGGGTATTTCCTAGGTGCAGGTACGACCCGGTGGGGCCGTTTTCATCCAGGGTAGCGAGAGCGACACTGGTTTTCGCCCCTTCGACAATATCCATCGGGGCGGCATCGGTTCCCATGTCCGTTTTCACCCAGCCGGGGTGGGCCGAGTTGACCTTGATGTCGCTATCCCGCAGCGCATGCGCCAGGTGAATGGTGAACGCGTTCAGCGCCGACTTGGAGGCGTCGTATGCGAACGCCTTCGAGCCATAAATCGGAGATTTCGGGTCGCTGTGCAACGCCAGCGAACCCATAATGCTGGATAGATTTACGATCCGCGCTGCGGGCGCCTTTTTAAGCAGCGGCAGAAGTGCCTGCGTCAGCAGGACGGGTGCGAAAAAATTCGTCTCAAAAGTTTGTTGCAGCGCCTCCGCGCTGACGGTGACGGTGTTGTTGCCGCCCCAGCCGCCCTCCACCATGACGCCGGCATTGTTGACCAGGATATCCAACCTGCCGAAATTCTTGTCGAAAAACTCGACCGCCGCATCGCGATCGCCTACCTTCGTCACATCCAGTTTCAGCGGGCGGGCATCGACGCCCTCTTCCTGTAATGTTTTGGCAGCCTTTTCCGCCTTGGTCTGGTCGCGGGCGCCGACGACGACAATAATGTCCCGCTGTCCAAGTTGCCGTGCGGTTTCAAGCCCAATTCCCTTGTTCGCGCCGGTAATCAGCGCGACCTGCTTATCCTGTGCCATCGATTCTTCCTCCAACAGTCCGTTCCATGGGATTCGAACAGAAGGGAAAAGATGCAGGGCATTCTGGGGGATGGATTTTGAGTAATTCCCCGACGGCCCGAGGCAAAAAATGAAGCGATGCGAGCGTACAAACACATCCTCATTCGCACTCGACATCAGCGGGAGAAATGGTCGAAAGACGGTAACAGGATGCGTCCCGGGGACAGCATCCTGTCAGTTTCCAAACGGTGATCAGGCGACGTGTTGGATCTCGACCTTTTCGAGGACCACCGGGGTCCGCGGTTTGTCCGAACGGTCGCGGGGCACTTCGGAGATTTTGTCTACGACATCCTGCCCTTCCACCACTTCCCCAAAAATCGTGTGGTTGCCGGTCAGCCACGGCGTCGGCGCAACGGAGATGAAGAATTGCGACCCGTTGGTGTTGGGGCCGGAGTTGGCCATCGCCAGCTTGCCGGCCTTGTCGAAGCCATGGGGCGACCCTTTGGTTTCATCCTCGAACTTGAAGCCTGGTCCACCGAATCCCGTGCCGGCTGGGTCGCCGCCCTGGATCATGAACTTCGGAATCACGCGGTGAAAAATGGTGCCGTCAAAAAGCCGGTCTTTCGACTTATTGTTGTTCGACGGGTGAGTCCACTCGCGCTCGCCCTGGGCGAGCGCGACAAAGTTGGCGACGGTCTTCGGCGCCTCCTTTTCAAACAGACGGCATACGATTCTGCCCTCTGACGTCTGAAACACTGCATAGGTTCCAGGTGCTTGACTCATAGCGTTCCGGCTCCTTCGATGAAAATCGGGTTGTCCCGTCAGGGATGTATGGTTGCGGTGGTAGGGGCTCGAGGTCCGGGCAGCTGCTGCCCGGGCGGCACGATGGTGACTGTCTGGATGACAACCGGCTCGAGCGGCTTGTCGCGCCGGTCGCGCGGGACCTGGGCGATCGTTTCGGCGACCAGAACGCTGTCCGGACTGCATTGGCCGAAGACTGTGTAATGCTGGTCGAGGCTCGGCTGCGGGGCCAGCGTAATAAAGAACTGAGAGCCGTCCGTGTTAGGGCCGGAATTGGCCATTGCCAAGCGCCCGGGAACGGTGAAGTCCAGGTTGGGCGAAAACTCGTCGTCGATGTAGTAGCCGGGACTGCCACTACCGTTGCCAGCGGGATCGCCGCCCTGAATCATAAAGCCGGGGATGACGCGGTGAAACGTCGTCCCGTTATAAAGCGGCGTGTCGTGCATCTTTTGGTGCGTGACCGGATTGGTCCAGTCCTTGCGGCCGGTCGCCAGACCTACGAAATTCGCTACCGTCTTCGGGGTCAGTCTGGAAAACAACTTGCACGTCATCGTGCCCATGGTTGTATCGAAGACGACGGTGGGGCCGGTGGGTTGAACGGAAGGCGCAACCGGTGCCTCTGCACCGGGGGCGTCCGGGAGGGAAGCGGCCGGCCGCTTGTTCTGGTTCGAGTTTGCGGTCTGTGTGATGACAGCCTGGGCAACACCATTCTGTTGCATGCAAACGGCGATACCCAAAATCAGGGCCGGAAGAAGGAGGGCGGGAAAGCTAGTTGAACGAAGCATACCTCTATGTATTGTAACGGGTTGAATTCGAACCCGGCGGTGATCGCGCACACACCGATTGCGTCAGGTTCGCTTTCTCCCGTCGCGTACGCTAGGCCGCAATCTACGATTCCAGCCGTTAGAACGAGAAATCGCTGGTATGTAAAAAATACCGGCTCGACACCTTCTTCCCGCGTCATGTTGTTCCAAAATGGGACAAAATCTCCCACAAGTAACCATCTCGTAATCGATGGACTCGGGCAAGTTATTGGAAATGTCGTACCCTCCACTCAATCTTAGTTCCTATTCAGTCAATGGACTTTCGTGCGGCGGGGTTGGCAGGCTGCGTGCAGCTTCTTGGGCACAACTCAGCTTCGCCCGTAAGTTTTTCCATAACCTGGAGATAGAATGCGCCCTACGCCGGTTTCCCCCGCATGCGCGGTTCTGCTGTTGTGTCTGCTCAGTCTCGGATGCAATGGAGGGTCCCCCTTCACTTCGGGCGGGGGCTCGAAGGTCACGACGCCGCCCGTCCCGACGCCGGTTACCTCCCCGATTACCGTAAGCACCGGGCCCACCGCTCCCGTGTCGGTGATGATCAGTGATCCGGCGGCCTGCAAGGCGCCCAACGGGCCGCTGAGCCATGTCTATATCACCGTAGCCGATGTGATGGCCAGCACCAACCCGGATGCCCCGGCGGGCGATTCCAGCTTTGTCGACCTGACGCCCGGCCTGTCGGCCGCTCCCCAGCAAGTCGATCTGATGGGGAAGGCGGACAGCCGGTGTTTTCTGGCCGCCCTGAGCGTCAGCAAACTGGTGGCGGCGGGGAGCTATCAGCAGATCAGAATTTTCCTGGCTCCTGACTCCGCGGCTTCCAAAGTGGCGAACAACGCCTGTGGAGCCTCCTATGCCAACTGTGTGGTGCGAACCGACAACAGCCTCTACGACCTGCAATTGACGGCGGCGGCGGCCAACGGATTCGAAGTTCCCGCGGCCAGGCTGGCCGACGGCGGCATTGGAATTGACGCCGGCGACACGCCCACGATGGACATCGATTTCGATATTTGCTCGTCGATTCTGTTAACCGCGAATGGCGGATACGAATTCAATCCGGTGGTGCATGCCGGGCTGATTCCCTCTACCGGCAGCTCGATCAGCGGCACGGTGGTCAGCTCCGCGACCGGCCAGCCGCTTGCGGGCGGCCATATCATTGTCGCTCTGGAACAGAAGGACGCGACCACCGGCATCGATCGCATCCTAATGCGGACGGCGGCCAGCAGCACAGGCACGTTTACGCTGTGCCCGGTGCCAACGGGGACCTACGATCTGGTGGCCGTGGGGGTCGACGGGGCAAACGTCTCTTACTCCGCGGGCGTGGAGACGGGAATTCAGTCCGGTCAACTGGCGGGAGAAATTCCCCTGGTGCCGGGCTCCGGAGAGGGAACTCTGCAAGGCTGGGTGACGACCCAGGGCGGCGGCCTGCAACTTGCCGGGCTTCCGGTGGCGGTGCAGACCGACGCGCTCGAGCAGCTCCCCGGCACCGGTTCGACCATTACGGTTCCGCTATTGCCTACCTACAGCCCATACAACGCGGCCATGCTGACCGCCAGCGGGTCGAGCTGTCCGGCGGGCGCCGATTGCGCAGCGTACGCTTTGCAGCTTCCTACCTCGGCGCCCAACGTGGTCGCCTGCTCCGACCAGACTGCCCAATTTAAGCAGCAAGGCGACCCAACCCCCGACTACGCAGCCGAAACTTGGGCTGAAGTTGCCGGCTCCGGGGATACCGCGGACTGCGCCCAGCCCACGATGCAGGGTAGCTCGATTGCGCTGAATCCGGACCAGAGTGCAACCGCGGCTACGCTGGCCTTTACGCAGTGTGAATGATGCGGTCAGGGCCACATGAGCCGGGGCGATTTTCCTTGGGACGAGCAACCGCCAGGCGACGCCGCGCCATCTCTAGGGAGAAGAGGAAAAATATATGGCTGGAGTTCCAGATGAATCGCAAGTCAAGCCGGGAAATCGGCTGGACGAGAATGAGTCGATTGTCGGCGGAAGTGAAGCTGAGATCGAACACAGGCGCGTCGAACACAATGCCAACAAGGCCGCCAAGCGCGGCATGGAACGCATGAAAGAGAACGAATCCGGGCGCGACGAGTTCAGCAACATTGGGCCGATTTAAAGTGAAACCGGGTCTTGTCAAGGCGTACGGGTCCTCTTGACATGCTCCCCACGAGAGGCTTGTCGTCCTGAGCCGAAGGCGAAGGATCTTGCGGTTGGCCGGCAAAACGCAAGGTCCTTCGCTTTATTGCGTTCCGCGCCTCAGATGACCGACGCTTTTTGTGGAGGAACGTTGCCTGGACAGCGTGCTTAAAGCGAAAACCGCACCGTTTTCATCCGCCATATTTCATTTCAATCTCTTTGACCTGCATGCGAAAGTCTGCTTCCTCGACATCCGCCTCTTTGGGCTCACTTTTCTTGACGCGCCGCCACCCTCGAACCAATAATGAAGGTTGACTCTTCCACAGGTTCAGCAACGGCATCGCCCTCCCGCGAGGTTTGGCTCGCCAGCCGGCGCATTCCACCCTAATAAAGTTGGGACAAAACGATGAGCACAACCGCGGTGAACCCGGGGCAGAACCGGGGCGCAAGCTTCTGGCAGTCTACCAACGGCAAAAAGGTGGTGATGGCGGTAACGGGCGTCATCATGTTCCTGTTCCTTATAGGTCATCTGCTGGGCAATCTGCTGGTGTTTGGCGGCCCGGAGGCGATCAATTCCTACGCCCGTTTCCTGCACTTCGACGAGACGCTGCTATGGATCATCCGCATCATCTTGATTGCCTGCGTGGTGCTGCATATCATCGCCACGGTGCAACTGGGGCTGCGGAACAAGCGCGCCCGCCCGGTGGGCTACTCGCGCAAACAGGCCATCAACTCATCCTACGCCTCGCGCACCATGTACTGGAGCGGACCGATTGTTCTGGCGTTCATCATTTTTCACCTGCTGCAATTTACGGCCGGGACGATTCACCCAGACGCGACGTTTATTGCCGGGGATGTGTATCACAATCTGGTGACTGGCTTTCGCGTCTGGTGGGTTGCGGCCTGGTATATTTTTGCGCTTATCCTGTTGGGACTGCACCTGCGTCACGGACTGTGGAGTATGTTGCAATCAGTCGGACTCGCGCATTCGCTTCACAGAGAGAGAGTTCTCAAGCGGGTAGCCCTCTGGGTCGCAACCATCCTGATTCTGGGTTATATCTCCATTCCGATCAGCATTCTGGCGGGGTTCGTAAAATAAATGACACTCGACGCAAAAATTCCTGAAGGGCCAATCGAGCAAGCGTGGGACAAAGCCCGCTTCGACATGAAGCTGGTGAATCCGGCCAACAAGCGCAAGCATGACGTGATTGTGATCGGCTCGGGCCTGGCCGGGGCTTCGGCCTCCGCCTCGCTGGGCGAGCTGGGTTACCGGGTGAAATGCTTCTGCTTTCAGGACTCGCCGCGTCGCGCGCATTCGATCGCCGCGCAGGGCGGCATCAACGCGGCGAAGAATTATCCCAATGACGGCGACAGTGTCTTCCGGCTTTTTTACGATACCGTAAAGGGCGGCGATTTTCGTTCGCGCGAGGCCAACGTCTACCGGCTGGCGCAGATTAGTGTCAACATCATCGACCAGTGCGTGGCGCAGGGAGTTCCGTTTGCACGTGAGTATGGTGGAACGCTGGACAACCGTTCCTTCGGCGGGGCCCAGGTTTCGCGTACGTTTTATGCGCGCGGGCAGACGGGGCAGCAATTGTTGCTGGGCGCGTATCAGGCGTTGGAGCGGCAGGTCCATGCGAAGACGGTGACAATGATTCCGCGCACCGAGATGCTGGACTTGATTGTGATCGACGGGCAGGCGCGCGGTATCGTGGCCCGCAACCTGGTGACGGGAAAATTGAGCGTTCATATTGCCGATGCAGTGGTTCTGGCCAGCGGCGGCTATGGGAATGTGTATTATCTTTCGACCAATGCCATGGGCTCGAATGTGACCGCGAGCTGGCGCGCATACAAGCGTGGGGCACTGTTCGCAAACCCCTGCTACACGCAGATCCATCCCACTTGCATTCCGGTTTCCGGCGACTATCAGTCGAAGCTGACGCTGATGAGCGAATCGCTCCGGAATGACGGCCGCATCTGGGTGCCGAAGCAAAAGGGCGACAAGCGACGCCCGAATGAGATTCCGGAGGACGAGCGCGATTATTACCTGGAGCGGCGCTATCCCAGCTTCGGCAATTTAGTCCCGCGCGATGTGGCCTCGCGCAACGCCAAACAGGTATGCGATGAGGGCCGCGGCGTCGGGCCGGGCGGCCTCGGCGTCTACCTCGATTTTTCCGAAGCGATTGCGCGGCTCGGCGAGCACACCATCCGTGAGCGCTACGGCAACCTGTTTGAAATGTATGAGCGCATCACGGATGAAAATCCGTACAAAGTTCCGATGCGGATTTATCCCGCCATTCACTACACCATGGGCGGCCTGTGGGTGGACTACCAACTGCAGAGCACGATTCCCGGCCTGTTTGTTCTGGGAGAGGCAAATTTCTCCGATCACGGAGCCAACCGGCTGGGCGCCAGCGCGATGATGCAGGGACTCTGCGACGGATACTTTGTGGCTCCGTACACGTTAGGAGATTATCTGGCGACGCACAAATTTCCCAAGGTGGATGAGTCGCATTCTGAAGTGCAGAGTGTGTTGGCCTCCGTGCGGCAGACGGTCGACAAATTGCTTTCGATCAAGGGCAAGCGCACGGTGGACTCATTCCATCGCGAGCTGGGAAAGATCGTCTGGGAATACTGCGGCATGGCGCGCACGGCCGAGGGGCTGACAACCGCCATCGAGAAAATTCGCGCGCTGCGGGAGGAATTCTGGCAGAATGTGACCGTTCCCGGCAGCGGCGACGACCTGAACCAGAGCCTGGAAAAGGCCGGTCGCGTGGCCGACTTCTTCGAGCTGGCCGAGCTGATGTGCATTGATGCGCGGGAGCGCAACGAGTCCTGCGGCGGGCATTTCCGCGAGGAATATCAGACGGCGGAGGGTGAAGCTCAGCGCGATGATACGAACTACTCGTACGTTGCTGCCTGGGGCTATCGCGGGCCGGACAATGCGCCGGAGCTGACTAAGGAGCCGCTCGAATTTCACTACGTGCATCCCAGCCAGAGGAGTTACAAGTAATGAAATTGACCCTGAAAATCTGGCGTCAGAAAAGCCGCAAGGAAAAGGGCGCGTTCGTCACCTATGCAGTGGATCATGTGGACCCCGAGATGTCGATGCTGGAATGCCTCGACGTGCTGAATGAGACGCTGATCGAGCGCGGAGAGGAACCGGTAGCTTTCGACCACGACTGTCGCGAGGGGATCTGCGGCTCCTGCGGGTTCCTGATCAACGGCGTGGCGCACGGCCCGGAGCGCGCGACCACCGTTTGCCAGTTGACGATGCGGCATTTCAAAGATGGGCAGAAGCTGGTCATCGAACCCTGGCGCGCACGGGCGTTCCCGCCGATTAAGGATTTAGTGGTCGATCGTCGCGCCTTCGACCACATCATCGAGGCAGGCGGGTATGTTTCCGTTTCGACCGGTCATGCTCCGGACGGCAACGCGATTCTTGTCAGTAAGGAAGCGGCGGACCACGCCATGGATGCCGCGGCCTGTATTGGCTGCGGCGCGTGCGTGGCAGCGTGTCCAAACGCTTCCGCCGCCTTGTTTACCGGCGCGAAGATCACGCATCTCGGCACCTTGCCGCAGGGCAAACCGGAGCAAGACAGGCGCGCGCGTCACATGGTGGCGCAGATGAACGCCGAGGGGTTTGGAAGCTGCACCAACATCGGCGAATGTACCGCCGCGTGCCCCAAGTCGATTCCGCTGGAAGTGATTGCGACCATGAATCGCGATTATGTGCGCGGCAGTTGGCGCGAGCGTGAGAACGACACATCGACGATCCCGCCAGTTATCGAATGGAATACGGAGCAGGGCTGAACGGCCGTAAGTCAGACCTCAAGCTTCTGGAGTAGTGCGCGCAGGGCGTTTCCGCGGTGGCTGATCTTGAGTTTTTCCTGCAGATCGATCTCCGCCATCGTTCGGCCTAGCTCCGGAAGATAAAACAAGGGATCGTAGCCGAAGCCTCCGTCGCCGCGGGGCGCTTTCAGGATCATTCCTTCTACCGCGCCCTCTGCAATCGCGATGCAGTCTCCGTCCTGCGCCGCCGCCAGTGCGCAGCGATAGCGGGCCATGCGCCGCGCCGCGGGAACCCCGTGCAGGTTCTCTAATAGCAGCAGGTTGTTGCACTCATCGGCCGAAAGCGCTGCCCGGTGGAATCCAGCATCCACCGCATACCGAGCCGAACGTACGCCCGGCGCGCCGTGGAGCGCGTCCACCTCCAGACCGGAATCGTCCGCCAGCACGATGCAACCGGCGGCGTGGTGGCTATAGGCGATGGCTTTCGCGCGGGCGTTTTCTGCAAATGTTCGAGCATCCTCCGCGGGCGGCGGAATGTTTTCGAGCCAAGGCAGGGAAGCGAACTCCACACGATCGCTCCATGCCGCGGCGGCTACGGCAAAGTCGCGCAGCTTGCCGGGGTTGGTGGTGGCGACGTACAACCTGCGCGGCATAGAACCAGAGTAGGTCATGGCCGCCATGGAAGAAATGGTTCAAGCGGGCATCCGTCGCAGCGCGGAACGGAGCCGCAGTGCTGCTTGCCCACTTCGACGATCAAGGCGTGCAGCTCGTTGGCGTGGCGGGCGGTTTCCTCCGCAGTATCGCCGGCCACGGTCGCGTCGCCGAGCGATTGCAGCTCCGCGTAACGCACGTTTTCTGCCACCAGCTCGTGCCGGGTCGCCACGCGGCGCAGGTACTCGTCGACAACGAAGACGGGATGGCCGAGCGCATAGAGCAGAATGGCGTCGGCGGTTTCCGGACCAACTCCAGGCAGTGCCAGCAACTGCTGCCGGAGAACTGCCGTGGGCTGCGCAGCCATTTCTTCGAGCGACCCTCGATACTGTTCATCCAGGAATTTCACGAAGGCTTTGATCGAAGCCGCCTTGCGCAGCACGAACCCGGAAGGCCGGACGATCTCTCGCAGGGCTGCTTCCGAAGTGGCGCGGATGCCTTCCACGTTCAAAATGCCCTCCGCGCGCAGGTTGGCGATGGAGCGCTCCACATTGCGCCATGCCGTGGCCTGGGTGAGATAGGCGCCCAGAATCACTTCAAAGGGTGTGTCCGCCGGCCACCACTGACGCGTGCCGTAGGCGCTCAGCAAAGCGCCGTAGATGGCGCGCAGGCTTGCGGCGGATTTCTCTTGATCGGCCATTCTTCTTTTACCCTAGCAGCGTGGCGGCTCGTTTCCGAATCCAATGTCGCATGAAGGTTCATACGGAATATCTGCAAATGCACACGGAGCATCGACGGGAAATTGTCCACATCACGCCCCAGGTGGACGCGATCGTGCGTAATAGCGGCGTTCAGGATGGGCTGTGCTTCGTTTCTCCCATGCACATTACGGCGGCGGTGTATGTCAACGATCTGGAAGAGGGCTTGATCGAGGACATTATGGAATGGCTGGAGAAGCTGGCCCCGGCGCGCCCGGAGTATCGGCACCATCGAACCGGCGAAGACAACGGCGATGCGCATCTGAAGTCCCTGCTGCTGCACCACGAGACAACGCTGCCGATCACCAGGGGAAAGCTCGATCTGGGAACGTGGCAGCGGGTGTTTTACGCGGAGTTCGACGGCCAGCGGCGGAAGCGGGTGATTGTGAAGGCGCTGGGAGATTGAACTAGGACTGCTCTTCGCTGACTGGGATTTGAAAACACAGGTCCCTCCACCTTGCTTCCACCCCGGCGACGAAGATCTGTCGCTGGAGCCCCCGGTTACGCTTCAGACGGGCTGAGATTGTTAGACTAGCCGACCACCGCCAGTTCTTCTTCCAGCATCTGCTTCTCGTGTAGTTGCGTGTAGTAGCCGTTGCGGGCGACCAGTTCGTCGTGGGTGCCTAGTTCGACGATCCTGCCGTTGACCAGCACGGCGATCTGGTCGGCGTGGCGCACGGTGGAGACGCGGTGCGAAATGAAAATGGTGGTGCGGCCGCGCATCACTTCCGCTAGCTCGTGCAGGATGCGCTCTTCCGTATAGGTGTCGACGCTCGACAGGGCATCGTCCAGGACCAAAACGCGCGGGTCGCGCACGATAGCGCGGGCAATGGCGGTGCGCTGCTTTTGGCCGCCGGAAAGCGTGATGCCGCGCTCGCCGACCAGGGTGTCGAACCCCTTGGGAAACTCCAGGATTTCATCGCGGATGTGCGCCGCGCGAGCAGCCTCCTGGATTAAGTCTTCCGTCGCATCCGGAGCGCCGAAGGCGACGTTCTCGCGTAGCGCATCGCTGAAGAGAAACGTCTCCTGGGGAACAAACCCCACCGCCGCGCGCAACGTGGCCAGCGGATAGTCCATCACGGATCGGCCGTCGAGCAGCAGAGTGCCGCGTTCCGCCTCAAACATGCGTGGAATCAAGCTGACCAGCGTGGTTTTTCCCGAACCGGTGGGTCCAACAATGGCAAGGCTGCTTCCCGCGGGGATGCGCAGGTTGATGTTGTGCAACAAGGGCGCGGTGCTGTTGTCGTAGGCAAACGTCAAGTGGCGAAATTCAATTTCGCCGCGAATTTCTTCCATAACGGGCTGTCCCGCCGGCAGGGTTGCATCCGAAATGGACGGCTCCGCAATCAGGATTTCATGGATGCGGCGCAGGGATGCGGTGCCGCGCTGGAACAGGTTGACCACCCAGCCCAGCGCAATGATCGGAAACGTTAGCATTACCATGTAGGTGGTGAAGGCGACGAAGGCACCGACGGAGATCTGGTGCGAGACAACCTCATGGCCGCCGACCAGCAGCACTACGACCAATGAGATTCCCAGCATGAATTCAAGCGTCGGCCACAGCATTCCCATCAGGCTGACCAGACGCAGCGCGCGGCGAATGTACTCCGTATTGGCCTGCTCGAAGTGACCGATTTCCGCTTCCTCCTGGGCGAAGGCGCGCACAAGGCGAGCGCCGGAAACGTTCTCCTGCACCTGCGCAGAAATTTCCGAGTACATGGATTGAATGCGCTCGAAACGGTCGTGAATTTTGCGGCCGAAGTACTGCACCAGGATGCTGGCAGCGGGCAGCGGCACGAAGGCCAGCAGCGTGAGCCAGGGACTGATGCGCACCATGAAGATGATCGCGCCAATGGTAAACAGCAGCGTATTCAGGCTGTACATGATCGCCGGGCCGAGCAGCATGCGGACCGCGTTCAGGTCGTTGGTCGCGCGCGCCATGATGTCGCCGGTGCGGTTTTCCTGAAAGTAGGACGGGGACTGGCGCTCCAGCACGCGGAACAGATCGTTGCGAATGTCGTATTCAATATCGCGCGAGATGCCGATGAGGACCCAGCGGGTGAGAAAGAGAAAGATGCCTTTCGAAAGAGCGACGAGAACGAGCAGGCCAGCGTAGAAGAGGATGCCGCGATAGCTCAGGTGCCGCGTCATGTCGTCGATGGCGCGGCGGATCACCTCCGGAAACATCACCCAGATGCCGTTGCTGCATACGGCGAAAATCCCCCCCGCAATAAATCCGCGGCGATAGCGCCGCATATACGGGAATAGAGGACGCAGATTTTCGAGCATACCGTGCAACGCCTCTCGCCACTTATTGACCCTGTTGAATGTTTCGGGAAAAAGCGCATGTCATCCCGGGCCACGCAAAGGACCTTGCGTTTCATCCTCGAGCCGCGAATACTTCGCCTGGCTCAGAACGACAAACGGATCGTCGCCGAGGAATATCCGCAGACCCACAACCATTCTATCGAAGCGGCAAAGAATAAGTCCGTTGCGGCAGCGGCTACGTCGGCGTGCGCAGCAGCAGATATCCGCCCACCAAGCCGAAGATTAAATCAGGGGACCAGGCGGCCAGCGCGGCCGGCAGTGTGTTCACATTGCCCATCGCTTCAAACAGTCCGGCAGCGACCCAGTAGGCAATGGCCACTCCGATGGCGACGGCAACTCCGGTGAGCGAGCCGCGCCGCCCCATCGAGACCGCGAAGGGAATCGCGAGGATGGCCATGACCAGCGTGACCAACGGATAGGCAAGCTTCTTGTTCAACTGCACGCGCAGCGGAACCGTGTCGAAGCCGCTCTCGCTCAGGTCGTGGATGTAGTGGGCCAGCTCGGTAAAGGTCATCTCGGAAGACTGAAGATCTTCCTTCTTGAAATATCGTGGAGGTTCGGAAATGGCGGAGAATGTTCTGGTGTTGAATCTCTGGTAGGAAGCGATTGTGTCTCCTTGAAAGGTTCTCACCCAGCCTTTGTTGAAGATCCATTCATGCTGCTGCGGGCCCCAGGAAACGTCGGCGGCGAAGATGCGCTGCGCCAGCACAAAGCTGTTGGGCTGAAACTCCAGCACGGTCAGGTTGGCAAAACGATTGTTGGCCGAATCAAAAAATTCGTAGTAGAAAATGCGCGCCGGCTGACCCGGTTTCTGCTCCCCGAAGACCCACTCATGGTCGGGCCGCAGAAAGGTGCGCGGGGGTTTGCCTTTGATCTCGCTGCGTAGCGCTTCCTGGGTGCGGTTGGCGTTCGGCAAATAAATCTGGTCGAAGGTGAATAGCAGCGCGGAGAGGGCGCATGCAACCAGCAGGATGGGCAACACCACACGGTAGAGGCTGATGCCAGTTGCCTTCATGGCCGTCAGCTCACTGGTTCGGTTCATCACGCTGATGGTGACCAGCACAGCGAGGAGCACACTGAGCGGGGTGATGTTGTAGATCATGCTGGGGGTCAGGTTCAGCAGATAATCGCCAACCAGCGCTAGCCCGGCGTGATTGTGGACGATGTCGCCTAGCAGCTCAAACAGGGAAAAGACCAGCGACAGCAGGACGAAACTCATCTCGATCAACAGGAAACTGCCAACGAATGAACGCAGAACATAATCGTCCAGAATCAGCGGAAAACCTTCCCATAGCTTGCGCCGGGGAAGCGCGGGGAACACGCTGTCGGTCGCCGGGTCGGCCTTCCCGCGGAAGCGCCAGCGGACACTCTCTGGGACCCGCATGGTGGGGAACCGCACCGCGCCCTTGGCCATCTGGCGCAGCAATAGCAGTCCGGCAATGGCAAAAATAAAGTTCGCGCCCCAGACTCCGGCGAAAACAGGAAGCTTTCCCTGCTTGGCCAGCGTCATCCCGGTGGAGGAAAGGAAATAGTAGATGAAGACGAGAAGAATCGTGAGCACGAAACCCATGCTCTTTCCGCCGCGACGGGACGACAGGCCAAGCGGAATGCCGATCAGCATCAGTACCAGGCATGCCGACGGATAGGCAAAGCGCTTCTGCATTTCAATCCGGTACCAGAGGCCGCCCGGCATCTCCGATCGCCGGTAGAGGTCGCGGTTCGACATGGCCAGGATGGGCACGTCGCTGTGCCCGATTCGTACGGTGCCCTGCCCGGCGCTGCTGATCTGAATGGGCAGGTCGGTTTCGGCGAAGGTGGAAATGTTGTACGCGCCGCGATGATTCGGCGGCATCTCGTGCTGTTCACCGTTGCGCAACCGCATGCGCAGACCGTTATGGCCCGCTCCTACGACGGTGGCCTGCTGCGCCACGGTGATGACCGGCGACTTGGGATTGCTAACATCGGCAAGGAAGACGTGCGACCACACGGAAGCGCGACGGCCATTGCGCGCATCCTGCACGTACAGAACGTAGTTGCGGAAATCCTCGTAAAACACGCGCGGCTGCACCATGAACGTGGCCTGCGATGCGCGTAGAGAATTCTCCGCGCGCAGCATGGCGGAGGTCGATTTCGGCGCGACATAGAGCGAATTGAACAGGCCCAGTCCCCAGGCGGCGACGCCGATGATGGCGATGATGCGGACGAACTGAAAGACTCCGATTCCGCAGGCCCGCATGGCCGTCACTTCACTGTCCGCGGACAAACGACTGAGCCCCAATAGAACGCCCACCAGTACCGCCATCGGGATGGTTACGGTAAAAGTGTTGGGCAGTGTGAAGGCAATCAGTTTGACCACGCTGCCGACCGAGGCGCCGTTCTGCACCACCAGTTCCAGTATCTGCACCAGCTTGGGCATGAACAGGATGAAGGTGAATAGAACCATCCCCAGCAGCGTGTGGGAAAGAACTTCGCCGAGAATGTAGCGGGTGAAGATGCGCACGGTGTTTAGCCCGGTCGCCTATGGGTTTTGCTCCGGGCGCCGGCCCTGTCCAGTGTAGCGTGCTACTCTGTTGCGTTGCCTGCCGCGGTGGCGGCTGAATCTTACCTTTCGGATGTGGAGCCTCTCCCAATGAAGCCGTCGTTCAAGCTTTTACCCGCCTGCATTGGCATTTCTGCGCTTTGCGGGTCCCTGGCGCAAGCCGGCGCACAGGCCGCGCCCAGGGTGGAGCCAACGCAGCAAACCCATGGAATTTCCGTGGCGAATATGGACCGCTCGATCGTTCCGGGCGACAATTTTTATCTCTTCGCAAATGGCGATTGGATCAAGCGCACGGTGATTCCGACGGATCGCGCCGGCGTAGGAGTGTTCACTAAGTTGCTCGATCTGAGCAACAAACGCACAGCGGCATTGATTCAGGTTGCCGCGAAGTCGAGTGCGCCCGCCGGATCGAACAATCGTAAGATCGCCGACCTGTACCACTCCTACATGGACACGGCGGCGATCGAAGCAGCGGAGCTGAAGCCTCTCGAGCCGCATCTGAAAGCGATCGAGGCGATCCAGAGCAAGCACCAGTTGGCGTTCGCGCTTGGCAAAACCCTGCGGGCAGACGTGGATCCGCTCAACAATACCAACTTCCGCACCGTCCATCTTTTTGGGTTGTGGGTTGCGCCGGGCTTCCACGACTCCGCGCATTACCATGCCTATCTGCTGGAGGGCGGTCTGGTGATGCCGAACCGGAGTTACTACGTGGACCAGAATCCGCACATGGAGAAGATCCGCGCCGCCTATTGCACCTATGTTTCGACGCTGCTCAAGCTGGCAGGGTTTACCCATCCGGAGGCGCGCGCTAAGCGCATCGTCGCGCTGGAACATGCCATTGCCGAGAAGCACGCCAGTCTGGAGGACAATGAGGACATCCACAAGGCGGACAACGTTTGGAAGCGGTCCGACTTCGTCGCCAAGGCACCAGGCCTCGATTGGGCGGAGTATTTCAAAGGCGCGGGCCTCACTCAGCAGGCCAGTTTCGATGTGTGGCAGCCCACTGGGTTCATCGGCGAATCCGCGCTGATCGCTTCCACTCCGCTGGCTACCTGGAAAGACTGGATGGCGTATCACCTGGTGGAGCAATATGCCGGTGCGCTGCCCAAAAGCCTGGCGGATGAAAACTTCGACTTTTTCGGCAAGACGCTTTCCGGTGTAACCGAGCAGCGTCCGCGCTGGCAGCGCGGCGTGCGCGTGGTCAACGGCCTGCTGGGCGATGCGGTCGGGCAGCTCTACGCACAGAAGTATTTTCCGCCGCAGGCCAAGGCCCAGGCGCAGAAAATGGTGGCAAACATCATCCAGGCGTATAAGGTTCGCCTGCAAGGGTTGTCCTGGATGGCCCCCAGCACCAAGGCTCAGGCGGAGGCCAAGCTGAACGCGCTCTACGTCGGCGTCGGCTATCCGGAGACATGGAAGAGCTATGCCGGGTATGAGGTGAAGCCGGACGATTTGTTCGGCAATTTCTGGCGCGGCGGTCTGTTTCGCTATCGCCAGCAGGTCGCCAGGCTAGGCCGCGACGTGAACCGCAAGGAATGGTCCATGGAGCCGCAGACGGTGAACGCCGTCAACCTGCCGCTGCAGGTGGCGCTGAATTTCCCGGCGGCGATTCTGCAACCGCCGTTCTTCGATCCCAAAGCACCCGCCGCGGTCAACTATGGCGCCATTGGTTCGATCATCGGCCATGAGATCAGCCACACCTTCGACACCGAAGGCAGCATGTTCGACTCTAAGGGAGAACTGCACGACTGGTGGACACCGGCGGACCTGGCCCATTTCCACGCCGCCACTGCCCGGCTGGCGGCGCAATACAGCACCTACAAACCGCTTCCCGGCCTGCATGTCAACGGCAAGCAGACGCTGACGGAGGACATTGCCGACGTGGCCGGACTTTCCGCCGCCTATGATGGCTTTCATGCTTCTCGGAAAGGCCATGCCGCGCCTGTCCAGCACGGATTCACCGGCGACCAGCAGTTCTTCCTCGCCTTCGGGCAGAACTGGGGCGAGAAGGTGCGGCCTGCCGCACTGCGCCAGCAGGTGCTGACCGACCCGCATGCGCCCGCGCAGTACCGCGCCGATACGGTTCGCAATATCAACGCCTGGTATATGGCCTTCAACGTGACGCCCGGTCAGAAGCTCTATCTGAAGCCCAAGAACCGCGTACGTATCTGGTAGTCCGCGTGACGATAGCCGGACTCGACTGGCGCTCAAGCAGTATCACTGGTATTCCAACCAATAGCCTGAATCAGGTTTCGGCGTCGGGGACGAAGCGGTACCCGACGCCGCGCACGGTCTGCAGATAGACCGGGTGCGCGGGATCGTCTTCCAGGTAGCGGCGCAGGCGCACGATGAAGTTGTCGATGGCGCGGGTGTCCGTGTCTTCGTGCAGGTGCCAGACTTTTTCTAGAATCTCACTGCGGGAAATGGCGCGGCCGGAATTGCGGATCAGATGCCGTAGCAATTCCGCTTCCATCAAGGTCAGCCGGATGTGTTTGTCGACGGTCCGCAATTCCAACAGAGAAAAATCGATTGTCCTGCCGGAGAACGCGTAGACATCCGGGGGACCGGGTTCAGGCTCTGCGGGCTGCGGGCGCAGCCACTGCGTGCGGCGCAGCAGCCCGTTCAAACGTGCCAGCAGAATCGAAAGCTCGAAGGGCTTCGAAAGATAGTCGTCGGCGCCGGCAGCGAAGCCTTCCAGCACGTCCTCCGGGCGGCCGCGCGCGGTCAGCATCAGAACCGGCGTGTAGTTCTCGGCCGCGCGCAGGGCGCGAGCCACGTCAAATCCGTCCATCCCCGGAAGCATTACATCGAGCACCACAGCGTCGAAGGCTTCGCCATTTTTCAGCAGGCGATCGAGCGCGTTCTCACCGTCACCTGCAACCTCTGCTTCCAGCCCCTCGGCCTGCAGGTTGAACAGCAGCCCCTGCGCCAAGTGGGTCTCGTCCTCGACGATCAGAATGCGGCTGGCCGTCTTCGCGCCGAGTTGGTCGTTGTCTTTCATGGTCGTTCGCGGGTATGTCTCCATCGACATTCGATTATGGATGCAGGATACGCGGCAGTTGCAGGGTGATCGTGGTTCCGCGGCCCTCGCCCTCGCTGGTGGCGGTGGCGTCTCCGCCATGCTGGCGGGCAATGGTGCGCACCAGGAACAGCCCCAGCCCGGTCCCCTTTGACCGCAGCACCGCCATGCTGGGTGCGCGATAGAAGCGTTTGAAAATCCGCTTCAGGTGAACGCTGGAAATTCCGATGCCATTATCCGATACGCGGACTATCACCCAGGCGTCGTGCTCGACCGTGATCCGCACTTCAATGTGCGGCTCCTTCGGCGAATACTTCACCGCATTGTCCAGAATATTCATTACCGCCGCGCGCAGGTCTTCCGGATTGCCCAGGACGTCGGCCGACAGACTGCCAGTGTCGACCGAAACTGTCACCGCGCCCGGCAGCAGATGGTTGCGCAGCACGACGGTGGTCGCGCACTCCTCCACCATTTTTCGAATGTCGACGCGAATGCTGATGTCGTCGGCGCCGCGCTGGCCCACTTCTCCTGCCTTCAGCACCTGTTCCACGGTGGCTAGCAGGCGCTCGCTGTCGTCGATCATGATGCCATAGAACTCCTGCCTTTTCTCCTCGCTCAACTGCCGCCGCTGCAGAGTTTCCAGGTACAGCCGGATGGAGGCGATCGGCGTCTTCAGCTCATGGGTGACGGCATTCAAAAAACTGTCGTGGCGCTCATTGCGGCGGATTTCCCGTACCAGAAAAATGGTGTTCAGTACTACCCCGGCAATCAGGATCAGAAAAACGATCACACCCAGGACTAGCGGCACGATCTCATGCCAGTTGAGGATGACCCAGCGGACGTTCAATGCCAACGCCAGCGCCACGAGACACGCACCCAGGGTGATGAAAAAGGCGGTGGCGCCGCGGCGGCGGGTCATCTTTTGCATCATGGTTGCGTGGTCCCCTCTTTCCGCGCAGGGCAAACGGAAAAGCCTGACGGCAGTATAGCCGTCAGGCTTCAGGGCAGGAGAGGGACTTCAATCGGATTACGCGGCGCCCGCCGGTTTCGGATCGGCGGGATCGAACTGCGCCACCTTTACCTGCCGCGCCAGGCCCAGCTTTTCCAGCAGCCAGATGCCATAGTAGTTTACGTCGAACTCGTACCAGGCAAGTCCGTGGCGAGCGGAAACGGGATGCGCGTGATGATTGTTGTGCCATCCCTCGCCGCCCGTCAGTAGCGCAACCCACCAGCTGTTGCGGGAATCGTCGCGGGTGGTGAAGCGCCGTGAACCCCACTTGTGCGTGGCGGAGTTGACCAGCCAGGTCGCATGCAGGCCAACGGTGACGCGAAGAGCCACGCCCCACAGCACCCACTGCCAGCCCCCGATGGCCAGTAGAATCAGGCCTTCGATGGTCAGCGGGACCCAGTGGTACTTGCTCAGTACGACATAGAAGCGGTCCTTGGCCAAGTCTGGAGCGTAGCGGGCCAGCAGCGCGGTCTCCCGGTTCAGCGCTTTGCCTTTGAGGATCCAGCCGGCGTGCGCCCACCATGTGCCTTCGTTAGGGGTATGCGGATCGCCGACTTGGTCGCTGTGCTGATGATGGACGCGGTGCGTGGCCACCCAGAACATCGGGCCGCCCTCGAGCGACGTGGTGGCCAAGACGGCCAGCGTGTACTCCAGCCATTTGGGGACTTTGTAGCCGCGATGCGTCAGCAGCCGGTGATAGCACATCCCGATGCCCACGTTGATGGCTAGAAAATAGGTCACGGCGAAAACGGCCAGCGCGCTCCAGCTGAACCAGAACAGGGCGGCAATGGCTCCGACATGGAAGATGATGAGAAAGATCGTCGTGCTCCAGGTGATGCCCCGATCCTGGGTTGCGCGGCCCAGCACCGGCAGCGAGGATTTCGGTGGAGCAACGCTCGCCGACTTGAACGTGGGAATCGTGACCGGCGCGCCGACGAAGGATGCTTCTGTCGTTTCTGGATTGGCGCGCCCGCCAGCAGGCGACGCGGCGGAGGGTGCAATTGTTTCGCAGGACTGGGGAGTCACAAGATACCTCGGAGAGAAAGAATCAGCGGGTGGGCTGCTGATTCAAGGCTAGCAGCGCACGGCGAACGCGACTGTAAGACTTTTGTAATTGCCGGGGAGGTTTGTGCCGCGCATCTCCACGGTTACTCGGCGAAATCCACGCGCACCGGTTGCGGAATCACGCCGCGTTCGTGTCCCATCGCCAGCAGCCGGCGAATCGCTTCCTTACCGTCTTCGCCGTAGTCGATGGTGCGCTCGTTTACATACATGCCCACAAAGCGATTGGCAGAAGCAGTGTCGAGATCGCGTGCATACTGCATGGCGTGGGCCAACGCCTCTTCGCGGTGGTCGAGCGCATAGCCGACGCTGTCTCGTAGCGCCTGGTTCATCATCCGATGGACCGGTGCCCCCAGACTGCGGCGGATGGCATTGCCGCCCAAAGGCAGCGGCAGACCCGTCAGCTCCCGCCACCATTTCCCCATGTCCAGCACGCAGCTCAGTCCATCGCGCAGATACGTCAGTTGTCCCTCGTGGATGATGAGACCGGCGTCGTACTTGCCGGCCAGCACTTGGGGAATGATCTGGTCGAAGGGAATCGTCTCCGTCGCCACGCCGGGCAGTGCCATCTGGAGGGTGAGGTTCGCGGTGGTTAGTGCGCCGGGAATGGCGATCGTCAACCGGCGAACTTCATCGAGCGTGTACGGCCGTTTGGCGACGATCATGGGGCCGTAGTCCTCGCCCACGCTGCCGCCGCAGGGCATCAATGCGTAATTGTTCTGCACGTATGGATAGGCGTGGAAGGAGATGGCGGTGACATCGTAATAGGCCTCCCGCATGGCCTTCTGGTTCAGGGTTTCGATGTCGGTCAAGGTGTGAGTAAAGCGAAAGCCCGGCACCTGGACCTTGTCCGTGGCCAGGGCATAAAACATGAAAGCATCGTCCGAGTCCGGGCTGTGGGCGATGCTGATTTCCCGTACTGCCGTTTCCGTTGGCATGTTCGCTCCAGACTCCAGAGTAAAGCAGCGGAAAGAAGATTACACAGCACAGGGACAATCGCACGGCCTGCGATGCTTCAGGCGACGCGGCCGCGCGAGGTGGAGGCGGGGAGGGCCTTGTACTTCTGCGTACTCCGCTGAGTCTTCACCAAGGCCCAGGCGGAAATGCCGATCAGCAGACACTCAAATGCATAGCCGTAGGCGCGACGCGTGGGCCGGGGAAAGCGGGCGAACTTGCCAGCCCATCCGCGCTTCGGCTCGACCGGCGCGGCGGTCCATGCCGGGGGCATCGGAGAAAAGGATTCCGCCATGGCAGGTTCCGACACCATGTTTTCCGCAGCGGCTTCCTCGAGGACTTCACGCGCAAGGGGGTCATCGACAACGACCGGGATCGATGCAAAATTCTCGATTTCGTCAATCGGATCCATCACCTGCGCCGAACTCAACTCCTCCTGTGATTCATCCTCCGCCCGCTCGGCAGCATACATGCGCGTTGCGCCAAAACTGCTGTTTGACAGAGGAGAAGAACGCAGAATCCGGCGCGCGGTGGAGAGCAGAACCAGACAAAGAATGAATACGGCAACCATGCCGATTCCATAAAGGATTTCCATGGCAATCACCTGACCGCTGGGCAAAATGTAAATGGCTGAAGTGGAGCCATCATAGCAAAGTCATTCCGATTTGAAAGGAAACATTCCGCTCGAAACAGGATTGAGGGGAACCAGAACGGCAACATTGACCCGCTTTCAGGGCAGTTTCGCATTTTTGCCGCTGGCCTCCAGCAGCCATGCCATATACGCCTCGCTGCCGCCGCTTACCTCGAGTATCAGGAACTCCGGGAGCTCATACGGATGCAGCCGTTCCATCGCAGCCCGCAGCGCCGGAATGCGTTCAGCCGATGTTTTGATAATCAGCAGGATTTCGTCCGCGCTCTCCACGTGGCCCTGCCAGCGATAGATGGAGTGGACGCGCTCGACGAGATTGACGCAGGCGGCCAGCCGTTGCTCCACTAGCTTACGTCCCAATTGCTTCGCCTTGTCCAGGTCGTCGAGCGTGGTCAGAACGATGCGCGCATCCGTCATAGCAAAGATTATTCACGAATCTGCTGCCTTCTGCGGTATTCCAGTTTGGGGCATCCAAATATTGGATATCCTGACTCAGAGAAAAAGAGAGAACGATGCCCACTGCAATTCATTTTGGAACTTCCGGCTGGCGGGCGATTGTCGCCGACGAATTCACCATGCCCAACATTCGCCGTGCCGTCACCGGTATCGCCCGGTACGTGGCGAAACAACCCGGGGAGCATCGCCTTCTGGTGGGCCGCGATCCGCGTTTTCTGGGCGAGATGTTTGTCGCCGAAGCTGCGCAGATTCTGGCGGCCCACGGCATCGCTCCGCGAGTGATCGTGGAAGCCGCTCCAACCCCGGCCATCGCCTACGCAGTGCGGCAGCGCAAGACCAGCGGCGCAATCAACTTCACCGCATCGCACAATCCTCCGGAATATAACGGAATCAAATTTTCCACGGCAGACGGCGCTCCCGCGCTGCCCGAGGTGACCAAGCAGATTGAGGCTGAGATTGCCGCGCTCGGCGACGACGTTCCGCACACTGCAAACACCGGTGAGAAATTCGACGAGGTCGACGTCAGGCCGGACTATCTGAAGCGGCTGGCAGAGCTAGTCGACTTGAAGGCGATCGCCAAAGCCAGGCTGCGCATCGTGGTCGATCCCTTCTGGGGCGCGGGGCGCGGGTATGCGCAGCCGTTGTTGTCCGACCACGGTGTTTCCGCCGTCAGCGTACATGATTATCGCGACGTGTTGTTCGGAGGCCACGCCCCCGAGCCGGACGATCCTCTCCTCGGCGACTGCAAGGCGAAGATGCGCGTGATGGACGCAGCTCTCGGCATCGCTTCCGACGGCGACGCCGACCGCTTCGGCATTGTCGATCGCGACGGGACCTTCATTCAGCCGAACTACATCATCGCGCTGCTGTTCGACTATCTGGTGGAGTCGCGCGGCTGGCGCAATGGCGTTGCCAAGAGCGTCGTCACGACGAACCTGGTCAACGCGCTAGCCGAGCGCCATAAAGTCCAGCTCTATGAAACTCCGGTGGGCTTCAAATACATTGGCGAGCTTATCAACCTGGACAAGATCGCGATTGGCGGCGAAGAGAGCGCAGGGCTGACGATCCGCGGACATGTTCCAGAGAAGGACGGCATTCTGGCCGGCCTGCTGGTGGCGGAAATGGTGGCGGTTCGCGGTCAGACCCTCGGCGAGCAATTGCAAGCGCTTTTTGCCAAAGTGGGTTCCTTTTATCCGGTCCGCGAAAACTTTCGCTTGACTGCGGAGGCAAAAAACAAATTCACTGAGAGGTTGAAGTCGGATCCGAAAGAACTGGCAGGCCGCAAGGTGTCAAACATCGTGCGGACGGATGGGCTGAAGCTAATCTTCGACGACGGATCGTGGGTTTGCTATCGGCTGTCCGGAACCGAGCCGGTGGTGCGGGCCTATACGGAAGCCCGGTCGAAGGAAGATTCCACCCGGTTGACGAAGGCCGCCGAGCAATGGGTGACAGAAGGGTAGCCATGAATCGAGCACCGCAACGCGAGACGCAGCGCCCATTGATTTCTGTTCGCACCACCAGCGCCGCCGAGCCGGCAGGGAATTGGATGCAACGGCTCTCCGAGCGCATGCTGGGAATGCGGCGAAAGGCGGCCACCGCCTCCCTGATCTTGCTGTCGGTATCGTTGGTCGTGTTTGCCATTCTCGGTCACGACGGCATCGCCGCGTACCGGCAAAAACGGAGCCGGGCTGCCGCCCTAAACCATCAAATCTTGAGTCTGCAAAAAGAGAACCAGCGCCTGGCGCTGCACGACCAGCGCCTGCAAAACGACCGCGACACCATCGAGTACGAAGCCCGCGAGCAGATGCACTACACTCGTCCGGGCGAGGTCATCTACACCCTGCCCAAAGCCCCCGGCGCTTCGCCGCAGAAATCATCGCGCTGATTCGGGCGCCTCATCCTTGCGCAACTACGACGGAGTGGACTTTCCCTCAGAACTCCAGATGCACGCGCGCACCTTCCACGTCCACCGGCCCGCGGTCCTGGTTGTACCCGGGGTGTGCGATGAAAGTGTTTCCGATGGCGCCATACAGGCCGCGCCATAGATGCGCGTTGTAATAGGCTTCCAGAATGTCCTCGCGCGCGTAATTCAGCTGGCCGTCGCCGAGAATGAATCCCAGCCCGCCCAGCTCCAGATACTTCTGGTGATCTTTCTTAATCGCGTTGGTCACGAACGCCACGCCGACCTTGTCCAGCTTGCGCCCCCATCGCGCGCCTGCATAATCTCCGCCGAAAATAAATGTCTGGTCGTCCTCGGTGTACGCGAACGACTCGTGCTGGCCTTCGTTCCATCCGAAGCGGCCTGCCAAGCGTAGGTTGGCGGTCACATTTTGCTCGATATTGAGATCGACCCCGTACTTCAACGCGTTGAAATGTTCTTCATACGCAATCTCCGGTGTGGGCGTGATGTGTTCCAGATAATTGTTCACCGCCTCACGGTACAGGCCCATGTGCGCGTTATTGCCGTAGACCAACAGGCGGATGCTGCCCTCGCGTCTGCGAAGCACGCCGCGATGCAGTTCGAATTCCAGGTTCTGCGCCCTTGCCCGTCGCAGCGCCCAGTCGAGCGTAATGCTGTTGGCTTCCACCGGCATCAACGCCAGCACGTAGCGCGCTCCCCAGCCGCGGTCCTGGTATTCGATGTCCACTCCATAGGTGTAGCCGCGCGTGTCGGCGGCATAGTCCCAGGCGCCGTCGTTGTCCACCGTCCAATTAGTAAATTGCTGGTGGCTGTCGCTCAGCACCGGGTTCACGTCCAGCATGTCCGGCAGGCTGAATTTCCCAAGGCGTAACTCAATCCGCCGCACCGGCACTCGCGTCGCCAGCGACAGCGGTCCTCGTTGCTGCGCCACCGTAGTGTTCGTCAAGCCGACGATCTGGTGGATTTCCGCCCGCGCCGTGTAAGGGACTGGGCCAAGGCTCGGGTCGCGCACCACATCGAGATTGGTAAATCCCGCCAGACCTAGCGCCTGGCTCAGTCCGCGGCCGCCGGTATTTTCCTCGTCGTAGAGGAACTCGGTTTCATAGCGAGGGTTGGCGTTGATCTGATAGCCCAGGTAAAGCGTGGCCACTTCCGAGGCTTTGTATTGAAGCGGCGCGGTAAAGCTGTTCGGCCCCGAATAGGGCGAATGGAAATTTCCGTGCATCTGGTAGATAGTATTTTCCTGCCCGCTAATCCAGTAGCGGGTATGGTCCGGGTGAGGGAAGAAAGTCAATGCAGTCGCCGCCGGCTGCGCTTCCACGGCTGGCGCCGGTGTCGCCGCGGTCCCGCCGGACTGCGAAAGAAAACCCAAGTAGCCGGGGGACGCAGGACAGGCTTGTCGCATCAAGTCGCCGCCCGCTGCGGGCCATGCGGCGGTCGGGCCGGTGTGCAACAGCAGACAGACAGCGACGGCAACGGCAACGCAGCAGACCGTCATATAACCCCTTTCTGTAGCGCCTGAGAAGGCGGTGGAAAATAAGATAGACAGACAATTTTATTTGACCCGGACTGTACTGAAAGCCGTCAGCCCGAACGGAGGGATGGACAGGAAATTCATCGATCTCCAACGCTGGGTTTGTATCTTAACCGAGGACTATGCCGCAGCCGCAAATCCACGGCTCCGGCTCGCGATGCCCGGCAGCAAGTAAGCCTCCATTCAACCAGTCCTGGTGACGCAGACCGCCTTCGCCAACAGAAGGCTGAGCAGCACTTCGGCTTTGCTTCTGCCGATCCGGATTCGGAGAGGGCCGTCGAAGGGAAGCTGCTCAACGACGGTAATTAGCGTGCCAGGTCCTACTCCCTGCGCCGCGAGATGGCGCAGCATCTCCGCGTCTTTGTCCGAAACGCTGACGACCGTGGCCCGCTCGCCGGCCGCGAGTTGCCGAAGGGTCAACTGCGTCGGATTCGGCATGGAACCGTCGAGCGCGGGAATCGCGTGCCCGTGAGGATCGAATTGCGGATTTCCGAGTTTGGCGGCGATTCGTTCCTCGAACTTTTCCGAGATGAAATGTTCCAGTCGCTCCGCTTCGGGATGTACCTCGTCCCAGGCATAGCCGAGAACGTCGTGTAGAAACGTCTCCAGCAGACGGTGGTGGCGTACGATCTCACGAGCCCTTAGTCTGCCGGTTTCTGCCAATTGCGCGCCATGATGCTTGCGATACCGCACTAGAGGCGGCCGGGCCGCCGCCAGCTTTTGCAGCATATTTGTCACCGACGCCGTTGTGATTCGCAGGTAGGAGGCAATTTCGCTGCTTGCCACCTGCCGCTCTTCCGGCCCGCTCAGCCAGAAAATGGCCTTGAGATAATCGTCGACAGCCTCGCTGCTATGAGCGGCGTGGCCGACGGTCCGGCCGAGTTGCTCCTCAACCATCGATATCTTTTTGGAGCTTGCCATAAAACGAAATCCGATTTAGTTTAACAATATGCGGCGTATTAGTCATGGCTAATAAAAGGATTAGCCTGATATTTGATAGAGGTCTCGCTTTTTGCCTAGTTCTTGTCTTCGCACAGTTTTCGGGGTTCGGGGTGCTGGCGCAAAGCGGTACATCGAGCGCCTTGGTTGGCACCGTCACAGACAGCAGCGGTGCCGTTGTGCCCGGCGCTGCCGTAACTGCCATCGACACCGGCCCCAGGCTGTTCGAAGCGGCCAAACCAATGCTGACGGACGGTACCTCTTTTCTCAGGTGAATCCCGGATCCTATACCACCACCACGCTGACCGCCGAGACGATCAAGAAGCTGCCCAATGCCGGTCAGGACCTCACGTTTGTCGCGCAGTTCGCGCAGGGGGCGCTGATGAACACCGCCGGTTCCTCGAACGACAATAAGGCCCCCGGCGGATACGGCAATGTGGAGTTCAACGGCCTTCCTGCAACCTCCAACGGCTATATTCTGGACGGATACGACACCAACGATCCTTGGCTTGGCCTGAACATCGGGCTTTCCACCAATCTTGTCATCGGCTTGGACGCCGTCCAGGAAGCGACGGTAAACACGAATTCATTCGCAGTCGATCAAGGACGCTACGGCGCGGCTCAGGTGGATTACTTCACGAAGTCAGGAACGAATCGGTTTCACGGCGATTTGTACGAAATCTGGAACGGTTCGCTGCTGAACGCACAGAACTATTTTCTGCATGCCAACGACACTCCGGGCAATGTCGCGCGCAAGCCCCGCTCCGTCGTGAACGAATTTGGCGTCAGCGTCGGCGGCCCCATCCGCAAAAACAAGCTCTTCTTTTTTTCGAGCTACGAAGGCGTCCGCATTGCCCTGCCGCTGGTCACGCAGACGGTCGTTCCCTCGCCGGCCTATCAGAAATACGTGCTCCAGCAGTTGCTGCTGGGCGGCGCCGATCCACTCACCGGGACGGTGCTTTCTGCCCAGCCGGACGACGTCGCATTCTATCGATCGATGTTCAACCTGTACAACAACACCGCGGGCACGCCGCTGCCGGTTGCCTCTTGTCCGCTGGATGCGAACGGCGCGATGCTGCCGGGTGCCGGAACGGCTACTCTGCTGAATGGAAGCGGATGCGCCAACCAGCGGCAGGAATCGCTCAACAACAGCGATAGCGAAGATCTGGTGGTGGTCAAGATCGACCACACCATCGATGCCAACGATAGCACCTGGTACCGCTTCCAACAGGACACCGGCATGCAGGCCGCATACACCGACCCAATCAACCCCATCTTCAATTCATTCTCGCCCCAGCCGCAGCGCACGCTTGTCGTGGGCTACACCCATCTGTTTACGCCCAACCTGGTCAATCAATTCAATCCAGGCGCGAGTTGGTACGCAAGCATCTTCGAGCCCAACAATTTTCCCCAGGTGCAAGCGACGTTTCCCATCGTACTGACCGGCGGTACGGCGAATGCTCCCTTCACCGCCATCGGAGGAAACGACAATATCTATCCCCAGGGCCGCAAGGTAACGCAGTGGCAGATCAACGACAATCTGATCTGGACCCGTGGCCGGCACACCTTCAAATTCGGAGCGAATACGCGCCAGGTCGATGTCAGCGACTACGACCTGGGGCAGGGAACCGTTCCCACTGTTACCTATAATGACCTGGCGCAGTTCACATACGGCGCCGCCTACACGGCAAGCCACACCTTCCGGTGGCGCTTAGGGAGCGGGTCGCCAATGGGGACGTCGATTTGTTTGCAATGGACACTTACAAGCCGCTGAGGCGAATGACCATCACCGCCGGAGTGCGAGCTACCTGGAACAGCAACCCGGTGAACCAGCAGCGTCTCTTTGCGCGGCCCAGCGGTTCCTTTCTGGACATGTCCCATGACATAAACCAGCCGCTGAATCAGGTTATCGAGACCAGCGTGAGGCACATCTTCCCGGCCACGCCGCTCATCGTGTGGCAGCCCCGCGCCTCCATTGCTTATCAGTTCGCACCGGAGACAGCCATTCATGCCGGTTTCGGGGTCTTCAACGACATTATTCCCGCGCAGATTTCCGATCTCGCGGCGACCAATCCGCCCTACTCGCCCACCTTCGTCGGCGGCCTGGGAGGGCAGGTCGGCGGCATTGGAATTGCTCCCGGAGTTCCGAACAGCGCGGTGGATGCAACGTCCGCTGCCAACCGGTCCTTTCAGACGACCTTCGATTCCGGCGCTGCTCCCTGCATCGGCATTGCTCCCGGCGCCGCCACGTGTCCGCTGGCGGTCAATCTGAACACGTTTCCCAGCGGCACACTGAAGACTCCCTACTACTACGAGTACAACCTTGGAATTGAGCGGCAGCTTGGAGAGCGGGGCACGCTGCGTGTGGATTATGTAGGGACCCGGGGCCTGCATGAGCCCTATCAGGCTCAACTCAATGGCTACCAGAACGTCTGCCAGAGCTGTTTCGCTCCTTACCTTTACCAGCATCCGATCGACCAGCGTTTCGCCAGCGTCAACGAGTTCCGCACCGACGCCAACAGTATCTACTCCGGCCTGCAAACCACCATAACGGAGCAATTCTCGGGACTGATGCTGCGCGGCAACTACACATTCAGCCACTGCCTGGACGAAGTGTCGAACGGCGGCCTGCTGTCGTTCTCCACCCAGGGCATCCTCGCCCCGCTGCCGGGAGAACTCAGCCGGGAATACGGCGACTGCGACTACGATGTCCGGCACAACGTCTCCGGGTTCGCCTTGTACCAGATCCCGTTTCACTCACCGCATCGTTTTCTGCAACAGGCTTTCGCGGGGTGGTCGTTTTCTGAGACGATTTTCTTTCATACGGTCTTCCGTTCACGGTCTTAAGCCAACCGTATACGGCAAACAACCACGGGGTCTTTCAAGGCAGCGGACCCCAGTTCGCTCGCCGCGTGCCGGGTGTTCCTCTCTATCGCAAAACTCCCTACCCGGGCGTCACGCAGCCCGGAACCAAACAGTGGCTCAATCCTGCCGCGTTTGTTTCCGTGGTGGACCCGACTACAGGGGCCTGCACCGGCGGGGACTCTAGCGTGAACTGCCAGTTCGGGAATGTGGGCCGGAACACCGTCCGCAGCCCTCGCTTTACCGACTCCGACATCTACATTACCAAGCTCGTCCCCATCCGGGATGGGGTTACTTTCCGTTTCGATGCGCAAATGTTCAATGCGTTCAACCATCCCAATTTCGCGCTGCCGAGCACGGTCGAAGCCGGTGTCCCAGGCGTGTTTGTCCCTGCCCGCTTTGGAACCCTGCAGAGCACCATCTCTCCTCCTACTGGCTTGCTTGGAGTGGGGCTAGGCGGCGACAGTTCCCCTCGCATGATTGCGTTCCAGGGAAGAATTCAGTTTTGATCCGCATTGCGGAGCGCGGCTTTCCGTCCGTCAGAAGTGGCGGACGACTTCATCCTCTTCGGCCGTGGTCTTCTCCCGTTCCCGTTCCAGCGAACGGCTGACCAGGTCGCGTGATCCCAAACCGACGGCCATCGCCAGCGCCAGAACGATCCCGCCGAACAGAAGCCCGAAGCCGATATCGACGATGCGGGGGGCGATGCCCAGGTGGTCGAGCACCATGGCGGCGGTGAAGACCAGCACCAGCCACTTTACTCCCAGGCTCAACAACCGCGCATGCTGTAGCTTCATGTTGACGCCATTGATCAGAACGCTGCGCGACAGGAAACGCGCAATGACAATCCCGAAGAACAGGACAACGGCCGCAGCGGCGATCTTCGACAGATATCCGATAACAAAGTCGGAAAATCCGACCGAGGAGGCGGCGTCGAAGGCTGCGATGCCGACGAACAGGCCGATCACAATGGCGGCCCAGAAGACAATCCTGCCAACGATAAAACTCGGGCTTCGTGTCGGAGACCACTCCGACACCTGGGCGATGCCCCATCGTTCCGTCCGTGAGTCGAAGTGGACGGCCATCAGGAAGCGCCGCACCAGCACCGCGAGAAGCCATCCGATAAGCGCGGCCACCACCAGCGCCACCACCAGTGCTAGAACTCCCGGCAGCAGCGTGGCCACCTTGTAGATGGCCCGGTGAAGCGAATCCTGCAACGCTAGATGGACTTGTTGCCACATGACGTCCTCCTCTGTTCCTGTCTCACGGGTGAAAGCGGTCCGGCCAGCGCCAGCGGGATACGAGATAGGGCTTCTCCACCTCGTAGGCGCGTGCTAGTTGCTCAGCGCGTTCCTCGGCCGCGGCCGCCCCCCGTTTGTTGATTTCGACCGCGTAGGACGCCACCCATCCCAGATATAGCGGCGTCAGCGCGCCGAACAAGTGGGCGCGGCGAATATTTCGCAGCCGGTGAGCCAAAGAAAAGTCGTACACGATGCGTGCCCACAGCGCGTCCGGTATCTGGAATTCATCCGGTGCCAGCCGGGCCAGCTTCTTCAATTCCAGCAGTGTCAACGGCGGCAGGATCAATGACCAGACATCCCGCAGATTGTTGACCCCCAAATGGAATGCATCCAGCATGCGCCGCACGTCGACCGCGTCTGCGGCGGCCTCCAGCGTCTCCGATGCCCCGAAGGTCGGCACTTCATGAGAGCCGCGGATGCGCTGCCAGAGGGCGGCATTATCCTCCATGTCCACAAAGAGAGGGCCCGCCAATTGTGCCAGTGCATCGCTCAGTTCAATGCCCTCGGCGCTGGAAGGCTGCCGCGCCCCCAGCTGCACCTGGCATATCTTGAGGTTACGCTCGGCGGCCAGCGTCGCTACCCACGGGAGCCGTCCCTGCTGTCGCGCGGTGCCTTCGTTTGCAGCGCCGGCAAGCAGAGGAAACAATTTCGAGGACATTTGAAATTCGCTGCCCAATGGATTGCGAACGCGGTGTCCATACAGGGCACGGGTCAGCGGATAGAGAATGCTCTTGTTGACCAGGTCATCGAATGGCTGCGTCGTGTAGAGCGGCATCACCAGATCGAAGCTGCCCTCCATTCCTGGATCCAGCAACAGCGTTAGCTTCTCCGCCGTGAGCGACTCGCGATTGAAGGAAAGATCGATTCCAAGGATGGTGCATGCGCGGGCTCCAATCTGATTCGCCAGGGCGGAGATGCTGCGATAGGCCGCGGCGCTGGGCAGCCACGGGATCGCGCCCGGGTCGGTCTGCGGCGGCGGATAGTGACGCAGGCGCAGACTGCAAACAGCCGGGTCCGCGCCATCCAGTTCGGCCGGAATGCGCGCTGTGTCGCCGTCCGGCTCCGGCTCTCCGGGCAGCGCCAATATCACCTGGCAGGGGTCAGAAAGCATCCCGCTTGCCCGGCCCAGTTTTGCGATGGTCGATGACAGCGCTTCGCTGCCCAATGGAGCGGGAATCGCAACCAGGAGGTGCGCCGGGCTCGGAGCGGCCTCTGGCTGCCTGCCGTCCTCGAGAGTTTCCACTTCAGCCATGTCGCCTTTTTGTTCCTGTCCGGACAGGGAAAATGATCCATCGAACTTCCTATTGCAGCAGCGACACAATGCCCATCAAGGGAATCTTCACCCAGTCGGGCCGGCTGTTCAGCTCGTACAGAAGCTCATAGAACGCCTTCTGCAGCAAATATAAATCGAGCAGCGCCTGGACCGAAGCCGGCTCCGCCGGAAGCAGTCCACTGCCGCCGATTGTCTCATGGTACGCGTGCAAAAACTCCGCGGAAACGGATTGTTCCCACAGCCGTGCCCACGGCTCCAACTGCTCTTGGTCTTCCGGCCGACGGGAGGAATATCGCATCAGCGCCGCCCAGGCCGCGTAGTTGAACGAACGCAGCATGCCGGCGACGTCTTTCAAGGGAGAATGCTTGGCCCTGCGCTCTTCCAGCGAACGCGCCGGCTCGCCTTCGAAATCGAGAATCACGAAGTCGGTCTTCACGCGCAACACCTGGCCGAGATGGTAGTCGCCGTGGATGCGGATTCGCTGACCGTCTGGATTGCTAGCATTCGGGGTCCACAATCCATCGAGCGTGCGCGTGCGACGGCTCAGCAGAAACGCCGCCAGCTCGACCGTATCGTCCTCCAGGCGGGACATGGTGTTCCGCAGCAGATCGTATCCGCGAACAGCTTCGGCGTTGATCGAGGCCTGCAGCGTCGCCAGATACTCCGCGGAAATCGGCTCGGGCGTAAATGCTTCGTTGGTTTTCGATGAAGCCAGCGCCAAGTGCATCTCCGCCGTTCTCTTTCCCAGCACGGAGGCCGCGTCGATGGCCACTCCGGCATGGTCGCAGGCAAACGATGAAGACCGCGCCTTCCCCAGAGCTTCCGCGTCTCGACCCGCGCTGTTCAGTTCTTCCTCCGGCACCGTCTTCTGGACGTTGCCTTCGTAATAGCGGTCCAGCTCTTCCAACATCCATTTCCATCCGTCTCCCTGGTTCAGCACCAGGCCTTGCAGCATGGCGACGGTAGCAGGCGGTTCGGCGTTCCGGGTGTATTCGATTGAGCCGCCAAATGGCGGAACGTTGTCGAAGTCTGTCTCTTCCGTCAGAAATCTGCCGATCTCGCAGTCCGGGTTCACCCCCGGCTCCGGATGGCGGAAAAGTTTCAAGATCAGGCGATCCCCGAACAACACGGAGGTATTGCTCTGCTCCGCCGAACCGCGCCGCGGCAGAAGAAGTTTCTCCTCCGGGTTCGCCGCCAGGGCCATTAATCCCGAAAGCGCGCTGCTCGATTGGCCCTGAATGGCTCCATTTTGCATCGGTGAGACCGCAGAGTCCTGAATCAGGGCCAGCAACTCCTGGCACGAACGCGGATCGTAGGTAGCGTCGTAGACCACTCCTTCTCCGCTGGGAGAAAGCACGGTCGAGACGATCGAGGCTGCCGTGTTCTCGCGCAGCGCGCGCCCCTTGCCGCCAAATGCGAGCGCAAGAGGCAGGAAGTAGCGGTCTGTTTTGCCAATTTCGTACTCCACCTGTACCAGGCACATCATTGCGCTGTTGTCTTCCGGCTTTCCCCAGTCCAACACGCTAGTGCTTCCAATTACCGCCGATTTGTTGCCGAACCAGCGCTGCCGCGGAATGTATTCGGGCAGGATCACGTCCTCCAGCTTGCGAAGGTTGCCGTCGGCAAACAGGCTCCTCCAGTCCGATGCATCGGCGACCCACAGCGCCGCGTCTTCCGCCTGCACCGCCGCCTCGTCAGGCGCCGGATGCAGTTCCAGCCATAAAAATCCGTAAGGACCGAGGGTCACCGCGTACGGCTGCTTACCGATGGCGGGAAACTCGACATATCCCAGCATTTCGACCGGCACCATGCCGTCATAGTCGACCAAGTCGAGCTGCGCCGGCTGCGCGAACCGGGAAAGGTTCGCCACACACAGGACCGTCTCATCTTCATCCTCGCGAACGTAGGCCAGCACTTTCCTATTCGAAACGTTCAAAAATTTCAGCGCGCCCCGCCCGAACACGCGAAACAATTTGCGCAGCGCGATTAAGTTGCGCATCCAGTTCAGCAGGGAAGAGGAGTCGCCCTGCTGCGCCTCTACGTTTACCGCCTCATACCCCCAGACCGGGTCCATCACCACCGGGCTGTAGAGCTTCGCCGGCACCGCCCGGGAAAAGCCGGCGTTGCGATCGCCGGTCCACTGCATGGGCGTGCGCACGCCGTTGCGGTCGCCCAGATAGATGTTGTCTCCCATGCCGATCTCATCGCCGTAATACAGGATGGGCGTTCCCGGAAAGGAAAACAGAATGCTGTTCAGCAGTTCGATGCGCCGCCGGTTGTTGTCGAGCAGCGGCGCCAGCCGCCGCCGAATGCCAATGTTGATGCGCATGCGCGGGTCGGCGCTGTAGGCCAGATACATGTAATCGCGCTCGTCATCGCTGACCATTTCCAGCGTCAGCTCATCGTGATTGCGCAGGAACAGGCCCCACTGGCAGTTGTCCGGGATCGGTGGCGTCTGTCCCATGATTTCCGTGATCGGCAGACGGTCTTCCTGCCGCAGCGCCATGTACATGCGCGGCATCAGCGGGAAATGGAAGGCCATCTGGCACTCGTCGCCGTCGGCGAAGTACGGACGGACATCCGCCGGCCACTGGTTGGCCTCTGCCAGGATCACGCGGTTTTCGTAATGCGCGTCGATCTCGGCCCGAATCTTCTTCATCACCGCATGGGTTTCCGGCAGATTCTCGCAACTGGTGCCGTCGCGCTCGACCAGATAGGGAATGGCGTCGATGCGCAGCCCGTCGACGCCCATATCCAGCCAGAAGCGCATAATGTTCAGCACTTCTTCGAGCACTCGCGGATTGTCGTAATTCAGGTCGGGCTGGTGCGAGAAAAAGCGATGCCAGTAATACGCCTTGGCCACCGGGTCCCACGTCCAGTTGGACTTTTCCGTGTCGGTAAAAATAATGCGGGCATCTTTATACTTTTCGTCAGTATCGCTCCATACGAAATAATCGCGTTCCGGAGACCCGGCGGGGGCCAGCCGCGACCGCTGGAACCAGGCATGCTGGTCGGAGCAATGGTTCACCACCAGCTCGATCATCACCTGCAGGCCCCGGTCGTGCGCCGCGCTCAGAAAGGTCTGGAAATCCTCGATCGTGCCGTAGCTGGGGTGAACCGCCAGATAGTCGGAGATGTCGTAGCCGTCGTCGCGCATTGGAGAGGCGAAAAACGGCAGCAGCCAGATACACGTGATTCCCAACTCCTGCAGGTAGTCGAGCTTGTCCAGCAGTCCCGGAAAATCTCCGATGCCGTCATTGTTGCCGTCTGCGAACGCCTTGACGTGCAGCTCATAAATGATGGCGTCTTTATACCAGAGCGGGTCCGCTGTGCTGCCTGCCTGCCTCAAAGGGTCGCTCCCGCCGGCGGTTGAACGTGGAAAATATGCGCCCGTCCCGGCTCCAGTTGAACGTAATTGCGTGCGCCCGTCCATGTATACCGCATGTCCGTCAGCAGGTCGTGTACGTCGAATGGCGCATCGCTGACCAAACCCAGCGCATCCAGGTCGAGATCGACCCAGCCGCTATGCGTCTGGTCATGATGCATGTTCACCACCATCAGCAGCACATCCGTCTTCTCGCGATTCGTCTTGGTGTAAGCAATCAGGAACGGGTTGTCGATGGTGTGGAAGTGCAGATACCGATTGCTGTGCAGCGCCTCATGCGACAGCCGGATTGCATTGACCTGCGCGATCAGCGGGCGCAGACTGGCCGGGTCTTCCACGTTCCACCGCCGCAGTTGATATTTCTCGGAATGGAGATACTCCTCACTGCCCGGCTTCAGCGCGACATGCTCGCCCAGCTCATATGCAGGCCCATAGATGCCATAGTTTGAGGACAGCGTCGCGGCCAGTACAAAGCGGCTCATAAACGCTGGAGGTCCTCCTTGCTGCAATTCCGCATGCAGAATGTCCGGCGTATTCGGCCAGAAGTTCGGACGAAAATATTCCGCCACCTCCGTCTGCGTCAACTCTTCCAGATATTCCGTCAGTTCCTGCTTGGTATTGCGCCAGGTGAAGTACGTGTAGGACTGCGTAAATCCGATCTTCGCCAGCCGGTACATCACCTTGGGTCGGGTAAATGCCTCGGCCAGAAAAATCACCTCCGGATGCGCGGTTTTGGTCTCCGCAATGGCCCACTTCCAGAAAGGAAATGATTTGGTGTGCGGGTTGTCGACGCGGAAGATCAGCACGCCCTGCGCAATCCAGTAGTCGATTACGCCCTTCAGCTCCTTCCACAGCGCGCGCCAGTCCTCGGTCTCGAAGTCCAGCGGGTAAATGTCCTGGTATTTTTTCGGTGGATTCTCAGCATACTGGATGGTGCCATCCGGTCGTTTACGGAAAAAACTGGGATGCTCTATCACCCAGGGATGATCCGGCGAACATTGGAACGCGATGTCGAGCGCAATCTCCAGACCATGATTTTTCGCCTTGGCGATCAGCGCCTTGAAGTCCGCCAGCGTTCCCAGGCGAGGATGAATCGCCTTGTGCCCGCCTTCTTTCGAGCCGATCGCCCAGGGACTGCCCACATCGTCCGCTTCCGGCGTTTCTGCGTTGTTCTTGCCCTTGCGAAAGGCGTCGCCGACCGGATGAATCGGCGGAAAGTATAACACATCGAAGTGCATCGACTGGATATACGGCAGCCACCCTTCGACATCTTTGAACGTCCCATGCTCACCTGGCGTCGGCGAGCAGGAGCACGGGAAAATCTCATACCAGGAGGAAAAATTCGCGCGCTCGCGCCCCACGCTGACCCGCAGCTCCTTGTCATAGCGTGTCCGATGGGCATGCTCCTGATGCTGCTGCATCAACGCTTCCAGGTCTGGATCGAGTGCCGCTGCGGAGGCGTCGGTATTGTCGCCCTCCCCTGTGGCCCGGTTCAGCCTTGCCGCGAATTCCTTCAGCCGCTTGGCGTCCGGGGCTTTGGCGCGCCTGGCCGCTGCGGTCGCCAGGATGCCGCCCGTCATCAGCTCGACATGCACCTCCTGCCGCGCCTCCAGCCGCTTGACCATGTCCGCGCGCCAGGTGGTAAACGGGTCCATCCAGCCTTCCAGCGTGTATCGGTACTCGCCCATCGTCGTCACCGGAAACTCACCCCGCCAGCGGTCGTTGGTCACGGGCTGCATCGGAACGGTGCGCCAATTGCGGTCTCCCGGCCCGCAAAACAGCAACTGCGCCGCGATTAGATCGTGCCCGTCGGCAAAAATGTCCGCTTCGACGGCCACCGTCTCGCCCACCACCCGCTGAATTGCATACTCCCCGCTATCGATCTCGGGATGGACCGTCTCAATCACCACCCGGCTGCGCCCCTCCAGCTTCGCCCCAATCGAATCCTTCCCAATCGCCTTGTTATCCGTCTTCACCAAAAGAAATCACCCTCCAATGCGAGTTTACTTGCATAGAGAGATGCAGGTTGCAGGAATTCCGTTTTCGGAGAAACGCCAGTCGGTGGTTACAGACGCGCGGTTGTTCATTCAGGATCAAGGCCGTTTCAAGCCAGAACCTTCCCGGCATTCCAACGAACGATGAACAATGTTTCCGACCGCGAGTGTTCTGCTCTGATGGGCCCATGTCATTTGAGGGGGCCTTTTCATTCGCCTATCATCCACTCTCCCGGCACGATGGGACGGGTTCTCGGCAGCTTGCCGCGATATGCTGCCACGCCCATCCACAGCAACGCGCCGACGAAGGCAACCAGTTTCGCCACCGCCGCTGCGTGCGTGAGCGGCAATATCTTCCACAGCGCCAGCAGGAGCGCCTGCGCCACAGTGACTGCCCAAACCGTGCCGTAGAAGTACCGCCGCTCCGTGCCTTCGCCCTTGGTGGACCGTCGCACGCGCGGCAACAGTCCCGCCGCGCCCAGCACCAGAGTCGCGGCGCATAAAGCCGGGTAGCCGTAGCGGTACATCTGCCGCATGTACCACGTGCCGGTTGCCGCCGCAATGATCAGGCCGGTTAGATTCAGCAGCGCAAAACTCAATGCTGCGTTCCACGCGAAGGTGTAGCATACCCGGCGATAGAGCGGGTTTGGCTTGTCCTCGTCGAAGCGGAGGATGTACGGGCGCGGCTCCGAGCCGGGCAGGCGGCCGCGGAGAGCGGCCCACCCCGTTCCGGCCAGCACCACTGTGAGCCATGCCAGGTTGGCGTTTCCCAGGCCGTGCGCAAACAGAGTGAACGTCAGCGGGCCTGGCGCCAGAAAAAACACCCAGATCCAGATGGGCCAGTGCGCCAGCCGGTAGAGACGCGTATTGCGCTCGCGCATCTTGCGCGCCTGGGCATACTCCACCTTTCCGCGGTACCGCATACGCGTGAGTCTCGCAGAGCGGCCGCGGCGAGTCAATCAACCGGGCGGCTGCGCGCAGTGCGGATTTCCATTCAACGGGGCTCGATTTTCGCCGCCTGCAAAGTGGAATTCTGCCGGTTTGGCCATTCAGAACGACCTGCGTAATCCAATCCCATTCGCATCTAGCTGTCGTCGTAATCCTCGGTCAGCGATTGCAGAAACGCCACCAGCGCCGATACATCGTTCGGCCCGATCGACATGTTCGCGAACTCCGGAGGCGGGTTCCGCATCTCCCCGGAATGCGCCAGGTTCGACATCGTAATGTAGTGGTTGATCACATCGGTAAACGTTGCGGCGCTGCCGTTGTGAAAGTACGGTGCCGAATCCTCGAGGTCGCGCAGCACCGGCGTCTTGAACTGCGCAATGGTCGAGGCCAGCCCCTGGTCTACCGAGCAGTCTTTGCCCGCGGCACAGACAAACGTCTTCAAATTAGCCTGCGGATTCGGCATGTCGGGGTTCATGTAGACGTTCCATAGCCCCAGATCAACATATTGCGGTTCTCCAGGGACAGCTGGATGGCGAAATGCTTCCGTCGCATTCGGATGCTGCGGCGTAGGCGGCATGTAGGCGTTGAAATTTGCCAGTCGCTCCGTATTCGTCGGAATCGCCAGATTCATGAACGCACCGGCTCCATTGGCGGCATCGTATTCTTCCTGCGTAACCCCGGTGTTGCGAAACACGAAATCTGAAAAGTCCGGGGCCTGATGGCAGGCCGCGCAATTTCCGGCATGCGCATCGGTCGCTCCCGGCGGCGCGGAAGCGAGGAAAATCTTCAGCCCTTGCAGCTCCAGCGCGCCAAACTGATAGGACTGTGCGTGGTATTTGAACGATCCGTCTGCTGGTGTAATGTAAATGGGATTCTTGAGCGCCGTCACCTGCTGATACAGCTCCTGGTTGTATGCCGCTTTGGTCTGGCCCGCCAGCGGCGCCGCCGACAGATGGTTCACCCGCAGAAAGGCATCGTACGGGGAGCCGATATACCGACCGTAGGCATCCCGCCGGAACAGGAGGTCTTTCATGTATTGGGTGATGCACATAGCAAGTTCATTCACCACCTGCACATCGGTGGCTGTCGAGACATCCAGTCTTTCCGATGGGGGCAGCAGCAAGTCCTTCGGGATCGACGGATCGGTTCCTTTGAACAGTACCGAATAGCTCAGCCCATTTAGGCGTTCGGCGGCCAGCTCGCTGCTGCCGCTATCTTCGCGAATCACCTGCGCGATATGTGCGATCGCCTGGTTGTACTGCGTCGGGTACCAGCCGAATTCCGGTCCGGTCATCGTGCCCACCACCAGGTCTTCCCCGGTAGCGAATTCGCCGTCGGCGTGCAAAAACACGGGGCCGGAGCGCGGGGTGAAGGAGCCCACAATCTGCATGGCATTGCGCGGCGTCTGGGTAAAGCCATTCGGCTGCGGCCGCGGCAGCGGGCTGCGCGTCGTGAAGTCCGCATACGTGCGATTGCCTGCGCCGCTGACGCCCTGGAACTCGGTGACGAAATGGCAGGAGCGGCAATTGATCGCCTGTCCGGCGAATGGTCCCGGCAGAGGTCCATTCATCGTCTGCACCTGCGCCACCACGGGATCGCCCTGGGCCAGAGGAGCATTCACACTGGTCATGTTCGCCGCAAAATACTCGCCAAAGCGCGTATCGAGAAACAGCGCCTCGCCAATCGAATCCGCCGGCGGCGTTGCATCCGACTCCACAGGCGCCGCCGGGGCCTGCCCCGAACCGCACCCGGCCAGCAGCACGCCGGCAAATACCCCGCCGGCCAACACGGCTAGCAGACATCCAACAATTTTGCGCCAGGAACTCACTGCTTCCCTCCGGACGGTTGCAGACTCAGGCTGCGAAGGTAGGCGATGATCTGCCACCGTTCCTGCTCCGGCAGTCCGCTCCAGCGCGGCATTCCTTTGAAGACGACCCCGTTCTTCAAGATCCACGCCAGATCGCCGTCAGTCGCGTTTCGCACCTGCGCGCTGCGGAGATTGGGCCGCGAGTGTTTCCCCTCGGCATTGTCGCCGTGGCACTTGGCGCAGTTCTCATGGAACAGATTCGCGCCCGCCGCGATCGCCTGCGGGTTGCCCGCATACGGATTCACCTGCGCACGGTCGGCCGTCGGCACCTTTTTCAACCAGTCCCCATAATTTTTTGCCAGGCACACGGTCGAAGCCGCCAATAACCCGGCCAGAATGAAGCCTCTGCCCCTCATTTCGCCCTCCGAAACCAGTCGCGGAACTGCTGAATTTCATACGACGCGCCGAAGCGCCACAGAATGCCGGCGGAATTGTCGTTCAATCCCAGCTCCGGAGAAAACCTGAAAGTCCATCCGTTGGGAGCGTTCAGCGAAACTGTCGGCCCGAAATACTGTTCCGTCTGCTTCAGTCCAAACGTGTAGCGGGTCCCGAGACCTCCAAACAACTCCGCTCCCACGGCAATATTCTGCCGGCAAACGACGCAGGGTTTGCTGCCCGCCGTCAGTGCCAGGGGACGCGCCGCTCCCAGCGCGTAGCCGAATTCCCAGGGCTCGTTCTCATTCACCGCTTTTTCGCCGATGATGTTTTCAGAAAAATTCCATCCCTTCGCATTGCTCGAGAGAATCAGCTTGCCTTCGATCGAGCGCTCCACCTCTTTCCGCAGCTCTGCGTTGGGTACCTGGAGATCGGCGATGTTCGTGTTTCCGGTGATCTCCAGGAAGCTCTTGTCGGCTTTGTTGATGTCTTCGTATTCGACATAGATCACCGGATTGATCCAATACTCGCGCGGCAGCGGTCGAAAGCGGTTCTCAACCCGGAAACCGGTGAATACCGTCGAGTCGTTCTTTGTCGTCTGTCCTTGCAGGTAAAATTCGCTGGTCCACCAGGCGGTAGTGCCGTATTCGAACTCCACAGTCGGCGCGAAAAATGCATTGGCGTTTTTCGGCGCGGCCACGATGTTCTGGTTTTCAATTTCCAGATTTCCCGGCTCTTCCATGGCGGAAGAGTAGGTCACAAAATAGGGCGGTTCCTGCTGCGCCTCTGCCTTCTGTAGGGAGGAGAAGAGGAACGCTCCGGAGAAAAGAAGCAGGAGACCGATATGCAACGTGCGGCGCTCCGCCAGGCGATGCAACCCCGCAAACAACAAGCTAACCTCCAAAGAATTTCACCAGTTTGAAAACAGGAATCAATATACGATCAAATAGGTCCGACTTAACGGAGACTAATTTGGTCTTATTTTCTTGTCAATTCATATATGCGTTTTTTTAGATTTATAGATTCCGAGACGGTTCAGATTGCCTTGCACCCGGCGCGGGTATGGCAATCCTCCGAACAGGGCTCGATGCCAGAGGGGAGTGGGCGCTGGTAGACTGAAGTGTTTACCGGACAACGCAAATTCATTTCCAAAGGATGGCCGAAGAAAGATGGCAGATCACGAAACCGGCGCGAATAGCTCCGCTGGAACAAGGAAGATTGAGCCCGCAACGGGCAAGCTGGGTATCATGGTGGTCGGTTTGGGCGCCGTGGCCACCACCCTGATCGCCGGAGTCGAAGCGGTCCGCAAGGGACTCGCCAAGCCCATCGGCTCTGTCACCCAGATGGGCACGGTTCGCCTGGGCAAGCGCACGGAAGGCCGCTCGCCACTGATGAAGGACTTTGTTCCTCTCGCCGATCTGAACGATGTCGTCTTCACCGGCTGGGATATTTTTCCCGGCAATGTGTATCAGGCAGCCAGCACCGCCAAGGTGCTCGACAAGGATTTGCTCGAATCCCTCCGGCCCTACCTCGAATCCGTGACGTCCATGCCCGCCGTCTTCGACCAGTTCTACGTGAAGCGTCTGCACGGGACTAACGTGAAGCAAGGCAAGAACAAGCGCGAGCTGGCCGATCAGCTTCGCGCCGACATCCGCGAGTTCAAGAAGAAGACCGCGCGTCAGGTGATGATCTGGTGCGGCTCCACGGAGATTTTTCTCGAACCCTCGGCGGTACATCAATCGCTGGCCGCGTTTGAAAAGGGTCTGGAAGCGAACGATCCGGGCATCGCGCCGTCGCAGATTTATGCATATGCGGCGTTGTCGGAAGGGCTTCCGTTTGCCAACGGTGCGCCCAACCTCACCGTCGATCTGCCCGTCATGCAGGAGCTGTCGAAAAAGAACAACGCGCCGATCTGCGGCAAGGACTTCAAGACCGGCCAGACGCTCATCAAAACCGTCCTCGCGCCCGCCTTCAAGGCCCGCATGCTGGGCGTCAGCGGCTGGTACTCGACCAACATTTTAGGCAACCGCGACGGCGAGGTGCTGGACGACCCGGAATCCTTCAAGACTAAGGAAGAGTCGAAACTGGGGGTGCTGGATTATATCCTGCAGCCGGATCTTTACCCGGAGCTGTACGGCAATATTTACCACAAGGTCCGCATTAACTATTACCCGCCGCGCGGTGATAACAAAGAGGGGTGGGATAACATTGACATCTTCGGCTGGCTTGGCTATCCGATGCAGCTCAAGGTCAATTTTCTCTGCCGCGACTCGATTCTGGCCGCGCCCATTGCGCTCGATTTAATCCTGCTGATGGACCTCGCCAAGCGTTCGGAAGATCTGCGCGGCATCGGAATCCAGGAGTGGCTCAGTTTCTTTTTCAAGTCGCCGATGACGCCGAAGGGCCTGTACCCGGAGCACGACCTGTTCATTCAGTCGATGAAGCTGAAAAACACCCTGCGCCACATCGCCGGAGAAGACCTCATCACCCACCTTGGACTGGAATACTACGATTAGCATTTGAGAAATGCCTGCAGCAATGATTTGTCATCCTGAGCGAAACCGGGGTACCCGGCGGCGGGTCTTCGTCGCCGGTATGGGAAACGAAGGACCTCGCGGTAACCTCCAATCTCGGGAGATTCTTCGCTTAATTTCATTGGGGCTTCTTCTCTTTTTTGCCGCTTGCCCGGCTCTTGCTCAAAATCAAAAAACCATGCCCGGCGTCAAACCCGGCAGCATCAATGACGTGAACGCGATCGGTCGCCGGAAAATCGGCGGCCGTGGATTCGGAAACTGGTACTCCGAACGCACGGAGCGGGAGTGGGGCGATCAGATCGCGGCGCAGGTTCTTCGGACAGCAAAAATCGTCCACGACCCGGTGGTCGACGAATACGTCAATCGCATCGGCCAGAACATCGTCAACAACTCCGACGCCAAGGTCCCGTTCACCATCAAGGTCATCGATACGGACGAGATCAACGCCTTCGCGCTTCCGGGCGGATATTTCTTCGTCAACTCCGGCCTGATTCTCGCGGCCAAAAACGAGGCTCAGTTAGCCGCGGTGATGGCGCATGAAATTGCCCATGTTGCCGCCCACCACCAGGCGCGCGAAATGACGCGCATGCATTACGCGGATCTCGGTATGGTGCCGCTGGTGATGATGACCGGCTACAGCCTAGCGGGGTATGGAATCTACGAGGCATCCACCGTAGCCGTGCCGGTCTCGTTTTTGAAGTTTCAGCGGGACTTTGAAGAGCAGGCCGACTGGCTGGGTGTGCAGTACATGTATAAAGCCGGCTACGACCCGCAACAGATGGTTGCGTTCTTTCAGGACATCGAGGCGTTGCAGAAAACGAAACCGCATTTGATATCGAAAGCATTTTCCACCCATCCGCAGACCCCGGAGCGGGCCAAGCGGACCGAGCATGAAATTGCCACCATTCTGCCGCCGCGCTCGGAATACATCGTGGACACTTCCGAGTTCCACGCCATCCAGGCTCGGCTGCGGCGGCTGGAAAATCGTCGCCCGGTACCGCCCGGAGCCAACCCCAACCAGCCAACACTGCGCCGAGTCGGAGCAACTCCTCCGCCGCCATCTCCTCCGCCATCAGAGGAAGACCAGCGGCCAAAAATTACCGGCCATCCTGATTGAACCGTCGCGGCTCCAGCATGTAGCGGACAAGCCGGGAACTTCCTGGGGAGAATTTAGTGAAGTTCTCTCAGCGGCTTACTTCTTCAGTTCAGGATGTTCCGAGACGCTCAGGACGTTTCCGTCCGGATCCTTGAACCAGGCGACCTTCGCTCCGGTGGGCGATGTCCAGATGCCTAGCTCGTCCTGCACCATACCTGCAAAACGCTCAAAGCGGACTCCGGCCTGCGTTAAGTCTTTCACGGTCGAGGCGATTTCCGGGACCTGCCAACCGAGAACGGTGCCATGGGCAGGCGGAAGCTCTTTGGCCATGCCGAGACGAATCAAGATGCCGTTAGCATCGAACACCAGTGCAAACGGCGGCTCCTCGCTGACCAACCGAAGGCCGAGAGTGTCTCGATAAAAATCCCGTGCCCGATCCACGTCGACGATGGAGACAAATCCAATGATGTTGTACTTGCCTAGTTCGCTCGATCGCGCCATCAGACTATCGTCAACCTCTTCGCCGGTTGGAATAACCACCGCCTAATCTTCAATCCCTGCGGGACGAAGAATAGCGTGAAGGATCGGTGCTGCCTTCAAGCAAATTTTCGCACAATCGCCAGCACTCGTCCCTGAATCGCAACCCGCGCCGCGGGAAGGTAAATCGGATCCATCTCCGTGTTCGCAGGTTGCAGGCGAACCACCGACCCTTCCAGGTAATAGCGCTTCAGCGTTGTGTCGGATCCGTCGACCAGCGCGACGACGATTTCTCCCTGCCGCGCCGTCTGCGTCTTTTCGATCAGCACATAATCGCCGCTCATGATGTGGTCGTCCCGCATCGACTCCCCGCGGACCTCGAGGGCAAATACGGATTTATTGTCGACCAGATCGTTTAGCGACAGCGTCTGGCGGTCCTCGATCCCCTCTACCGGCTGGCCTGCGGCAATGCGGCCCAGCATGGGAATCTCCGGAGCGGCGAACCTCTTTCGCTCCGGCACAATATCGATCGAGCGGCTGCGGTTGTGTGCCCGTTGCAGTAACCCTTTTCGTTCTAAATTGGAAATATGTTTGTGGACCGTTGCCAGGGAACTCAGGTCGAGCCCGTGAGCAATCTCCTCAAAAGAAGGAGAGTAGCCGCAGCGCTCCACAAAATTCCGGATAAAGTCGAGGACTTCTTTTTGCCGCCGTGTAATTGCCATCGCACCCGCAGTGTAGCGAATGAAAGGCGAACTGACAAGGAAATTCTTTCACGCTTGTGCTGCCTTCTTCGAAACACACTGGACCTGCCCGGCAAAATGCAGGCGGGCCGGTCCGCGAACTTCAGATCTCGGGCTGCTGCTGCGTCATGCAGTGCATCGCGCCCAATCCCCAGATGAAATCCCCGCTGTGGATGCCGACCACCCGACGGTGCGGAAACACGTCTGCCAGGGTGTTCAGCGCGATGCGATCGTTGGCGTCGTTGAAAGTCGGCACCAGCACCAGACTGTTGGCGATGTAAAAATTCGCGTAGCTAGCGGGCAGGCGCTGGCGTTCAAAAACGACGGGTGAGGGAAGCGGCAGCTCGACAATGCGAAAGGGCTGCCCGTCCGGGGTGCGGGCCGCATGCAGCCGTTCCAGATTTTCCTGCAACGGCTGGTAATTTTCGTCCCTCTGGTTGGTTTCGCGAGCGGCCACAATCGTCGTGGTATCGACAAAGCGGGCGATGTCGTCGACATGGCCGTGGGTGTCGTCGCCGGCGATGCCGCGGTTGAGCCAAAGCACCTGCTCGACGCCGAGATAGTCGCGGAAGCACTGTTCCAATTGATCGCGGGACACGCCCGGGTTGCGCTGCTGCACGTCACTCAACAGGCACTCCTCCGTCGTCAGCAACGTTCCCGCGCCGTTCACGTCAATACTGCCGCCTTCGAGGACAACGCGCTGCCGGGAGCCGTCGGGCAGCGGACTCTCCGGAGTCCAAGCGGGCACCCGTAGCAGCTCGGCCACGTGGTGAGGAATTCGATCATCGTGATGCCAATTTTCATATTTTGCCCAGGCGTTGAATTTCCAGTTTGTGACGCCGAGCGGAGGAGCGCCAGGTCTTCCCGCTACTGCGGTCAGAAAAATCGGCCCGGAGTCCCGCAGCCACACGCGGTCGGTTCGCCACCGGTGAAAATGCACGCGGTCCAAGTCGGCCCCACAGCGGCGCAGCAGGTTGCGCGCGCGCTTTTCCGCGGCGGCATCGTTGACCAGGATGTGAACGTCTTCAACGCCCGCCAGATACCGCACGATGTCGCCGTACACCCAGGGAATCGGCTGAAATTTTCCCGGCCAGTCTTCCGGATTGTGCGGCCACGCAATCCAGGTGGCGGCGTGACGCTCCCACTCGGCCGGCATGTGCAGACCAAGCGAGCCCGGCGTTGCGCCAGGGATTTCCGAAGGCTTGCTCATGCCGGAAATCTACTCCTCCAGGAAGCGCTGCGCAATTGGCGCGTAGGCGTCGATGCGGCGGTCGCGCAGAAAAGGCCAGTTGCGGCGGGTGTCCTCGATCAGCTTCAGATCGATCTCGCCGATAAGAATTTCCTCGCGGTCGTGCGCCGCCTGCGCGATCACGCGGCCGAATGGGTCGGCGAGAAACGATCCGCCCCAGAACTCGAGCCCAGCGCCTTCAATGCGGTTACCGCGCACATCGCCATGCTCATGGCCCACGCGGTTAACCGCCGCCACATAGACGCCGTTGGCAATGGCGTGGCTGCGCTGGATGGTCTGCCAGGCCGAGTATTGCGCCTCGCCATACTCGGCCTTTTCCGCCGGATGCCAGCCGATGGCTGTGGGGTAAAACAGCACCTCCGAGCCTTTCAGGGCGGTGATGCGCGCGCCCTCCGGATACCACTGGTCCCAGCAGACGAGCACACCGACATTTCCGGCGTGCAGCGGAAAATTGCGGAAGCCGAGATCGCCCGGAGTGAAGTAAAACTTTTCGTAGTAGAGCGGATCGTCGGGAATATGCATTTTGCGATACATCCCGGCCAGTGAGCCGTCGTCTTCCAGCACCGCGGCCGTGTTGTGGTAGATGCCCGCCGCGCGCCGCTCAAACAGCGATGCGACGATGGCGACGTGTTCTTCCCGCGCCACACGCGCCAGCACATCCGTCGACGGCCCCGGAATGGGCTCGGCCAGATTGAACAGGGCGTGGTCCTCACGCTGGCAGAAATACTGCGTTCGAAACAGCTCCGGCAGGCAGACCACCTGAGCGCCGGCGCGCGCCGCCTCCCGCACACGCGCAGCCGCTTTCTCCAGATTGGCATCCGGGTCCGGGGAGCAGGACATCTGCACCAGCGCCACGCGGAAATTGGTTGGGCTATTTTTCATGCCTGAAGGAACCGCGTCCGGCTATTCGAAGATCAGAATCGCGGCGGCGATCGTCGTGGTCCACAGGCCACGCTTGTCGCCGACAGCGGACTGGGTGACGTTGGCCGTGCGCACGATCTTGTTCGAGATACGGTAGATTTCCTTCTTCTCGTCCCAGCTTGTATCCGGGTTGAAGTCGACGTTCAGTGTGGTGGCCAGCATCTCCGCCGCCAGTTCTTCCGCGTAGTCGCCGGCCTGATCGTCGGTTTCGCCGAAGCTGTGATGCTCGCTCAGATAGCCGTACATGTTGCGGTCCGACGGAATGGCCACGCCGATGCTGGAGGCGATCAGCCGGTGCGGCTCGCGCGAGGTGTTTTCCGCGACCACGGCGAAGACCACTTCACCTGGATGCAGGTATTTCAACCCTTCCTTGCGTGGAATCAACTTTGCCTGGGGAGGAAAGATCGACGAGACGCGCACCAAGTTCTGCGCAGCGATGCCAGCGTCGCGCAGAGCCAATTCGAATGACGTGAGACGTTCTTTATGCTTCCCGACGCCCTTGGTGAAAAACAGGCGCTTTGGGACCATGGATTTGCCCAATGTATATTCCTCCGGATGGTTGAGCGGCGCGTTGCCACCCGCTTCAAAATACCACAAAACGGCCTGCGCCCCGGCATTCGCGCCAGAAGGATTCATCGACGGTTCACGCGAGGATGGTCCGCCGGAATGTTCCACGTGGAACACAAAAGCACGCGAACGGCCAAACGCAATGCAAGGGCCACTCCTTGAGATGCAAGGGACAACGGGTGGCGTAGATTTCGCGCAATCCATGAAGCACGGATAGCATACCGGTATGGCGCTAGTGGAAGTGCGCAATCTGGTAAAAAGCTATCCGGGGCACGGTGGCCGGGCGCCAAAGCGCGTCGTCGACGATGTCGGCTTTTGCATCGAGCGGGGGCAGACGTTGGGCGTGGTGGGCGAATCGGGCTCCGGAAAAAGCACGGTGGCGCGGCTGCTGCTGCGGCTGATCGAGCCGGACTCGGGAAGCATATCTCTCGACGGACACGATTTGCTGGCGGCTTCCAGCAGTGAGCTGCGGCACTTGCGGCGGCGCATGCAGATCGTATTTCAGGATCCCTATGCCGCGCTGAATCCTCGGATGCGGGTGGAGCAAATTGTCGGTGAGCCGCTGGCAATTTTTCGTGATAGTCCCCCCCAGTCTCGAACTTCAGCAGCCGGCGATCCGGGCAATGGTGCACCGGCGCAAATCGACTCCGCGCCGGAACGTCGACGGGCACAGACATTGGAAGCGATCCGTATGGCGGGGCTGGATGAGTCGGCGCTGCTACGCTATCCGCATGAATTCTCCGGCGGGCAGCGGCAGCGCATCAATCTGGCGCGGGCACTGATCCTGCGTCCGGAACTGGTGGTGCTCGACGAGCCCACTTCGGCGCTGGATGTGAGTGTGTCGGCGCAGATCATGCAGTTGCTGCGCGACTTGCAGCGCGAGTTGCATTTGACCTATCTGTTCATTACCCACTCGATGCCGCTGGTGCGGTATATGGCGGATGAAATTCTGGTGATGCACGAGGGGCGCGTGGTGGAGCAGGGCGGATGGCAGCAGATTTGTGAGCATCCGCAGTCGGACTACACACGGGCGCTGCTCGCGGCTACGCCGGAGCTGCCGGGGTAAGTCTATGCAGAAACCTTCTCCAGACGTGCGTGGAGTCGATCTGGACCCGCAGACGCGCTGCGCGCATTATCACAAGCCGGTGGACGTGATTGCGATCAAGATGAAGTGCTGCGGCGTCTACTATGCCTGCAAGGATTGCCATGAAGCGATGGCAGGCCACGCGCTGGAAGCATGGCCGCAGAGCGAGTGGAACCAGGCGGCGGTATTGTGCGGCGCGTGCGGAACGGAGCTAAGCATACGGGAATATCTGGATTGCGCGAACAAGTGCCCGGCGTGCGGGTCGGGGTTCAATCCCGGCTGCCGGAACCATTACGAGTTCTACTTTGAGACGGTTGGATAGTCCATCTCAGGATCGAGATGTGGGGCACGCGGCGACTGGCCTGTCCTTTGCGAGCGGAGTTGAGACTATGGACTCAGTCCAGGCCAATTCAGCGACTTCGCAAGCTCACCGGAAGAGAACGAAGCCGAGAATCCAATCGTCGCCTTGCCTGCTTTTTTGCCTTTATTGCCGGCGCGACGGATGCTGGCGGCTATCTTGCCGTGAAGGCAGCCTATTTACCAGACGCGGCAGGCGTCGGCAGGCATCATCGGCTGCCCCTTGGTGCATCCGAAGGCTTTGCCGAAGGCGTCGAAGTTCTGCACCACCCCGTTGATGCGCCATTTTCCAGTTGAGTGCGGATCGACCTTGGCGGAGACGCGCATCGATGCATCCGTTTGCTTGCCGCACCAGATCTGCCCGTAGGAGATGAAGAATTGCTGGGCAGGCGTGTAGCCATCCACTTTCCGGTCCATCGCCTGCGGGCTTTCCTGCTGCAATGCCTCCATCAACGCATGGTACGCAATCCGCAGGCCGCCATTGTCGGCGGTGTTTTCGCCCAGCGTCAGCTTTCCGTTCAGATGCGTCCCGGGCGCGGTTTCAAACCCGTCGTACTCCTTTACCTCGCACGCCGTGCGCTGGTTGAATGCCGCACGGTCGGCGGGGGTCCACCACTGATGCAGATTGCCCTTGCCGTCGAACTTGCTGCCTTCGTCGTCGAAGCCGTGCGTCATCTCATGGCCGATGACCACCCCGATCGCCCCATAGTTCACGGCCGCATCTTTGGTCGGATCAAAGAACGGAGGCTGCAAAATTCCCGCTGGGAAATTGATGTCATTCATGTGCGGGTTGTAATACGCATCTACGGTGGGCGGCGTCATGAGCCACTCTTTTTCGTTGACGGGCTTGCCGATTTTATTCAGATCTCGGCGAAACTCGAAAGCGCCCGCCCGCTGCACGTTGGGCACCAACTGGTCTGGTTCGACGATCAGTTTGGAATAGTCCCGCCACTTGTCCGGGTAACCGATTTTGTTGCGGATTTCAGCCAGTTTCAGTTCCGCCTGCTTTTTGGTCGGCTCCGTCATCCATGGCAGACCGGCGATGTCCTGCTTCAGTGAAGCCTCCAGCGCCGTCACCATCTTCTGCGTGCTCTGTTTTGAGGACGGAGGGAAATGCTGCGCCACCCAGTCCTGCCCAACCGCCATGCCCATGCTGCGGTCGGTCAGTGCGGTACAGCGCTTCCAGCGGGCCTTGATTTCCTTCTGGCCATGCAGCGTCTTGCCGTAAAAGTCAAAGTCGGCATCGACGAAGGCGCTGGAAAGATACGACGCAGCGGAATTGACCACATTCCAACGCAAGTAACTCTTCCATACGCCTAGATTTTGATCGTCGATCAGCGTGTTCACGCCCAGAAAGAACACCGGCGTGGCGACGTTGAGCGTTTGCAGGTTGCTGAGCCCAATCCCCCGCAAATAACTCTTCCAGTCGAACGCCGGGGTCAGCGCCTGCAATTGGGTGAGGCGCAGCAGGTGATAGCGGTTCTCCGGGTTGCGCATGTCCGTGCGAGACGTGGAACTGCGGGCCAGCGCAGTCTCGATCATCATCACGTTGGCTGCCTCCTCCTGCGCCGCCTCAGGAGTGTCTCCGATCAGTTGGAACATGGTTGTCAGGTGCTTGACGTAAGCCTGGCGAATCTTCATCGTGTGCGCGTCGTCTTCCAGATAGTAGGACCGGTCGGGCAACCCCAGCCCTCCCTGGTAAACACCGGCAATCATCCGCGTGGCGTCTTTGGCATCCTGCTCCGAGTCGAATTGGAACAGGGTAAAGGAACCGGGATTGAGCGGAGAAGACGGCCACTCGTGCAATTGCAATTGCGCGATCAAGGAAGGAAGCTGGCTTTTGGCCGTCAGCGCGTCGATCTGCCGCAGCAGAGGTTGAATCGGCTGGTCGCCCTTCTCGTCGGCGACGGACTTGTTCGTGCAGGCGGCGTAGAACTCCCCGTATTTTTTCTGCAAGGGAGTTTTTGGATCGGTGGCGGCTGCCCGCAGATCTTGATACAGCAGGTAGCGGTCGTACTCTGCCAGCTCATCGAAACGGGACCACCGCGTCTGGTCCGGCGGAATGGCGTGCGTCTTGACCCAGTTGCCGCAGGCATATTGATAAAAATCTACGCAGGGATTGGCGGACTTATCGATCGCGTTCAGATCGAAGCTGCGCGGGGCAATGGGTGCAACGGGTGCCGACGGCGCGGCAGCGTCGGCCATCCCAACCGGGCCGCTGCCGCTGGTCATCGATGGCTGTGTGGATGGCTGTGTGGATGGCTGTGTGGCTTGCTGCGCCAGGACGGTGCTGGCACAAAGAAACAAGGCGATGGAAACGTTCCGTTTGAGCATGGATTCCCTCCGGTTGCGCGGGGGATCAAAGCAGTAGGAAAGGCTTTCGTGACGTGAAAGCTCTCTGTTTTGCGTGCGTCGGAATCTTAACATGCGAAGGCCGCCCGAGACTCACATCTAAAACGGATTGACAGATAGTGTGGTTAAACGCCGATGCCCTATAGTCATTGAACCTGGGTGGACGGATTCAAGGACCAAGTGCAACATTTCCCAGAGTCCTGGTCCTCAACCTCTCTGCCAATAGAGGGCAAAATAACGTTGCCTTCCGAGTGTGATCAGTTCCATGGGAAATTGAGGGTGAAAACAGAAGGGCAGGAGATTTGTAAGCGTATGCGTGAACTCGCGAGCGTCGTCGCCGGCCATTCCGCAGGCCAGAGAACTTCAGATCAGCCGCCCGGTTTTATCATCTGGTGGTATACGCGTACCAGCGGTTCGGGGCTGACGCTGATGGCTCCGCGATAGGGATTGTCGAGGGCCGCCACAATAAAGATCATCAATCCGAGAAGGCCGGCGGTAAAGAGCGTCATCCAGAAATGCATCTGCAGGCTCTCGATGTGAAAGAACCAGGTGACAACGATGCAAATCACCCCCCCGATCAGGATCAATGTCCATAATTGAGTGGGCAATTCCTCGGTTACGCTATCCACGCGGATGCTGCGCGCCTCCTCGAGAGAGTCGAATTGCCGCGAGATATCGCTTGCAAGAACCCGCTGTGCATCGGTGGAAGGATTGAACGACTCGAAATCCTCTTGGAATTTGTCCAGAAACGCACGGTTTTCGATGGGTAGGATTCCGCGCTGCTGCTCCGGCCAACCGACGTAGATCACCCGGTAAACGTAATTGCGAAGGTCCTGTTGCAGTTGGCTGCGCAGAGGCTCCTGGAGAGCTCCCAGGCTTCGAGAGAGGCTGATGACCGCCGCTCCCTCCCGGGTCACCTTCATTTGCGCGTCGGTGAAAGTCGTCCACACGCCGACGGCGAAGAGGCCTAGCGTAACCCCGTAGAGGACGGTGATTCCGGCGAGGTAAAATCCGACAATATCGTTATAGGAGCGCTGAAAGTGCAGGCCGCGCATCCACTTCCTGCTGGCATACATGCCCACCAGGCCGAAAGCCACAAACGCAAAGATGGTGAGCGACTCAAAAAGCCAATTCGGAAGGAGGTACACCCAATACATAGCTATCGACCTTTGCCGGGCGGAGAGAACGAGCCCGAGGTATTTGGGTACATCAATACAGTTGTGCGTTCAGGAAAGAGTATAGCGTTCCGATTAAGCCAGGGAGGAGATAACCCACATCTCAAAGCTGAGATGTGGGGTACACAGGCGCCATGACGGGCGTCATCAATAACCAGCCGCAAGACCCGCCGGACGACGGGGGTCGTTGGCGCCTTCCAGCAGCCCAGTTTTGGAATTCACCAGGATCGCCTCGTCGGCGCCGCCCGTGAATATCCTGAACTTGTAGCCCATTGCTTCCAGTTCCTTCTGCGCTTGCGGTGTGAGCAGTCCCTGCCCGACGTAAACGACCTGCGGATACCACTGTTGATGCATGCGGGGCGCATCAACGGCCTGCTGCATATTCACCCCGAAATCGACTACGGCAGCGCATGCAGATTGTTTTTCAGGATCCATTCGCGGCGCTCAATCCGCGGATGCGGGTGGAGCAGATTGTTGGTGAGCCGCCGGCGATCTATCGCGACGGCGTGAAGTCAGGTAGTTCTCCCGCGCCGGAACATCGACGGGCGCAGACATTGGAAGCCATCCGCACGGTAGGCCTGGACCAGTCGGCGCTGCCGCGCTATCCGCATGAGTTTTCCGGCGGGCAGAGACAGCGCATCAATCTGGCGCGGGCACTGATCCTGCGTCCGGAGCTGGTGGTGCTGGACGAGCCGAACCCGGCGCTGGACGTGAGCGAGTCGGCGCAGATCATGCAGTTGCTGCGCCATCTGCAGCGGGAACTGCATTTGACCTATCTCTTTATTACGCACTCCATGCCGCTGGTGCGGTACATGGCGGGTGGCGGCAGATTTGCGAGCAGCCGCAGTCGGACTACACGCGGGCGCTACTGGCGGCTACGCCGGAATTGCCGGGATAGAGAGTCCGGTCTCGGCATCGCGCTCTTTTGCTTTTGTATGAAGACTGCATAAACAGCGTATAACCGCATAAATATGCAGCTACTCACGCGATCTCGGCACCCTGATCTCAGCGGCCCGCTTTTGTCATCTGGTGGTATACGCGTACCAGTGGTTCTGGGCTGACGCTGATGGCTCCGCGATAGGGATTGCCCAGCGCCGCCTACCTTACGAATCACCTCCGCCACCGGCACTCCCAACTCCGCCTGTTTCACCACAGCCGCCATCTGCTCCACGGAAAACCGCTTCTTCTTTATGCAAAATCCCCTTTCAGATTTTGCCGAAGATTACCATTTCATCTGCTTTAAAAATACCGGAGCCGATCACCTCCGTTGCGCTACACTGGCGACACCATTAATGCAAATCATCTAGCAGGATACCCAACCGGTCACGGTTTACCGCACTGAGTCCCAGCACAGCGGCCGGAGCGGGATTTCCCGCCTGCGGCTATCAAGACTCGCGGCCGAACTGCAAGGCGGCAATCGATGATAAGGGAGTCAACACGTTCATGAAAATCAGCATTGGTCTTGCCTTGGCGTTGTTTATGTTGGTCATCGCCGGTTGCGGCCAGGGTGGGTCCTTGTCGCCGTCGGCCGACGTTCAACCCTCGTGCGAGAACTATTGGGTTTCTACCGTCGGCAATGATGCTTCAGGGGACGGCAGCGCATCCGCCCCGTTCCAGACGCTGGAGCGTGCGCGTGAGGCGGTGCGCTCCGATTCACGAAGAGGCCAATGCGCCATCGCGGTTAATATCGAGCCCGGTACCTATACCCTTACGGCTCCGTTGGTGTTCGATGCAGGGGATTCAGGTTCGACTATGGCCCCGGTCATTTACCAGGCGGCACCGGGCAATTCTTCGCCGGTCATTATTTCCGGCGGTGTCCCGGTGGCGCTGACGTGTGCGGGCGCGGTTTGTACTGGGACGGTGCCGGATCTCCCTCCGCATACGCTCCCTCGGCAGTTTTACATCAACGGTCAACAGGCGGTGCGTGCGCGTTCAAATTATCCGTTAAGCAACCCCGACGAGCAAATCAACCCCTTTTACATGCGTGTTCCAAGCGGGTACAGCCAAATTCTCCCGGAAACGCTGACGCATCCCGAACTCGTGGAAGCCGTCACCATTACCCAATGGAAAATGATGCGCTGCCCAGTCGCGAGCATCTCCGGTAACACGCTGGTCATGGCGCAACCCTGCTGGAACAATGCCAATACCTACCCGAGCCCGTGGAATTTCCAGCTGCTGAGCTGGCTGGAAAATGCTCCGGAATTTTTGAAGAATCCCCTAACCGGCGACTACATCCCCAACACCTGGTATCTGGACCCCTATACCGAGAACCTCACTTACATCAACACGGGCGACGCGCCACCTCAGAATGCTGTGCTGCCGATCCTGGAGAACCTCGTCGAATTGGTAGGGACCGAGAACGGCCCGGTCACCAACATCACGTTCCGAGGTTTGCAATTCTCCTATGCTACTTGGATGGAGCCGAACCCCGCGGGTTGGCAAGGGCCGGAGTCCGCTACGACCTCCGATTCAGCCAATGGCTACGTGGCTGATCAGAGCGGAAACATTCTCGAAGGGAATGGCTATTCCGCCAACATCATTGGTCACCAGAAGGTCGTCTACAACACTCCCGGCAACATCACCCTGCGCTACGCGAGACACATTGCTTTCGACGGGGACACCTTCACGCATCTGGGCGCTGCCGCGCTCGATCTCGATACCGGCAGCCAGGACAACCAGGTCGTGAACAACACCTTCACCAACATTTCATCGTCCGCAATCGAGGTCGGTGGATTCACTCCCGAAGACATGCGGCCCGACAGTGCGCAGCAAGCCAGTGGCAACCTGATCGCCAACAACTCGATTTCCTATACCGGCACGGATTACTATGATTCGGCGGCGATTTTCGTCGGCTACAGCACCGGCACCGTGGTCACTCACAACACCATCAACTACGTTCCGTGGAGTGCGGTCGCTATTGGATGGGGCTGGGGCCTCTTCGATCCAAGCGGCTTCCCCGGGCTGCCGGGCGCCACGCGCGGCATGTGGGGGCAGTTCGATACCCCGACGATCATGAGCGACAACGTCATCAGCAACAATCTGTTCGAGAACTTTCTGGAGGAACTCTGGGATGGCGGTGCCATCTACACCAATGGTTCCCAGGGCCCGAACTACGCACATGGCTTGCTAATCCAGCAGAACGTGGCCATTAACAAGCGGCCTGCGGCCGGCAGCAACATTTACTATACCGACGGCGGCAGCCGCTATATCACTCTTGTGCAGAACGTGTCGGTCAACAATCCGGTCGGCACCGTCAACTTCGGGCCGTGTATCGCCAATACTTCGTCAATTTCTCCTGCATGCCTGGTAACAGGATTATTGCCGTATGGTGCGGACATGGGGGGATGTCTTCCGGTCGGGTACCTTCAGTACCTCCAGAACTATTTCCAAGACCCGGTCGACTTCTACGGCCCCCAGATATGCCAGAACGACCTAATTCCCGCGTATCCGGTGGATCTGACGTTTCTGCAAAACGTACCAATCACCTCATTGACTCAGGTGCCGGGTTGGATACTCGATCAGGCCGGCGTCCAGAAATGACGTCGGCTCGAGTTTGTGTAACTCGTTAAAAAGTTAACGATCGTGTAGCCCAAGTTGCCATAAGTGATCTCGGACATAAAGGCACCCCAGTGGCGAACTTGGTGCTGTCGTGCAACGTGACTGGCTCGCATTTCAAGGGGCAGCGGTGCGATCCGTTGGGACATTATTTCCATCCTCCAGAGATATAGGGTCAACGATAGTCGCAGGGAGAAAAAAGTCTCGAATCAAAAGACGAGTTTGTGCTCCAGTTCATGCACAATGAGGCATGACATTTGCCGGAGGGGCAAATAGCGGCCGTAGCTGGGCGCGGCTGGATGATGTCGATCTTCTGCGAGGGCTGGCGATCTACTTTGTGTTCTGCCTTGCCGCTCAGGTATGCTTGCTTACCGGCTGACGATACCGGGTGGCACGGTTACGTTCACGGTGGTGCTCGCGGAGAGAGTTGGATAGTTCTGGGCGGACGCGTTCAGCGTGTATGTATAAGTTCCCGGAGTCAGGGTTTCTGGGCCGCTGCCGCAGGCGCCGATTCCTGTCGTTCCAATTAGCATTGCCAGGGCGAGAAACAGAAGCGCCGGCCAGCGCGCTCTCCGCCGCCGGAGCCCGAAGCCCAGCATTAGCCCGCCTGCCAATGCTAAGCTCGCATCTGCTCCGGCTCCGGGGGGATACCGTCCGGCGGCGGGAGGTAACGGTGCGGATGCCGAGATCCCGATGCTTTCTGTCACTTTTGCATTTGCTGTCAGAACATATGTCGAGGCCACTGGTCCCGGCAAGTCGCAATAGGGCTTCCTGACTCCCGCGGGCGGATTCGGCGACATACACCCAACGACAACTGTCCCAGCGAATCCATTGACCGACGTTAAGGTAATCGGGATGGATCCGTTGCCGCTGGAAGGCATGGTTATATTGGTGGCGGAAATCGTGAAGCTCGGGGTGGGAGCGGACGCCTGCGCACCGCCGGGACCGACAGCGAATGCGAGAAAGCAAAGCAGACAGATCAGCACTGTGTTTCCTTTCATAACGGAATCTCCCGGGCCGCCGCAACCATCTGCCCATCTGGATTGATTGGCCCACCTGGAAATCAGGGGAAGTCAATAGAAGTTACCGGGCTTGCCAAATAGCCCGACGCCGTTGCGTACATGGTCCCGCTTGGATTGCAATCGTATCCGCTTTGATATACGAGTGTGAAACTTCCGCCTGAGCTTACAGGGGAGCTTCCGCTTGTGCTCCCACTGCAGCCAGGAACCTGCCAGTAAATTTCAGCACCCGGCGTACTGTCATAAAGCGTTTCGGGGAATGTAACGGTGGGGTCCTCTCCTTTGTGAACGGACCGAAGATCCCTTCAGCGGGATGATCCCCGCGAAGTTTCGAGAATCGATTGCATGATACTTAATAGGTATGCATCTGTCAACGCTTTTTTCTACGAAAATGGCTGGCCCAGTTTGTTCATTTGCGCGCCGGAGCCTCCTCTCGAGATGGTTGCCCTTCCGTGGGGTGCTCGCGTTAGAAACCGGCAAAGGGGGTAGCTCAGGTAGATACAGTGTTGACACGATCTCTGAAGAGGTGCGATGATGTGTATACGATGTATCGACAGCAAAAAAGGGGGCCTAACTCCGTGAAAACGGTCATCAAAAAGTGGGGGAACAGCGCGGCGGTTCGGATTCCTGCCGCAGCTATGCGAGCGATTCCCCTTGAGCTTGACGAGGCCGTCGATGTGCGTGAAGAGTCGGGCCGCATCGTCATCGAGCCGGTCCGGCAAAAGACATACGACCTGGATGAGCTGGTTAAAGGCATCACGCCCAGGAATCTGCATGAGGCGGTTGATTTTGGTTCGCCGCAGGGCAATGAGGTTTGGTGATGGCGCGGCGGTATGTTCCCGATGCGGGAGACATCGTCTGGCTGAACTTCACTCCGCAGGCCGGCTATGAACAGGCCGGGCACCGTCCGGCACTTATTTTGAGCCCGGCCGCATACAACAACAAGACAAGCCTGATGATTTGCTGTCCCATGACGACGCAGATCAAACAGTATCCCTTCGAGGTCGTCATCGAGGGCGCGCCGCCGAGCGCCGTGCTGGCCGATCAGGTGAAAAGCCTCGACTGGCGCAGCCGAAACGCCACTAAGAAGGGAAAGGTTTCCGCGGCGGAGCTGGCTGACGTGCGCGCAAAAGTCAAGGCCCTCATCGGCGGTTGAAAGTAGCGCAAGAAGCCCGCTCCCCACTCAAGCCTACTGAAGCCTTGAAATGGGGACCGGCATTATCTTGATCGATGCCAAGACTCATCGACGGACAGTGCTAACCAATAGCAACCACCGGAGCCGTAGCGCTCATTGCTATATGGCCTTACAGTACTTGCGGGATAAGGTGAATGTATTTGGATCAACAAGGTTACTTGAAACTCTCGAATATAGTGCTACGCATGGGCAATAACAAAAGCCCCGCATCGCTGCGAGGCTTTTGTTTGTTTTTGCGCCGAGCGCGTAGCTCTAGTACATGCCTTCCATGCCGCCGCCGTGACCGCCACCCATGGGAGCTTCCTTCTTCTCCGGGATGTCGGCGACCATGGCCTCGGTCGTCAGCATCAGGCCGGCGATGGAGGCCGCGTTCTGGAGGGCGGTACGGGTGACTTTGGTGGGGTCGATGACACCGGCCTTGACCAGGTCCTCGAACTTGTTGGTGGCGGCGTTGTAGCCGTAGTGGTCGTCCTTGCTCTCGAGGATCTTGCCTACAACCACAGCACCCTCTTCGCCGGCGTTGCCGACGATCTGGCGGAGCGGCTCTTCGATGGCGCGGCGAACGATCTGCGCGCCGATCTTCTCGTCGCCTTGCAGGGTTCCGATGAGCTCGTCAAGTGCCTTAGAGCTGCGCACCAGGGCCACGCCGCCGCCGGGAACAATGCCTTCCTCGACTGCCGCGCGGGTGGCGTGCATGGCGTCTTCGACGCGAGCCTTCTTCTCCTTCATCTCGGTCTCAGTGGCTGCACCGACCTTGATGACGGCGACGCCGCCGACCAGCTTGGCCAACCGCTCCTGCAGCTTCTCGCGGTCGTAGTCGCTGGTGGTCTTGTCGATCTGGTTGCGGATTTCACGAACGCGGCCCTGAATGTCCTCCGCCTTGCCGCCGCCGTCGACGATGGTGGTGTTGTCCTTGTCGATGGTGATGCGCTTGGCGGTGCCCAGGTCTTCCAGCTTCACGCTCTCCAGCTTGATGCCGAGCTCTTCCGTGATGGCCTTGCCGCCGGTCAGCTTGGCAATGTCTTCCAGCATGGCCTTGCGCCGGTCACCGAAGCCAGGGGCTTTCACTGCTGCAACATTTAATGTTCCACGCAGCTTGTTGACCACGAGGGTTGCAAGCGCCTCACCATCGACATCTTCCGCGATGATGACCAGCGGCTTGGCGTTGCGGGCCACCTGCTCCAGCAGCGGCAGCAGGTCCTTCATGGTGCTGATCTTCTTCTCGTGGATCAGGATGTAGGCATCTTCGAGCGCGACTTCCATGCGATCCGGATCGGTGACGAAGTAGGGGCTCAGGTAGCCGCGGTCGAACTGCATTCCGTCGACGGTCTCAAGGTGCGTCTGCATCGTCTTCGACTCTTCGACGGTGATGACGCCGTCCTTGCCGACCTTCTCCATGGCCTGGGCGATGATCTGACCGATTTCGTGATCGCCGTTGGCGGAGATGGTGCCGACCTGGGCAATCATATCGCCGGAAACGGGCTTAGAGAACTTGCCTAGGGCACCGGTGTGCTCGAACTCGCCGTCCTTGTCGCGCTTGCCGACAACCGTCTCAACTGCCTTGTCGATGCCGCGCTTGAGCGCCATCGGGTTGGCGCCGGCGGCAACGGTCTTGACGCCTTCGCGGTAGATGGCCTGGGCCAGAACCGTGGCGGTGGTGGTGCCGTCGCCCGCTACATCGGAGGTTTTGGAAGCGACTTCCTTGACCATCTGCGCGCCCATGTTTTCGAGCGAATTGCTCAGCTCAATTTCCTTGGCGACGGTGACGCCGTCCTTGGTAATGGTCGGGGAGCCGAATTTCTTTTCAATAACTACGTTGCGGCCCTTGGGGCCGAGGGTCACCTTGACGGCGTCCGCCAGCGTGTTGACGCCGCGCAGAATCGCCTGGCGGGAATCTTCACCATGCAAAATTTGCTTTGCCATAAATCTTTTCTCCTTGGTTCACGGATGGATGGTTGCAATATCGGTGCGCGTCTGGTGTAAAAAATCGCGCAAAAAAATGCGAGGCCGGTGGGGGACTCGCTTACTTCTTGAGAATGCCGAGAATTTCTTCTTCCCGCATGATGAGGAAATCTTCGCCGTCGATCTTGATTTCCGTGCCGGAGTACTTGCCGAACAGGACATGATCGCCGGCCTTGACGTCGAGCGGGAAAACTTTCCCTTCATCGTTCGACTTGCCTTTGCCGACGGCGATCACTTCGCCTTCCTGCGGCTTTTCCTTGGCGGAGTCGGGAATGATGATGCCGCCGCGGATGGTTTCGCCCTCTTCAATGCGGCGGACGACGACACGATCGTGCAGCGGCGTCAGGGACGTGGCTGCGGTGGATTTTGCAGTTGCCATAATTGCGTATCTCCTTATTGATTGCGGTTTGAGCTTGTGCAATGAATTTCTTTGAGGTGCAACATCCATGCAGGGGAGGGCGTTAGCACTCTCCGCATACGAGTGCTAGGTTATTGGGTTCGAAGGGAAATGTCAAGAGCCCTGCAATAATTTTAGTCGATCGGACTCATGTTTTCTTCGCTGAATAAGGAAATGATGGGCGTGGGGCTGGTTCGCTGCGGAATGCGACGGTTTCGAACGTCTGGCAGGCAAAATACGCCATTCTTTGGATTCGCGGCGCCAACGTGCAACACGATTTCTTAATCCATAACATTGCGGCATGCAAAGGCTCTTCCTCAATTTGAGCCGCCCGTAGCAAGGGCGCTCGAGTGCCTAAGGGGTATTGGTGCCGTTCGTTGGCCCGCTGTGAAACCAATATGACCGCTTTCAAGCCGTCTCCCGCAACGATTGCGACCGGAAGAATTCTGGTTTGTGCAGCCGCCGCATTCTGCTTGCTGGCGACCGCGCCGTTGCGCGCGGCGACCGGCGGCAGTATCTCCGGGACAATCGCGGACCCAAGCAGCGCGGTGATCGCGGGCGCTTCGCCTACGCTGGCGGATCGGGGCTATAAGAATCGTTCCGAGGCCCTGCGGGACCTGATGCGGGAGAGCCTTGTTTCCCAAGCCGTGGACAAGAACCAGACGATGGTGGCGACACTGACCATGGTCTACGATCACCATCTGCCCAACCTGGCGAACCAGCTCATCGACATCCAGCACCATGCGCACGGCAAGGTACTGGCGGCCACGCATGTTCATCTGGATGACGACTATTGTCTGGAGGTGATCATCATGAAGGGTCGCAGCCGGGAGATCCAGAGCCTTGCCGACGGGATGCTCAGTCTGCGCGGGGTGAAGCATGGGAAACTGGTCCTGACGGATACCGGGAAGAAATAGAAGGGAAGAGTTAAAATCGTTCCATGCGGAAATCGTCTGTTTTATTTTTTGTCGTGGTGGTGACGTTGACTGCGGGGCTGGCTGCTCCCTCCTTTGCGTTCGGGCGACCCCGGCATATGAGAAAGTACAAGCCGCCACCGCCGATGGCTTCGGTTACCGTGACGGTGGTTCGCAAGGAGGACGGCAAGCCGCTGCGGAATGCGGCGGTTGTCTTTCATCCCCAGACCAGGGACGGCGGCAACGAAGGCAATATGGAGCTGAAGACGAACGACGAGGGGAAGGCCACCCTCACCATCGTTCCCATCGGCTCGAAGGTGCTGGTGCAGGTGATTGCGCGGGGATATCGCACGTTTGGGCAGGAGTACACCGTCCCCGAAGCGAAGAAGGCGATTACGGTGCAACTGCGGCGGCCGGAGGAGCAATACTCGGCATATGTGAAGGGGCCGCAGAACGCGAACGCGCAGACGAACGCGCCAAAAACGCAGATGGGCCAGGCGGCGCCGACCGACAGTCCGCTGCTAACTCCGCCACCGAAAAAAGGGTGGCACCCGTACGGGTGGTAACGGCGCGGCAGATTTTGCGGCGGCCTGCGACTTTCCGCGCGAGCGACGAAGTGGAAGCCGGAAAACGCGAGGTTCCACGCTCCGCTCGGGATGACAGCATCTGCGCGATGAGCGTCTTTTCCGGGATGAGAACGCCGGATTTGAAAGCAGGTTCTCTGCCTTGAGCAATCGATCTTCCTTGAACGGAAAAGTCGCGCTGGTGACGGGCGGAGCGCGCGGGATCGGGCGCGTTCTTGCTCTGGCGCTGGCCGATGCCGGAGCGGACGTCGCCATTACCTATCGCGAGTCCGACAAGGACGCGGAGCGCACGCTGCGCGACTTGGCGAAACATGACCAGCGTTCGCTAGCGTTGAGCTGCGATGTGCGCGATCCGGGTTCGGTGCGGGACTGCGTGGCCGCAGTGGCGCAGGAGTTCGGACGGCTCGACATTCTGGTGAACAACGCCGGGATGTTTGCCACCGCGCCGCTGGAGTCGATCACGGTCGAGCAGTGGGACGCGATGTTCGAGACCAACACGCGGGGAGCATTTCTGGTGGCGCAGGCGGCGCATCCGCACCTAAAGTTGAGCCGCGGACGGATCGTCAACATCGGCTCTCTGGGTGGGTCGCATCCCTGGGCGACGCACGGCCACTACAGCACGTCGAAGGCGGCCTTGCATATGCTGACGCATACGATGTCCAAGGCGTTTGCGCCGGAGATCAGCGTGAACTGCGTGGCGCCGGGAATGATCGTGACTGGGGAGACGCAGCCGGAGTACGAACATTTTGCCGCGAAAACTCCCATGGGGCGAAACGGCCGGCCTGAGGAAGTGGCCGCAGCGGTACTGTTTTTTTCGACCGGCCCCCATTTCATCACCGGGCAGATTCTCGGCGTGGATGGGGGCCTCGGCTTATAGCGTGCGTTATTGCTTGGGAAGCTTGTTGGCTTTGCGCAGGTGCTTGTGGAGGACAGGCTCCAGACTCCTGGCAAAATGCTTGACCTGGGGATTGTCACCGGATTGGGCGACATAATTCTCGACCAACTTGAGCGCGGCGACGTGGGTGGCGATCATCTGATCGCGATAGGTGGTGTCGAAGTTGTTACCGGCGTTCTGCAGGGCATCCAGATGGCCCTGTTGTGTTTGCGAGACGTCGGTCGGCAACTGCATGGAGGGATCGGCCTTCGCAACAATGTTTTTAAGTTCGTTGCCTGCCTTGGTATGGTCGTTGATGATCATCTGCGCGTAAGGCTTGTACCTGGCGTTGGAAGCCATGCTTTCGGCCTTTTGCGCCGCTTGGATCTCATAGGTGTTCGCTTTGGCGAGTTTGGTTACGAATGCCTTGTCGCGGGTGTTCAGTTGCGCCGACGCCATGGGCGCCAGACCGGTCGCCAGCGCCGCCATCACTACAATTGCCTTAAACATTGTCGTTCTCCTTACTTAGTAGGAGAGAATCGTAACTGTTATGGTTGCCCAATGTTTGCAAAGCGGTAGATTCCCGGAGCGCTGCCGCCAGGGCGGTGTAGAGTAGGGAAATCAAACCCATGCCTATGCCGAAGACCGCTATTCTGCTGATCGACTGCCCCGACCGCAAGGGGCTGGTCTCCGCCATTGCCAATTTCCTGGTGCGGGAGTACGACGCCAATGTGCTGAATGCGGATCAGCACCAGGATGTCCAACTCGGCCTGTTCTTTATGCGGGTCGAGTTTGAAACCGAGCGGGAAAACTTTGACGAAGCCCAATTTCGGACGGCGTTTACGCCGGTGGCCGACCGGCACGCGCTGCACTGGGAGCTGAAGTTTGCCGATGCCCCGCAGAACGTCGCCATCTTCTGCTCGCACTACTTACATTGCCTGGCAGACCTGCTGCACCGCCGCCAAATCGGCGAGTTTCACTGCAACCTGGCGCTGATTGTCAGCAATCATGAGGAGGCGCGCGGGTTGGCGGAGTTCTATGGAGTGCCATTCCATTTTCGGCCGGTATCGGCGGCGACGAAGAAGGATGTCGAGCTGCGGCAGATGGAGTTGCTGGCCGCAAACGCCATCGACACCGTGATTCTGGCGCGGTATATGCAGGTGTTGTCGCCGGAGTTTGTGCGGGCGTATCCGCAGCGGATCATCAACGTGCATCATTCGTTTCTGCCGGCGTTCAGCGGCGCCAAGCCGTACCATGCCGCGTTCGCGCGCGGCGTGAAGCTGATTGGCGCGACCAGCCACTACGTAACGGAAGTGCTGGACGAGGGGCCGATCATTGAGCAGGACGTGGCCCGGGTGTCGCAGAACGACCGGATCGGCGAGCTGATCCAGAAGGGCCGCGATCTGGAGCGGCTGGTGCTGTCGCGGGCGGTGCGCTGGCACCTGGGGCAACGCATTTTGTGCTACGCGAACAAGACCGTGATCTTCACGTAGAACGTTCCCGGGTTGTGAGGGGAAATTGATTCCCGGCGCGAAAAACCCAAGTCTCCAAAGCACGTCTTGGGACTGGACACTCGCTTCTGAGACGCGGGAATGGAGCCGAAACGGCGGGCCCCTACTGCGCCGGCGCGTCCTGGTACACCCTCACCCAATCCACCAGCATATTTGCCGGAAACTTCGTCGTCGCATCCGGATTCCCCGGCCACGTGCCGCCCACCGCCAGATTCAGAATGAAGAAGAACTTGCCACTGTCGAACGGCCATACCGCGCCCCTGGGCAGATTGGCCGGCGTCTCGGTGGCATAGACATTCGACGGATCGTCCACGTAGAACGCAACCTTGCCGGGCGACCAGATCATGCCGTAGGTGTGAAATCCATCGCCAAACTTCTCCTCACTGGGCAGCGAGTACGAGTTCGAGATCAGCGACCCCGTGAATCCTGTGCCGTGAATCGACCCATAGACGGTGCCGGGCTTGTCGCCCACGTTCTCCATGATGTCGGCCTCGCCGCACGCCGGCCAGCCGACGGAAGCAATGCTGTCGCCCAGCATCCAGAAGGCCGGCCAGAAGCCCTGCCCCTCGGGAATCTGAATGCGCGCCTCCATGCGCCCGTATTGAAAGCTCTGCAGCCCTTCGGTTCTAAGCCGCGCCGAGGTGTATATCCCGTTGCCGGCCGAGCGCGCGACGATGTGCAGATAGCCGTCGGTGCCTACATAGGCGTTGGGCTGCGACGGGTCACAGTACGCGGCCTTCGAGCCCCATCCGCAATAGGTCTCCAGCTCACTGTTGGCCTGGCCTCCACCGGTGGCATAGGTCCAGTTGGCTGGGCTGGGCTGCGCGGGGGTGCTGGTCGTGTTGTTGAATTCGTCGCTCCACACCAGCGTTTCCTGCGTTGTAGAGGAACCGGAGGGCGAACTCGTCGTCTGTGCGGCGGCGCCACCGCTTCCGCAGCCTGCCAGCGGCAGGGCCAGCAGTACCAGCGCAAGAGCGGAAAGGGAACGGGCAGGCCGGGCCATGCCCCCCATCATACGTGCGCTCATACCAGAGCCGGCAAGGGTCTCCTTATTAAGGATGCGATCGGATCCGACGAGCGCGACAAGAGCTTCCGGCCGAGGAGGCTGTGGTGCGGAAGGACGCCGTTGCGCATGTCAGGTGCCGGTGGTGGCGGCGACGGCGATGCGGGTGCGCGGGTCGAGCTGGTCGCGCAGGCCGTCGCCGATGAAGTTGAAGGACAGCACCGCCAGCATGATGGCGATGGCGGGGAAGACGACCATGTGGGGCGCATCGAACAGATGGGCCCGGGCGTCGTTCAGCATGACTCCCCAGCTGGGAGTGGGCGGGGGCACACCCAGGCCGAGGAAGCTCAGCGTTGCTTCAGCAAGGATGACGCCGGCCATGCCGATGGCGGCCTGCACCAGCACCGGCTGGATGATGTTGGGCAGGATATGGCGGGTGAGGATGCGCAGATCGGTGGCGCCCATGGCGCGGGCGGCCTCGACAAATTCGCGGTCGCGCACGGCGAGGACCTGGGCGCGGACCAGGCGCGCGTAGCCGACCCAGCCGGTGATGGAAAGCGCGAGAATCAGGTTCCCCATGCCGGGCCCGAGGAAGGCGACCAAAGCGATGGCGATGAGGATGCCGGGCAACGCCATGAAGGCGTTCATCAGCAGCACGTTGAGCACGGTGTCGACCCAGCCGCCGTAGTAGCCGGCAATGGCGCCGAGAATGGTGCCGGTAAACAGGGCAATGCTGACCACGGATGTCGCGACGAACATGGAGATGCGGGTACCGAAGATGACGCGGGAGAGAATGTCGCGGCCCAGCTCATCGGTGCCGAACCAATGAGCCGCGGAAGGTGGGGTCAGGCGGGCGTACAGGTGGATGGCCGCCGGGTCGTAAGGAGCGATCCAAGGCGCGAAGATGGCCAGCACGATGAAGACGGCCACCCAGAAAAGGCCGAACACCGCGAGTGGCTGGGAACGCAACAGATGCATCCAAACGATTGTAATTCGGGGCGGCAGGCAATGGTATTGTAAGTACATCGAATCGGAAGACTGGATCGGCACCGTGGAAACGGGCGCTGGAACAGGCCCCGGCAGCCTGCTCAAAGTCTTGACACACGGGATGCAAGGGATAGAACCGTTTTGCCGGAAATGAAAGCTTCGGCTGAAAGACACTAAGGATGTGCCTGTGATCAAGTGGCAGCAACGGATCATTCTGGTTTCGCCGTTTTTCCATCCGGAACTGATCTCTACCGGGAAAGCGAACCGACATCTGGCGGATGCCTTCGCGGCCGAAGGCCATGGGGTCACCGTAGTGTGCTCGCATCCGCTCTATCCGGAGTGGCGCCCAACGCGCAGCCACGCAGAACTCCAGGGAATGAAGATCATCCGCGGCGGGGCCTGGATGCGCTACCCGAAGGCGATGCCGCTGCGGCGCCTGCTGCTGGAGGGATGGTTTGCGTTGTATGCGCTGCACCATCTGTGGCGGATGCGCCATCGGGCCGACGTGGTAGTCAGCGTTCTCCCGCCCAGTCTGTTCTCCTTTTTCCTCCACCGGCTGCTGCCCCGGCATGTGCGGCGCGTGGCCGTGGTTCACGACCTGCAGGGCGTGCTCGCGGCGCAGGAGAAGAGCGCATTGCGGCGGGCGATCATTCGTCTGATCCATGCCGTCGAGAGCCGCGCCTTCCGTTCGCAGGACCTGTGCATTTTTTTCTCTAGCGACATGGCCCGGACGGCCGAACGTTCCTACGGGCTGGATCCTGCGCGGGTGGCGGTGCAGTATCCCTGCGTCACGCTGCCGCGCGGAGAGAATCGGGACGCGGAACTGCGGAAGCGGCTGGAGGATAGGTTTCCGCCGGACAAAGTGCACGTCGTCTACTCTGGTGCGTTGGGGTATAAGCAGAATTCGCGGCAACTGGTTCGATTTTTGCAGGCGGCGGCGGAGCGCTTTCCGGATATTCGGATCCACGTGCTTTCCGGCGGGCCGTTTTTCGACGAGTTGCAGGCCCAATATGGCAGCAGGCCGGGGCCGCGGGTCGAGTTTCATCCACTGGTGGCGGAGCGCGACCTGGGCGAACTGTACGCGCGGTCGGCCATCCAGATCATCCCGCAGGCGGAAGGAACGGAAGCGGCGGCGCTGCCCTCGAAGCTGCCGAACCTGCTGGCGGCGGGGGTGCTTCTGCTGGCGATCTGCGGGGAAGACAGCGAAGTGGGGCGGCTGATCCGTCAGGCGGAAACAGGAATCATTGTCACGCGCTGGGATGAGGAACTGTTTCTGACGCAGCTCGGCAAGGCGCTGGAAACGGTGCGGCGGGAAAGCGCAGCGGATCGGCGGATGCGGGTTAAGCCGCTGCTGGATCAATTTTCCGTGGCGCATACGGTTCGGCTGGCGATCGGAGTGGAAGAGTTGCCGGAGATGGTGGCGGAGGCGGAGCCGGAGAGCGCTGTGGTTGGGAGCGGCGCGCACGGATGAGATTCGAGGCGCGGCGATGAACGCGCGAACCTGCGTGATCTTCGGCGGAACCGGATGCATCGGTACGCATGTTGCCCGCCATCTGCTGGAGTTGCCGCAGGTGGAATGCATCGTTCTGGCGGACATTCGTCCGGTGCGGAGCGAAGCCTACGCGAAGCCCCTGCTGCAGTCGATGCATGTAACCGATGGCAAGCCCGCTCGTGTGGCAGTGATTGTGTGCGACGTGCGCAAGCCGGCGGATTTCGACAAGCTGCCCCAGCGGGTGGACCTGATCGTCAATCTGGCCGCTGTCCATCGCGAGCCGGGGCACGAGTCGCAGGAATATTTCGACACCAATTTGCCCGGCGCGGAGAACGTGTGCGCCTATGCGGTGCGCGCAGGGTGCGGGCAGATCGTTTTTACCAGTAGCATCTCTCCCTATGGACCCAGCGATTTGCCGAGAGACGAAGACAGTACGCCGGTGCCGGAAACTCCCTACGGCGTCTCCAAGCTGGCGGCGGAAAAAATTCATAAAGAATGGCAGCAGGCAGAGCCGGACCGGCGCCTGGTTGTCCTGCGGCCCGGAGTGGTTTTCGGCGCGGGAGAACATGCCAACGTGGCTCGCCTGGCGCGCAGCCTGGCGCGAGGGTATTTCGTCTACATGGGCAATCGGGACACGCGCAAGTCCGGCGTATACGTGAAGGAACTGTGCCACGTGATGCAGTTTGCGCTGGAACGACAAGCGAGCGCGGACGAGTCGATGTTGCTGTGGAACGTCTCGATGGACCCGCCGCCGAAACTCGAGCAATACGTGGAAGGGATTTGCTTGGCGGCGGGCCTCCGCCGGCCGGGGATTTCCGTGCCGCGTTGGCTGTTGGTTGCGATGTCCTATCCGATCTCTGCCCTGGTCCGACTACTGGGACGGCAGTCGTCGATCAATCCATTGCGAATGCGAAAGCTTTCCCAGCCGACGCATATTGAGCCGCTGCGGTTGCGCGAGGCGGGATATCGGTTTCGCTATACGATGGAGCAGGCGATGGCGGACTGGAAAGTCGAAGCACCGGAGGATTTTCGCCGGTAGACCTGAGTGAGATTGCAGATGGTGCCGACAAAAAAAGCGCGTGGCAATTCCGCCGCGGACAGTGCGATGCACCCTGGCAGCCGGGTCTATATTGCCGGGCATCGTGGGCTGGTCGGCTCGGCGATTTGCCGTTGTTTGACAGAGGCGGGCTATGAGCATCTTCTGCTGCGAACGCGGGCGCAGCTGGACCTGAAGGACCGTGCTGCGGTGCGGAGATTTTTTGCTGCCGAGCGACCGGAGTACGTGGTGCTGGCGGCGGCGAAGGTGGGTGGCATCCGCGCTAACAACAGCTATCCGGCGGACTTTATCGGTGAGAATCTTTTGATCCAGTCGAATGTGATCGATGCCTGTTTTGAATTTGGTGTTACGCGGCTTCTATTTCTAGGCTCGAGTTGCATCTATCCGAAACTGTGCCCGCAGCCGATCAAGGAAGAGTATCTGCTGACCGGGCCGCTGGAGCCGACGAACCGGCCGTATGCGGTGGCTAAGATTGCCGGCATTGAGCAGTGCTGGGGGTACAACCGCCAGTACGGCACTCACTTTCTGGCGGCGATGCCGACAAATCTGTATGGCCCGGGAGACAATTTCGATCTGCAGAATTCGCACGTGCTACCCGCGCTGCTGCGCAAGATTGCGGCGGCCAAAGCAACGAGCGCAAAGCAGGTTGTGGTGTGGGGGACCGGGACGCCGCGCCGCGAATTTCTCTACAGCAATGATCTGGCGGAGGCCTGTGTGTTTCTGCTCCAACTGGAGCCGGAGCGCTTGGCGACGCTGCTGCGGGAAGACGAGCCCCCGCTGATCAATATCGGATTTGGAAAAGACGTGACCATTCGGGAACTGGCGGAATTGATCTGTCGCCTGCTCGACTACGGCGGGAAACTCGTGTTCGATCTGACCGAGCCCGACGGCACTCCCAGAAAATTGCTTGACGTCAGCCGGTTGGAGGCGCTCGGCTGGCGGGCGACGATGAGCCTGGAAGAGGGCATTCGGCGCACGTATGCAGCGGTGAAGGACCGACTGCTTTCCGCCGCAACATAGTGTTGCGGATAGGGCGAAACATGAGGTCCTTCCTTCCGGTTCAGGAGAACAGCTTGTGGGATGGAAGGGAATTGGGAGGCGGGACAACAAGATGACCATCAGAAAATCACGAGCGCTTCTCGTTTTCGGTTTTGCGCTGATCGCGTTTGTGTTCGGGCTGAGTTTCGCTGCTCTCGGCCAGAACAAGTCTCCAAATGAGCAGCGCGCAGCAGAAGAACTGGTCCAGGCAGCGAACCGGGACCGTGCGCCGGAGCATTTGCAAACACTGCGTCGCGACCCGGCGTTGGATAAGGCGGCGGAACGCCATGCCATACCCATGGTTGCGTCGGGGCATCTCTCGCATCAGCTTCCCGGCGAGCCCAATCTTACGGTTCGCGTCCGGCAGGCGGGGATCCATGCCAGTACGGTGGCGGAAAATGTGGCCGATGCGCCCACCGCCGCCGAGATCAACAACGAGTGGATGCACTCCCCGTCGCATCGGGCAAATCTACTAGACCCGCGGCTGAACGCAATCGGGGTTGCGGTGATCGAACAACACGGCGAACTGTATGCGGTGCAGGATTTCGCCCGCGAAGTGCCATCGCTTACATCGGTGCAGCAGGAGCGGAAGGTGGCCTCACAGTTGCAGTCGCAGGGAATCAAAGTGATCGCCGATAGAGCGACGGCCCGCGCCTACTGCAATGGATCGCCCCGGCACGTGCGCCCTCTACCCCGCCTGGTGATGCGATACAGCACTACGGACCTGACCCATTTGCCCCCGCAGGTGGTCGAGGGAATCTCCGGGGGTAAATACCATCGTGCAGCGGTAGGAGCATGCGCGGAGGCGGACCAGAACGGATTTATCGCCTATCAGATGGTGGTCCTGCTTTATTAAGCGACCGGCTGCACCGCAGGCGCGGTCGCTTCCATGCCGAGGAGATTGTTGAACCGGTTGAAGTAATTGAAGAGACCGATGGCGGCCATCAACTCGACCACTTCGCCTTCAGAAAACACGTCGCGCATTTCCTGCCACTCCGCATCAGTCAGCGGGCGCTCGTTGCGGGTCATCAGCTCAGCCAGCCGCAGCCCTGTTTTCTCCTGCAATGTAAAGTCGTCGCGCAGGGCGTACTGATCGAGGTGGGCAATCTGGTCGTCGCTCCAGCCGAGTTTCTTGGCAATGCGTGAGTGCGACGCCAGGCAATAGTCGCAATGGTTCAACTGCGAGGTGCGAACGATGACCAGCTCTTTCAGCTTGAGCGGCAGCGTGCCGGTCTGCAGCACCGCCTCAAAATGCGCGATCATGGTTTCGAAAATCCGCGGGCGATGCGCCAAGGTGCGAAACATATTGGGGACGTTGCCGCGTTGCTCCATATACCGGTCGTAGATCGCGCAGCATTCCGGGGAGACTTCATCGCGGTTCAAACGGGAAATGCGTGGCATAAACCTTCTCCAACTCTTATGATAACAATCGTTCTCTGCCGCTGCTGAGCGCTGAAGCCGGAATGCGGTGATGGTCAAGACGGGCGGCGGTTTTGACGGCACTCCGGCGATTTGTTACCTTACGAAATAGCTCCACTCCCGCCAAGCACTCCTCAGTAGCTCAATGGCAGAGCATTCGGCTGTTAACCGAAGGGTTGTAGGTTCGAGTCCTACCTGAGGAGCCAATTCCTTTCAACGACTTACGACCCCTTCCAACACCCCGATGACCCTCAAAAATAGGTGATTGTGGGGACCTTTGTGGGTACTCTGCTGCAAAATGGCGGGCAACTGTGGGCAATGTTGCGTCATTTTTTTTACTCTCTTCATTGTCTTTCGGCTTCACGAGAATCGACTCCAGCGCCGTCCGTTTCGCCTCCATGCGAATGTGGCTATAGTGTTTCAGCATTTGCTTAGAGACATGCCCAGCAATGTCCATGATCGTCTGGTCGCCTGCGCCGCTTTCCGCGAGATCCGTGATGAGCGTGTGACGTTGATCGTGCCAGCGCCCGACGATCTTAGCGTTCTTCCGCAGGTTGTTCCATGCCGTCTTGAAGGTGGTGACGGGACGTGAGGGGTCAGCAGGGTGAGGCTTCCCAAAGGGGAAAACGTACCATTCGGGCCGCAGGTCATGGAACTTGTACCGATACCACTCTCTGTAGTCTTCAAGCATTTCCATCACGGCGGAGTTCAGGGGAATGGTGCGTCCCTCTCCCGCCTCCGTCTTGCTGCGTCCCACCGTCAGGTAGCGCTTTTGCATGTCGATCTGCGCCCAAGTCAGCCGCTTCAGTTCAGCGTCGCGGACGCCCGCATTTAGAGAGAGCATGATCGCCGGAAAGAGGTGCGGCGAGCGCGCTTTGCGAGCTTCGGCGAGCATCCGGTCTTTTTCTTCTGAGGTGTAAGCCTTACCCACGGTCTGCCGCACTTTTAGCTTGAGCAGCCGTTTGCGGCGTAGACGCGCCCGCAACAGGTCTCCAGGCTCCCCCAGAATGCGTAGAAGAAAGCCCACTTCCTCGTTGACGGATTTGGGCGCGGTGCCCTCGCGTAGGCGGCCGTTTTGATATTCCGTGACTGCTTGCTCGGTGATGTCCACCAGCATTTTGTGCCCGAGCAAACGGACAATGTGGCCCACCGCGTAGGCCGCATACACTGCCGATTGAGGCAGACGCAGCTTGTAATTTTCGAGGTATTTCTCTGCGAGATCGCCGAAGGTGCGGACACGTTCCTGCCGAACATCGGTGAGGTCATTGAAGCCCTGCTCCAGTTCACGCTTTCGTCTCTGCTCCGCGCCCTTCGCCACGGTCTTCGATGCCGACTTGCTAGCCTCGCGGATGCGCCGTCCAGCAAACCAGAACTCGTACCACCAGACCTCGCCACGACGAAAGAGGGACATATCGCATTTACTCCTGCGGGGCAGCCCTGAGGGCACCGAAAGCGCCAGGTTCCGGGCAGCCCATCGCGATCCTCACCAGACCGGCCAGTTTGCAGATGGCGGTGTTTGACAGGGCGCGCTGCCCAGGTGAAGGTTCACGGAGATTAGCGCGAAGCACAACCGAGATGTTGTCGGCCTGCGCCGCACAGTCCATGGCCAGGCCTGTTTCTCCAGGGCGCAACAGCAGGTGGGCTGGGCCCAGTTTGTGGACCGATGTGGAGAGCGGCACGACCAGCACCGTCGTCGATCGCTCGTGGCGGTTCCTGCCATCGGGAGAAACAATGATGACCGGACGGCGTCCTTTTTCCGGGGGATCAGTATGGAAGTTGGTCCACCAGACTTCGCCTCGCAATGGAAATCGCTCGCCTCTCCGCATGACTTAGCGCACTCCTTCGGTCAGTTGGGCTTCGGCAAAGGCTCCCCAGGCACGTTGCTCCGCGACATCCTCATCAGAGAGCGAGTCATAATACTCCACATATGCAGACTCGATGGCGCGTTGCTTCTGTGTCGCCATCAATTCCCGCAAAAGCACATCCAGAGTCTCGGACTCGGATGGGACCTTGCGCTCCTTGCGCATCCGCTTTAGAAACGCCTCGGATTCCAGCGAAATGCTGAAGCTCTTTTTCACTTTGCGCGCCTGCCCGTGCATGGTTTTAATCTCCTACCATAAGTAGTATACATGGTAGGGCAAGTGATGTGGATGATGTTTCGAAAGCAGCCTTTTTTAGCCCGATTTTCGAAGTAAAGAACGAGCGTCCGCGGTTGTTGGTTGCCTTCGATCATGGCTGCCTCCCCCGCACGGTTGGGCCACCAACCAAATGTCCAAGTCGGACTCGGCATAACGAACGAGCGATCCGAACTTGTAATAGTGAGGACCGCGGTCTTCCAGACGCCACCGCCGTAATGTGCCCAAACTGATGTGAGTCTGTTGTGACACTTCTGTCTCGGTTAGGAATCTTCCGGTCATAACACGGTTGACCTCCGAAGTAGTCTCAGTACCTGTGCCGAGGCTGCTCCGCCTGAACGCCCATGTCCAATACTTTGCAGCTATACCCCCATAGGCTCTGCCTATAGGGGCATAGGTAAATTTATCCACCGACTTGCCACAAAAGCTCACGTTACTTTGGTCATCGATCCTTTTATCCATCCGATGATTATCTGACTCAAAGATAAGAGGATACAGCCCTTAATTTTTGGGAATTATATACTTGACTCCCCGATTCTGGTATTCTTGTCAGCGGAGGGAGAATTGATGAACGAAAAGGTTTGTCCAAAATGCAACACTCCCATGAATCTCATGGATATCTTGGTGGGCCTTCCTCGATATACACGTGAAGGGGCGAGAGCCGTGAACGATAAAACCCCAGCTATTTCGGTTTCGGATGTGTTGACGGCTGAGTTGTACTTCTGTCCGAATTGCCGCTTCCTTGAAATGTATGGGGCTTGATGTTGTCAAACCATTTTTGCCGAAGCTGCGCTCGCCACTCAGGATGTTCATTCAACTTCGTTACGGTTAGGGGCTGTTCCATGTCTTTCCTCCAATAGAAAACCCGTCATATCAGGCGGGTTTCTTTTCTTTTTGAATTTTAGACTTCAATCGTTTTCGTTTATGGGCCGCTTTCGTTCTCGGCTTGGGCCTGTAGGCCAGAACCTTATCTGCGATCCGGTCTAATTCCGGCGGCGTCTTCATGCGATC
>Ga0208717_1000050_pt1 | contig 79849 bp, 67 predicted proteins | sample NGESurF53shallow_FD_184489 | JGI IMG/M metagenome (GOLD analysis project Ga0208717, IMG submission 184489) | Arctic peat soil microbial communities from Barrow, Alaska - NGEE Surface sample F53-3 shallow (SPAdes) | ecosystem: Environmental > Terrestrial > Soil > Wetlands > Peat ... | reverse complement strand
TGGTTATCTGTTCAACCATGGCATTGTCTATAAAAGAAAGTACCTGGGAGAAAATCGGCTGTCCGAGATAATTTGTAATTTTATCCATATTAATTATGTTGGTGGTACAACAAGATTAATAAAAAGGGGTGGATTTTTCCCACCCCCTTTACTTAAATTTTATCTCGGACAACAATAATTTTTAATCTAAATTTATTCATAAAAAGGAGTTTGTTTTAAATGTTTTTTTTTATTTTGCCTGTTTACTTTCTCTTCATCAATGGTATGTATAGTATTTTGTTTTTCTTTTTTTGAAATAGAAGTTAGATGAACAAAAAACTTTTTCATTTCTGCAAGTTCTTCATCGGGCATATCTTCCACACCTACCCGAATGGCTGGCAGCCAGCAGTTCACCCAGTTTGTGCTGACGAGCAATGGTATCTTTATTTTGGGCATGTTGAATGATGAAAAACATCAAAAAAGTTACAATGGTAGTACCCGTATTAATTACTAATTGCCGCGTATCCGAAAATTTAAAAACAGGCCTGGTAATCGCCCGGATAATTACAATTACGATTGAGGCAATAAATGCATAAACACTTCCGGTAGCTTTTGTAGTCGCAGAAAACAGGTTGAAAAAATGAGAAAGAAAAGATCCTTTTTTATTTCTGTTGGATTTATTTTTATTGTTCTTCATTATTTTTAAAAATGGATTTTAGAAACCGGTGAAAAAGACAGGGAGATGGATTTTATAGCTAAAATATTATGCCAAAATATTAAACTATTAAAAAACGATAAAAAATCCGAAAGCGTCCATGGACCAAAGGACACCCGAAATCTCATATAAAATTCTTCCTCATTTTGGGTAAATTCTTCCTCATTTTTTTTAAAAATTCTTGCGTAGTAAATAGGTGTAACTGGTAAAACGAAGTATGGTAAAGCGTTACAGAATTTTCTTTTATATTATATATTCTTGGCAATGTATTTTATCTTTATTCATTGTGTTTAACATCAATTATTTTTAAAAATTAAAAAATTAAAATTATGAATTCAGGAAAAGTATTAGCAAGCGTATTAGCAGGCGCCGCAGCAGGTATCGTTTTAGGTATTTTATTCGCCCCGGATAAAGGGACTGAAACAAGAAGAAAAATAGCCGAAAAAGGATCAGATATGGCAGGAAATGTAAAAAGTAAATACAACGAATTTGCCGAAACCATTTCTGATAAATATGACGCCGCAAAAGAAAAATTATCCCAACTTGTTTCGGAAGGAAAAGATATGGGCAAAGATATGGTAAGCCAGGCAAGGGAAAAAGCAAATGATATGAAGAATGATGTCAGAAACCCTAAACCTATTACATCATAAGATTTGTTTATTTTTAGCCTGATAGAAATACAAACTTGCCCGGTGATAAATGATAAATATTATGAAAAATGGAAAGTAAAACAACCGATGTGGAAGAATTATTTAATAAGTTGAAAGAATACATTGAAACCACTGCTGACCTGTTTAAATTGAAAGGCATCAAAAAAGCATCTGGTTTCTTTTCCACTTTCGCTGTTACAGTTATTTTTTCTGCGCTTTTGTTCCTGATAATAATGTTAGCCAGTATAGGATTTGCATTACTAATAGGAACGTGGCTAGGCAAAACGTATTATGGATTTTTTGTGATGGCAGGTGTTTTTATTATCATCGGGCTTGTATTGTATTCCCGTAGAAATAAATCAGTAAAAACGACGGTAAGTGACAGGCTGATAAAGGAATTATTTGATAATTGAGGAAAATAAATTTATACTTAAATGAGTAATGCAGATACAAAAGAAGAAATACTGGAATCTATTTCTAATACTTCCGATCTCAACGCTGCTATCAAAAGACTGGAAAGAAAAAAGATGCTGATGGAAGAAGACCTGAAAGATCATTTTCATGAACTTCTTGAAAATTTAAAACCCGCCAATATATTAAAAAACACCTTGCATGAAGTTCAGGAATCTGTTCCCCTGAAGAATAATCTTCTAAAAATTGCCCTTGGCCTGGGTGCCGGATATTTCTCCAGAAAAATGATAGTTGGAAAATCTGCCGGACTCGTTAAAAAAGCTTTGGGAACCGTATTGCAATTTGGTATAACTCAGTTTGTAGCAAAGAAGGATAATGGGGTTGATAATAATAATTACGACCCACAGCCAAAAAAGAGAAACCTTCTTAAGAGAATCCTTTCTATTTAATTTTCTCCTCTAAAATATTGCTTATTTATTTTTTTGGGTTTTAGAATTTTGATAAAATCAAATCACATATTTATCAAATTTTGCCGATGTCTGGTCTCCTCCATGAGAGTCCTTTGGACTGACCAACAGCATAAAAAATTAAAATCTCTATTATTTATTTGTTTGCTGCCGTCTGGTCTCCTCGATAATTCTTAATTCTCAATTCTTAATTCTTAATTCTTCCTAATGTAATTTATATTTGGATTGAGCTATATTCATTTCAAATAAATTTGTCTATGAAAAAATTATTTTACATCATTCCCTTTTTATTTTTTGGACAAAATATCACTGCCCAAAAGATTCAAATTCTTACCGACAGTATTCATTCTTCAATACGTGGATTAAGTGTGGTGGATAATAATATTCTTTGGGTAAGCGGCAGCAATGGAACTGTAGGAAAAAGCCTTGATGGGGGCAAAACCTGGAAATGGATGATCGTAAAAGGCTTTGAAAAGACCGACTTTAGAGATATCGAAGCATTTGATAAAAAAACTGCTGTCATCATGGGAGTCGATGAGCCGGCATATATTTTAAGAACAAAAGATGGAGGTGAAAACTGGAGTGTTGTATTTGAGAATGAAACAAAAGGAATGTTTTTAGACGCCATGGAATTCTGGAATATCCAAAGTGGGATTGTAATAGGCGATCCTATCAATAATCGTTTTTTTATTGGAAGAACTTTTGACGGAGGAAAAACGTGGCGTAGTATTCCTGAACAAAACGAACCTATTGCAGATAGCGGTGAGGCATGTTTTGCAAGCAGTGGTACTAATATCCGAAAATTAAATAAATCAGAAGCGGTATTTGTTACAGGTGGTTTAAGTTCTCATATATTTATAAGAGATAAAAAAATTAAGATTCCAATACTCCAGGGAAAAGAGTCAACAGGCGCTAATTCCATTGCTGTAAAAAATAGTAAAACAATGATCGTTGTTGGCGGCGATTTTACTGAAAAAGACTCAACTGATAAAAATTGTGTGATTACTACAGATGGCGGCAATACATGGCTTGCACCAAAAGTGCCGCCTACAGGATATAGAAGTTGTGTGGAATATTTATATAAAAATACATGGATCACCTGCGGATTAAATGGAGTAGGTATTTCGGAAGATAATGGCATGGACTGGAAAAATATTAGCAAAGAAAGTTTTAATGTATGTCGCAAAGCGAAAAAAGGAGACGCCGTTTATTTGGCGGGCAATGGAAGAGTGGGAAAGTTGATAGAATAAAGCCATCCGCTTTACAAAAATTTTCCTGAAAAATGGAAATCTTAAATATTTGTTTTCCACGAACCACATTTGAATAAACCGAAAATATTATTATTATCTTCATTTTTTTTATCAATGAATTATAAAATATGCTTGAAGTAAACTTCTATCCTTTTCCTGAACTTAAAACTGAGAGGCTTATCTTAAGAAAGATAAACGATGGGGATACTGAGCAGCTTTTTAAACTTAGAGCAGATAAAGATGTGATGAAACATATTGGCAAAAATCGAATGACTTCAATTAATGAAGCGGAAGATCTTTTAAGAATGGTAAATGATTCGCTCGATAGCAATTCCGGAGTTACATGGGCGATGGTATTGAAAGATAACCCCAAAAATCTAATAGGAACCATCGGGCTTTGGCGGTTAATAAAAGAACATTATCGCGCTGAAATTGGTTATATGCTGCTTCCTGATTATTGGAGGCAAGGGCTCACAAAAGAAGCGATTTTAAAAATAACTAAGTTTGGTTTTAATGAATTGAAATTACATAGCATAGAAGGTCGCATAACTCCGCTAAATACGGCCTCAGCAAAAATTTTGGAAAGCGCAGGTTTTGTAAGAGAAGCTTATTTTAGAGAAGATTTTTTCTTTGAAGAAAAATTTGAAGACACCGCGATATATTCATTATTAAATAAATAGTTTACTGACTATTTTGTAATCTTTCAAGGCATTTTTTTAAATCAATCCCTTTTCCTAAAACACCCTTAAAAATATCGCCCATTTTTTTGGTGCGGTTTAAAGAATTATGAATCGTAAAATCTTTTGGTGATAATCCTTTTTTTACTTCTTTCCATAATAGTGGCGTTGATACTGTCGCTCCCGGCTTGGGACGAAGGCTGTAAACAGATGCAATTGTTTGTCCTGTGCGGTTTTGCAAATAATCCATATAAATTTGTTTTTTACTTCGTTTGGCAATACTCCTTTCCAACGTAGTAAAATCTTTCAATTCTTCCTGTGCCATCATGCAAACGAGATAGGCAAAATCTTTTACCTGTTCAAAAGTGTATTTTTTTCCTGTGGGTACATATACATGCATTCCTGTGGCGCCGGATGTTTTGCAATAAGATAGGGCACCCGCTTTATCCAAAATCTTTTTTACTGTAAGCGCTGCTTCTATCACCTGGTCAAAAGTATTTTTTTCAGAAGGATCAATATCAATTATCAGGTAATCCGGTTTATCCAGTGATTTCGTAGTAGAATGCCATGGATTTATTTCTATACATCCTAAATTATTAAGGTAAACAAGAGTGGGTAAATTATCACAAACGATATAGTTGATTTCTTTATCGTTAGATTCCGAATGGACCATTTTATTTTTCACATAAGAAGGTGTATTTTCTGCTGCATCTTTTTGAAAAAAACTTTGTTCATTGATCCCATTTGGATTTCTTAAAAGCGATTCAGGCCTGCCTTTGAGGTAAGGCAAAATATAATTGGCCATAGAAATATAATAATCAACCACATCGCCTTTTGTAATTTCTTCTTCGGGGAAATAAATTTTATCAATATTGGTAACCTTCACTTTCTCTTTGCCAAAAGTGTAAATTTTATCTGTTTCTTTTGATGATTCTTCGCTCTTTGTGGATTTTAATTTTGATCCTAAAACTTTTCGATTGGATTTATTTTTTTTGACAGATTTTGATAGGGCTTTTTTCTGCCGGGGAGATGAATCTATACTTTTCATATTTTTCATATTTATTTCGTTTATATTTTTATCATTTCTAAGATGCAAAAAAACAGGATGACGAAATTTGCCGTCAGTAGTAACTTCCGAATATTTTATTTCACAAATTAATTCAGGCTTTACCCAGGTCACCGGGGAATTGGTTTTTATTTTTTCCACAAAAGGCGAGTTCTTTTGCACAAGCGGCTGCATAAGTTCATACATTTCTTTTAAAGACTGATGATTAAATCCAGTACCTGTATGACCAATGTAGATAAATTTCGCTCCTTTTTTAGAAGCAAGAACTAATGCTCCAAAATATTTCCTTGCTCCTGTAGGTTCTGTATATCCTGCTATGATTGCTTCAGAAGTTTTATGATTTTTTATTTTTAACCATTCAGAAGATCTTTTTCCCGGATAATATTTTGAATCCGCTTTTTTAGCCATCACTCCTTCCAGATCCTTTTCTTTTGAAACTGCAAAGAAAGATTTCCCTTTCCCTAAAATATGATCTGAATATTTAATGACTTCGTTCTTAGGAATTATTTTTTTCAACAATTCTTTTCTTTCAATCAGTTTTAGTTTAGTAGTATCATGCCCGTTTAATTCTAATAAATCAAAAACATAATATTGAATTGGCCTGTCCTTGTTTTCTGAATAATGCTGTAAGAGTTGAAAATCAGGTTTACCCTTTTCATCCAGAACTACAATCTCTCCATCCAGGACTGCGTCTGCATTTATATTTTTTAACTGATCCGCCACAATGGGGTATTTATGCAGAAAATTAAGCCCATTGCGGGAATACAGTAAAACAACTTTTTTCCTTATTTCTGATACAGCCCTGTACCCATCCCACTTTATTTCAAAAAGCCAATTCTTGTCATCGAAAGCTTCATCAGTTTCTTTGGCAAGCATTGGCTTTATATAGTTCGCAATTTTTTTGTCGCTGTCCAGGTATTTATTGCCGCCAATAGGGTTAGAATTATTTACCAGACTTTTTTTTTAACTGGCTTTTTATTTTCTTTCAGCCATTTATTGATAGGAGAATTTTTTAGCGTATGATCTTCACTGTTATATTCCGTATCCACCGCGTATTTATCGTTATGTTTTATGAGCAGCCAGCTATTATCTTCTTTACCTTTTAATTTCACCAGGACAAATTCACCTTTTAATTTTTTACCAAACAATTGAAATTTAAAATCTCCGGATTTTAAACCAGCGCGCAGGTTCTTTTCTGCCTCCTTTTTCTGGGAATTTTCTATATCGGCGTAAGTGCCACTATCCCATATTTCCACGATGCCTGCGCCATAATTTCCTTCAGGTATCACTCCTGCGAAATCTTTATAATCATAGGGATGGTCTTCCACCATCATCGCCAGTCTTTTATCTTTCGGATTCATGGATGGCCCTTTAGGCACAGCCCAGCTTTTTAAAACACCATCCAGTTCTAATCTGAAATCGTAATGCAATCGCGATGCTTTGTGACGTTGAATCACAAAGATTAATTTGGAAGCAGATTTTTTTATGTTGCCACCTGGCTCAGCGGTTTCTTTGAAATTTCTTTTTTTATTGTAAAGTGCCAATGCCATATTATGCAGATTTTTTTCGTTTTACATCCAGGCTTGCTTTTAATTGTTCCATCAGGTCTTTGGTTTTGTTGTGTACCACTTTCATTTGGGGAGTTTTTATTTTTTTGCCACTCGCTTTTGCTTTTATCAGTTTCAAAAGTTCGCCATTATAAGTGTCTTTGTATTTTGAAATATCAAATTTGCCGGTAAGCTGGTCAATCAAAGTGATGGCCATTTTTAATTCCGCGGGTTTAACTTCCGTATTTTTGGGAAGTTCCAAATCATTCGGGTTTCTTATTTCTTCTTCAAATCTTATTTTATTTAAAACAATTACATTTTTATCAGGACGCAAAATAGCGAGCGCTTGTTTATTGCGCATTACAAAAGAAGACACTCCCACTTTTTTTGTTTTTTTTAAAGCATCTAATAGCAATTTATAAGGACGCGTACCCGATTTGTCTGGTTCCAGGTAGTAAGGTGTTTCATAATACAGGCTACTGATTTCTTCTTCCTTTACAAAATCTGAGATTTCAATCGTCTTTGTTTTTTTAGCGCTTGCCGCTTCAAAATCTTTGTCATCAAGCATTACATATTCATCATGATATTTATAACCTTTCACAATGTTCTCCCAATCTACTTCCTTCCCTGTGTTTTCATTGACCCGCATATATTTTATGTGAGCATGATCTTTCTTATCAAGCATGTCCAGGTCAAGATTACTTGTTTCAGTTGCGCTATACATTTTTACCGGAATATTTACCAGTCCAAAACCTATTGCGCCCGTCCATATTGGCCTCATAATTAAAATTTTTAAAGTAATAAAGTGATAGGAAATTTTATGCCCTTTTTTATTGTAGTATTAAAATAGCCCTTTTACTTAAAATTTATGCTTAAAATCAGGATTTTTGAGGAATAAGTTCTACAATGATAAAGTGGCTTTATACTTTTTTCGGCTTGTATTGAGGACAGTAAATGAAGAAATAAGAAGGATTTGTATTTACCAAAAAAAACCTCTTTAAAATATGGATGACATCCAACATTTACTTTTTCCTTTTCGAAATATCAAGCAACAACACTGGGAGCAGCACCAGGTTGGTAAGTGTGGCTGTAAACAAAGTAATAGAAGTAAGCCATCCCAAAGATTGAGTACCGCCAAAACCACTGAAACAGAAAATGATAAATCCTGCAATCAATACTGATGAAGTGTAAAGAATACTTAATCCGGTGTGCTTGATTGTTTCAGAAACTGTTTTCTTAATGTCAAAATTATTGGATGGAAGTTCCTGCTTGTAATTTACCAGAAAGCGAATCGTGACATCTATCGCAATTCCCAAAGCGAGACTAAAAACCAATACTGTAGAAGGCTTTAGTCTTACACCTGCCCATCCCATAATTCCGGCAGTAACCGCCAAGGGAATTATATTGGGAATTAATGAACAAATTAATATGCGCAAGGATTTGAATAAATACAACATGCAAAGTGCAATAAAGAAAAATGCCCAAAGCAGACTTTCTTTTAAGCCATTAATAATATAAGCGCTTCCTTCAAGGAAGGTAATGGTGGCCCCGGTGAAGGTGATCTTATACTTGGAAGTATCGAAAAGATGGTTCGTTTCTTTTCGTAGGCTGTCGAGAATAATTGGAAGTTTTATCGTTCCTACATCGGCCATATTAATACTCATGCGGGTGCTTTCTCTGGCTGTATCTATAAAACCGGAGAGTAATTTTGTAAGATTATTTTTACTGCCGCTGTCATGTTGCGGACGAAGATAATCCCCGATAAAAGCGATGTCAAAAGAGTTGGGCAATGCATAATTAGCTGAATCTCCATCATAGAAACCCTCTTTTACAAATTTAATTCCTTCTGCAATGGAAAGCGGCCGGCTCATTGCCGGTTGTCTTTTTATATAAGAAGAAAGTGAATCCATTTTTATGAGTACAGGCAATACCCGCGCACCTGTGAGACCATATCTCTTCTTAGTGTCTATTATTATTTCGAGAGGCATTACACCTTTAAAATTCTTTTCAAAAAATTTGAGATCAGTATATATTTTATCGGTTTTGGGCAAATCATCTACTATAAAGCCTTCTGTTTTTAATCTGAAAATTCCCCAAACCGAAAATATAACTACTACTAAAGTACAACCGTAAATGATTTTTTTATGATTAAATACCCAACTCTCAATACTTAATAATAAATTGGTGAAAAATTTTACATCAAGATATTTTAATTGTTTTGGGACCGGAACAGCCATATAACTTAAAACGCCAGGCAGCAAAATAAAAGAGATCACAAATATGAACATGATACTCAACCCGGCTACTTCTCCAAACTCTACCAGGATAGCGCTTTGCGTTAATGCGAAAACTGCCAGGCCAATCGCTGCAGTAATATTACAAAATAAAGTGACCACTCCCATCTTGCTCACCATATCTATAAGTGATTGTTCTTTATTCAGCGTTTTTCTATAGGTAGAATGATATTTATTTAAAAAATAAATACAATTGGGAATACCGATAACCACTACCAGCGGCGGAATCAAAGCAGTAAGCAAAGTGATCTTATAACCCAAAAGCTGCATGATCCCCACACTCCAGATGACACCGGCTATAACTACCAGCAATGATAAAAGTGTGGTTTTCACTGAGCGAAACATCAGTAATAAAATAATTGCAGAAAGTGCCAGTGAACCTATAATAAACCATTTCATTTCTTTGGCAATCCTGTCTGCCACCTGGGTGCGTATCAATGGCAATCCACTGATGTGGGTTGGTATTTTAGTAGCAGCAGTATATTCATTGGTTCGATCAATAATCTGATCAATAACTTTTGTACGTCCTTTGGAATTGAGAATGTCTTTATTGATACGAACTACCAATAAATAGGCATTCGTAACAGGATTATATAAAAGAGATTTGTAAAAAGGAAGTGAATAAAAGATGCGCCTGCTACGGTCAATTTGTTCCTGTGTTTTTACATCTTTAGGAAAAACAGGAATCGCATCCAGTTTTTGAGTAGCGGTATCTTTCAAAAGATCCACTGCATTGGAAATGCTTAATACATCGTCTATATATGGAATCTTTTTCAGCTCATTATTTAATTTACTGAAAGCCTCAAAATTTTTCAGTGTAAAGAAATCTTTTGTCTGAACGCCTATTACCAATACATTTCCATCGTCACCAAATTTTTCTTTGAAAGAAAGATAATCCTGGTATTTAGGATTATCAACAGGAATAGCTTTTGAGAACTCATAGCTAAGCTTTATTTTACTTGCAAAAAAAGCCATTACAGCAGTGGCCGCAAATAATAATATCAAAAGAAGTATCCGGTTTCTTAATACAAATTTCGCCAGGCGCTGCCACATAATTTATAAGGATTTTTTGGGCAAAGGAAATAAAAAATAATTATAAAGAAATTTTGAATATTTGTTTCCTGCATTAATGATACAAGTGGCGTTTGCTGCCAGGGAGTGGAATTGTTGAATTGCTAAATTGTTGAATTGCTAAATCAATATTCAATATTCAACTATCACAATCATTCAGGATGTCCTTTGGACAGGGCTCAACAACCATTAATTAATCATAAAACAATTTATCCGGTAAACTGACAAATAACCTGGATTTCTAATTAACTATTAAACTCTGTCTGAATTGCGTTCAGGCAGGCAATTACCCAAATTAAACGTCAACCTAATAATCCAACTGCATCCCAAGTTGATCTTTTAATTGCCTCACCAAAGGATATTCTTCTATTATTTTTAAATATTGTTGTTTCGTTGATAAATGTTCTTCTTTGGGTTTATTCTCATTTTGGTTGGGATCCAATTTCAATGTATAAATTAAAGAACGATTATTAAAGTACGATTGAAGATGAGTAATTAATTCACCTCTTTCCGCTTCAATAAATTTTTGTTGCAGATTATTATCAGTAATTATTTCAATACAATTTTCGTCTATAATATTGAGTTTGGCTGATTTAAAATTAGATACAACCGGCTTTTTATTGTTTTTGATCAATTTTTCAATATACAATCCCCATGCTATATACAACTCCTCTTCATTGAGTTCTACTATATCATTATTCTTATTATTTTCACTGGCTATTTTTTCTCTTATTTTTTCTAAGGAACTTATTTTTGAAAATTTAGTTTGTGGCGTGGTGTGTGCTACAAAAGTCTTATCAATAGACGCTTTGGGCATTTTAGAACTGATTATTTCCTTCTCAATGATCAATTTTGCTTCCTCATTTTTTAAAATATTCCCAGCACCGGAATGGGGTGCGACTTTTTTTATTTTAGAGGAGCTTACCTGTGAGGTGGGTTTTACTTTTACATTAATGGCAATCGGTGAAAGTATTTTAAAAGATACAGGTCTTACACTCTCAAGCTGTTTTTTTTTTGCTAATTGCCCGTTATCATTATCCAGGTCAAGCGCCTGTCCCAGGTAACAAAGTTTTATAAAAGTAAGTTCTACATGAAGCCGTTTATTTTTTGCAAGACGGTAATTAATTTCAGATTCATTCAAAATATTAAGAGCGCTCAGCAACCATGAATCATTTATCGTTGATGCTGTTTCTAAATAGCGCTTTTTAAATCCTTCAGAAACTTCAAGCAACACAGCCACCTTAGGATCCTTGCTCACAAGGATATTTCTCAAAAATTCTGCAAATCCATTTAATACCAGATCTCCCTCAAAACCTTTTCTGTTTATTTCATCATATAATAAAATAGCATCGCCCGCACTTTGCTTTTGCATAGCATCTATCATCCTGAAATAATAATCTTCATCCAAAATATTGAGATGCTCAAGCGTATTGGCATAAGTAAGTTCGCCATTGGTAAAACTTACAATTTTATCCAAAATACTTAATGCATCTCTAAGGCAACCTTCGCTTTTTTGGGCAATAATATGTAATGCTGTTTTATCAGCTTTTATATTCTCTTTTTCACAAATCTCCTGGAGATGTTCTACCGTATCTTTATTAGTAATTCTTTTAAAATCAAATATCTGGCAGCGCGACAAAATCGTTGGAAGAATTTTATGTTTCTCTGTAGTGGCCAAAATAAAAATGGCAAATGGAGGCGGCTCTTCCAGCGTTTTTAAAAAAGCATTAAATGCAGATGTACTCAGCATGTGCACTTCATCTACAATATAAACTTTGTATTTTCCGGCCTGTGGTGCAAAGCGCACCTGCTCTACCAAAGTGCGGATATCATCTACAGAATTATTACTGGCAGCATCCAGTTCATGAATATTTAATGAAGAGCCATTATTAAAAGAAACGCAGGAATTACAAACATTACATGCTTCGCCATCCGCAGTACGATTTTCGCAATTAATAGTTTTTGCTAAAATCCGGGCACAGGTAGTTTTTCCTACTCCGCGCGGCCCGCAAAATAGAAAAGCATGGGCGAGTTGATTATTTTTAATCGCATTTTTTAACGTAGTAGTAATGTGAGATTGCCCTACAACTGTGCTAAAGTTCTGAGGGCGGTATTTACGTGCTGAAACAATGAATTTATCCATAATGAAAGGAGACAAATTTAAGGAAATTATCCCAAGCTCTCCAGTTCTTCAAAAGGAAAAGCCCAACTAATTTTAATTCAAAATGGGATGCCTTTTAAATTCTTTAGTTCTGTCGAAAAGATAGCGGTAAGTTCTTAATATCCTGCTTTGTTTGCCACCAATATGTTTGGAAATATTTAATATTTTGGGATTAAAATCCCCTTGCCATTGTAGTTCAAGATCTTTATAACTTGTTTTAGTTTGAATTATTTTTCCTCCCTCATTGATCATATAATAATCAATTCCCATTCCCTGGAACTCAGGAGTTACTCCAAATACAATTCCGGTGAATTTAGTGTTGATACCTTTTTTTCTCAACCATAAAAACCTGATCTTTTCTATAAGTCCAAATTTGCCATGAAAAAATTTAAAAATCTGGTTTACTTCAGGAAGATTGACCCAGAAAGCAATAGGTTCATTATTATGGTATACGAACCAAATGAGTTTTTCATCAATGGCCACTTTCATACTTTTAAACATTTTCACAGCTACCTCTTTACTCATTTGTTTATTCCCCTCGTGGGACGACCAGGCTTTATTATATACAATACAAAAATCGTTAGCAAATTTTTCCAAATTATTTTTCTTTATATGACTTAAAGAAAACTCGGGACGAGAATTGTATTTTGCACCTTGAGCATTAAATTTTTCATTAAGTTGGGTATTCACAGGAAGATACCAACATATTTGGTTAAAAAATACTTTGAACCCGTAAGTTTCAAAGAGATTTTGATAATACGGAGGGTTATAATTCATCAAATAGATTGGTGGTTTAAACCCTTCTACCACTAATCCCCACCAGCGATCCCGCTCTCCAAAATTGATAGGGCCATCCATAGCCTCCATGCCGCGTTCCATGAGCCAGTCCTTTGCCACATCGAAAAGCATATCTGCCGCTTCCTGGTTATTGATGCATTCAAAAAAACCTATACCGCCGGTTTTTTGCTCATCCCCTTTATTTTTATATTTTTTATTTGCAAATGCCGCAATACGGCCTATAAGATTGCCATCGTCATTTTTTAAAATCCAGCGTGTGCATTCTCCAAAACGAAATGCTTTATTTTTTTCAGGATCAAAAACATCGTTTATATCCTTATCCAATGGTTGAATAAAATTGGGATCGTTGGTGTAAATAGGTAAAGGAACTTTCAAAAATTCTTTTGCCGACAATTTATCAGAAACGGGTAAAAGCTGCATTATGGGATAAATTTAAATGTGGTAAAGTAACAATCAAAATGTGCAAAAATCAAAATTTTTTAGTTTCATTTCATAGTAAAAAAGAAGTTCTTTACAGCAGACAAAAATTCCGGATAATTATCAGTAAAGATTTTATTTACGATTTATTAGCCTACCGGATTGTCACACAAATATTTGCCTTCTCCTTCGGAGAAAGGCTTCCGGCTAGTCATTCACAGTAAACAAACAAATAGGAGAGATTCCGGTTTAATAAATAACTTTTAAAGAGGTTATTCAAATCGTTTTGATAAGTGCCTTCAAGGTAATGATTTCAAGCCCGTTGGTTAATGTAACAAATCTAATATTTTAACAATTTATACACTATTATTGATACTTTTCCATGAGGTCGTAGAGGATTTTTCTGTCGCCTTCGGTAAAAACTGCGCTACTATCCTGCATTTCAAAATGCCTTTTAAAAGCAACAATGGCTGCCGAAGAATCTTTAACAGAATATCCAATGATACGTAATGCCTCTAAATCATTGAAGTTTTGCGGAACAATAATCGTACTTGTATCTCCATACCATAATCCATATCCGTTTTGTGAAAGTAATTGCCATGGGAAATGCACATTAGGATCCTTTTTCCTGGTAGGGGCAATATCAGAATGGCCGATAAAATTGGCAGCCGGAATATGGTATTTCAATTTTAGTGTATCCAATACCGTTAGTAAACTGTTTATCTGAGCGGCAGGAAAAGAATCGTAGCCATTATTATCTAATTCAATCCCAATGGAAGAAGAATTAATGTCTTTATCATTTCCCCAGGAACTTCTGCCCGCCTGCCATGCCCGCAAATAATCATTGAGCATGTGATGCACTGTACCATCTTTACAAATTAAATAATGCGCACTTACTTGTGTACGTGGAAGTGTAAAAGTTTGCAATGTCTGTTCGCAACTGTTTTGTGCAGTATGATGAATGATAACAAAATTTGGTTTACGCAAATTAAAATTAGTAGTACCAACCCATGTTGCCCGATTGCCATCCAAAGGATATTTGCTTATTTCTTTTGCATAAAATTTTGCCTGTTTTTTATACACTTTATTGGTGACCGCATATTTATTGGAAGAACAGGAAGCAATTATGAAAAGGAAAATGAAAAAAAGATTGGTCTTAGCGTTCATTTTTTTAGGTAAAGATAAAATTCATTGTTATACAATAAACAAACAAATAAGTGGAATTTTAAATTTCATTTTGCTTCAAAAGATGACATTTACATATTTCTTCTGTATTGGCCGCCTACTTCATAGAGCGCATGAGTTATTTGCCCAAGAGAACAATACTTTACAGTTTCCATTAATTCGGTAAATAAATTTCCATTATTAATTGCTACATCTTGTAAATGTTTCAACATTTCGGCGCTTTTATCTTTATGTAATTCCTGGAATGCTTTTACATTTTTTATCTGAAGATCTTTTTCCTCTTTTGTACTTCTGATCACTTCAGCAGGAAGAATAGTGGGCGAACCTTCTTTATTCAAAAAAGTGTTCACCCCTACGATTGGAAGCTCTCCATTATTTTTTAATGCTTCATAATATAAACTTTCTTCCTGAATTTTATTTCGCTGATACATTCTTTCCATCGCACCGAGTACGCCGCCTCTTTCAGAAATGCGGTTAAACTCTTCCATCACGGCTTCTTCTACAAGATCTGTAAGTTCTTCAATTAAAAAACTTCCCTGGTTGGGGTTTTCATTTTTTGCTGTTCCCAGTTCACGGTTAATGATTAACTGAATCGCCATCGCGCGACGCACGCTTTCTTCTGTGGGAGTGGTTATCGCTTCATCATAGGCATTCGTATGAAGGCTGTTACAATTATCGTAAATGGCATATAAAGCTTGCAGCGTGGTGCGAATATCATTGAAATCAATTTCCTGTGCATGAAGGCTTCGGCCACTTGTTTGAATGTGGTATTTCAGCATTTGTGACCTCGGATTGGCTTTGTATTTATACTTCATTGCTTTTGCCCAAATTCTTCTTGCCACACGACCAATCACGCTATATTCCGGATCCATTCCATTGCTGAAAAAGAAAGAAAGATTGTGTGCGAAATCATCAATCTTCATTCCACGACTCATATAATATTCCACATAAGTAAATCCGTTAGAAAGAGTGAACGCAAGCTGTGTGATAGGATTGGCGCCTGCTTCAGCAATATGATAGCCACTTATAGAAACAGAATAAAAATTCCTTACTTTATTTTCAATAAAATATTCCTGTACGTCCCCCATCAGTTTCAAAGCAAATTCTGTTGAAAAAATACAGGTATTTTGTGCCTGATCTTCTTTTAAAATATCCGCCTGCACCGTGCCACGAACTGAAGACAATGTTTTCGCTTTTATTTCTTCATAAATATTTTTATCCAAAACATCTTCACCCGACAAGCCTAATAATCTTAATCCTAAACCATTATTTCCTTTTGGTAAATGGCCCTTCATTTCTCCCTTTTCCGGAAAAACAGGCTCGCCATTTACTCCAATATATTTTGGAAGATTTTTTACATCATATTTTGATTCTATAATTTCGTTTACACTTTCCCGTAAGTCGTTTTCAACAATATATTTTTCGCATTGCTGATCAATGGCGGCATTTAAAAAGAAAGCAAGCAACATAGGCGCAGGGCCATTGATGGTCATGCTTACAGAAGTTTTAGGATCGGAAAGGTCAAAACCGCTGTACAATTTTTTTGCGTCATCTACGCTGGCAATACTTACACCACTGTTTCCTACTTTTCCATAAATATCCGGGCGGATTGCAGGATCTTCACCATAAAGCGTAACACTGTCAAATGCTGTACTGAGGCGCTTTGCAGGCTGACCAACACTGACATAATGAAATCTTCTGTTAGTTCTTTCGGGACCTCCTTCGCCGGCAAACATTCTCGTGGGATCTTCTTCAGCCCGTTTCAATGGAAATACTCCGGCAGTGTATGGGAATTTTCCGGGGAAATTTTCCTGCAATCTCCACATCAGAATGTCGCCCCAATCTTTAAAACGCGGAACAGCAATTTTAGGAATTTTTGTATGAGAAAGTGAATCAGAATACAGAGGTTGTTTAATAATTTTTCCTCTTACATTGTATTCAAAAAATTCTTTTTTATAAAGCGATTTTGTAGCCTCCCATTCATCTAATAGTTTTTTGCAAACAGGGAGTAATTGTTTTTCAAGATGCGATTTTCTTTTTTCAAGTTCTTTTTTCAAAGAAGGAGTTTCCTTCTCATTTTCTTTCAAATTACTTTTAAAGATTTCAACAACTCCATTTAATTGGTAAAGACTGGTTGCGATTTTGGACTGTTCTTCAGCCAGTTTATTATAATATTCAATTTCTTCTACAATTTCGGCAAGATACCTGACCCGTTTAGCTGGTATTATTGAATGACTGTAACTTTCGCTACGGACCGGAGCTTTATATTTTTTCCAGTCACTTCCTGTTTTTTTATTTACCTCATCAATAATTTTGTTAAACAATTTGTTACAACCAGGATCATTAAAGGTAGAAGCAACCGTTCCAATTACAGGCAGTTCATTATCTTTTGCTGTCCACAATAAATGATTTCTTTTGTATTGTTTTTTAACATCGTGTAAGGCATCGGGTGCTCCAGCTTTATCGAACTTATTAATACAAACTATATCAGCATAGTCAAGCATATTTATTTTCTCTAACTGAGATGCAGCGCCATATTCAGGGGTCATCACATACATGCTCACGTCGCAATGATCGAGAATAGAAGCATCGCTTTGACCAACTCCCGCACTTTCAAGAATAATAAAATCGTATCCTGCCACTTTGCATATATCAAGCGCTTCCTGTACATAATTACTCAAGGCTTTATCATTTTCACGCGTGGCAAGTGACCGCATATAAGCGCGTGGATGGTGAATGGAATTCATGCGGATGCGATCGCCAAGCAATGCACCACCGGTTTTTTTTCTTGAAGGATCAACAGATATAACGGCTATAGTTTTATCAGGATAAGTATTTAAAAAACGACGAACAATTTCATCTGTAACAGAAGATTTTCCGGCGCCGCCGGTTCCTGTAATTCCCAAAACCGGGCCTGCAGGCTTAGCATTCAATTTGGTCTTTAACTTATCATTCCCGGTTTCCAAAATCTCTACTTCTTCTCCATTCTCAGCTTTTGTAATTGATGTTGCGACTAATTTTATATCTCTCCATTCACCTAAAATAAATTTCCCCTTGTGGCCATTAGAATTTTCATTTTTTTCTTCGTTTACTGATGGTTGTCCTGATTTCTCCACCACTTCTTCAATCATCCCTTCCAAACCCATTTTTCTTCCATCATCGGGAGAATAAATTTTTGTAATTCCATAAGCTTCCAGTTCCGCAATTTCAGCAGGCAAAATAGTGCCGCCGCCGCCACCGAAAATTTTTATATGCCCATAACCATTTTGATCAAGAAGGTCTTTCATGTATTTAAAAAATTCCACATGGCCGCCCTGGTAGCTGGTAACTGCAATCCCTTGTGCATCTTCTTCAATGGCGCATTCTACTATTTCATGCACACTCCTGTTGTGGCCAAGATGAATAATTTCGGCTCCTTTGCTCTGCATAATCCTGCGCATGATATTGATGGCAGCATCATGCCCATCGAATAATGAAGCTGCTGTTACGATTCTTACTTTATGATTTTTTTTTATTGGCATATTTATTATTTAAAACACGAATCTTAATTCACGAATTACACGAATTAAAATTAACAGAAGTAAAATTACAACTAAAGAAAGGGAAAATAAATTCGTTGATTTTTAAGATAAAACAATATTGTTCCGCTATTTTAGAACATTTTAAAAGTTAGCTCAACAAATTCTTTTGCGTTTAACATCTTCTATTAGATTTACAGCAAACGAACAAATAATCTGGATTTATATTTTTGGTTGTCGCTTCTAATAACATAAATTAGCGTGTTGGCGGCTTTTATGGCTTGATATATCGAATATTTTAAATGACAGAATATGAAAATTAAAAATTCATTGGTGGTAATTATACTTTTACTAAGCACAATTATTTCTTGTAAAAAGAATGAAACATCAGCCAATACAGACAATAGGATTGTTTATGTGTCTGGTTATATTGTAACACCCTCATCTCCAATCTCTAATTCAACGACAGGTGCTTATTGGAAAAATGGAGTGCTTACGACAATTCCTAATACCTCACTAATACAATCAATAATTACATCTGGAAATGACTTATATATATTAGGCACAAATGGGTACTGGAAAAATGGGATATTTACAAATCTTGGAACTAATTCAACCTTAAATTCAGTTTGTGTTAGTAATGGAGATGTATATATAGCTGGTAGCCAAATTATTAATGATACTGCTTTTGCTACCTACTGGAAAAATGGAATCCCCGAAATACTAAGCAGTGAGACAGATACTTCATATTATGGAAATACTGGAATATATGTGTCAGACTTTTGCTATTCAGTCGCAAACTCTATTTTCGTGTCAGGAAATGATGTGTATGTAGCAGGTTATGTAAATATCTTTTCAGATCAAGTAACGTATTGGAAAAATGGGAAAGCAATATATTTTACTAATCCTGGAGCAAGCTATTCTAGGGCAAATTCTATTTTTGTATCAGGCAATGATGTATATGTAGTAGGGTGGTTATCCGGTTATGGTGATTCACATGCAACCTTTTGGAAGAATGGAGCGAGTACTTACTTAAGTTCGAATGGTGGCGAAGCATCTTCCGTTTTTGTTGCAGAGGATACTGTATATATAGCTGGTTATATAAATAATTCTGGAACGTATAATGCTACATATTGGAAAAATGGAGTGCAAACGATATTATCAAATGGATCTATTGCCAGTGGAATTACAATTTCAGGGTCTGACATTTATATCTGTGGGAAAAATGATAACAATGATGCTATTTATTGGAAAAATGACGTAGCTCATATACTTGGTTTGGGAGCTACAACAAGTATTTCAATTGGAAACTAATTTCGTCTTCGGCAAAATCGTTAGTAAGTAATTAACAAATCATCTTAAAAGTAAGCTTCGTAAATTCTTCCACGCCTAATGTTTCAGCGGGGCGGTAAACGTATTTAAATGTAATAGATCCCAATCTCCTCATTTCATTTCACTTCATAAGTCTTTTTATCTTTTCCAATGCCGGTTAATGTCAACGACTTCCATTGTTTGGGTAAAGAAGTTTTTAATTGCACAATTCCTTCGGGTGTAATATCTAATCCTCCAAAACCAAACAGTACGCTTTGCAGGTAGCCACCGGCGCCGGTTGCAAAATAAGGGTTCGTGCCACCGGCGGTTTCTGCCATTACACCAAATGGTGGCAGCTTATTGGGAATATATGATTTCTCAAAAGTGTTCCAGGCTTTGGCAGGTTCATGCAACCTTGCATACAATATTGTGAAAATTGCCTGCGTCATAGCCGGTGAACCTTCACCAACTCTTGGTTCATAATACTCAAGGTCTTTTTTTATTTGTGCAGGATCTGTTATTTCTTTTAACGGATAAGCTAATAAATTTACATCTGCCTGTTTTATTTTTTCACCATTGTAGCCCGCATATTCGGAAGTAACTCCATTTGGTAATTTTAAAATAGGAATATTTTCTTCTACATCTTTCCAATCCGGATCTATTGGCTGGTGCAAAATATTCGCGGCCATTACGGCGTACTGCAAATTAGCTTTGGCTGCAGCATTGGTAAATGCGTTATTATCTACATTTTCGGCCCATTCGTCGGCAGCTACCACATTATCAACATCGTAATGCCCGGGCCCATTTTTTTCAACGCGGCTTACCCAAAAATCAGCACAGGCTTTTATCATCGGAAATCCTTCTTCCCTTAACCATGCAGTATCTTGTGTTACCGCAAAATAATTCCAGGCTGCAATAGCAACATCGGCCGTAATATGATGTTCAAAAGGGCCGCTTAAAGCCCATACAGGCGTTTCTTCATTTCCTGTAGCAGCGCTTTCCCACGGATACATAGCACCTTTAAATCCGTGAGCAAATGCATTATGTTCCGCTTCTTTTAGTCTTTGAAAACGATATTCCATCATGCTTTTTGCCATTTCGGGATGGAGCACCAGCAAGGCGGGGAACATCCATATTTCAGCATCCCAAAAAACATGGCCATTATAACCCAGCCCACTTAAACCCATTGGCGATGGACTATAGGCGGTTCCTGATCTTACAAAAGAATACAGATGATACATGGCAGAATGAACATCAAGCTGGCTGGCATTATCGCCATCAATAACAATATCGCTCTTCCATAATTGATCCCATGCCGCATTGTGAAATTGTATTAATTTTTTTGCGCCCTGCAATTTTGCATAAATCACATATCGCTGTACTTCATTCCAGGGGTCATCATCCTGTGCAGAAGTGATACTTGCTCCGGCAATGGCAAAATGATAGGTAGTTCCTGCTTTTAAATTCTTTTTAAATTTTAAAAGATGCATATTATTATCCCACATTTCATGTATCAATTCCGGTTCAGATCCATTGGGTTCATCAAATAAAAAAGTAGTGGCCGACGCAAGGGTTAATTTGCCAGTGGGGCTTTTGGCAACAGAGGAAAGTAAACTGATCTTTACATGTGGACGGTCTATCTGGTTATAATAATTCTGAACATCCCGCAACGCATCAGGAGCTTCCATTACACTGGCAGGAATTATTTCTATATCTTTTTTTGCAGTGATAGTAACATCTACCAATACATTGTATGGTAAATTGCGCAGCGCGTAGTAGGTATAGGAAACGGTGGCCTTATCCTGGTAATCAAAAGTGGTAGTAAAGTCAGCATGCTTCATATCGAGTACCTGTCTCATATTTTTGGCATCGCCATCTCCTATCCGGTGGCCGTCAATGTCAAGGTTCATATTTACCAGGTTGAAACTATTTAAAAAATTACTCACCATCCCGCGCCCGTATTGATCATAAGCGCCATTAAGCACTACGGCTTTGCATTTCAAAGGTTCGGACGAAGAAACAATACCAATGACTCCGTTGGCGACAGTTTCTCCATAATAGTTGGAAGGGTCAATTTTGTCCGCTACTATTTTCCAGCTATCCGGGCTTTGCGAATAAGAGAAATGAAATGAAAATACTATTATCAGAGTAACAAAAAATTGTTTCATTTATTTTTTTTGATTAAATGTAAAATAAATAAGTGTAAGTAATGCGAATGTTTTTGAAATACCTGCCTTTGAAAGATTTTAATGACATTAAGCTGAAAAAACAGGAAGGTTCTCTTTGAAGCTATCTATAAATAGAAATTTTATTCACCATTTAAGCCACTCGTAGGACACGAATGGCGGCGGGGTCCGCCGTGGTTGGTCTTCTCACCGATCACTTTTAGCAGGATAAAAAATTCATATAATCATTTCTATACAGCTTTTTAGCAAAAACTAATTACAGTTTTCAATTACAATTTATTTGCCAAAAGTAGGATTGCAATTTAAAATCGTAATGAGTAAAATAGAACTTATTTTACCCCGGGCCCTTTGGACAGTAAAAGAACAAATAACCAGGATTACGATATTCAATTAACCCTCTTACGGAGGATTAATCGTGCGGGGTGATAAAAATAAAAATGAATCCGGTTTAAATTTTGTTGTACTAAGGTTGCTGATCTGTTTTATCTTTATCGCAATTAAAAACTGTATATGCTAAAAGTAGGAATATTTGGCGTTGGTCATTTGGGGAAATTTCACCTGAACAACTGGAAAGAAATTGAAGGGATAGAATTGGTAGGATTTTATGATCCTTCAGATTTGACTGCGACCGAAGTAAAAAAGGAATATGGGTTAAAAAGATTCAAAAACCCCGATGAGTTGATTGAAGCGTGCGATATAGCAGATATTGTAGCTCCCACTATTGCGCATTACGAATTGTGCAAAAAAGCGATTTTTAAAAGCAAACATGTATTTGTAGAAAAACCTTTGGCCAACACTATGTTGGAAGCAAAGGAAATTGTAAGCCTTGTCAAAGAAGCCAATATAAAATTTCAGGTGGGCCATGTGGAACGTTTCAACCCGGCATTACTCGCCGCAAAAGAATATAAGCCAGAACCTATGTTTATTGAAGTACACAGGCTGGCGCAATTCAATCCCCGCGGAACGGATGTAAGTGTGATACTGGATTTAATGATACATGATATAGACATTATTCTTTCATTGGTAAAAAGCAGTGTGAAAAATATCTTTGCAAACGGTGTAAATGTATTAAGCGATACGCCCGATATTGCCAATGTGAGAATTGAATTTGACAATGGCTGTGTGGCTAATCTTACTTCATCAAGAATAAGTATGAAAAAAATGCGTAAGATGCGATTGTTTCAAAAAGACTCTTATATTGGTATCAATTTTTTGGATAAAAAAACAGAGATCATAAAATATAAATCGCCGGGCGATAAAGATGTTTTTACTTTTGATATTGATACAGGACACGGGAAAAAAACTATCACAATAGCAGCACCTGTTATTAAAGAAACAAATGCCATTAAAATGGAATTACAGAGTTTTGTAAAGGCTGTTGAAGAAAATAAAACTACCGTGGTTACTGAGGTTGACGGATACCGTGCGATGGAAGTAGCTCATTTGATACTTGAAAAAATCAGCCGCAACCAAATCGTATAAATTAATATTTTTCAATTTGCAAAAGCAGATACCTACCTGGTTTTACGCATTGGGCGATTTAGTTGCTTCATTGATCGCATGGATCCTATTCTATTGGATCCATAGAAATATAGGCGGTGAGTCCTTTGACATCAATAAAAAATTTTTGGCAGGTTTAATCCTGTATCCTTCAGGATATTTTATTTTATATCATCTCTTCGGATCTTACAAGGGCATTTATTACAAGTCGAGATTCCTTGAATTATTATCCACTTTTCTGAGTGCCTTCCTGGGGAGCATTATTTTATTTTTTGTATTTCTATTATATAAGAGACATCAATATCTTTCTTCGTTTTATGGCGAATTTTTTATCTTATTCGGTTTACAGTTCTTTATTACTTATTTGATAAGATATATATTTTTAAGTAAGACCCACGCTCAATTGCAAAAGGAAGAAGTTTGGTTCAACACGCTGATCATTGGAAATGAACAAAAAGCAAAAGAGTTATTTGATGCCATCAACACCAATAATGAAAAATCAGGTTACCGTGTATGCGGGTTTATTTCTTCCGGAATGAAAAATGCTGCCGAATTGAATGGAGGGATTCCTTTTCTTGGCGATATGATTTCAGCAAAAAAAGTAATAGATCAATTTGAAATAAATGAAGTAATCATTGCCTTGCAAAATGATGAAAGAGATGGCCTCGAAAGAATTTTACATACACTGGCAGAAAAAGAAGTAAATGTAAAAATGGTGCCCGATAAAGTAGATATATTAAGCGGGAATGTGCGCACCACTAATATTATGGGAATTCCACTTGTAGAAATCCATACGGGCTTAATGAATCCGTGGCAACAAAATATAAAACAACTCGTGGATATTTTATTATCAGTTTTCGGCCTCATTATTCTTTCCCCTTTCATATTATATTTGGCTATAAGAACAAAGCTTTCTTCAAAAGGAAGCATTTTTTATTCGCAGGAAAGAGTGGGATACAAGGGAAAAACTTTTTTTATTCATAAATTCAGATCCATGGTGATGGATGCTGAAAAAAATGGGCCGATGCTTAGTAAAGGCGAAGATGAACGAATTACCAAATGGGGGAAAATAATGCGCCGGTGGCGGTTTGATGAATTGCCACAGTTTTGGAATGTGATAAAAGGAGAAATGAGCCTGGTAGGGCCGCGCCCCGAAAGAAAATATTATATTGATCTCATTACAAAAGATCATCCTGAATATAAAATATTACTAAAAGTAAAACCGGGAGTTACGAGTTGGGGAATGGTAAAATTTGGCTATGCCGAAAATATTGAAGAGATGACGGAAAGAATGAAATACGATATTATCTATATCGAAAATATTTCACTGGCGCTGGATTTTAAAATTATGATTCACACTATCAGAATAATTTTATTGGGAAAGGGGAAATAATGAAGAAAATTCGAAGTTCATAGTTGTAGTTCAATATGTCTTGTCCTTCTTCGCCGAATAATTACAGAGTGTATCTGTGAGGTTTTCTGGCAAAGAATGATTAGGTAAAGAAGATTTTTTTCGGAAACCCCGATGAAGTTGGAATATATTTTTACAGTAAAGAAACAAATTATTCAGATTTTGATTTTTGTATGACACATTTTAATATCTTCATCCCTAACACATCCTATTTTATATTATTGCAAAAATTGATTTTATGAAAAAAAGTATTTTCTTTTTCTTTTTAATGTTTCTTTGTTTTTCTGCTTTTTGCCAAAAAAATAACGTTGCAGATTTATTAATTCCGGAGCCGGTATCAGTAACATCAGGGACCGGTGATTTTATAATTAATAATAAAACCATTATTTACGTTTCTTCTTCAGATACTTCCGCAAAACGCGTTGGGGAATTTCTTAAAGAAAGACTTTCGTTTGTGACAGGAAATGCTATACCTGTAAAAGGTATTTCTATGAAAAAGACAGATGAGAATAATATCCGCCTTTCATTAATTAAAGATGCCACTATCGGCGATGAGGGTTATAAGTTGAATGTTACAAGGCATGAAATCACTATTGCTGCCAATAAACCCGCGGGCCTTTTTTACGGAATGCAGACCCTGTTTCAATTGATGCCAAAAGAAATTGAAGAAAAACAATTTAAAAAAGATATCAAATGGGATATTCCCGTTTGTAGTATTACTGATTATCCACGGTTTGGATGGAGAGGTTTAATGTTTGACGTGAGCCGCCATTTTTTTACCAAAGATGATGTGGAACAATTCATAGATCAGATGGTAAAATACAAATACAATCTTTTGCATTTGCACCTGACGGATGATGAAGGGTGGCGTATAGAAATTAAAGGGCTGCCAAGACTTACTGAAGTGGGGGCGTGGAATGTAAAAAAGGTTGGATATTTCGGGACTTTTTCTCCTCCAACACCTGATGAACCCCGCAATTATGGAGGCTTTTATACACAGGATGATATCAGGGAAATAGTGAAATATGCAAAGGACCGGTTTGTAAATATTCTACCTGAAATAGACGTACCGGGCCATAGTCTTGCTGCCGTGGTTTCTTACCCGGATTTATCCTGTACTCCCGGGGCAGATCAATATCACGTTAGTTCGGGAGAACCAATTATGGATTGGTCTCATGGGCAGCCACCTATTGCAATGATTGATAATACACTTTGCCCGGCAAATGAAAAAGTATATGAATTTTTGGATACGGTAATGACCCAGGTAGCTCAATTGTTTCCATTTGAATATATTCATGTAGGCGGAGATGAATGCCCTAAAAACTTTTGGGAAAAGAGCGATTCTGTTAAGGCATTGATGCAAAGAGAAGGTTTAAAAAACATGGATGAAGTACAGAGTTATTTTGAAAAAAGATTAGAAAAAATTGTAGAATCAAAAGGGAAAAAGTTTATGGGTTGGGATGAAATATTACAAGGCGGCCTCGCGCCAAACGCCGCAGTGATGAGCTGGCGTGGAATTGATGGAGGTATAGCGGCTGCAAAAATGAAACATGAGGTAGTGATGAGTCCCACTGATTTTGCTTATTTGGATTATATGCAAGGTGATCCCATTATTGAGCCACATGTATATGCAACACTCTTGCTTCATAAAGCCTATGATTTTGAACCGGTTCCTGATGGAGTAGATCCTAAATATATTTTGGGAGGCCAGGGAAATTTATGGACAGAGCAGGTTTACAATATGCGGCACATGGAATATATGCTTTGGCCCAGAGCTATGGCTATTGCAGAAGCCGTATGGACACCAAAAGATAAAAGGAACCAATGGAATGACTTTGCAACAAGAGTAGAAAATCAGTTTCCAAGATTTGATGAAGCGCAGGTAAAATATGCCCCCAGCATGTACGATCCTGTTTTTGCGGTAAGTAAAACCGACAGTAATCATATAAAAATTGAATTGAGTACTCAAATAGAAGGGCTGCATATTTATTACAGTTTTGATAATTCTTTTCCCGACAATTTTTACCCGAAATATACGTCACCCTTAATTCCTCCGAAAGATGCTGTAATGCTCAAAGTAATTACTTACCGGGGCAATAAACCAATCGGCCGTATGATCTCAATGCCTATTGAAGAATTGCAGAAAAGAGCGGATAATAATAAATAGGAATTATGATTTAATAACCCATTTCTAATTGTAATATAGCATAAAAAGATGCATAAGTTGCAAACATGTCAACTGCCCAAAACCGGCGGCCTGGTTGTGCATGAATCATTATTAACATTATGTTACTAAATATTTTAGTATCTTTACGCTGTTAATTTATTGTTCGATAATTTTTAATCAATGTCAATGATGCAAAAGAATCTTTTAATAAAAATGCCAGGTTACCGGGAGATTGAGTATTCGATCATTTTGAACCCGTATGAAGCATTGCGGGAAAAAATAATGAAGGTTCGAAATAATATTCACTCAAAATATAATCCCGATATTCAATTAAATAGCAAACCTAATATCAGACTGGCAAAGTTTTTTAGTTTTGAAATGATGGAGGAAAAATTGATCAATCATTTAAAAATGATAGCTATGGGAATGCCGCCATTTAAAGCTAATTTAAAAGATTATGGAAGTTTTCCTACTCATACTTTGTTTATTAATGTAAGTTCAAAAATTCCATTACAAATGCTGATGAAAGATTTGCGGACTACGAGACGACTGATAAAATCACCTCATCAGGAGCCTTATTTTGCTAATGAATTTTATATACCTCTTGCTATAAAACTTGCTCCTTTACAATATGAAAAAATATGGCAGGAATACAGTCATCGTCAATTTACCGGAAGTTTTATTGCCGATAGTATGTTGTTGCTCAAAAGAAAAACCGGAGAAAAAAATTACCAGGTAGCCGCGCGTTTCGAATTTATGAACTTACCTGTTTCGGTAAGGCAGGGTGAGTTATTTGCATAAAAAAATAGGAATCCCGACTATTTGTTTATTTACTGCGAGCCGAATTGTCAACTTTTTAAAAGTTGACAACTCTCAATTTACTTCCCTCAATTCTCCCCATCTCGAAGTATATCTTGGGGAATGAAATTCTTTCCTCATTTTCCAATTGGTGTTGACACCAGATGATGCAAATTTTATTACATCGTCCCTCATACTAAAATTGATATTATCCAGGGTATTCATCAGAAAGCGTTTATTATTTTCTGCCGGAGACACAAATAAATTACTTTGAATAGATGTATCAGGTACAATGCCACTTAGCATTACGCCAGCTTTTTTGTATTGCCGCCCCGGCTGAAAAATTTGTTCTGCTAATCGCAATGCCGGAACAATTAATTCATTAGTGATGGATGTAGCCACAGGCAAAATGGCGTGGGCATTGATGGTAGCGCCATGGCTAAAAGTTACTGAATGATTTTCTTCTCTCGCTACCATAAAAATATGTATAACCGAAGCCGCGCTATTTTGCCTTCTCAGCTTTTCCGCAGCTCTTGAAGTATAGGTTGACAATGCTTCTTTTATATCATCGAGATTTGTAACAATTTTACCAAACATGCGTGTAGTGACTATCATTTTTTTGCTTACCAATTCATCCCCCATTTCAATGCACGGAATCCCTCTCAATTCTTTGATAAGCCTTACGCCTACTACGCCGCCCATATTTTTATATGCCCAATCTTCAGTCATGTTGCGCAGTTCCCATGCATCGGTAATTCCCCAATTGATTAGCTTTTCTGCATAAGCTCTTCCTACGCCCCATATTCCTGAAACGGGTGTTTTCTTTAATACTTCTCTTATGTCGTTATTATCGTCAAGTGTATAAATGCAATTGGTAGAGGCTTTATTTTTTTTGGCGAGATGATTGGCAATTTTTGCCAGCGTTTTAGTCGGCGCAATACCCACTGAAACCGAAACTCCAGTCCATTGTTCCACGATTTTTCTCAGGTGCAAAGCATATTCACCAAGAAAATTTGTATCAATCATACTCACGTCTATAAATGATTCATCCACAGAATATACTTCTACATTTTCTGCACCAGCCAGCATTTTCAATGTATCCATTACCCGCTTGCTCATATCGCCATACAAATTGTAATTGGACGAAAAAGTAGCCACATTGTGTTTTTCAATAAGTGGTTTTGCTTTAAAAAAAGGGCCGGCCATTTCCACTCCCAGGGCTTTTGCTTCATCGCTTCTCGAAATAATACAACCATCATTATTGCTCAATACCACCACCGGTTTCTTGTGCAGTTCGGGACGAAAAACCCTTTCGCACGAACAATAAAAACTATTACAATCAACAATTGCTTTCATTGGCTTTATTTATTCTCCTTTATAGGAGTATCAAGGTTTATGAATCACATAAGTAACCACTCCCCAAATAGCAAAGTCTTCGCAATTGGCATCGATATTTATCGGTGACAATTTATTAGAATCCGTCATCAGCCTCACTTTATTATTTATTTTTTCAAAACGTCTTATCAGCATATCGCCATTGAGTATTGCTATGATTACTTTGCCATTGGCTGCTTTTAGCGAACGGTCCACAATCACTACATCTTCTTTATAAATACCGGTTTCCTTCATGGCATCGCTGTTTACCCGCATAAAAAAAGTTGCAGGTTTATTACGAATCAATTCTTCATTGAGGTCAATACCGCGTTCCATATAATCGTCTGCGGCGGCGCCAAATCCGGAAGCATTGGCTGAATGTATATCCTGTTGCGTGAATCTTTTGGTTCCTTCATATTTTGGGGAATAAAATTTATCAGTCGGCATAAAATATTTTGTTTTATACTAAAATAATTAGTAAATTTATACTAAAATTATTAACAACAAAAATAATAATTATGAAAACAGAATCCCTGATGCCTCATTCGGTTATAAAAGAAATATATGGCCATGAGCTATACGAATATATGCTGGTAGTGCATCCTGATAATAATGTACAAGAAAAAGTAATGACAGAAAAGCAGTCGTTTTATGATGAATATAAAGCCCCGGTTTTTGTAGAAACAAGCCCGCACATTATTGTATCCGGTTTTTTTGCAAAGGAAGCGATGGAAGATACACTGATTCGATGGATACAACGCATCTGTCAACAGCAACAAAGTTTTACCGTAACATTAAATAATTACAGCGGCTTTCCACCGCACACCATTTATCTGCGGGTGCAAAATGAAAACCCTTTTCAAAAACTAATAACGGATTTGAAAACGCTGAATAATTACATCAGTTCATGTGCATGCCCGCCGATGCAATTCATTTACAGGCCTCACGTAAGCATTGCCGGAAAACTTTTCACGAATCATTTGTAGTGAATGAATTGCAATTGCTAAAACGAAAACACGAATATGATGTATGCAAATCTGTGAATGTATTCGGCTTGCAGCCTGAAGAAAAACCCTGCGCCGTTTGTTTTTAGTTATAAAAAAATCCATCTATGAATACTCAATCTTTAATAAAAATTCCCGGGTATAAGTATAATGAATACCTGTTGGTATTAAATCCGAATGAGGATTTGCACGATAAAATTATGCAGGTAAAAAAAGAATTTTATGAGAAATATAAAGCAGCCACCGCACTATATTCCAAACCTCATATTACACTCGTAAACTTTATTCAGTTTGATATGATGGAAGAGCGATTGGTAAATCGTTTGAAACTAATAGCTGCGGGCTATCGCGCTTTTACAGTAGAATTGAAAGACTATGGAAGTTTCCCCACCCACACTATATTTATTAATGTGGAATCGAAACAGCAGGTTCAGAATCTGGCAAAAGAACTAAGGCCTGCACAGCAATTAATGACATTGAACAAAGACAATAAGCCACATTTTATAAACGACCCGCACCTGACTATAGCAAGAAAATTATTACCCTGGCAATATGAACAAGGCTGGCTTGATTACAGCCATCGCTTTTTTACAGGGCGGTTTATTGCAGATGGAATGTTGCTGTTAAAAAGGCCATTGGATGGAAAGGCTTATCAAATTGTGCAACGATTTGAATTTATGAATTTACCTGTAAATATCAAACAGGGTGAACTATGGTGAGTAGTGAGTGGTGAATGGTCAATTGATTTCATCATTGTCCATTATTGATTGATATCACTTCCCATTCACTATTGCCGATTGCCCATTCACCTTATAAAAAAAACACTATGAACAACGAATCATTAAAACAAGACCATTTTAAAATAGCGCCACAAGGAAAAGAAGAAGAACAATATTTATCCGGGCGTGGCGCACAATTCAACACCCAAAACCGTTTCCTGAAAAATCATCAGTCAAAAGAAGAAATAGAATCCATTGATGATTGGGAAGTGCCTAATCCGGGAACTCAATACTTAGAGCAAAAAGCAAAAAGTATCGTAAATAAAGTGGACAGCCCCGACCTCGGTATGGCGTACAGCATGAATCCCTACGCCGGTTGCGAGCATGGATGTATTTATTGCTATGCCCGTAATGTGCATGAATACTGGGGCTATAGTGCAGGGCTCGATTTTGAAAGTAAGATAATTGTAAAAATAAATGCGACACAAATGCTTCGAAAGACATTGATGCACCCGAAGTGGGAAGTGCATCCGATTATGCTGAGCGGCAACGCCGATTGCTATCAGCCTGCAGAACAAAAATATAGATTAACAAGAGGGCTGCTCGAAGTTTGCAATGAATTTAACCAACCGGTAGGCATCCTCACCAAAAATTCGTGGATTATAAAAGATAAAGACATCCTACAGGAAATGGCAAAGAAAAGGTTAGTATCAGCAATGGTTTCCATCACATCATTCAACGAAGATTTGCGCAGAGTAATGGAACCAAGAACCGCTACCGCCAAACAACGGTTAAGGGTACTCGAAGAATTAAGCGCAGCCGGTGTACATACCGGAATTATGATGGGACCAATGATTCCCGGATTGAACGAACATGAAATGCAAAGGATAATGAAAGCAGCCAGCGATGCCGGAGCGACATTCACAGCCTACACTTTCATCCGTTTGAATGGCGCCATCAAATTTTTATTTCATGATTGGCTCTACAAAAATTTTCCTGCCCGTGCCGATAAAGTTTGGCATTTGATAGAAGCCAGCCATAATGGACAAGTAAACGATACACGCTGGGGGCTGCGTATGCGCGGCGAAGGAAGCATTGCGGATTTAGTAAATCAACAATATAAAAAGTACGGCAAATTATACCACATGAACGAAGACCAATGGCAATTGAATGTTGCTGATTTCAGGAGGCCGGGGGAGCAGGGAAGGTTGTTTTGAAAAATAAAGTATAAATTTAAAAAAACATGAAGCTATGACTCAAAAAAAGAAATCTCAAGTTATAATGCTTGACCATTCAAAAGCAAAAGTCTTATTGCTGCAAAAATATTTGGAGAAGTATCTTAACATAATTAGCAACGATGGATATACGCAAAAAATAAATGTATTTGATTTGTTTTGTGGAGAAGGAATTTATGAAAATAATGGAGAGGGAAGTCCAATTGCAATCTTGCGAACATTAAAGGACTTACATTTTATAAATAAAGCTAAGAACAAAAATATTATTAAGGTAGACTTGTGCTTTAATGATAAAGACGAATTTAAAATTCAGAAATTAACATCATTCATTAAAGATAAAAAACTTCATTATGAAGCGTTTGGCGAACTAAGATATCGCTCGAAAGATTATAAAGAAATTATAGAAAACTTAGCAACGTACATCCAAAATCTAAAAAATGAAAAAGCATTTGTTTTTATTGACCCCTACGGATACAAAGAAATAAGAGCAAGCGAAATAAAAAAACTACTGCAATCAAAAAAGGCGGAAGTGTTACTCTTTTTGCCTACTCAATTTATGTATAGGTTTGATGAAAAGGGAACCCCTGAAGCATTAATTCAAATCATTGAAGAATTAGTTGATGTGAGAGATTGGAAACCTAGCAATTCTGTTTATCAATTTATTAGCCAGTTTAAAGATGCACTTAAAAACTATCTTGGCAATGATTTTTTCGTTGATACTTTTGCTATCGAAAAAGATGCAGCAACTGTATTTTGTCTTTTTTTCTTTTCAAGCCATATCAGAGGATTTGAAAAAATGTTAGAAACGAAATGGCAGCTTGATAACGATGCAGGTAAAGGATGGAGTTATGAGAAATCTGGTAATCTATTTGCTGATTTTAAAACAAACCCGTTGGAAGAAAAACTAATTGAATTATTATCAATAAGTCACAAAATTTATAATGGCAAAATTTATGAGTTTGCTTTGCATAATGGATTTTTGCCGACTCATGTAGTAGAGGTTTTTAATTCATTGCAAGCAGGCGGAAAACTTGCAGTACTTTCTGATAAGGATGATAAAATTAAAAAAGGTGCCTTTTACATCAGTTATGATAATTACAAAAAATCACCCGAAAAAGTTTCTTTAAAATAAAATAATTATGGCACAATCATCAATAGAATGGACAGAAATGACCTGGAACCCCACTACAGGCTGCACGAAAATTTCGGCAGGTTGTAAATTCTGCTATGCAGAAGTTATGTCAAGAAGATTACATGCAATGGGTGTGGAAAAATACAAAGATGGATTTAAAGTGAGGACGCATGAGGATTCTTTACAAATTCCTTATTCGTGGAAAGGCTCTAAAGTTGTTTTCGTAAATTCCATGAGCGATTTATTTCATCCGGAAATACCTTTTGAATTTATTCAAAAAGTTTTTGATGTAATGAATCATACGCCACAACACACTTACCAGGTTCTTACAAAACGAGCTGAAAGGTTATATGAATTGCATCATAAATTAAACTGGACAAAAAATATCTGGATGGGGGTTTCTGTTGAAGATGAAAGAGTAACAGACAGGATAGATTTTTTACGGGAAACAAACGCTAAAACAAAATTCCTTTCCTGCGAACCCTTAATCGGCCCTTTAAGAAATATGAACCTTGGCAATATTGATTGGGTAATTGTTGGTGGTGAGAGTGGAAGGAAAGCAAGGCCTATGTCTGAGCAATGGGTTTGGGATATAAAAATGCAATGTCAGGAACAGGAAATCGCGTTCTTCTTTAAACAATGGGGAGGCATTAATAAAAAGAAAGCGGGAAGAGAACTGGCCGGAATGACTTATGATGACATGCCTTCTCATCATTGAAAATCGAAAATGCCATTTTGGATTTTCAATGATGAGTTATATCTTTGAAGAATGATACAACGACAATTACAAAAGGAAATAACCGCTCTGATGAAGCAGTATCCGGCGGTTGCCATACTTGGAGCAAGGCAGGTGGGCAAAACGACATTGGCAAAACAAATAGCTGCGACACAAAAAAAACCATCATTGTATCTCGACCTTGAAAACCCTTTGGATGTGCGCAGGCTCGCTGACCCATTTACTTTCTTATCAGCCAACAAAGACAAGTGTATTATTATTGACGAAGTTCAAACCATTCCATCATTGTTTTCCGTGCTGCGTTCCATCATTGATGAGGACAGGCGCAATGGCAGGTTTATATTATTAGGAAGCGCCTCGCCGCAATTGGTAAAGGGTGTTTCTGAATCATTGGCAGGTCGTATTGCCTACCGTGAGCTATCGCCAGTAAATTTTATTGAATTACCTGAAAAAATCAGTCGCGATAAGCACTGGCTTAGGGGTGGCTTTCCCCCGCCGCTACTGGCAAGGAACGACATGGCAGCCACAGAATGGATAAGCGGTTTTGTGCGCAGCTATGTAGAAAGAGACCTGAGTTTTTTGTTTGGTGTAGAACTCACAGGCAATATCATACGAAGAATATTGAGTATGTTGGCACATGTGAATGGTTCGGTTTGGAACGCAGAAATGATGGCACGTTCATTAGGCATAACAGCCCCTACTGTGAACCGCTATATTGATTTTCTGGAAGGCGCATTTTTGGTACACCGGCTGCCTGCATTTCATGTAAATACCCGTAAGCGGTTGGTAAAAGCGCCAAAAGTATATATAAGAGACAGTGGTTTACTACACCAGCTTAGTGGCGTATCCAATATGCTTTCGCTAAAAGGGCATCCCGTTGTAGGCTCATCGTGGGAAGGCTATATTGTAGAACAGGTTAATCAGCTAAAGCCCGCTGGTACAGATTTGTATTATTATCGCACGCAGGCCGGTGCAGAATGTGATATAGTACTTGCAAAAGGAATCCATCCCATTGCCTGCGCAGAAATCAAGTTGAACAATGCACCCCATATCAGCAAAGGGAATTACCAAAGTATTGCCGACCTGAAAACAAAAAAGAATTTTGTGGTAGTGCCGGACGTAGAAGAATATAAGACAAAAGACGGTATTGTTATATGCAATATGCAAACCTTCCTTACCAAATATTTGCCTAAATTGAAATGAAGTATCCTTGAAAATCGAAAATGGAATTTTGGATTTTCAAGGATATAGTAATTATAGAAAGATGATTTTATTTTGATAGAAACGATAAAGTAAGCTATTAAAAATAAAGCCAACTTTATGTTGGCACGGAAAACTTTATTGAATTCCTGTGAAATGATTCTTTAAAAAATCAAAATACGAATCCTCAGTATTTCTTTCTCCGCTGCAAAAATATTTTTATCCGAAAAAATAATCAATATACTTTCTCTTAGTATAATTTTTTTTATCCCCTGAAACCATTATCAATACTGATGTTTAGCAGAATAATATTTTCTTCTAAATAAATATTTTTTAAATAAATTTGGAATATCCAAAAAATTATTTCCATCTTTGCACTTCAAAATTATTTCACAAACAAAAAAAATGCTACGCTTTCAGTTACATATTAAACAAACGAATTGGTTTAGTCCGATAGTGGATTATACTGTTTGCGGGGCATGTAAAGATGTTGGTTAATTACGATAAAAATTAAACGAATCATAACGAAAGCCCTGCAAAAAATGCGGGGCTTTTTTGTGGCTGACATGTTTGAAATATTTGTAAAAAGAAATAGAATTTTAAAAACCTTAAAATAAAAAATCAACCAAAAACAAAAATTAAATAATGCAAAAATATTTGCTACATAAACAATTTACGATGCGAAATGAAGCGCTGTCATTTTCAGGATGCCATTGGTATGTGCAGGTGAATTATGGTTTTGAACCAATAGAAAATACAATTGACAGTAATTATAAACGACCGGATGATAATCCATGATGGTGCATGAACGCGCCTGAATGAAAAGAAACCCGGTCGTCAAAAAACGACCGGGTTTTTTGTTGCCGGAAACTGATAGAAGCCATCGGCACCAAGGCCGGACGGCGGTAAAAATAAAAAATGTCGGATAGTGTAACGGCTAACATATCACACTTTGACTGTGATGTTCCAGGTTCGAATCCTGGTCTGGCAACAAAAGAAAAAGTTGGCTTTAGCTTAACTGGTAAAGCGCCACACTGTGAATGTGAAGAACAGGGTTCGAGCCCCGAAGTCAACCTGGCAACGGCTTGTAGTTCAATGGAAGAGCACTGTGCTACGAACACAGAAATAGAAGTTCGACTCTTCTTAAGCCGTCTGGTAATTGGGGTTTGTTCTCTTGAGTGTGGGAATATTGGTTCGTAACTCAATTGGATTAGAGTACCGGTCTTTTACACCGGGAGTTCAGGGTTCGAGTCCCTGCGGGCCAACAAGGAAACATAGCTCAAAGGCAGAGCGGCGGCTTGTTAAGCCGATGGTTGAATGTTCCCTGCCCGTCCGGTCAGGCGGGGAATCATTCTGTTTCCGCAAATGTGAGTACGGCGAAGTTGGAGAGTCGCGATGGTCTGTAACACCATTGTCGTAAGACTGAACTGGTTCGATTCCAGTTGCTCACACTATGTTTCAGGACGAATAGCTCCAATGGTAGAGCATCACGTTGAAGCCGTGAGAGTACAGGTTTGAATACTGGTTCGTCCACAAACGCGCGCTTGATGTAATTGGTAACAACGCGGATTCCAAATCCGTGAATGGAAGTTCGAATCTTTCAGTGCGCGCAAGACAGGAAGAAATAATAATGATTATAAAAAAACAAAAAAATGAAACAGCAATGGAGGAAATTTAATGGAGATACCATTCATCAGCCAATCGGTTATGAAGTAAGGAATGCATTGATGCGTGAAAAAGAAAACGGTAACGAAATAAAGGCATGCATTGGAACAGACAGCCAAGTGAAAGGCTCCATTACTGAGTTTGCAACGGTTATCGTTTTCATCCGGAAAGGAAGAGGTGGTTTCATGTTTATACACAACGAAACTACCAAACATAAAATGAGCATCAAACAAAGGATGTTAGCTGAAGTAGCGATGAGTATTGATGTGGCTTATTCCCTGTGCAAATTATTTACATTTTATGATGTGGATATGGAAGTGCATGCCGATATTAATACCAATCCCAATTTTAAAAGTAACGATGCTTTAAAAGAAGCAATGGGTTATATTTTGGGAATGGGTTTCGCTTTCAAAGCTAAGCCTGAAGCATTTGCAAGCTCTTGTTGCGCAAATAAAATGGTGCAGTAAAAAGATTCTTTAAATAATTGTTGGTACATGTATCAACACAAAAGCTTCCTTAACGGGAAGACGGGTTTAGCACAGTAAAGCAAACCAGGCGAGGGTTTCATTAACGCCCCGCAGTGCAGAAGTAATAACTTTCTGTATGCTGTTGCCGATTGCAGCTATATCCACCAACACGTTGTGTGTTGAAGGTTCGACTCCTTCTTCTGTGTAATGCGGAATAACTCAATGGTAGAGTAACAACTCAGAATGCGCAGGTTCGAATCCTGCTTCGACTGGAAATCGAATAGCTCAGGTGGTCAGAGCGCTACATTTTTAATGTAGAGGAAGAAGTTCATCGCTTCTTTAAAAATGATGAAAGAAATAAAGCGGGGTTGTTTACCGGCAAAGGTGTCTGGCTATTTGAATGTCCTGACACCTGTAGCAATTCGGTAAACACTCAGCAGGTAAGTCTAAAAATTGTTACAGCATGTTACACTTATTCAGTGTTTAATTATTAAAGATGTTGGATAAAAAATGTTGGATAACTGTTTCAGATAAAGCAATTGAAACTCACCTCCGTGCAAGCAGAATGGAAAACAATTCCGGCTTTATTAAAAAAAATGAAATGAAAATTTTTAAAACAAAACAAAATGAAAAAAGTAAAAATTAACGCCTACCAAAAAGGATTGGTATTTAAAAATGGCGTGTACCAGCGTATGTTGAGCGAAGGAAATTACTGGTTATGGTTTAATGAAAAAGTTGAAGTGTATGAAATCAACAAGCCCTTTTATGCACCGGTTGAATTGAATATTTTATTGCAGGATGCAGCATTGGCAAATGCTTTGCAGGTAGTAGCGGTAAAAGATAATGAGATTGCTTTGCAATACGAAAACGGTTTATTGAAACAGGTATTGAATGCAAATCGTTATACTTTCTGGAAAGGATATATCAATTATGAATTTGTAGTTACCGATATCAGCAAGATTGAAATTACTGAAAACATCAGCCGTACTGCTTTGCAAAATAAATTGGTAGCGCCTTATGTTCGGATGTATAGTGTGGAAAATTATGAAAAAGCGGTCTTGTTCATTGATGGTAAATATGTACAAACTTTACCTTCCGGTGTTTACTACTGGTGGAAAAACAACATTACCATCCTCATTGGAAAAGCAGATAGCCGTATGCAGCAAATCGAAATCAATGGCCAGGAAATTTTGACCAAAGACAAAGCGGCCTTGCGTATCAATGGTTATGCGCAATACAAAGTAACTGATATTGAAAAAGCTTTGTTGCAAAACAAAGAATATGAGCGTCAGTTGTATGTGGCTTTCCAATTGGCTTTGCGTGAATACATCGGAGGTTTGGCTTTTGATGAATTGTTGGAGAAAAAAGAAACCATCGTTCCTTTCATCTTGCAGTCTGTAAAAAATGCTGCGGAAAATTTAGGAGTTGAAGTCAACAGTTTTGGTATCCGCGATATTATTTTACCCGGTGATGTAAAAGAAATTATGAACCAGGTATTGGTGGCTGAAAAAAAAGCACAGGCCAATATTATTATGCGCCGTGAAGAAACTGCAAACACCCGCAGCTTGTTGAACACTGCAAAATTGATGGAGGATAATGCGATGTTGTGGAAATTGAAAGAGATGGAATATGTAGAAAAAATTGCGGATAAAATCAGCAATATCAGTGTGAGCGGCAATGGTATGTTGATTGAGCAATTGAAGCAAATTTTCGTGCCGCAGAAATAGTTATCGTAACTTTTGGAAAGTTTTTGAACTTTCCAAAAGTTTAATTTATTAAAAAAAAATTTAAAAGAGGATAGCTCAATTTGAGCTATATATAAAATGAGTAAAATAAAATTAACCGGCAAACAATTACGCTCTATCGGTTACCCCGAAGGACCGGTAATTAGTGTAGCCATCAACGTAATGGAAAAACATTACAAATTTGAAAAGGAGGAAAGTGTGCTGAATTTATTAAAAGAAATATTGGGAGCGCCGGTAGAATATGCCAATGATGCGGTACTTGGGTTGATAGCTCAAAAATTAATGACAGCGCCTATGAAGGAAAAGAACGTCATCTTTCCGAATGAAAACATAGATGGCATATCTGTCTCATTGAATAAAACCGGGATTGAATTTTCAATTTTTGGAAGAGAGCATATTGATGAAGGCGCCATGAATCAAATGTACCAGGCGGCAAAATTACCCGTGGCTGTGGCCGGTGCATTAATGCCCGATGCGCATCAGGGATATGGATTGCCGATTGGCGGAGTGCTGGCCACCGAAAACGCAATTATTCCCTATGGCGTAGGCGTGGATATCGGTTGCAGAATGTGCTTGTCCATTTTTGATATCAACCCCAAAGAGCTGTTGCAAAAAGAATCATTTTTTATTAGAGAATTGAATGAAGCCACTTTGTTTGGTGGTGGAAGACAATTTGAAATTTCAGGAAAGCATGAAGTTCTTGACAGAAAAGAATTTGAAGAAATTAAAATGTTGAAACCTTTACAGGGAAGGGCTGCAAGGCAATTAGGTTCATCGGGTTCTGGAAATCATTTTGTAGAATTTGGTGAAGTGGAAATCGGCGAAGTAGATGAAATTTTGGGTGTGCCGGCAGGAAAATATTTGGGGCTTTTATCGCATTCAGGTTCGAGGGGATTGGGCGCAACTATTGCGAGCTATTATACACAATTAGCTAAACAAAAAAGGCAGTTGCCAGGCGAAGCAAAAAATCTTGCATGGCTCAATTTGGATGAAGAAGAAGGAATGGAATATTGGCTGGCGATGAACCTTGCAGGCGATTACGCTTCAGCAAATCATCATATCATTCATGCTAAAATTGCGAAACAATTAGGACGTAAGCCAATGAAGATGGTAGAAAACCATCACAACTTTGCATGGAAAGAAATGTATAACGGGAGAGAAGTAATCGTGCATAGAAAAGGCGCCACGCCAGCAGGTAAAAATGTGTTAGGAATTATTCCGGGTTCTATGACCGCGCCGGGTTTTATTATAAAAGGAAAAGGCGAACCTTCATCTCTTTTATCCGCGTCACATGGCGCCGGAAGAAAGTTGAGCAGAACGGCAGCATTGGGAACTATTACCCAAAATGCACTCAATTCAGAATTAGCAAAACATGGCGTAACATTGTTGGGAGGCGGATTAGACGAAGCGCCTTTTGCTTATAAAGACATTCAAGTAGTGATGCAATCGCAAATAGATTTAGTAGATATAGTAGGAAAATTTATTCCTAAAATTGTAAAGATGGATGGTGCAATGCCAAGGAAACGGAAATGGAAAGACAAGGAAATTTCAAATGAATAATTATAGTTCGTAAAAAGATTCCTGTTTTAAAAAGCAGGAATCTTTTTTGCATCCCAACCAAATATTAATTTAATTCCAACATTAATCCTTAAGTTTTGCTTCTACCATAATTTAATTTTTTCATTTATTTGGCCACCATACAATGTTTCTGCAAAAGAGCATCTGAAATATAAATAAAAAGAAAGCAGGAAGAAAACTGACAGGAGCAATTTTTGATGAAATGCCTATGAATTTTATGGGTTTTTTAAAATATAATTTTGATTTTAAGTATTTAGACCAATCGCCTGTACAATACTCTCACAGTAAAAAAACAAATAATCACGATTCCCGTTTTTATTTTATTAAGAATTTAAAAAAGACCCTGTTTGAATAGCATATTATCACTAAATAAATTATCCAAATCTATTAGGATGACATATTTCCTCCAAAATTTTACATCAATAAAATCTCTTCAATCATTTTTCTTTCATTACTTAGTCTTGGCACTTTATGCTGGCCTCCTAGCTTCCCTTTACTTTTCAACCATTTATTAAAAGTGTCTTTTTCTAAAACATGCACAACAGGTCCGCGCAGTGCAATATTTTTATAACGTTTGGCCTCATAATCGCTGTTTACCGATTTTAGCGCTTCATCCAGTTCAGTAGTAAATGTTTTTAAATCGGGTGGTGCGGTTTCAAATTCTATCAGCCATTCGTGAGCGCCATTATTATTTTCACTAAAGAAAACGGGAGCGGCAGTGTAATCCTTAACTATGGCACCCGTTTTAGCCGAGGCTATTGCGATTGCTTTGTCAGTATTGTCAACGATTACTTCTTCGCCAAAGGCGTTCATATAATGCTTTAATCTTCCTGTTACTTTTATTTTAAAAGGTTTCAATGAAGTAAACTGAATAGTATCTCCTAAAAGATATCGCCACAGGCCGCCATTGGTGCTTATCACCAGGGCATAATTCTTATAAAGTTCTACCTGTTTTAGTCCGATAGTTTTTGCATCTGGTTTTGGGTATTCTTCTACCGGGAGAAATTCGTAAAAAATCCCATGATCAGTAAAAAGTAATAGGCTGTCATCATCCGGCCTGTTTTGGGCGGCAAAAAAACCTTCACTGGCATTATAAATTTCGAGATAATTGATAGGCGCACCAATCAATTTACGGACTTGTTCACGGTAAGGCGTAAACGAAACTCCTCCATGCATATACAATTCTAAATTTGGCCATACTTCCTTTAGAGTTTTTTTGCCGGAAATCTGGAGAATACGTTTTATTAAAATAATCGTCCAGGTAGGTACTCCTGCAAGCGATGTTACATTTTCATTAATGGTGCTTTTGGCAAGCTGTTCTATTTTACTTTCCCATTCATCAAGCAACGCAATACTAATATCCGGAGTGCGTATCCAATGCCCCCAGAACGGTGTATTCTGCATTAACACAGCACTTAGGTCGCCATATTGTATGTCTTCATCAATATTATGAACCTGGTGGCTTCCGCCCACTACAAGACTTTTTCCTGTAAGTAAATCGCTGTCAGGAAAATTTTTATAATAATTGGTAAGTACATCTTTGGATGCCTTGAAATGAATGTCTTTCAGGCTTTCTTCACTGATAGGAATAAATTTACTTTTATCAGATGTAGTACCGCTGCTTTTTGCAAACCAATAAATAGGCGTGTTCCATAAAATATTTTCTTCACCGGCCATCATACGATTAATATAAGGCTTTAGATCATCGTATTCATGAATGGGAATTCTGTTCTTAAAATCTTTTACTGTAAATAATCTTGAGAACTTATATTTTCTTCCAAACTCTGTGTATTGAGCCTGTGTAACCAAATGCTGCAACACATTTCTCTGTGCGGATACAGGGAAACTGATCCAATTCTGAACGCCCCACAAGCGCATCCTTGCTAAACGTGATATGATGGGGCTGAGGAGTTTCAAGTTTGATTGGTTTTAGTAGTTAATTGATTTAGTAGTTAATTAGTTAATTAGTTAATTAGTTTATTGGTTAATTAGATTATTGGTTTAGAAAATAATCCTTAATAATTTATTAATTCAATAATTAAAATCACTTAAATACATCTGTGTGTAAATAATCTTTTCTCTTTAATTCAAAATTTCTTCCGAGATACAAGCGTCTTACCTGCTCATCCTTTGCCAGTTCTTCGGCAGATCCTTCTATAAATATTTTACCTTCTATCAAAAGGTAAGCGCGATCGCAAATAGAAAGAGTTTCATTTACATTATGATCAGTAATTAAAATCCCAATATTTTTGTATCTCAGTTTAGTAACAATAGCTTGAATATCTTCAACGGCAATGGGATCAATACCTGCAAAAGGTTCATCCAACAAAATAAATTTGGGATCCACAGCAAGTGCCCGCGCAATTTCGCATCTTCTTCTTTCACCACCACTCAATACATCGCCATTGCTTTTACGCACATGTCCCAGGTTAAATTCGTCAATTAAAGTTTCAAGTTTTTCCTTTTGTTCACTTTTAGAAAGATGTGTCATTTCTAATACGGCGGAAATATTATCTTCCACGGTGAGTTTTCTGAAAATACTTGCCTCCTGTGGCAGATAGCCCAATCCCATTTTAGCTCTTTTATACATGGGCAACTTAGTGATATTAAAATCATTTAAAAAAACATCCCCATCATCAGGCTTTACCAGGCCTACCACCTGGTAAAATGAAGTTGTTTTTCCTGCACCATTAGGCCCAAGTAATCCCACGATTTCTCCCTGGCTTACCTGGAAAGATACTTTATTATTGACAGTGCGTTTACCATATTTTTTGGTAAGTTCTTTTGCGAAAATAGTCTGATTCAATTTTTTTTTATAAAAATACGTGAATGAAAATAAAACTAAGCGTTGTTCATTTCTTTTAGCGTTTTATGTTTCCTGTTTCCGTTTAGGAATATTTTACAAGGACATGATTTGAATAACCCATTATATTGTTTCATTTTTTGAATTATTTGTTGCTTTACTGCAAAAAGAGGAATGGATAGAAATGTATAAATGATGCTGATTAATATTTACGTTTGTATTTTATTAATTGAAAATGTGATGCCATTAATTTATTTAGAAACAAAAATAGAATCAAATATTGAAATTTGTTTTGACTTAGCCCGAAGTATTGATCTGCACCAAATATCAACTGCCAAATCAAATGAAAGGGCTATTGGCGGAACAATGTCCGGGTTAATTAAATTAGGCGAAACGGTTACATGGGAAGCTATACATTTTGGAATTAAACAAAACCTAACTTCAAAAATTACACAATTCAAGAGGCCATTTCATTTCAGGGATGAAGAGGTAAAAGGAGCATTTAAGTACATCATTCATGATCATAATTTTGAGGAAATAAATACAACTGTTATTATGAAAGACAATTTTGAATTTCAATCTCCTTTAGGGATAATTGGAAAACTGCTTGATAAAATGATTCTCATTGATTATATGACACAATTACTGGAAGAAAGAAATAAAGTGATTAAAGAATATGCAGAAACTGAAAAATGGAAATTAGTTTTGAATAAATAAACCCAGTCTCAGGAATCTAAAAAGCTTAAAATGAATAAAGTAAACTACGGAATTGATGCGCCCAAAGTAATCAGAAACCAAATTGTAATCGGAATATTTTTATTAATTATTGGCATTCTTCTTTCTCTAAATTTTTATCCTTCGGTTACGCCTTTAAAATATAGTTTTTTATCAACTGCTATATGCCTGTTGATCGCGAGTATTCTCATGCTGTCTTATTCCAGATTTGGAAAGTTCAAACACAGAGACAGAATTTTAAAATTGCATCAATGGAAAGGTGATGAAAAAGTTTTGGATGTAGGCACAGGACTGGGATTATTAATGATTGGGGCTGCTAAAAAATTAAATACAGGGAAATCTTATGGTATAGATATTTTCAACAATTACGATCTTTCCAATAATTCTATTGAGAAAACAAAAAATAATATCCTACAGGAAAACGTAGTTGAAAAAACTGAGATATTATCTGAGAATATTCTTAAAACCAATTTCAGTGATAATTATTTTGATGTTATTGTTTCCAATTTATGCATCCATAATCTTTATAAAACTGATGAAAGAAAACAAGCTTGTACAGAGATAAACAGGATATTAAAAGCCGGCGGAGAAGCAATAATATCTGATTATAAGCACACCCGCGAATACAAAAAAATTTTTCAAGCTCTGGGAATGAAAGTTGAAAAAGTGGGAACTTATTTTTTTGATACATTTCCTCCTTTAACGATAATTAAAGCAATCAAATAAGAAGTAAAATTAGAAAAATCAAATCCCCAGCATTTCTTTCAACTTAGCATAACCGGCTTTGCTTACCGGCAATTTTGCTCCGGTAGTCAGTAATAATAAATGCCCATCTTTTTCATAAGGATCTATCCGGGTAATAAGTTGTGTGTTCACAATATAGGAGCGATGCACTCTTATAAATTGAAAAGCGCTCAATGATTCCTCAAAAAAATTCATTGTCCGCTTTTTCAGAAAAGTTCCTTCGGTAGTTACAATTTTCACATAATCGTCTGCAGCTTCGAGGTAATTAATTTTGGCAACTGGAATTATTTTTATTTTATTTCCATCCTTAACTACCACCCGGTTTTGCTGTGCAGGTGTTTGCGAGGCCGCTTCTATTACTTTTTGGGTAGAGGTTATATCAGAATGTTGTAAATATTTTTGAATGGCTTTATCAAATCTTTCTTTGCTGAAAGGTTTTAATAAATAATCTACGGCATTCGATTCGAAAGCTTTTATAGCAAATTCATCAAATGCTGTGGTGAAAATAACAGCCGGCGGCTCTTCTATTAGTTCGAGCATTTCAAATCCATTGATTTTTGGCATCTGAATATCAAGAAAAATCAGATCGGGCTGATGCTGTTGTATTGCTTTTATTCCTTCAAAACCATCATTACATTCAGCAACTAACTCAACATCACTTTTTGATTGCAAATATTCTTTTACGATACTTCTTGCCAATGGCTCGTCATCAATAATAATAACTTTCATATAATTTCTCTATTTATTAAATGATTTATCAATTGATTGGTTCACTTTATATATAATGCGATCATTTATTTCTTTGCTTAGCCAATCTTGGATTTCTGTTTGGGTTAGATCTTTCTTCATTAATTGTGATTCATTAATTTGAGGTATAACAATTGTGGTAATAAATTGATTATTATCTTTTCCCGTTTTTAAAAGATCGTGCCTTGCAAATAAAAGAAATAATCTTCTTTGAATGGAAGAAAGACCAAACCCGGTGCCCTTAAGGGGTTGCGAGGTTTCAGGATCAAATGGATTTTGTATAATGATCTTTAAATTATTTCCATCTGCTATTGCTTCTAATCGTATCATCACTTCTCCGATAGTATCGTATAAACCAAATTTTATCGCGTTTTCTACTACAGGTTGCAGCAGCAAAGCAGGTAATTTAAGAGAAAGAATTTCATCCTTATAAATTATTTCAGTTTGCAAACGGTGTCCGAACCTTACTTTTTCTATTTCAAGATACAATTGCAGATACTGTAATTCTTCTTCCAAAGTGTTCCATTGTTGTTCATCTTTTTTAAGAGTTCCCCGCAGGAAATCACTCAACTGGTGAATCATGTGCCTCGCCTTTTCAGGATCAGATCCTGTAAGCGCACTTATTGAATTCAAGCTATTGAATAAAAAATGCGGCTGCAACTGCTGTCTTAGTTTAAATAATTCTGCTTCTTTTGAAAGTCTTTCCACCTCAGTTTGGCGACTATCCGATTCTTTTTGTTCCTGCTGGCTGTACCACAATAAACTAAACATACTCATACTGCTAATTAATAAAAACCCTGCCCCAAATCTAATGCCCCACGATGCACGGATTACTTCATTATAATTATCTCCTTCTTTAAAAATCATCCACATGACTCCTTGCTGGGCAAGAATCCACAAAAAACTTACTGTAAGGCTCACCACAAGAATGTACCAATATTTCTCTTGCCGGGGCCTGTAATATTTCATATTATTACTAATAAAAAAACAACACAACGCGAGCAAAGCATTGCTTATAATACTATCCGTAATTGCGTGCAAGACGTCAATATTTATTTGTCTGAGGATAATATATTGCAATAGCATCCATATAAGCCACCAGGCAGTATAAAAAAGACGTAAACGCTTATCTGATAAAATAGAATTCGTCAAATTGCCAATTTTAATTCATTTGAAATGTATTTTGGAAACAGGTTTCATGTAAATAATTTGCGCGATTATTTATTTGTCTGATATAACTGGCTGCATTCTCTTCTTCGCATATTCTGGAATATATTTCCACTCCATCTATCAAATCATTTAAGGGATGTATTTCAGCCACATCAATAAATTTCCAATGTACGGGTTTTTGATTATCGCCTAAAAATTTATCTTCTTCTTTATCGCCCATTATGCGTGCCTTTTGAAATGCATGCATATCATCTTCAGCCATGATAAGTCTTAACTGTTCGTCGAATTGAGCGGTGTGGCTTCCATCGCCACAAATAATTCTATAAACTATTTTTGCAAGATACCATTTCATATAAGTGAATTTATAAGATAAAAATGTATTTTTTTAATAATTGGTAAATTCAATTCCTCCAAATACACAAGAGCCTTTTAAGATTATTGTTTTGTTGGTATCGGGAGCGCTGTTATTGAAATTGCGTTTATCCTCCACGCTACCAAATACAGCAGAAATTTCATTCTTTATATCCCAGTTGGAGGGAATAATTAATTTTGTACCGCCAAACACATTATTTATTTCAAGCTCTATCGGATGTTGAATATCGGCCTGCATAAAATTAATTTCAGAACCGCCCATAAAGCTTACTATTTCACCTCCCTTAAAATTTTTTGATTGAATATTTCTTTTTACGCCACCAAATACTGCGACTACGTCAATATATTCTTCATTAGAAGAATATGCTGATGTGGAAGACTCATCGGGCTTTATGTTTTCTTTTTCGGTACCAGGGGAAGAATTCATTCTGTCCCACCGGCGATACCTTCTGCTACAACGATGTGGCCTTGGTCGCAAAATAAAGAGTAAGCCAATTCCGATAAGAAAAATGGGCACGATGTAATTATGAAAATCGATTCCAGGAATTTGCTGATCTATTAAAAATATGCTGCCAATGAGAATCATAATAAAAGATCCGGGATTGTGGAATTTACTTCTGACTCCTGCTAATAAACCTATGGCAATTAAAAGTACAGGCCATGTAAATAACCACCCGGGTATGGGGGCACCCATCTTGTAGCCCAGCAATAATATACCTGCTATTACTAATAATAATCCACTGCCTATTCTTGAGCTCTTAATGTGTCTATATCTTTCCATATCATTAGGTTCCATAAAAAATAATTTTAGTTTTTAATTTAATGATACAAATTTATATCGAGGATTATTGTAGTTAAAGGCACTTTAGGCTTGTGTGTGTAATTAATCGGTAAAAGAGTTTTTGACGTCGGTAAAAGTAAAAATGAATTAGTTCATTATGTTCTGTTTTAATAAAGGGCTATACATTTGCAAAATATGGCGCAAAAAAAATTAAAAAGATTTGGCGAAATAAAAGCATTTCCCAATGTATTGGAATATCCTGAAAATATGAAGGGAAAATGGAATGATTTTTTTAAAAATGAAAACCAGATAGTTCTGGAACTTGCTTGTGGAAAAGGAGAATATGCTACAGGACTTGCACAGTTGCACCCACAAAAAAATTTTATTGGTGTTGATATTAAAGGGAATCGCCTTTGGGTAGGCGCTAAATATTCTTTGAATAATAAACTGGGAAACGTTGCTTTTTTAAGAACACAAATAGATAAGATCGCTCAATATTTTTCACCGGAAGAAGTAGATGAAATCTGGATCACTTTTCCTGATCCTCAGCTTCGTTTATCAAAGGCAAAAAAACGATTAACTCATCCAAAGTTTTTAAGATTGTATCAACAGATATTGAAACCTAATGGAAAAATTCATTTGAAAACAGATTCACCGGAACTTTATAATTTTACTAAAACTGTAATTGAACTATATAGACTTTCGGTAATTACTGATCTCAAGAATATTCATCAACAAGAAAATTTATCTCAAGAGCTAAAAATAAAAACCCATTACGAAAGTCTTGATATTGCTAAAAGCAATTGTATTTTTTATTTGTGTTTCTCTCTGCCGGAAAGGCTTTCAGACAGTGATGACAAACTTTCTTATCTCGTAAAAAATATGGCCAATGAGTGACGCTAATTTTATTGAAGGTATTCATTTTTATTATGAATACGGGTTAATCGTATTCACAGAAAATTATCATTTACAAAGAGGATATTGCTGTGGCAACGGCTGCAGACATTGCCCGTATAACTACGAAAATGTATTAGATGAAAAGATGAAAGAACTATTGAAACAAAAAAGAAATACGCGACAGCAAATAAACAAATAAAGCGGATTCTCATTTCTACAAGATACCCAAATTAAAAACTGAAAAATTGCATGAGGTATACAAAAAAAGGAAGCCATTAGCTTCCCCTTTAGTTTATGATATAAAATACAAAATTAGTAACTCCATAAATTCTGTTCGTAATCAAATATTTCGTTTTGGATTTTATCTCCTTGTAATAATTGAAGTATAGGACTTTGTTTTAATCCCGTCTGACTCTTCAAAAATTCATTATAAGGATTATCAAGCGTACTTTTTATAATTCGGCCATGAAACATCCTCGATTCAAAAAGATCTTCCCAACTCATTCGGGCGCCATAGTTTTTACCATTATATACAAAGTATTTTGCAAAAATTGGACGCATATCGGGATAATAAACCCAGAAAAGGGGTGAGTCACCTAAGTCAACTCCAGATGAGGTGATAATCCGTTTTATAGGCGCTATTCCTAATATTCTCCAAAACAACCTGGAGCTCTGTTTATCAAAAATTACTTCTTCCTTTATCTCGAATTTATAAAATGAATCAAGATTTACTTCAGCTGAAACTGTTTTATAGGATGTAACATTTCCTAAAGAATCTGTTATTGGAACGGTTACTTCTCCACCTGAAATTATTTTAGCCACTTGTGACCTTGTCAGTGGAGTAGTAAACCTGTCGTCATCTGCGCTGAATGCTGTTACACCCCCATTATCAGGGCCGTTTTGTATAGCCTTTAAAAGAATGGAAATAAATCGTTGGTTGCCATTATCTTCATCAGCCGAATACCTGAACGGAAGATTTATCTTTTCACGCGTATCTATTTCACGCCAAACCCTTTCATCATAAGCAGCATCTTCTGCGCGTAGGTTTTGATAAGGTAAGGGAGTTCTGTCTGCGATCAAGGTATTATGATTGTCAAGCGCAGTTTCAGGACGCAAAGACTGCTTCACCTGTGGAATTGGGATACTATCCACTGGAGGAGGAACCACAACTACAGCAGTATCTACCGGCGTAGGTTTTATATTCGGTGTTTTAGCAACGGTAGTTTTCTTTGCCGTTTTTTTCCTTTTTACATAATGCCTTTTTTTTGTTGTTTGCGCGTTTGCAACATTACACAGTACTCCTATACAGAGAACAAGCATCAAGCATTTAATCATAATAGTTTTCATAGCCATTTATTTTTATTCTTTTAATACAATATGAGGCCCGGTCAGGTGATATTTTATCACCACAATATGAACCCAGGGCCAGTGATACTTCTTATCACACCATCCGGTCCTTGTACTTTTACATTATCAAAAGTTACCGAAGTGCCGGGAATACATTTTTGAAGTTGCGCTTTTATACCTTCCAGGCTTCCACCATGTATTTCAGCAGATGTAACATTTCCAAAATTCGCGCCTGAAAAATATATAGTAGCGCTTACAATATTAAAACGCGCATCAAAGTCAAAATTATCTAAATCTGCTCTTGCAAAGCTCTGATTTTTGAACACCACTGATTGAACTCTTCCTCCTGCACTGGGTCCTACTTTGATAACAGGATCGGGAATTCTTTTTATTCTAAAATCATAAGTACTGGCTTTACCATCTGCATTTACAGTGATAGAGGCCTTCCCTATAGTCTTTACGTTTACAGTGAATTTACCCGGGCCTGCACCAGAAGAGGTAATAGAACCTCCGTCCATTGATACTTTAGTTTTGTCCCAACCAGTGCCTGAAGAAATAGTTACAGGGTTAGGCACACCTATGTAAAATACATTCATTTTATCAAGCATTACTGCTGCTCCACCTGGGGTACCTACTGTATATTTTACAGTTTCGGAAACGGGTACAGGTTTGCCATCTTCACCTATAAACGAGCCGCTAACCTGGATTGTATGTTCTCCTGATCCGCTAACTGTCGTAGTATATTGTGCTTGTCCGTTCACCAGATTTACTGGTTGGCCATTAATAGAAATATTACTTTTTACGCTTGAGCTGTAAGCTCCTACACCGGCTGTTACTGTTAATTGCTGACCTGGCATCAGGTAGTTAGAATTTTGTCCTACTAATACTCCTACCTGGTCCATGTGAACTTCTACTGCGCCAATTTGAGAATGGCAGAAAGTGACTACCATGTTTTCGGCATTCTTAATGTTATTTTGAAATTTACTCAAAATGGTTAATGCAGCCACTGTTGGTGTCATGTGAAAAAATGTTTGAGTAAAATCTTTCTTAGTACCATCCTGAGCTGGTGGAGGTATTGTACTTACCGGAAATATATTTTCAAACTGATTCTTAATTGATGGGTCTTCAGGAAGCCCGATACTAAGCATGTCCGCTTTATATTTATCCAGTCTTTTTTTCAATTCTTCTCCTTTTCCAAAAGTTTCAAACAGCCTGGTAGAAGCGTCAAGGTTATCTTCTCTATAATCCTGTACGCTGTCTTTGGTTTTAGAATCATAAACCATTCTAAGGTCTGCGGCTTTGAGGAGGGCAGCCTTCAGGCCGTTAATATAATTGTTCATATCATCCGAAAGCTTTTTAGCTGTCATTGCCCTTGGTTCCCAAATGGCTGCTTTTTCAGCAGATTGAGGTTCTTTCAGCTTATCTTCGAGTGATTTATATAAGGTATTATTAGATGCAGTTATGTTGCTATTAGAAGTAACCAAACTTGTATTTACAACTTTAAATGCATTAATCACCTCATTTGATACATTCAGGGCAAGAATGGCCGTAAGTACAAGGTACATTACGTTTATCATTTTTTGCCGTGGATCTCTGGGTAGTCCTGCCATGGTTATTTAATTTACTGTTAGTTTTTCAGATTTTGGATTATTCAATTTATTATTTTCTTCCCTGCATGGCACTTAGCATGTTGCCATAAACCTGGTTTAATTTTCCAAGGTTATCTGCCAGGTTGCTTATCTGTACCTTAGTAGCCTGTGCATCATCTACAGTAGATACCATTACCTCACTTGCCTTGGCCATTTTACCATAGAAGCTATTTAAAGTTTTAAGATGATTATTACTTTCATTTAGTTCCAGTTCGTAAATAGTATTTAAAGAGCCAAGATTTTTGGTAAGTACCTGTACTTGTTCATGGAAGCCTTTTGCGCTATCTGCAGCATTATTAAAGTTGCTCATTGTGTTTGCAGAATTAGTATAGGCATCCTTCATTAAACCAAGTGCACTGGTAGCCTCTTTTGTTTTAGCAGAAAAATCGCCAGTTGATTTTACTACATCACCTACTTCACCAATTTGAGATACGGTAACTCCTAATTTTTGGAAATTTTCTCCCAGTCTTTTCATATTAGCAGGAGTGATTTCTGCATCTTTCATCATCTTTTCCATTGATTGTAATGCCGGATTACCTTCAACTTCAACAGGTTTAGTATGAGCATGAGCGACTTCATGAGGTTTTGGTTTTACCCATTCAATAACAGCGTACACCATAAAGATGCCCGTTTCTGTCCACATTCCAATAGTAAGCATAGTATCTGCAAAAAATTGGTGTGTTAATTTTGCCCAGGCAGCGAAAATTACAACTGCAGCGCCAGCGCTTACCAGTACATCTACCAGGGTTAAAAAGTTTCTTTGGGGAGGTTGTTGCTTCATAAAAGGTTTGATTTTAATTTTTGTTTATTTTTTGGGTTATTTATTCAAGTTCCTACAATAAAATGCCCATATTAATTACTATTAATACAGGCAGTAAAATGTGGAACTAAAATTTATTCTATGAGATTAATTTTGATTTTTATAGATTGTTTATTATTTGCCTTTTTTTCCTGTTGCAGGTGGTAAATCAATTACACAACGAAATCCAATGTATGATTTAGCGGTATCCTCATATTCAAAAGCACGGGTACTTACTTGCAAATAGTATCCAACATCTTTCCAGCTTCCGCCACGTATTACTTTACGTTTCATGCGGGGAGGATCCTGATCTTTTGCATTCCAGCGTATATCAGGGTTCATATCACTTTGAAAATTGTATCCGCCTTCATAATATAAAGAAGAAGTCCATTCAGCTACGTTACCTGCCATGCAATACAAGCCAAAATCATTAGGCCAGTATGCATCTGCACGCACTGTATAGAATCCACCATCTTCCGGATAATTACCACGACCTGGTTTGAAATTGGCTAACAAACATCCTTTTCTGTTTCTAAGATAAGGACCGCCCCATGGATAAGGTGATTCTGAACGTCCTCCGCGAGCTGCATACTCCCATTGCGCTTCTGTTGGCAAACGGAAATCTGTTTCAGTAGCTCTTTTCTTGCTTACAAGATAAGAATTCAAATATTGTGTTCTCCATTCGCAAAAGGCTGTTGCTTGCTTCCAATTCACTCCTACCACAGGATAATTTCCAAATGCCGGATGATTGTAGTATTGTTTAGACATTGGTTCATTATAAGAATAAGCAAAATCTCTTATCCATACCAGCGTGTCCGGATAAACAGGTATATCTGTTTTAACTATAAATTTACTACGCGGTATGTTTGGATCGCGATTGGCTGCTGCGGCAGCATAATCAAAAGTTTCAGAATGATACACAATTTTATTAGGGTCTATTTCTTTTCTTCCAAAAATGCGGTTATCAGGAGTAACTATCATAGCATCTATTTTTTCCATAGTTGCTTTATCATCCCATTTGATAGTTCTTATTTTTGTCCAATCGAGATATTGATTTCCGTCAGCTCCCTGCTTTACATAACCCATAAGGCCACCTGCGATAGAATCGCGAACCCAATTGGTAAACTGGCGATATTGATTATTGGTAATTTCAGTGGCATCCATCCAGAAACCGCTGATAGAAACCTGTTTGTTCCGGGCAGTGTATGTATAATTGATGTCTTCATCACTTGGTCCCATGTGGAAAGTTCCCGGTGGTATATAAACCATTCCAGGAGGTTTTGGTAATACGTAACGCGACTCAGGGGCTACTCCGTGAAGCTGCCCATCATTAGGAAGACCTCCTTTTGATTTTCCGAATTTACCACAACCGGATAATATGACAGCTATTACAGCTAATGTTGTGAAAAACGTGTTTTTCATTGTTTTTTACTTTGAGGGTAAGGGCAAATGTAATATTTATTTAAAAATCTCTCGTTTTTTTTGGCCATCTCTTTAAAAAAAATCGTTAGCCATTATATTAAACGAGCAAGTATTTTATTTATTGTAAAAAAGAACCAAATATATAATAATCCTTTATGAAATAGTTTAAAAACCAGATTTTACTAAAAAGAAAACTAAAACTACGAAAAAACAGTATAAAAAAACTTTTTTTAAAACTTTTTTTATAAAGAATTCTTTTTTAATTAAAGTCAGTTCAAAAAATATCTTTTTATACAAAACTATATTCTTCACTAAATATTGTGTTACAACTGGTTTTGCAATAGTTTAATGTTTAATCAATTTTAAAAGTTAAATCTCTCTTTCTTCTAAATTAACTATTAAATAACAGGGAAATACGATTTCGAGCCTTTCTCAGGGAAACTATTAAATGCTAAATTTGCATTCCTCAATATGGATATAAAAGTACAGCAAAATCTATCTGAAACATATACTGAAAATGAAAATATAGAAGTATTTGGAGCGAGAGAACATAACCTGAAGAATATAGATATTTCAATTCCAAAAAATAAATTAGTAGTTATAACCGGGATAAGTGGAAGTGGAAAATCTTCGTTAGCTTTTGATACTATTTTTTCAGAAGGCCAACGACGCTACATGGAAAGCTTTTCCGCTTATGCACGCCAGTTTATGGGCGATATGGAGAGGCCCGATGTAGATAAAATAACCGGACTTTCGCCTGTAATATCTATAGAACAAAAAACTACTAATAAAAATCCACGAAGTACAGTAGGTACAGTTACAGAAGTATATGATTTTTTACGGTTGCTCTATGCCCGCATTGGTGAAGCTTACAGCTACAATACGGGTAAAAAAATGGTAAAATGGAGCGAAGAAGAAATTGTTGGAAATATTTTATCAAAATTTCAAGGTAAAAAAATAGTTATTCTCGCTCCTCTCGTACGTGGGCGAAAAGGCCATTACCGTGAGTTATTTGAAGAGGTAAGAAAAAAGGGATTTCTTAAAATAAGAATTGACGGTGAGATAAAGGATCTCGTGCCTAAGATGCAGATTGATCGTTATAAAATACATGATATTGAGCTGGTAATTGACAGGTTACAGGCTGATAAGGCACAAAAAGTAAGGTTAAGTGAAAGTGTCCAAAAAGGATTACAGTTAGGCAATGGATTATTATTTCTTTTAATAAATGAAAGCAACCAATTGGTACAATATAGCCGGCAATTGATGTGCGAGGATACAGGAATCAGTTATGAAGAACCTTCTCCAAATGCATTTTCATTTAATTCTCCTTATGGAGCCTGCCCTGTCTGTAAGGGATTGGGAAGTGTTTACCAGGTGGATTCTGATGCAATTATTCCTGATAAAAAATTAAGCATTAACGAAGGTGCCATTGCTCCACTGGGGGAAGAAAGGGAAGCATATACTTTCAAACAGGTACAACAACTGGCAAGAAAAAATAAATTCAGTCTTGATAAACCTGTTAAAGATTTGCCGGAAAGCGCTTTGAACCTGCTTTTATTCGGTAATGAAAATAAATTAACCGATAATAACAGTAATGATTATACGCAAAACAACTCTGTAAATATTTCTTCTGAAAATGGATATCCTTCCGGAGAGTTCGAAGGGATAGTAAATATGATAAGGCGCTGGTTTTATTCAGATACAACAAATGAAGGATTGAGAGCCTGGGTCGAAAAATTTATGATGCTGAAATCATGCCCTTCCTGCAATGGAAAACGTTTAAAAAAAGAAAGCCTTTGGTTCAAGATAGATGGGAAAAACATTGCAGAATTAAGTGAAATGGGTCTGGTAAAATTATTAAACTGGTTTGATGGAATTGAAACGCGCTTAAATAAAAAACAAAATATAATTGCAAGAGATATTCTCAAAGAGATCAGAGACAGGATCCAATTTTTGCTGGATGTGGGCTTAACCTATCTTTCTTTAAACAGGCCTTCTAAAAGTCTGAGTGGCGGCGAATCGCAGCGAATAAGACTGGCTACGCAAATAGGCTCTCAGCTACAGGGCATCACTTATATTTTGGACGAGCCTAGTATTGGCCTTCATCAAAGAGATAATCATCAATTAATAAAAGCTTTAAAAAATTTAAGAGATATTGGGAATAGTGTTTTGGTGGTGGAGCATGATAAGGATATTATGCTTGCTGCAGATTATTTAATAGACATTGGCCCTGATGCAGGAAAACATGGAGGTGGGATTGTAGCAGAAGGGACACCCAAAAACTTCCTAAAACTTGATACGCTCACTTCTGCTTATTTAAAAGGCGATTTACAAATAAAAGTTCCAAAAACCAGGAGAAAAGGGAATGGCCATTTTCTTATTCTTAAAGGGGCATCTGGAAACAATTTAAAAAATGTAAATGCAACTTTCCCTTTAGGAAAATTTATTTGCGTAACTGGTGTAAGTGGTAGTGGCAAATCTACTTTGATAAATGAAACTTTGTATCCTGTTTTAAGTATTCATGCAAATAAAAGTAGCTTAATCCCTTTGCCGTATAAAAGTGTTGAGGGATTGGAGTATATTGATAAAGTAGTAGAAATAGATCAATCTCCGATAGGGAGAACACCAAGAAGCAACCCTGCTACTTATTGCGGATTTTTTACAGACATACGGGCTCTTTTTGCTGCTATACCGGAAGCAAAAATCCGGGGTTATAAACCCGGACGTTTTTCATTTAATGTAAAAAGCGGCAGGTGCGATGTGTGCCAGGGCGGCGGTATGAGAGTCATAGAGATGAACTTTTTGCCCGATGTATATGTGAACTGTGAAAAATGCAATGGTAAAAGATACAATCGCGAAACTCTGGAAATAAGATATAAAGGAAAATCTATCAGCGATGTACTCGAAATGACGGTGGATGAAGCCGTAGAATTTTTTAAAAACGTTCCATACCTTTTTCGTAAAATAAAAGTGCTGCAGGAAGTAGGTCTTGGATATATTACTTTGGGGCAGAGTGCAGTTACTTTAAGTGGTGGCGAAGCTCAAAGAGTAAAACTCGCAACCGAATTAAGTAAAAGAGATACCGGGAAAACTTTTTATATTCTTGATGAACCCACCACCGGACTTCATTTCAGAGATATACAACATCTGGCGGATGTACTTAACAAACTGGTTGACAGAGGGAATACGATTTTAGTGATCGAACATAATATGGACGTTATTAAAATTGCAGATTATATAATTGATCTTGGACCGGAAGGCGGAGAGGATGGTGGAAGAATATTATTTGAAGGGACTCCTGAGGAACTTGTGACTGTAAAAAAAAGTTTTACAGCCAGGTTTTTAAAAGAAGAATTGAAGATGAAATAAAAGGCAAAGCATAATAACAAAGATAAAATTTTGTGATTTCAGGGGTTACTCAGCGCATAAGATTAAGCTGTGATTTTTCCGGAATTAACTTTTATTATATACTTTGCCCGTTTCAGAGGCAAAAATCGCAAATGAAATATTTTTAAAATCTGTGCGGGCAGCGCATCCTGCTCGCAACGTTTTCGTCATACCTGCTTTTATAAACTGGCCCAAGGCGTATCGCGAATTTTACAAATGTTGTAAAATAAGCATCATTTTGATTAGGGTCTCCCCTTTGCGTGCCAGGAGGATTTGGCGCAAGTCTAGAAAGTCCCGGACTTACAGGAGAATATTCTTTATCAGAAATTTGCACTGCAATGGCAGCGTTTTGTGGTGATAAATATTTATAGAATAAACTGGGATCAATGTAAGTCGTACTTACATCATCAATATAATCAGTAAATGTATGCCTGTATAAAACTTCCAAACTTAAATTTACTCTATCAGAAACATAATATTTCACCCCGAATCCAATAGGTATATTTACCTGAGTGAGTGCATATTCCTTTCTATCAGGATATTCAGGGAAACCTTCACCTTCTGTGTGTAATGGCCGTAGATAGTACCAGGTCGTTTTGCCACTAGAATCGGTTAAAGAACCTTGAGGGTTAAAATGAAAAACCCCAACACCTAAAACTCCGTAAGGGCTAAACCGTGGCTTATAATCCTCATTATTTCTATTAAGCCACGCTAAAGGATATATTTCAGTTGCGATATAGCCTTCTGCCAGGTTTGTTCTGAAATCAAGGTTCCTCTGTTTTCTATATAATTCATTTTCGCCTTTTGTAGTAATCAGTTGATCTTCTCCCTCTAGTTTTCCATAATTGAGAGCAGCCCGGAATCCTAACCACTGATTGGGATAATAAGTTATAAAAGCACCTACCATTAATTGAGTGATCGGTAGATTCACATCTTTTATAAATGTGGTACCTTTTCCTTTATGGCCGCCGAGGTCGCCAAGAAAAAAAGATGGCCCTATATTTAATCCGGCCTCAAACCTGGTTTTATCATTTCCGATAATTAATGATTGGGAATAACTTGTTTCAGAAAGTAAACAACTAACTGTAGTGAGTATGAAACACGCAAGACATAATGTATGTAAACGATTTTTCATTAGGGATAGATTTTTACTAACGTTTAATAGGTTCATGAATTACCTCAATATTCTTTGGGTAACTCACAAATAACGAAGTATTACTTCCCTTTATTGCATATATTGAAAACTAAAAAACCTTTTCCATTGCAATATGTTCAATACCATCTTCAAGGTAAGGGCCTTCGGTCTGAACAAAAGAAAAGGATTCATAAAAATGCTTGAGATATAGCTGGGCGCTAATCTTTATAGGAACGTTACCAAATAAAATATACACCTGTTCAATAGATTTAAGCATTAGTAATTTTCCTAAATTTTGTCCCCTGGCTGACCGGGCAGTAATTACCCGGCCGATAGAAGGTGCTTCAGGGTAGGAAATTCCTTTTTCGAGTAAGCGGGTGTATGCTACTAAATGGTTCCCATCCCACCCTGTAAGATGATAGGCTTTTATATCCTTGCCATCGCAATCCTGGTAGATGCAATTTTGTTCCACTATAAATACCTCAATTCTTAATTGAACTATTTTATATAGTTCTTCATTGTTTAATTCTGAAAAAAATTTGCATTGCCAGGTGATCATGACTAAGAGAAATTGGTGAATTGTTTTATTGTTTAATTGCTATGGACAAAAATTCATAAACAGGAATCTCTGCTATTTGTTTGCTTACTGTAAAATATCAGGACAAGACAAGTTTTCCTAAAACTCTCAACTCTTAATACCCATATTTCTCCTTCCACCTTTCTTTTAAAAATTTTCTCAACTCTTCTTCTCTTGCATTTTTCCCTGGATTATACAAAAGTGAATTTTTTATTTCCTCAGGAAGAAACTCCATTTTGGCAAAATTGTTTTCAAAGTTATGAGCGTATTGATAATTTTTACCATAATCTAAATTTTTCATCAGTTTGGTAGGTGCATTCCTGATTGATAATGGCACAGGCAAATCTCCATACTGTTTTACTAATCCCTGCGCTTTGCTAATTGCTTCTACACTCGCATTACTTTTTGGTGATGATGCAAGATAAGTAACACATTGCGATAAAATAATTCTTGCCTCCGGGTAACCAATCACATTCACCGCCTGGAAAGTATTAGTAGCTAATACTAACGCTGTTGGATTTGCATTTCCGATATCCTCACTCGCCAATATCACCATTCTTCTGGCAATAAATTTTACATCTTCGCCACCTTCAATCATCCGTGCAAGCCAATACACGGCTGCATTTGGGTCGCTGCCGCGGATTGATTTTATAAACGCCGAAATGATATCGTAATGTTGTTCGCTCTTTTTATCATAGAGAGCTACTTTTTGCTGTGCGGCGTTTATTGTTAAATCATCATTTATAATTATTTCTTCACCGGAATTATTTTTTACAGAAACCTGCTGGCTAATTACCAACTCAATCAGATTTAATAATCTCCTTGCGTCGCCGCCTGATAAATTAATGATTGCTTCCGTTTCTTTTATTTCAATATTTAATTTTGAAAGAATAACGTCTTCTTTAATTGCATGATGCATTAATGCAATAAGCGCATCTTTTTCCAAAGGTTTTAAAATATAAACCTGGCACCGGCTTAGCAAAGCGCTGTTTACTTCAAAAGAAGGATTTTCTGTAGTGGCGCCAATTAGAGTAACCGTTCCTTTTTCTACTGCACCAAGCAAAGCATCCTGTTGTCCTTTATTGAACCTGTGGATTTCATCAATAAATAAAATGGCGTTCTGTTCATGTTTCGCTTTCTCAATTACTTCCCGCACTTCTTTTACTCCTGCAGAAATAGCGCTTAAGGTATAAAAAGGCACATTTAAAGTATGCGCAATAATATTAGCGATCGTTGTTTTGCCAACGCCCGGCGGCCCCCACAAAATCATTGAAGGAATTCTTTTATTTTCAAGTGCATTGCGCAAAATACTTCCTTTGCCGGTGAGATGCTCCTGGCCTATAAGATCGTTCAAAGTTTCCGGCCTGAGTCTTTCTGCTAATGGAGACATGTTGTCAATTGCGAATTAAAAATTATGAATTAAGAATTAAGAAATTTGCATTAAGTGTTTGTTTGCTACATACTAAACTTTCTAAGCTGGTTTAGACCTTAAAAAATAAATCTGAACTAAATGTTTGTTTGCTGCAAAACAATTCAACAAATTTAAAAAATATTACCGCTATAATTTTGATAAATAAGGGAGCACGTCTTTAAGTGTTACCGGAGCATGTTTATCGTCTAATTCAATAACTACGCAATAACCGTTAGCACCACCGGCCTTTAGCAATCCATTCACTAATTTTTGCTGGTCACTTTCCAATCTTTTTCCATTCCATATCTCTTTAGTACAAAGACATCCCTGTGTAGGCGTCAATGGATAATACGGTTTGCCAACGTAATATTTGGGGTCAATGGTAGTACCATGTGCAATGATCTCACTTCTGCCTATAAGGCCTGCATAATAAGAATCGTATAATGGTAAATAATCTTTTAATTGTCGCGGAATCAGCTTTTGATACCAATCCATTGACCAAACAGAATCCGTAATCGTAGTATCGTCAAAGAATTTTTGCAAACTCAATTCTACCGGCATTCCCATTTGTACATTGGCCGTAGGCCCTATAAAACTACTCATCGAAACTCCAAAACCATACATCCTGAAAATGCCCTGTGGTGTATTACCATTTCTTAAATATCCGGGCAGGTTTGTAATGCTGCGTGCAAGTTGAGGAATATTAAAAATATTTCCCAGGGAATCTTTGATAAAATCTCCCGCGGCATTTCTTATCAAGACCATTCCGGGATAGTCGCGGTTCTTTCTTTGAAAACTATACATCACTATTTGATTGGGAAGAAAGTCTTTATTCAGAATTGTCTTTAAAACTTCTTTTACTGTGTAGATTTCTTTCGATACAGGTTTTTCCAACCTGGTTTGCAGCATGTTTAAAACCGGGTTTATGTAAACGCTGTCGCCAAATTTTGCAAAAAGTTTTTCCGAAATTTTATATTTTAAAATGCTGTCATTTTTATTTTGAATTAAATATTCTGCGCACATCGCAAATATTTTCGGATCTGTAGTTGAATTCATCAAAGATCTTGTTTGAAGAGGAAATACTCCCGGATAGTTGGTGTAAGCCACTTCCAGCAAAGCTCTTTGAAAAGAAATACTTCTTATTTCAATACTATCAAAGGCAAAATGAATTTTACTTTTGGTAAATGGTGAATTATATTCCATTACTTCCATCGCATCAAAAGCATCCTGCCAGTTTTCTTCAGTAGAATCGGTGAGCGGCAATAATAGATTTTTAGTAATTGAATTTTTTATAAGCCTTTCTTTAAGTTTTGCTCTTGCAACATCTGTTGTGTAAGAAGTGTAAAGCGGCACATCGTATTGTGCTAATAATTGCTGAGAAGAAAACACCAGAAATAAAAAAGAGAAAAAATACTTATTGAACACAGAAGGAATTATTTACACCGAAATTAAGAAAAGAAGTGTTTGGATAAAGTGAAAAATTAAGTTAGGGAAATAATTCTTCAAAAACTTCTTGTTTAGTTATATTAAAATGAATGGCAACTCTATTAACGATTCCATTGAGTGTGCCGATTTTAATTGGATTGTGATTTGGGATAGCCAAGTGATGTTGGCCGTTCCTTTGTGTGGTTACTGTAATGTGGCTTCCGGTTTGTCTTCCTCATTTTCAAAATAACAATCAATGCCACCTTTTATATTTTCTTTTAGCTCATCAATAGTTTCCCCTTCGGCAAATATCCCCACCCCCACAGATTCTGCATAATATCCACCTTCATCTGCTTCCTGGACTATAAATGTAATTTCTTTCATATTTTGCAATCTCTAAATAATTTTTAATTAAAAAAGTTTAATTATTGCAACTGCTATCCCTGCTATCCCAACCTTAAATCCTATTACCCAAATAATAACTTCTTTAAATCCCTTTTCAATTCTTATTTCCAAATCTTTGATATCTTTTTTCGTCGCATAATCTCCTCTTGCTATTTCACTATTAATATCAGACTTGATTTCCTGATGTAACTTTTCCTCAGCTAAAGACATTTCCTTAGCATAGCGTTTTGCATCACTATCAGAAAGCTTTATTTTATCTTTTAAAAAATCGTAAACTGTTAATTCAGAAATCAGCATTATTTAAAATTTTATACCGTTATAAAGATAAAACAATTTTGTTTATTTCAAATCCAGCTTTATCTTCAATTCTTTCCAAGAAAAGCGAAAATGTAGAAACTCGTTATTCTTCTTCAAAATAATCTGAATCAATTTTTTTTATCTCATAATTATTTTGCACGGAAACTCCAAGATTATAATCAATCATGTATTGAGAAAGTTTTTCACCATCAATCAAAACAATTTTAGTCTCATTTTTTGGAGTGTATGATTCGGCATCTTTTGTAAAAGAAGAGGTGGTGATAAAAATTCCCTTTTTGGCTCCCTGACCGGCAAGTGCGCCTACAAATTTGTGAAGTTCGGGCCTGCCAACAACTCCTTCCCATCTTTTTGCCTGGATATATATAACATCAAGTCCAAGCTTATCTTCTTTGATAATTCCGTCTATCCCTTCATCGCCACTTTTACCTATTGCCTTTCCGGCATCTTGTATCGAGCCACCATAGCCCATTTTGACTAAGAGTTCCACAACTATTTTTTCAAAAAAAGATGGATGTACTGATTTAAGTTTATTTAAAATTTCCAAAAGTAAAGCAGTTCGAATTTTTTGATACCCTAATTCGATTTGTTCTTCAGGTGTTTGATTTAAGTCTAAATCATCTGCTCCGATTTCTTCATTTAGAGAAGCATTTTTATTACTATCTTTTTTTCTATATCCGGTTATTAAATTTTTATAGTCTTCAAATTTATTAGTAAGATATTTTACGTTTATTAAAGAAGGATTTTCTTTTAGTATATCTATTCCCCGATTTGTTATTTTAAATTGTCCCTTACTAATATTTTCAATTACTCCCGACATTTTTAAATGAGCTTTTGCCCAATAAACCCTGTTGTGAAAAGTTTTTTGTTTTTTACTCGGAAGCCATTCATTTAAATCTGTTTCATTTAGTTCTAATTTTTTAGCAAGGAAAACTATTGCATCTTGCGTATTGTGGACTTGTCCATCACTTATATATTTTAATAAGGGCAGCATCAAGCTTTGGTAATCAGGAATCATAAATTACACTTCAATTAATATTAATGAAAGGTTCTTAATTCTTTTAAATCCTTTATCGGCCGTAACTAAAGTAAAGCCTCCTTCAATTGCCGTAGCAGCAATTAAAGCATCGGGTACTGCTAATTTAATTACTCTTTTCAACTCAATTGTTCTCTTTTTAATAGAGTTTGTAATAGGAATACTCTGACAATATTCAATAACAGTCTCGCGAATTTTTACTTCTGAATTTTTTATTTCTTTCACTCCCAGGATTTCAATTTCGGTAACTACAGATATTGAAGGAGGTATATCAAAATACAGCCTGACATCAGTAAGGCCTTTCAAAGCATACAATAAAATATTCGTATCGAGAAGATAATTATTTCCACTCACTTCTTAATTGCTTTTGAATTTTTAAGCCATCTTCTAATTGAGGCAGCTTGCCAAAAAAAGAATCAACAACAGGGTTTTGTTTTACTTTTTTTTTCTTGAGTATTGCCCTTACTTTTTTTTCAGGGGTGCCTTTTGGAATTTCTATTATCATAGTTAAAAACTTGTACTTAAATATACAACTTTATTTCAAATCCAGTTTTATCTGCAATTCTTCAAACTGCTTTTTATCAATGGTTGAGGGCGCGTCTATCATTACATCTCTCCCACTATTATTCTTTGGAAACGCAATAAAATCGCGGATAGATTCGCTGCCGCCCAGGATAGCACAAAGCCTATCGAAGCCAAATGCAATACCACCATGCGGTGGTGCGCCATATTCAAAAGCACCTAATAAAAAACCAAATTTATGCTGCGCTTCTTCTTTACTCATTCCCAAAGCCGCAAACATTTTTTCTTGCAATTCTCTCTGGAAAATTCTGATAGAGCCGCCGCCTATTTCATTGCCATTTAAAACAATATCATAAGCATTCGCCTTTATTTTTGAGTATGGATGTTCCAGATATTTCTCCGCATTCTCAATCAAAGGATTATTATTAATCATCACTTCAATATCTTCAGGTTTGGGAGATGTAAACGGGTGATGGCGCGCTACCCAGCGATTTCCTTCTTCATCATATTCAAACAATGGAAAATCAGTAACCCACAAAAGTTTGAATTCTTCGGGCTTGCGCATTCCCAACCTATCAGCCATGTGTAAACGCAAGTCGCTAATCGCTTTCCTGGTACGTTCTTCCTTTCCTGCAAGAATTAAAATAAGGTCGCCGGGTTTTGAATCACAGAAAGAAGCAAATTCTTTTAATTGTGTTTCATTAAAAAATTTATCAAAGCTGCTTTTTAAAGTTCCGTCAGCATTATTTTTTATAAATGCTAATCCGCGCATTCCAATCTGTGGGCGCTTTACCCATTCTACTAATTCATCAGTTTGTTTTCTTGAATAATCGCTGCAACCGGGAATAGAAATAGCAACAAGCGTTTCTGCATCATTGAATACAGCAAACTCGCTATTTTTAAGTGTTTCAAGAAAAATTTTATTTTCAGATTTCAGGTTTTTCACTTTCATTTCAAACCTGATGTCGGGTTTGTCATTCCCATAATTCCACATTGCATCTTCCCAACTCATTCTTGCAACCGGTTCATTATATTCTATTCCTTTTACCTCTCTAAAAATATATTTTACCAATCCTTCAAACATTTGCAAAATATCCTCTTGTTCTACAAACGACATTTCGCAATCTATTTGTGTAAATTCCGGCTGCCTGTCTGCACGCAAATCTTCATCACGAAAACATTTTACGATTTGATAATAACGATCGTAGCCACTCACCATCAGTAATTGTTTAAATGTTTGCGGAGATTGTGGCAATGCATAAAATTCTCCCGGATTCATCCTGCTTGGCACTACGAAATCTCTGGCACCTTCAGGAGTGGACTTAATTAAAAATGGTGTCTCAATATCAATAAAATTATTTTTATGCAAATAATTTCGTGTTGCACGATTTACTGCATATCTCAACTCAATATTTTTCTTAACTGCATTTCTCCTCAAATCCAAAAAACGATATTTCATCCTAATATCATCACCGCCATCTGTTTCATCCTGGATGGTAAAAGGAGGAACAGCAGATTTGTTCAATACCTTGTATTCCGAAACTAAAATTTCTATATCTCCGGTCGGAATATTCGGGTTTTTATTACTTCTTTCTGACACTTTTCCCTTTATCTGTATTACAAATTCTCTTCCCAAAGGATTCGCGTTCAATTGCGCAGTCAGCTTTTCATTAAAAAGTAATTGTGTAATGCCATACCTGTCTCTCAAATCTATAAAAGTGATGCTGCCAAATTTGCGAATAGTTTGCACCCACCCCGAAAGTGTGACTTCTTTATTTACATCAGTAATCTTTAATTCGCCGCAGGTATGTGTTCTGTACATTTCTATTGGTTATTTATCTTATAAAAAAAACTATAAAAACTAAGAGAAACGATTTTTATAGTTGCAAGTCGGCAAAGATAAAGGCTTCAAAAGGCTTTTTATATTTTTAAGAAATTTTTCTTTTTATAAACTATTCCGGTATTTTTAGCGTTTAAAAAGTCAGTTTACCAAATTTAACTTACATGAAAAGCCTCTTTACTGCCTTAATATTATTGTGCAGTCATTTCTCATTCTCGCAAAGCAGTAATTACCAAAAAGCATGGGATGCATTAAATGAAAATAAGAGATCAGATGCAGAAAAATTTCTTCAGCAGGCTATGAGCGATCCTGCCACATCGGATGATGCTTTTATTACCAATATTTATTTAAAAACTTATGATGATAAAGAAAGTGAGGTTACCGGTTTTAATTCATCTTTTTATCAAAAAGCTCCAAATCCTTACCCTTATATTTATGCACTTTGGTTTCACCAGGCTATAATAGGTGGTTATGGTAAAAAAACTGCAGATAATCAATTGAAATTGATTGACGAATTGATAGCAGACCCAAAAGCTCCCGGAACATTAGTAGCTTCAGCCGAGTATCAAAAAGAAATGCATTTACTTTTTTCTGCCGATTTTGATAAGGCTCAAACTTATTCAGGCAAAATCGGAAATCTAAGAAACTGGCAATTTACAGGTCCTTTTGAGAATTTATCAGAAAGTGGTTTTTATAAAGATTATGGGCCTTTAGAACACCCGGAACCTTCAGCCGTTTTTAAATCTTCATCGAATGCAGAAGTAAAATGGTTCACTCCTGCAAGTGAAAATAGCGATGGATGGACTCCGGCAATATATCAATTCAATAAAACTACGGCAGTAGTGTATGCTCAAAATTTTTTAAATAGCCAGGTTGACCAGACAGTCCTTTGTAATGTAGGCTGCTCTGGTTCTATTAAAGTCTGGATCAATGATGAACTGGTGATTTCCCAATTCAAGGATCGTACTACGGATTTCGATTGCTATACTATCAAATACGATTTGAAAAAAGGAACGAACAGGGTACTCGTGCAACTTGGATATTCAAATGGATCTTACCCTAATTTTTCTTTAAGGTTTACCAATGATAATTACCGTCCTGTTTCAAATATAACAGGCTCGCCGGTCTATTCTCAATACCCAAAAAATGCCAGCATCCATAATAAATATGAAGCCATTCCGCAATTCGCCGAAAAATATTTTACGGATAAAGTAGCGCAGCAACCCGACAATCTGGTAAATTATGTATTGCTAACTGATGCTTATCTGCGAAGTGAGAAACTTTTGGAAGCCAGGGATATTATCAGCAAAGCGCTTACCAAAGCACCGGAAAATTCATTGCTAAGGGAGAAACTTCTTGAAGTTCTGAATAGACAAAATAACAGGACATCCTACCTTGAAGAATTGGAAAAAATAAAAAAAGATGACCCTGAAAGCGTATTGGTAATCGATCTGAAAATAAAAGAATTGTACAGTAATGAAAAATATGATGATTGCACAGCAGAATTAGACAAAAGAATAAAAATTCATGGGGAAAATGAGACTACTGATGGTTACAAATTATTAATTTTAGCGAAAGAGAAAAAATACGATGACCTGGTAAAGGTGGTTGAGGAAGTAGATAAAAAATACCCTGACGATCCCAACTTACTGACCATGATGTATAACATAAAGAAAGAAGTAGATAAAGATAATAAGGGCGCATTGAAGGTGTATGAAAACTACATGAAAAATAATTATAATTACGATGCTTATGTAAAATACGCCGACCTGCTTTTGGAGCAGGGCGATACAAAAAAAGGAATAGAAATAAAAGAAAAGCTGACAAAAAGATTCCCTTACGATCCAAATGGTTTTTACAATCTGTCCGAATATTATTATTCTGCCAAAAATTATGATGAGGCAGAAAGTTACATCAATAAGTCATTGGCTTTATCGCCATACAATGAAACTTATTGGGAGCAATTGGGAGATATTAAAAATGAAAAAAATGATACTGCCGAAGCACTCGATTCTTACAATCAATCTCTGAAATTTGACCCCAATCAATACGACATCATCAGTAAAATAAGGAAACTGAATAACAAGCCGGAAATCTATAAATTATTCTCTGCGGTGGATATTGATAAAGTAATAAAAGAAGATAAACCGGAAGATGCTAAAAATACGGACTACGGATTCTACTATATTCTTGACAGGAAAGATGTGGTAATTTATCCTGACGGCGCCACTGAAGAATATGTCACTACCATTTTAAAAATCACTAATGACAAAGGAGTTGATAGATTTAAAGAATCTTCTATTGGTTATAATAATTCTCAAACACTGCTTATTGAAAAAGCAGAGATCATAAAAGCAAACCAATCAAAAATTGATGGTGAACGCAATGACAATCAGGTTGTATTTACCAATCTTGAAGCGGGTGATATTATTGTATTTAAATACCGTTTGCAGAGTTATGTGTATGGTCGTTTTGCAAAGGATTTTTGGGATAAATATTATTTCGGCGGCCAAATTTATTCTGCAATAACAAAATATAATTTGCTGGTGCCTGCCGGGTTAAAAATAAACTATGTGTTTTCAAATTCTAATGTTCAGCCTGTCAAAAAGAAAATTGAAGATTTTGATCAATATAGTTGGGTCATTACAAACCCCACGCCGCTACAAGATGAGCCACTGATGCCCTTGATAGTTGATGAGGGCACTGTACTACACATCTCTACTATTTCGTCATGGAAAGAAATAGCCAATTGGTATAGCGATGTGAGCAATAATAAATCTGAAGAAGATTTTGAGATACTTGCATTGTATAAAAAGCTTTTCCCTGATTCTAAAAAAGCAATGACCCAGTTTGAAAAAGCTAAAATAATTTATGAATATATCGAATCAAACATAAGGTACAGCTCAGTTTCATTCAGGCAGAGCGCATTTGTTCCACAAAGGGCTTCTATTACATTAACTACGCGGCTTGGCGATTGTAAAGACTTATCAAATTTGTTCGTAACGTTGGCAAGAATGGCAGGTATTAATGCACAAATGGTTTTGATAGACACTAGAGACAATGGGCAAAAAGATATTTTATTGCCGTCCGTCGAATTCAATCATTGTATTGCAAAAGCAATGTTGGATAATAAAATTTATTACATAGAATTAACGGATAATTATCTCCCTTTTACAAGCTTACCCAACAACCTTAACGGGGCATTAGCGTTGGAAATTCCTGTAAAATCAGTTAGCGAAAATGCGGAACTGGTCCATTTAAAATCAAACAACAGGGTCAAAGACGTTATTAAAAGTGTAATCGGGATAACTCCCGATAATGATGACCTGAATTTGAATGTAACAACAACAAAATACGGCGCTTTCTCATCTTCAGTAAGAACAGATTACCTCAACCTGGACAATGAGAAGCAAAAACAGACTTTGGAAAAAACTATCGCCGGTTCTTATAAAAACAATATACGCTTAGATAATGTAAGTTTTAGTAACCTTGACAAACTCAATGATTCTGTAACCTATACGTACAAATATAAAGTAATGGATGAAATAGCTGAGATAGGGGATTTAAAAACATTCAAAATTATTTATCCTGATATAGTTGCTTCATTAAATTACTTTTCTGCGGATAAAAGAGTTTATCCCATTGAATATTGGAGCTATGAAAATGCCGATGCTTATGAGACTACTGTAAATATTTCAGTGCCCGAAGGAATGAAATTTGTAGAATTGCCAAAGGGGGAAACACTTTCATTTAAAGACCTTAAATATTCAATTCAATACACTTTAAAAGCGCCTGGCAAATTGGTAATAACAAGGAGTTTTTCAGACGGGAGAGATCAGCAAATATCTCCTGAAGATTATCCTGCATTTAAAAGCTTTTTTGCTAAAATAGTGAAGGCAGAGCAAAAATTTATTGCCTATAAATAAAAAGTATTTCCAGGTTTTAAAAACATAGATGGTCCGAACACCACTCTGTAATTCTTAATTTCAATTAGATAATTGTTCTGTACAATTTCTATTGTTATTTTTTAAATGGTTGGGAAAAGATATGGATTAGTGATTTTTTTTAAAGAGTTGTCAACTTTCTCACAGCAAACAGACAAATAATCGAGATTTCTAATTCCTATTTCCCCTTCAGGGGTTAGGGGTTCACATTCACCCTCACACCCTCGCTATGCGCCGTAAACTCTGGTGCATACATACATTGAATGGTGGTAATTCCATTGCTGAAATTTCCGGCATGTGTTACAAACATTGGGTATTCAAAAACATAAGTTCCTTTGTTTAAATACCCAAAAAAGAAATTAGTGCTTACATCCTTGGTGGTTTCATAATACCCTAGCCCGCCCTGGTATTTATATTGGCTAATCACATTCGTTGGTTCCATGCACGATGCGCGCATATCTTTCATGTGAACATATTCCATATCACGATCTACACGAAGCTCAATGCGTACTTTTATTTTATCTCCAATATGTAATTTATCTCCATCATTTACGGGAATAAGAACCGGTCCTTTATCGCTGTTCTTTTCAATAAATAATTTTTTAGAAAGTTTTAATGGGGTTTCTGAAAAAGTGATTTTATCAAGGTTTTCGAAATATTGCCAATAGACAGAGCCCCAGGAAGGCGTGTCGTTAATTGGTTTATTAGTTAATCCGTTAATTGGTTTATTAGTTAATCCGTTAATTGGTGCAGAAATGGTAACATTTATATTTCCCATTTCCGGTTTTACTTTATCCCCATCAATTCTTTTTTTGAAATATCCGGTTCCTGCTTCCTGGTTTTCATCTTTATTATTTATCGCGGTATTTCCAAGTTTTATTACCACATTTTTTTCTTCAGAAAGCCAGTCAGTTCCTTGTAGCAATAATGCGTAAACCGCATCTGCTGTGGCTTTGGTGGTTTTCCAATTATTGGTTTGTTTGTTTTTCAACAACCAGGTTTTTAAATCGCCGATAGTTTTTGAATCTTTTTCAATTTCAGAAAATGCTTCTATCATTAGTGACTGAGATTCTATCGGGGCCTGGTACCACCAATATCCGTGATTGTCCCATTCTTTCCAATACATCCCGAGTTCGGGATTATTAACGGAATTTTCTTTTAAAGATTTAATAATTGCTTTTGCGATGTTTGTTTCATCTGTTCTGTAAAGCGATAAAGCTATCATTCCCTGCATGTATTTACTTTGGCTCAGCCAATATTTTTTTGACTGCTCACGGTAATAGTTGTACGCAGTTTGTGTTGCTTTCGCAATAGGATATTCGGGGAAGAAACTGCGCATATATAAATATTGAATAGCAATGGTAGAAAGATTATCCTGGTTGAGTTTTGTCTTATATTTTATCAAATCATCATAATCCTTTTTCAACATCTTATCCAAATAAAGGATGGCTAAATCCAGAATGGATTTTAACTGAATTTGTTGCTCTGCCGGGTACGCTCCTAATTTTTTCAAATGCCCTATTCCGGTTACAATATACTGTGTCATGTAACGGTTATCCGGCCCACCTTTGAACCATACAAATCCACCATTGGGCGATTGCATATCTTTCAGTTTATCAATAGCAGATTCTAACTGCAAACTCATTTTCACCATATCAAAAAGCAAAGCAATATTTTTCTTTTGCTGCTCTTCATTTTGCGCCTGCAACACCCACGGAGTTTCTTCTAACAAAACAGATTTTAATTCCTCATTTTTTTGAAGATTGCTCATGAGTGCCGCTGTATCAGTCGTTTTCCATTTCTCAAAAACAGCTTTTATTTTGGGAGAAGAATTGACAATTCTCTGCGCTAATGCATTTGCATAAAAACGGTTAAAAGTTTGTTCTGCACATTCATAAGGATATTCCATTAAATAAGGCAATGCCTGTACCGCATACCAGGCTGGATTGGTAGTATATTCAACCGTTAAGCCGTAATTGGTAAGTGAAGACGATGAGGAGGAGTGAAGTAATTTTTCAAATTTGAAATCTTTCGTTCCATCGCCGCGCATAGGCAAAGGCATCGTTTCCGTAACCAACATACGATTAGTAACCACAGGAATTACGGCTTCTTCACCATCACTGACATCACCGGCCCTGGCAACAATTCTATAAACTACTGCATCATTGAAATTTTGGGGAACTTCAATATTGAATTTCACCAAAGTACTTTGCCCGGCTTTCGCCGTAAAACTTTGAGAAGGAATTGTATTCCTAAACCATCCATCTATAGAGTTCATGGTAGATGCATTTAATAAATGAAATTCCGCCTGCCCGCTTACTTCTTTGTCTCCAAGATTTACAATTTTAGCGCTGAATTCCATCCTGTCTCCTTCGCGTAAAAACCGTGGTGCATTGGGCTGCACCATTAAATCTTTTTGGGTAATAACTGTTCTTTCTACATAACCACTTGCTAAATCTTTTGTGTGTGCCAATGTCATCAATTTCCATTGCGTAAGCGCTTCGGGCATGGTAAAACTAAATGAGATACTACCATCTTTATCTGTTCTTAATTCAGGATAGAAGAAAGCGGTTTCATTGAAATTTTTACGGATTTGTATTTGGAATTGGTCGATTGAAGCAGGTTGTTTAGCATCATTCCCTGCAATAGCAGAATCCGCAGAATCAGTAAATATTGATAAAGCGGCAATCTTTCCTGCGGAATATCCTAAGTTTTTCTTTTTAGAAATACCCATCGCGGTAACTACAACGTCATCCAAATCTCCTTTTCTTTCCATTGCCGGTGCTGCCACAACACCATTCGCAACAGAACTAAGTCCTCTTATCCTAATCATGCTTTCATAAACAGGTAAATAATTTAACGCATCATACCTTTTTTCTTTCTGCTCAATATATTTTTCACTCCAATATTTTTCAAAAGAATTTACCGTAATAAAGTTTTGTCGTGCCTGCCAGGTATTGTATCCATTGTATTCTGGCCATATATCAAGACTGTTCCAGGAATGTGGCCTGAACTGGTCAAGCGATGCATCATACATACTCGCCAGCATTTCTGCAGCTACTTTTTCGCCTTTATTCCCGGTGATTTTTACTTTCCATTTTTCTTCACTTCCGGGCAAAGTTTTATCACGATAAGTATCAAAAGAAATGCTGAGTTCTTTGTTGCTCCACGGCACATAAATAGTATTGGAAACAGCATAAAAGCGATTATCTTTTACAAAAAATTGATTCACGCCAAAACCACCACGGTCGTCCTCTGAAATTTTAAAATCAAACTCAATCTTATTGTTAATGGCAATATTGCTGAAATCAGTATTTTCAATTTTCTTTTGTGCATTACCATTATTTCTTTGTTCAATTAAAAAAACATTACTCGCAGAAGAACCTGTTATAATACGGGCTGTATCCCCCGGCTCAGCATAATTTACTTCCGAATAATTCCATATATAAACGAAAGCAGGTAATGATTGCGATGTCTTATCATACACTTGAAAATATTTTACATCTTTTACTTCCTGTCCGTATTTATCTTTTGCTGTTGCTTCTACCACATACCAACCCTGAGTTAATGGAGAATTGACAATTGATAATTGATAATTAAGAGAAATGCTGTCTGATTTTTCAAGAACTAAAGCACCTTTTTCCCAAGATTCTTTTTTGGTTTCATCCTTATATTCATCGTGCGGAAAATATTGAATGAATTCATTTTTTGTAAAAATAAACTGGTCTGGTTCTGCCCACAGTCTTTGCCGGATAAGTCTATCAGGTGTTTGTAATTTATAAATTTTTACATCAGCTTTTACTGCTTCAGGTTCGCCACTTAAATTTTTACTGCTGATTGTAATAGTTTTTAGGCTGTCTTTATTGATAATATCACCCTGGAGAAAAGAAATTTGAAGATTCAATGCTTTATAACCAACAGGTACTGTAATATTCCCACTCCTGGTTTCTCCATTAATATCAGTTACATCTGCTTCTACTTTATAATCAAAAACCGGGTCGGTATTTTTATCCAGGCTTAGATCGGGGATGGCTGCGAACCTGATAATAAATTTTCCGTCAGCATCGGTTGCAATCTCTCCGTTGGCGATCTCCATGGGTTTTGTTTGTGGAAAGCCACCGCGCCAGAACATCCACTGATAAAGAAACCTGGCTACTCTTGTTACTCTGTAAGAGACTCTAGCGCCGTCAATATTATTTCCGGCGTAGGCTTTTGAAAAACCCGTAATACTAACAGTATCACCTACACGAAAACCACCTTTTACTTTCTCAAATTCAGTGTAGAACTTTGGGCGTTTGTATTCTTCCACTGACAGAGAAACAGAAGAATTATCATAATTTTCCACACCAATCTGAAACTCACCATTCAATTTATTTTCAGGTATTTTAAATGTTCCGTTGAAAGATCCAAAATCGTTTAATAACACTTTTATTGAATCAACGTTCTCCCCATTGGCGTCAGAAAAAAGAATATTTAGAGAATCTTTGGATTGGAGAAGAATAGGCATTTTTGTTTTCCAATCTTTGGTTACACCGATACCTTTGAAATAAACCGCTTGCCCCGGACGGTAAATGCTTCTGTCGGTAAATAGAAAAACCTTTGCATTGTCTTCATCAAAATCTTTTTGATTATCATATTTTTCATCTTCGTCATTGTTGTAATTATTATAATAGGTATATTGATTATCATCCAAAAACAACCGGTCATTTTTGTAAGTAATTTCAAGTCTTATATTACGGCTGACGTTGTCCTTATTGGTTTGCGGTAATTTAAAATATCCGTTTTTATCTGTAGTGAACAATTTTTGTTTTACCAAATTGTATTCACGGTTTTTATAATCGTACTGTTGATTCCATACTTGCACCCGGGCACCACTCAAAGGCTGTCCTGTAGTGCGGTCCAGCACAAAATATTGTGAACCGTTATTGATAAAACTAATATCAGATACGTAAAAATATTGAGCGGCAAGAGGATTTTTGTCAAGGCTGAAATTTTCGTCAGCGCTTCCCAATAAAGCATATTCGCCTACAGGCAAAGCATCAATTTTTACTTCTACAGAATGAGATAGATAATCATCCATTTTTGGCAAATCCTGTTTCCAGTTTTTGAGATTTTTTTCTGCGGTTAGTTTTTGAAAAACTTTATCGTTATCATAATCTTTTTGGAGGTAACTTTTTAATTCGGGCGTGAGGGCAATAATTCTAAAATAAATTTGATTGAAATTCTTATAATTTACCAATGTGCGAAAAGGCAATCCTGGCACATTTACTTTTTCTGTAGTCAGATTAATTTCCGGATGTAAAATCAGTATAACCAAATTCTGAGCATTGATGCCACCTTCGCTTTTCGGGTATTTTTTTATTATGTCATCAAGAACCGCCTTTGCATTCGTTACAGTATAATTTGAAATGGAATCTTTATTTTGGTTAGTAATAATTGCATTGTTATAAATTTTTTGAGCCATTAAAAAAGTCGCCTGCGCAGATGCGGGATAGCTGCTGTATTTTTCGCTAATCTGTTTTAGCGCACCAATATACAGTTCATCCTTATTCTCCATTACTCCATATTGATTTGCAAATTGAATTCGCTCAATATCTGCATCAATCAATGCATCAGGGTTATCATCCTTTTCATGAAATGATAATAGTTTTTGAAAAATAATCAATGCTTTTTGATGAAGCGATGAAGAATCTTTAGTAATAAATTTTTCATTTATAAATACTTTCGCGGGAGCAAAAGCAATTTTGTCTTTTATCTCAAAAGCATAAGCAGGTCGTGTAATGTCACGCTCGTCATTTTTAAAATAATCCAACGCACGATGAGCTAACAAATCAAACAAGGCTGGCCGCAGATTGCGCACATTCCCTTTTAAAATAATGGCATCAAATGGCACTAAATTAGTTTGTTGTAAAAGCGTTTCATTTTGTAAAGAAGCCAGGTACAATTCTCCTGTTTTTTTATTCAAATCATCTGCGGTCCAGGTGGCAATATCTTTTTTATCAAAATTTGTCGTATTGGTTCTTTTATATAATTTGTATCTATTCTGCTGAAAATAATTCCAATAGAGTTGTGCCGTAATACTTTGTAGGATTGATTTTGCAGGCTCCTTTGCATTTGCAATTTCTCTTTCAAGAGTGTCAATTCTTTTTGCAGAAGCATCTTCAACAATATTTTGCTGAAGTGTTATTTTAAATAATAAGGATTTGATTATTTGCGGATCATTAGTAATTCTTTTAGCCAGGTTATAAATTATATCTACTTCTCCAAGAGCAGATTTGGTTAAACCTTTCTTTTGAAAATCATCTACTTTTTTCCATTGTGAAGTATAATCGTCCATTATCTTCTGTGCATTTAAAGTCGAAAAATCAAATAAGAAAAGTAGAAAAAAAATAGTGGCAGGCAGAAGGGAAAATTTTAATCTCATGTAGGTGAATTTTGTTTTAAAGATAAAAAACTATGCCAGGTGGTTGTATGGTGAAAAGATTTATTAACTTTTCTGTAGATGCAAAGAAGGAATTATTTCATAATTATAATGACACGAATTCTGTTATGGAAACACGAATTTTATTCACTAATTACACGAATTAAGATGCAGCAAACAAATAAATAGTACCGATTCCTATTTTTTAATAACACGAATTGGTGACAGTAAACGAAGAAATAAAGGAGATTCTTATTTTTTAATGATTCAAGAACAATTTAACAATAAAACAATTTAGCAATCACATCGTTTTTATTTCAGATTGTGATACACTTTTTGGACATCATCATCTTGTTCAAGATTGTCAACAAGTTTCAAAACTTCATTGGCATATTCTTCGGAAAGCTCTACCGTATTTGTTGGTATTCGTGTAAGCTCTGCTGTTATCACATTAATCTTTTTTTCTTCCAAAGCCTTGCTCATATTGCCAAATTCATTGAAAGGTGTGCGGATAATAATATTCCCTTCGCCGTCTTCGCCAATTTCTTCAAGGCCAAAATCTATTAATTCAAATTCCAGCTCTTCTATGTTCAAATTTTCATTTTTCATTTTAAATTCACCCAGGTGGTCAAACATAAAAGCCACGCTGCCGATGGTACCAAGGGATCCGTTGGCTTTATTAAAATGCATTCTCACATTTGCAACAGTTCTTGTAGGATTATCAGTTGCAGTTTCTATCAACAATGCAATTCCGTGTGGAGCATAGCCTTCATATAGCACTTCATGATAATCCGTTTTATCTTTTCCCATTGCGCGCTTTATTGCTGCATCTACACGGTCTTTGGGCATATTCACCGCTTTGGCGTTGATGATGCAACGGCGCAATGAAGAGTTGTTATCCGGATCAGGACCGCCTTGTTTTACCGCAATATCTATTTCTTTCCCGATGCGGGTAAATTGCTTGGCCATTTTATCCCAACGGGCAAACATGGTCGCCTTTCTTACTTCAAATATTCTTCCCATAATTTAATTTTTAAGATTCAGCTTTCAGCTATGAGCTATCAGCCGTCAGCTGATAACTGGCCTCTGATTGCTAACCTCATCCCGGCAAATCTAAAATGTAAAACCTAAAATCTAAAATTAAAAATCTTATTAGATAGCTTTGCGTTGCTGCAAAAGGTTTAAATTCATGTCAAACTATTCTTTTTGGAAAGTTTTTCTCATTCAAATAATTTTGCTCGCTTTTTTATATAAAATTAAAAATACCCCGGAAGGGAAATAAGGCTATGAAAATAATGAAGTTTGGAGGCACCAGTGTAGGTAAGCCTGAAAGAATGGCGGCTATCAAAAAACTGATCACAAAAGATGATGAGCCAAAAATTGTTGTTCTAAGTGCATTGAGCGGCACCACTAATTCGCTCACAGAAATAAGTCATTCCCTTGCAAAGGGAGATCGCATTGCTGCCAAACAGCGTATAGACGGTCTCGAACAGCATTACCAGAATTTTATTATTAAATTGGTAAAAAGTAAAGAAGATTATCAAAAAGCAAAAGAAGTTCTTGCAGAGCATTTTGAATTTTTGAATATTATTTTAAAGATTTCTTACAGCGAAGCGCTCAATAAAGATATTCTTGCACAGGGCGAATTGCTGAGTACAAAACTCTTCAGCATTTATTTGCATGAACAAAATATCCCTCATGTGTGGCTTGCTGCGCTTGACTTTATGACTATTGATCCGTCCGGGGAACCACAGGTGGGAAGCATAAAAGTAAAATTATCCCAACTTTTGCAGGTTAACAAAGAGAGTAAACTTTTTATAACCCAGGGGTATATATGCCGCAATGCGAAAGGCGAAGTAGATAATTTAAAGCGTGGCGGAAGTGATTACAGCGCTTCATTAATAGCAGCTACCACTAACGCTTCTGTTTGCGAAATATGGACTGATATTGATGGCATGCACAATAATGATCCGCGTATTGTAGAAAACACAAAACCTATCAAACATCTTTGTTTTGATGAAGCTGCTGAGCTTGCTTATTTTGGAGCAAAAATTTTACATCCTGCGAGTATATGGCCTGCGCAATATTTTAATTTCCCGGTAAGATTGTTGAATACTATGGATCCGGATGCGGCCGGCACATTGATCGAAAGTCATTCAGACAGTGAAGGAGTGAAAGCCATTGCTGCAAAGGATTTTATTACTGCTATCAAAATAAAAAGCAGCAGAATGCTGTTGGCTTATGGTTTTCTGAGAAAAGTATTTGAAGTATTTGAAAAATACCAGACTTCCATTGATATGGTCACTACTTCCGAAGTAGCTGTGTCCCTTACTATTGATAATGATACTTATTTAAGCGATATTATTAAAGAACTGGAAATGTTTGGCAGCATTGAAGTGGATACTGATCAAACCATAGTTTCCATAGTAGGTTATCATATTTCCAAGACTGAAAATCTTCTTGCAAAAGTATTTGACAGCATCACAGAAATTCCTGTTCGTATGGTGAGCTTCGGAGGAAGCCAACATAATATTTCTATTCTCGTATCTCATGAAAATAAAGAAAAGGCATTGCAATTGCTGAATAAGGGATTGTTTGAGGAATGAAAAGAAATAAGAAATGAGAAATAAGGAATAAGAAATAAGAAAGTCAGTAAACGAACAAATAAATCGGATTCCGAATTAACTAATAAACCAATAAACCTTTTTGGCAATCCCCGCCTTAACGATCATTCGGGCAGGGAACAAATAAAAGATATTCCTGTTTTTTTAAACTATGAACTTCGAACTTTCAACCTTGCGCCTCTATCCTGTCCTGAAAACTTCCTAAAACCCAATGCCCATCTTTTTATAAATAAAACTCATGAGCCACATAGGGCCTATTAATAAGAACTGAATATCTTTCAGAAAAGAAGGTTTTTTGCCTTCAACACTATGTCCATAAAATTGCCCGATCCATGCGATTGCAAAAATAATTATACATAATAGCCAAAGCGAAAGCGGAACATATTTTTCTATAAAATGGCAAATTAACAGGCAGGCAATTCCAAATAAAAACATGCCAATACCAAGTGAAAAAGAAAGCCGTAAATAATATAAGGCGATCAGCAAAATTGCAAGCATAGCCACATTTAAATGATGCCCTTCAATTCTCAGTGGAAGTTTGAGGCTGTATAATAATCCTACAATGGAGAAAAATATTGCAGGTACACATATCCAGTGGATCAATTTGTTTGTATGATTTTTATGGCTATCGCCATATTCATCTAGCCATTGATTTACGGTTCTCATAGCAATTATTTTATTTAAAACAATGAAATAGTGATTACAAATTATCATTTTAATTTCATAAAAAAAATTAACTGCCTATCCCTTTCGGTCAAGTAAAAATTTATAATTTTGCTGCATGAGTATTATTGAGCAATACCCGAGACATTTTCAAGAATTCCTTGCACAATTCAAAAACGAGAATGACTGTTGGGATTATATATTTCAAATAAGATGGCCAAATGGCTTTGTATGTCCCAAATGT
>Ga0208717_1000048_pt1 | contig 83917 bp, 83 predicted proteins | sample NGESurF53shallow_FD_184489 | JGI IMG/M metagenome (GOLD analysis project Ga0208717, IMG submission 184489) | Arctic peat soil microbial communities from Barrow, Alaska - NGEE Surface sample F53-3 shallow (SPAdes) | ecosystem: Environmental > Terrestrial > Soil > Wetlands > Peat ... | reverse complement strand
TGCTTTTAATTGCGCCGGGTTTCAACCCGGTGTTTAAAGAAATCTTTATTCGGCTTTAGCCTAAAACTCTTATAAGAATTTGGCTAAAGCCTGTCAATTCTCATAAATATTGCCCACATGCTAAAGCAAGTGGCAATTCATTTGAAAATCATATCCTTCTAAATTTAATTCCATAAAAGATTTGCTCTTAATCTACCTAATCCTAAAAATTGAATTTCTGATATGATTATGATGCCCTGAGTTACACTTGTCCCGTTTTATTCGGGAAACTCAGAACAGCAGCCATTTCTATTTTTGATACTCTAAATCTAAGGATAGCAGGTGGACTGTCCACTGACGAATTTCAATCGGACTTTGTGCGACACTTCAACGGCAGTTCTTCTGTCAACTTTTGCGGTTGGAGAGTACTTCGCTGACTTTTAGAAAAAATATCACAACAGACAACCGTTCAGACTTTCTGACGGCTATTTCCCGACAATTTTCTTTCGGTGTACAATTCCCCAATTTGTAAGATTGCTGATTATCGTTTGTAGCGTATTGTTGTAAATTCCGGTAAGTTCATATTGAACCGTTATGGGTTGTGTATCTAAAACAGTTCGTTTGACCAACCGGGTTATTTTTTTGAGCATTTTTTAATTCTTCTTTGTTATTCTTATTTTAGAAAAATAGAAAATAGTAAATCCATAAACCTATAGTTGCTCTAATTGTAATCAATCTCTTCGGGTATTGGAGCTACTTCATATTTTAAATTCCATTCTTTTATGGTTTCTAAAATCGGCAAAAAAGCTAAGCCTTTTTCAGACAACTTATATTCTACCCTTGGTGGTATTTCCTTATAGGCAAATCTTTCCAATAGTCCATCTTCTTCCAACTCTTTTAGCTGTTCGGTTAGTACTTTCCTTGAAATGTGTGGTACTATAGCATCTAACTGACCAAAACGAATGGCACGGGTGCCAATAACGTTTATAATTATCGGCTTCCATTTATTACCAATGGTGCCAATAGCCCTGGTAAACGGGCAATTTGAATTGCAAAAATTGTCGTCTCTCATATTTTTAAAAAATTTGTAGTTACCTAATAGTAACTAGATTATACCATAATAGTTACCATAATAAACTATCAATGGTAACTTTGTGAAACAAAAGTACTAAAAATAATTTCAAGAATTAAAAATTTAAAAAATGAAAATCGGAATTATCGGTGCCGGATCTATCGGCACAACAATCGCAAAACACCTAACCGAAGCAGGTTACGAAGTAGTTATCAGCAACAGCCGTGGTGCTGATACGCTTAAAGAAAAAATTAAACAAATCGGTGGCAACATTATCGCCGGTTCGGTGCAGGAAGCAGCCGAAGCCGATGTGGTATTTCTTGCTGTGCGATGGGAACACGTACAGGAGGTACTATCTACCATTTCATTAGAAGGCAAAATTGTGATAGACGTGACCAATTCTAATCTACCCGAATTTGTATTGGCAGAATCAGGCTCAAAAACATCCAGCGAAGTAGTAAGCCAATGGGCAAAAGGCGCAAAAGTGGTTAAAGCTTTTAATACTTTATATGCACAAGTATTAGCAGAAAATCCACAGGTTGATGGTGGAAACAGAGTGATTTTCTATTCAGGAAATGATGACGATGCAAAAGATGTTGTGTCAGGCATCCTTAATCGCATCGGATTTGCCGGCATTGATTTGGGTAGCCTGCATGAAGGCGGAAAATTGCAACGATTCCCTGGTGGACCATTACCAACATTAAATCTTATCAAACTAAAATAATAATTTCAAAAATTAAAATAATGAGTAAACTAAAAAGCAAAGTAGCAGTTATTACAGGTGGTAATAGCGGCATTGGGTTTGGCATTGCCCGGGAATTTAAAAATGAAGGCGCTGTAGGAGCTATTGTCGGCAGAAATCAGGAAACTTTAGATAGTTCTGTGGCTCAACTTGGCGATAATTTTATAGCCATAAATGCCGATGTAACCAACCTTGCCGATCTGGAAAGAGTGTTTAAAGAAACATCTGAAAAATTTGGTAAAATAGACATGATTGTAGCCAATGCAGGTGGTGCAGTTACAGGAGCAGTATTTGGTTCTGTGGCAGATATTGGCGAAGCCGTCTATGACAAGACAATGGATTTAAACCTGAAAAGTGTTTACTTCACTGTTCATAAAGGATTGCCCTATATGAATGATGGTGGTTCTATTATTCTTATCGGGTCAAATGCAGGGCATCGGGCATATCCTTCTTTTACTCTTTATGGTGCTGCAAAAGCGGCTGTAATCCATTTTGCAAAAGGATTTTCAAACGACCTTTTGGATAGAAAGATAAGAGCAAATGTAATATCACCAGGCACAACAGATACACCTGTATTTGACAAGTTTGTTCCTGCCGAACAACTTGAAGCTGTAAAAAAATACTGGTCAGATGTAATGCCGATAGGCAGAATTGGGCAACCATCTGACATTGGTAAAACAGCGGTTTTCCTGGCTTCTGATGACTCATCTTTTATGCTTGGTGCTGAACTCCTTGTTGATGGTGGTCTAACCTATTTATCGCCTGCTAATTAATTGACCCCACGTTGGGACAAGTTTTTAACTCGTGCCATTAAATAATTAAAATAATTTTTGCCTTAGTTGGAGTTCACTGTAAACACAACCTTTCGCAGGGTTGGGGATAGCGGTCGGTTCCGAAGGTCAGACCGCGGGTTAATTTGAGGGCCATCTGGCCTCACGACCAAAGGCAAAATAGATTTTAGTTTACGTTTATGCTTTACTGTTATCGAAGAGTAAATTTAAATTATAAAATACAAATATTGCTTTTCCGATAGCCATCGGAATGTTGCTTTACTGTAATACCCGGCTTCTGTGGGCAACTCAACAATTGTTTTTACTTTCATACTACTTCAATGGGAAAAATGAACTTTTTAATTGGTGGAGGCCGTTGGTCAGGAGACCAGACCGGCGGCGACTCAATCTGCTAATTGAAAGTTTGAAAAGAAAGGAAGAACGGCATTGTATATAAAAATAACACTTACGGGCAAACGAAAAAAATTGGATGTGGTTCGTGGAACACAAATCATGGCGGAGGCACGAACCATTCCAGCGTGCAAGTGCCATCGGCACGACCGATTTTGTAACATGGGAATTTATTCCCTTGTATCAACCTCCCGGGGATGTTGGCAGACAACGTAACACTTACGGGCAAACGAAATAAGATTAATGTGGTTCGTGACAAACCACGGCGGAATGTGGTTCGTGACAAACCACGGCGGACACAGTTATTTACCAATTATTAATTCAATCAATCCTTACTCGTTCAATCAGGTATAAATTACAGTAAAGCGACAAATTTTAATGATTTGTATTTTGATGAGATTAAAAAGCAGCGGACGTTTGCGCTAAGGATTAAACTTCAACCCTGCGCCAAATGGAGGCTTCCGTCCAATAGAATTACCAAAAATGGAATTATGAACAAAAAGTTGAACAAAGAAATTTCATCCCTGACTGCCAATGATAGCAGTACAAAAGTTGATGAAATGTACAGCGTACCCAGTTATTGCCAAACTCCCGTTGTGCGTTCGTGCTATTTTTCAGTCGAGCCATATCTTAATGGAATTTCCCAAATGAGTTCAATAGATATTTGATACTGATAATCCGTTGTAAATTTTTTTTCGCTGCTAAAAAAATAAGGCTGATAGAGTATTCCAAGCCGAAAGGATTCTCCAAAACGATATGAAGAGTTTAAACTCACTCCAAATGCCGAATTACTTCTTGATTTAGGAATAAAAGTTGAGTCAGAGTTATTTGTAATTTGCCAGTATAGTTTCGAATAACTTAATCCGTAACCAAGTGTAAATCGTCCGACATAAAAGTTATTTCTTAAATTCAAATAAAGTCCTGATGATGTTTGATTTTCTCCATAAATGTCAACTGCTGCCGGAACCGGAACAAGAAAATTAGTTGCAGCACCTGCATTAAAGGATAAGAAACGATTGTCCTTATAATAATAATCAAGTCCGGTCTCAATACCCCAGAAGCCTGCTAAATTTGTATTCCTTCCTGTTGTTTTAATATTAAAGGAGTTTAAATAAGGTAAAGTAATATTCCAATTTATCGTTCCTTTTAATGTTGGTGCAAAGCGATTTTCATAAACTTTTGCGTCTTTTATATTTAAATATGTCCTTTTGGGATAGGCAAACCGTTTGGGATTCTTCAGGTCAACTAACATCCCCACTCCATAATTAAAATCTATGTTTGCCCAAAATGCAACAGAATTATGTGATTTTAATAAAATTGTGCTGTCTTTCCCGTCAATTTTTAAATTTACTTTAAGTGGATTTCTACTTCGTACTATATAAAAAAATTCATTGTAGTCTAATACTCTTATAGAACTGTCAACGGGTACAACTTCAATTCTTTTGTCAGTATTAATTGCAACTTTTTGGACAATATTATTAAATATAGATGCACAAGATGAAAGTAAAAGTCCAAAAATGAGTAACGTAAATATTTTGTTCAATTTTCAGAGTTTTATTTGTTGGATAGCATCTGGCAGTATTCTGATTAACACTTTTAAGTACTTTATTTTCAATGTCGCATTTTTCACAAACGGTAGTTTGAGAAGTAATTTGCGGTTTCCGAAAAAATGGATCTGCATGCAACGTTTTCGGATTTGTGCACGCGAGATTTTAGAATCCTTTTTGCCGGAACCGTTTTCAAATTTATAATTAAAAGTTCATTGTTTTTCTATCGTTCATTACAGTTTTTTCAGCCGGTACTAAAGATGAAATATATTCTACTGCTCATTATTTGCACGTCATCTATGCTTGCATAAATACGAATGTTGTACCAGTTACTTTTTTGGACGTTCATAAGTTTTTCCGGTTGCTAAAAGGATAACACCATCAATAGTTTTGAATTTGGTTCTTATATAGGAATTCATATCATAATTTAATCGTCGCTTGACCGAAAAATGAAGATGCGGGCTCAGTACTTGTCCGGTAGCACCACTTAAGCCTATTTGCTGGCCTGTTGACACACGTCCACTTTTAACCAATACACCAAAATGGCGCAAGCATTGTCGCTTAGCCATGTGCGTTAGCCAGGCTTGTGCCTGAGTTAGCCGCGTGGGCTTATCGTCAAACAACCTAATGCCAACGCTCAATCGAAAACACCAATACCCTCCAAACCAGCCCTGGATTGTGTGTGAGCCTATCTTCCACACAGAGCGATACCATTAATGCCTAAGTGAAAGTGGTATCGTTTATGTATCTTTATTAATCAACAACGGGAAGAACGCAATTCCTCCAACACTTAAAAATACTTCCTCCAACCGTGGTTCGTGTCCGAATCACTTCAATAATTCCGTTTCATGAAGGACACCGACCGGGGAAAGATTATCAAAATAAAAATCCTTCTTATTTATTGGTTTACTGCCAGGCTACGATGAAAAGATTGCCGCGTCGCCAATAGCATTTCATTAAACGAATAGCATCCCTTCGACAGGGTCCCTTTGTTTGTTTACTACCACCACCACTTCAGTAATTCCGTTTCGTGATAGTACGAACCGGGGAAGGCCAAAATAAAAATCCTTCTTATTTGTTTGTTTACTACCAGGTAATGATGAAAAGATTGCCGGGTCGCCAATTAAAGCTGACTTAAACGATGAAAATCATTCACGGCTTCTCGCAATGACGTAAACCTGGAGATTGCGGCCGGTTACTTAAGGCAGCTTTTTACTGTACAGCGAATTGGCCCCGGTTATATAAAGTGTTTTGTTATCGCTGCTTATTACAATGGAAGTGGGCCTTTCAGGTGTTTTAATTTCTTTCTGCAATTTGCCGGATGTATTATACATATACACTTGCCCGTCTGCAATATAAACATTGCCATTGCTGTCTTCGGCAGTTCCAAATTCACCTTTCTCAGCAAAATATTTAAGGTTGCTTACATAACCCTGCGCATCTACATCAAGCTTTACGGTTCTCTTATCATATTCATCGGTAACATAGGCCGGCTTGCCGGGAAACGCTTCTGCCAAACAGGTGGCCCTTGCAAGGTCGTACACTTTTGGAATAATGGTAACTCCATCCGGAGCTATAAAACATGCTAAGGGGCGACTGACAGTGATAGAATTGAAGTCATGATAATCGCGCCAGCGATGGCCGGGATATAATGCTTTATACACGTGTGGAATGCTACCCATTTTTACCGTATCCATCAAATGAATCGTTTCATCAGGATTGGAAGGATCAACAGAATAAACCCATGTGGCAAAACCTGAATTGCCCCAGCCGCTGAACGATGTTCCCGCGGCATCCGGTGGATTGGTGAATACTTCTTGTTTGCCGTTTACCAAATGCCCTTTCTTCGGAACATATTTAAATACAACTAAAAGGTTATCGTTCTTATCACAAGCCAGTGAGAGTGGCTCCCAATGATAATCTGCCAGCAAAGTCGTTTGCCGTGTAGCAGCATCCCATTTATAAATTCTCCTCATTCTTGAATCGCAGAAATACACATTGTTTTTGCTGTCGCGGCAGATGCCTTCTGCAAATTCAAAACCCGTGGAGAGCTGGTTCACTGCATCATTATTAAAAACAGGAACTGTAGTTGCCTTGTCAATATAAAGCCGGTTAAATTCCCATGGGCGAACAGTTGTATTTGAGTTTACATCGTACAAGGGATTGCTGGTGGTGTATTTGATCTGGCTGTAATTATGAACATTTAAAAATTCAATGTTGGAGGAACCCCAGTTGCGAATGGAATAAGGGTAGGGCACATTTACTCTTATTACCCTAAACATGTACAAATTTGCAAACACCATGTTGTTGCAATCTTCTAATTCCATTGGCTGGCATTGAGAACTTTCGCGGCTTTCTTCTTCTAACTGCAATGCATATACTTTCCAGTTTGCTACATTGTTGAATCGTATTTCATTGTGCACATGATGTTCAACCGACATGGCATAAATATGGCCCGGGGTTGACGTGTTTGAAATGTAAGTGCCGCTGCTTGCCCACGTGTTTGCAGTCCAGATATCTTTAAAAGTTCCGCCACCACCATCAGTGATCCATAAGCTCCAGTATTGTGTATCCCATGACGGGTCAAAACCATTTACCAGGTTATCGCCATAAATATCTTTTTGTTCACTTTTACGCTTCCATATCCATTGCATGGTGCCGTGGCCGCCAATAAATTTCACATCATTCATATAAGAATGTTCGCCCGCCATCCATTTGCAGGCAACAGCCCGCGGATTATCAGCGCCGGTTGACAATCCAATACCAGTAACAATATTATTGCCGCCTTTTGATGTTTCCAGCAAAGCTTTGGGTCCGCCAAAGCCACCAAAAGCAGGTGTGTTTTCTGCCAAAATAAATTGAGTGGCTATGGGGCTTAATCCAATTAAAACTGTATTTGGTTTTAGTTTGATGGTTTCGCTGACACGATACCATCCCTGGGGAACATAGATGGTTGGATATTGATCAATAGCATCCTGTATCGCTTTTGTATCATCAGTTGTTCCGTCACCGGTTGCACCAAGTGATTTTAAGTTCACCCATGTATCAATGTCCGGTAAGGCGGGAATGTCTTTTTGTACAGGTTCTGGCAACACTTTGAGTTCGTCAATATCTGCAATGGTTTTAATAACAGGATCAGCGTTTAAACTATCCATTTGCAAGCCATGCATAAACTCTTTTACTTTATATATTTTTCCTTTTCCTTCCACTTTATCATTGTTGCCGCGATAACTTACCAGCACCGGAACATTGCTGCAGTCAATATTTTTCAGGCTGATTTGATTGCCTGCATTATCACCAAGGCTTATCAAAATGGCTTGTTCTTTCACCTCTTCAAACCGGCAATCTTCCATGAATAATTTTTCAGTATAATTGGGATTGATGTCAATCACGGTAGGTACATTCTTTACCCGCATTCTAACAATCGTTAAACCTGCTTCCTGTGTGCGGATAGCCGCTTTGCGCTGGCCTTCGAAATACGTATCGGTCATCATAAACTGCCAACCGGGCGATGGTTTGGTTGTGTAGATACCATAGTCGCCTCCAAAGAAGCGCACATCGCTCATTTCATTTCCCACATCAAACATGCCTGCCAGGCCATTGCCGGTATGTATATCTACATGCTCAATAAAACTGTGCTGCGCATAATGCGTTCTTAAAGCAACAGCAAAAGGATTACCATCTTCAATCTGTAAATCAACATTACTCATGGCACTGTAAAAAGTACCGGCCCCTGCATCTCTTACAGGCTGGCCAGGTTTGGGAACACTATGGATAAACCAGAACATATATTTCGCTTTGCCTTTATCCGTACTGTCAGCCTGTTGAAAGCCGGGAGCATTTTTCTCTAACACAATCAACGGGCGGTTGGCTCCATAACCAATAATGCGGATTGCCTGCGGAACATAAATGGTTTTACTGATAAGGTATTTCCCTTCGGACAAAAAAAGAACACCGAAGTTGTGCGTGGTTTTCAAATCATATAAAGCTTTCTGCAACGCATCAGAAACATCCATCTTACCATCTGCTTTGATGTTGAAATTTCCAGGCGTAAAATATACAGCGTCTGAATCTTTTAATTGTTTTGTGTAAAAGGATTTGCTTTTTACGTCAGATGAAGTGTTGTGTTTTTGAGCGATGCCGGAAGTGTGGGCAAGGAAGAGAAAGAAAAATACGGCTACAATAATTTTCATAATAGCTTATGTTGTTATCAACAAACTTACGGTAAGTTGTGCAGACCTTCCAGGTTTTTAAAAACCTGGAAGGTCTTCTGTCACACCATTCAAATTTTCTTCCATTTCACTGCAGTTGGTGTTACGCGCGGTTTTGTCCGAAGGACATCTTTGAGGAAGCTACTGCCTCACCAACGGCCGAACTTAAGAGAGTCAAAAATAGGCTTTGTTCAATTCGTTTTGTTGGTGAAGCAGCCGCACTTATCCCTCGCTCAACACCCAACAAAGGCCTCTCCTTTTTTGGAACACCAACAAGGGAAGTAACTAAAGGCAATAAGGGGATTTGTACAAACATGGGAAGTTTTGAGGAAGGAATGTACCAGTTTATAATAAATGTTGCTTCAAAAATATAAGACATAGAAATTATTAAATAGCTGAAAAATCATGCTAAAAAATTTAACCGGTAAATCAAATCAATTACAAGCAAGAATTAAGAATATAGCTATAAAAATCAATAAACGGATGTATTGAACCCTCTCGTGGTTTCACGGAAATAATAGGTAAAAATTTCTTCAATTGAATTTCATTTTTTGAATTCTGGCATGCTAATTAGTAGTTATAATTTTAATCAAAAAAATAAACAATATGAAAAAGATCCTATTTTTAACGCTGATTTGCGGGTCAATGTTATCCGTCTCAGCTCAAGTGCCGGTGGTTCCTGTAGCTCCTGAAGTTACTACGGCGCCAACTACTACAATCACGCACAAGTATTATTATTATCCAACATCAAATATGTATTATGATGAATCAACAGGAGATTATTGGCAACATGATAATACCTCTGGCCAATGGACGCAGACACACACGTTGCCTGCTACCGTTACCGTAGAAAAGACCCCAAAGTATCCAATCACTTACACCGGCACCGACAATCAGCCATGGAAAGATAATGCTTCCGATATAAGAAAATATAAAGTAAGGAAGAATGGTACTGTGAAGATTAAGAGACAATAGTGGAAATTAAAAGAGATAAAGGCTCCCTTTATAGTCTTCAATAAAAGCGGTTATAAAGGGTAGCTTTTTTTAAAAGAAACAAATATTTAAAAGATTAATAACAGTAAACCAACCTACCTACGGCAGACAAGCAAATAAATAACAGAGATTTCTATTTTTCTTTATGTTTAAAATTAGGTATGCATACATTTACGCCTAATAAAAATTCCTACTACCTTTTTAATACATGAAACTTTTTCCTGAATCTGCTTCGCATCAATTAGAATTTGATAAAATTAAAATGTCGTTAGCTGCTCATTGCCGCTCAGAATATGCGCGCATCAAAACCGATGAATTACGCATTTCATACCCACAAAAAATTTATTGAACCACAGTCCTGCAAACGCAAAATCTTTCCAAAGAACAAAAATTATTAAGCATAGGATCTTCAGTGCTTTCGGGAGAACAATTTTTACAAATAAAAAAAATGGCAAATGCCATTCAACAAATATTCCGGCGGTTTACTCCTGATAGAAAAGTAGCTTAACCATCGCTCGCCATAATAATTGATGAAACCTATTTTGAAAAAACAATTTCAATTTTTCCACCGCAGTTGGTGTTGCGCGTGGTTTTGTCCGAAGGACCTCTTTGAGGAAGCGATGGCCTCACCAACGGTCGAACTTAAGGGAATTTAAAGATAGGGCTTCGTTCAATTCGTTTTGTTGGAAAGAATATTGCCATAATTCTACAACGGCTCAGAGAGATTGAATTCAGTTATTTTGACGAATTTAAAAAATACTTTACCCGATCCATAAAAGTAGGCGAATGTAGATGATCCAACAACTTTGACCAATCATTTTCAGCTTCTATTTTTCTTTCAAAATCAGATTTATCTTTTCTCATTATTTCCCTTATTCTTTCTTCTTCGCCATTGTCAAGCCAGAAGCCGTGCATGTTTGGGCAAGCATCAAGCTGAAGATCAGAATACCTGTATTCAAACTTTACCATCTGGCTTCCGCATTCAGGGCATTTAAGAGTACCTGGCTTTTGATTGAATTCTAATGTTCCCTTCAATTTTTCATCGCTCCATACGGTATCTTCAACTTCTTGCAATTCCGGATAGGTTAACCAAATGCCAAAACATTTATCGCAACGTTTGACGATTATATTTCCTTGTTTTTCATCATTTAATTCACCATCACAATTAGGACATTTCATGTTTTTATTTTATTAAATTAATTGCAAGATATTTCCTTTTGATATTTAATCAGGAAGTTTTCAAAAAAAAAAAATGATGTCAGTATAAAATTAAAAGCTTAAGTGGTTTCTGTTTGAAACTTTCTGTTTTAGTCACGGCACTTATATTTCCTCACTTAGCCCCACTTAGCGCGTCCCGCTTGTGATACAATAAAGGAAGTTTAAGAGTTTCTCAATGTCTGAACTGTGATTTTTGGGATTTAGATGATTAGAATGATTTTGTATCACAACAATCAAAATAATCAAATAAATCATCGTTCAGACAAAATACCACTGTTTCACCATTTTTGTTTCCATAAATTTGCCGACTAATAAAATTCTTAATTCTTAATTCTTAATTCTTTAATTTCTAAATGAAACTCTGGCAAAAAAATACGGAATCATTAAAAGAAGTGGAAACATTTACTGTAGGAAAAGATCGTGAGCTTGATTTGTTTCTCGCGCCCTTTGATGTGCTTGGATCTTTGGCTCACATAAAAATGCTCAAAAAAGTTGGTTTACTGTCAAATGATGAATTAAATGAATTGCAAAAAGCATTAAAAGATATTTATAAAGAAATTGAAAATGGAATTTTTTTGCTCGAAGAAGGTGTGGAAGATATTCATTCTCAAATAGAATTTATTCTTACAAAAAAACTGGGCGATGCAGGAAAAAAAATTCATTCGGCGCGCTCCAGGAACGACCAGGTAATACTTGATCTTAAACTTTTTTTAAGGAATGAAATTGAAGAGATCGTACATGGGGTAAAAGATTTTTTTGATCTTTTGCAAAAACAAAGTGAAAAATATAAAGACTACCTTTTACCCGGCTACACTCACTTTCAGCTTGCCATGCCGAGTTCATTTGGATTATGGTTTGGCGCTTATGCAGAAAGCCTGGTGGATGATTTAATTACCCTTCATGGTGCCTGGGAAATTACCAATAAAAATCCTTTAGGCTCAGCAGCAGGATTTGGTTCTTCATTTCCTGTCAATAGAAAAATGACCACCGAATTGCTGGGGTTTGAAGATTTGAATTACAATGTGGTATATGCGCAAATGAGCCGCGGAAAAACAGAAAGAATTTTATCGCAGGCGCTTGCCAATATTGCGGCTACGCTTGCCCGTATGAGTATGGATGCATGCATTTATCTCAATCAGAATTTTGGCTTTATTTCTTTTCCTGATGAACTTACGACAGGGAGCAGCATTATGCCACACAAAAAAAATCCGGATGTTTTTGAACTGATACGTGGTCATTGTAACCGCATTCAGGCGCTGCCAAACGAAATTGCGATGATGTCAGTAAATCTTCCTTCAGGCTATCACCGCGATTTTCAATTATTAAAAGAGCATCTTTTTCCTGCAATAAAAAATATAAAAGATTGCCTTAGCATGGCAACATTAATGTTTGAAAATATTGACATCAAAAAAAATATTCTCAATGATGAAAAATATAAATATTTATTTACGGTTGAAGAAATGAATAAACTCGTTTTGCAGGGAATGCCATTGAGAGACGCTTACAAAAAAATAGGCGCAGACGTAGAAAACAAAACTTTCAAAACAGATATGGAACTGAAACATACCCACGAAGGATCTATTGGTAATCTTCAAAATGAACAAATTAAAATAATGATGGAAAAAATTCTTAACAGGTTTAATTTTAAAAGTGTGAATGATGCTTTACAAAAATTATTACAGTAAATTGCCAACATCCCTTTGGTATTAGAGAATTATTTCATAACTCAATATTTTAAAGAAGAAACAAATGGCAGAATCTATAAAAAAAAGAATTGCAATTTTTGGCTCAACGGGTTCTATTGGTAAACAGACGCTTGAGGTGATAGATGCTCATCCTGATTTGTTTGAGGTTGAAATTTTAACTGCACAAACAAACGACAAGTTACTGATAGAGCAGGCTCTAAAATATAAACCTAATGCAGTAGTAATAGTAGATGAAAGAAAATATGAAGCTGTAAAAAATGCACTTGTTCCGAAAGATATAAAAGTTTTTACAGGCGAAAGCGCATTGGAGGAAGTAGCAGACTTTGATACTTACGATATGATGCTTGCAGCTATTGTGGGATTTGCAGGATTGAAACCCACTTTAAGAGCAGTAGAAAACGGAAAAGCCATAGCCCTGGCTAATAAAGAAACCCTGGTAGTAGCCGGTGATATTGTGATGCAATTAGCAGTAGAAAAACGAGTTCCTATTATTCCGGTTGATAGCGAGCATTCTGCTATTTTTCAATGCCTGGTAGGTGAAACAAGGAACAAAATTGAAAAGGTCATTCTGACAGCAAGCGGTGGGCCATTTCTCGGTAAAAAGCCTAATTTTTTAGTGAATGTAAAAAGAGATCATGCGCTTCAACATCCTAACTGGAACATGGGTGCAAAAATTACCATTGACTCCGCAACCCTTATGAATAAAGGGCTTGAGATGATTGAAGCCAAATGGCTTTTTAATCTTTTGCCGAAACAAATAGAAGTGATCATACATCCGCAAAGTATTGTACATAGTATGGTACAATTTGAAGATGGCAGCATTAAAGCGCAAATGGGATTGCCCGACATGAAACTTCCTATTCAATATGCCCTTACTTTTCCGCAAAGGATTGCTACCAAACTTCCTCGTGCAAATTTCAAAAAGATCCCTGTCCTGGCTTTTGAAGAACCTGACATTAAAACATTCCGCAATCTAAGCCTGGCAATGAGCGCTTTGGAAAAAGGAGGAAATCTGCCATGCATTTTAAATGCAGCAAATGAAATAGCAGTTTGGGCTTTTTTAAATAACCGCATTGGCTTTTTGGATATCACAGCTGTGGTGGAAAAAGCATTGCAAAAAATAAATTATATAGAAAAGCCAAATCTTACAGATTATTTTGAAAGCGACGGCGAGGCGCGTAATTTCGCGGCTTCTTTAATAAAAATGTAGCATTCACAAGACATTAGACAAAAACTAAAAAATAAACATCGTGCATCTAATATGTACATCTAACATTCTATGACAATTTTAGCAATCAATTGGCCGGCGGTAGGTTTGCAGGCGGGCTATCTTCTATTCTCTCTTTCCATTTTAGTTATCATTCATGAATTTGGCCATTTTATTACAGCAAAATTGTTCAAATGCCGTGTTGAAAAATTCTATCTTTTCTTCGATCCCTGGTTTTCTATATTTAAAAAGAAAGTGGGCGAAACAGAATATGGAGTAGGATGGCTTCCATTGGGAGGCTATGTAAAAATTGCAGGGATGATAGATGAAAGCATGGACAAGGAACAACTGAAGCAACCACCACAACCCTGGGAATTCAGGAGCAAGCCCGCATGGCAGCGTCTTATCATCATGTTGGCGGGTGTTACAATGAATGTATTGCTCGCATTTTTTATTTATGCGATGATCCTATATAAATGGGGCGAAACAAAATTACCTATTCAAAATGTCAAAAATGGAATATGGGTTACCGATAGTTTGATGAGTAAAATTGGTTTAGAAAACGGAGACAAAATAGAGGCCATTAACGGGGATACCATTAAATATTTTGATGATATCCCAATGAAAATCATATTGGGTAAACAGATAACTGTTGAGAGGGATGGCAAGCAGGAAACCATTCATATTCCGGTTAATTTGATAGAGCAATTAGTAGAGAAAAAAGGGAAACGCACTTTTCTCATTATGCCTCGGACTCCATTAATTGTTGGTTCTTTTGAAGCTAACGAAAATACTCCTGCAAAAACAGCCGGCCTTAAGGAATTTGATAAAATTGTAAAAGTTGATTCTACTCCGGTAACATATAACGATCAACTCACCAGTTATTTAGAAAATAAAAAAGGTGATACAGTTACACTTTCAGTTATAAGAAATCAGCAACCCCTGCAATTAAAAGTTCCGGTGGATAAAGATGGGAAAATCGGGATTTATAGTTTAACCGGAACACAATACGACAGCCTCGGAATATTTAAACTAGAAACTAAAAAGTATGGATTTCTTGCTTCATTTCCTGCCGGTGTTATGATGACAGGTGATCAACTGAATTCATATATTCAGCAATTTAAAATGATCTTAAATCCTGAAACCGGCGCTTACAAAGGACTTGGCGGTTTTAAAACGATGGCATCTATTTTCCCGAGTACAGGATGGGATTGGGAAGCCTTTTGGAAAATAACCGCGTTCTTTTCTATCATACTTGCTTTTATGAACCTATTACCTATCCCCGCGCTTGACGGAGGCCATGTAGTATTCACTCTTGTAGAAATGATCACGGGAAGAAAACCTAGCGATAAGTTTTTAGAATATGCACAAATTGCCGGGATGATAATTTTATTTGCACTATTGATTTATGCCAACGGAAATGATTGGTTTGGCTGGGGAAGAGGGCATTAGCTAATTAGCTGATGTGCTGATTAGCTAATATGCCAATGGTGTCAATTAGCTAATGCGAAAATTTTCTGAACAGTAAATCAAACAAATAACCGGATTTCTATTTTTCAAGAATGCATTTTTCGGTGGACAGAACGATAGATTTACCAACTTTTAAAAAGTTGGTAAATCTTGTGGCTCACAGTAAATCTACAAATAACCGGGATTTCTATTTTCTATTTCAGTTGATAAACCAAAATAGTCGTGTCCCAAAACTAAGATGATGTTCTCTCATTAGCACATTGGCTAATCAGCATATCAGCTAATTAAACCTATAATTCAATCCCAATCTTCTTCATCAAAATGGATGCGTTCAAACTTGTGCAAATACCGGGTTTCAGGAGGTAGTCAAAATACAATTCATCATTACTCACCTGCACATCAAAATGATAGTTCAAAATATTTTCAGGAAATTCTTCTTTCAAATTAGCTAATTCAAGATCGTGAGTGGCAATGATAGCAGCGGCTTTCTTTTTTATCAATTGCTTTATTAATGCCTTAGAACCTGTGTGACGGTCAAGAGAATTAGTACCTCTCAAAATTTCATCCAGCAGGATAAAAACCTTTTCTCCTGCATTTACTTTTTCAATAATAGTTTTTAACTTTTTTAATTCAGCATAAAAAGTAGAAGTACTTTCTTCGAGGTTGTCAGCGACGCGCATACTACTGATTACCTGCACATGTGATAACACAAATTCTTTGGCACAAACCGGGGCGCCGGCCATAGCCAAAACTGCATTTACACCAATACTTCGTAAATAAGTACTTTTGCCTGCCATGTTGGAACCCGTTACCAGCATAAGTTCTGCGTTTGTTGTAATATCAATAAAATTATCAACTCTTTTTTCTATTGGTATTAATGGATGGCCAATTTCTTTTCCTTTTATTGAAAAATATTCAGGAATAATAGCAGGAAATATCCACTGCGGATGATTGAAATGTAAAATCGCAAAACTATTAAGCGCTTCAAAATCAGCCAATGCATCTAACCATAAATTGAAATTGTTTTGCTTATTCTCTTTCCATTTTTCCAGGTCAAGCACCTGTTGTAAATTCCATAAAAGCAAAGGGTTCAAACTAAGCGCTAGTACCAGATTATATCTTGTATCTAATTTGTCAAGAATCTTTTTAATTCTATAAACATCACCGGATGCTTTTTTCCCTTTTTGAAGAAAGACTGTTTGTAATTCTTTTAATAAAGGACTTTCAAATCTTTCACTTTCTAATCCTGAAATGCTTGATGATAGTGTACTCAACTCCTTTGCTACACTGGATAACTGCTGATGAACCGGAGCTATATATTTGTTGAGTTGGTAGGCGAGAGCAAGAAATATCAAAAGTCCCAGAAGCAATATTTGTGCGCTCACCAAATCAAAAATATATAAAGTAATGATGCTTAAGATAATAGCCGGCAATAAGTATCGAAGCCACTTCCAGGGCTTGAAATTCGAAAAAACCGGGGGCTCTTTCATCCATTGTTCCAGCCTGTTTTTGGCAGAAAAAGTAATCTTATTTTTTTTACCTTCGGCCTGCAAATTCTGAATCCAGGAGATTTTTTCCGATAATTCTTTAATGGCAATTTGTCTTTGCAAAATGACATTTATTGGTGCTGGCGATTTTAAATAATCAGCCAGCCGGAGACTGCCGGGCTCGGATGTGGTGCGGTTGATATACTGAAATATAGATGCACGTCCAAAAATATCCAGGTCATTAGAATAAGGATGTTCTTTGGGAATATGCTCTGTCCCTGCCTCGAAATCATAATAATTTCCAGCGAGGTATTTTAGTTCATTTTCATTGATATGAATAATCCGGTTGGCATGTTCTATGTGCGATTGATTTTTCAGATCGGCAAGAAGTAGTCTTGTAAAAACAAACAGCAACAATATAGTAGCAATAATTACATACACAATTCCCAGGGACCATAATAAATAAAATCCTACAAAAATGGCGATAATAGCGCCGAGGCGCAGCCATGCAAAAGAAGATTTTCTTTGTTGAAGTTTCTTTAATTGCACTGTTAATTCCTCTACCCTGCTTTGATAAAATAGCGTTGGTTCCATTGATCTGTTTTACTTAAAAAGTTTGTAAAAGTAATGGCATTATTTAATTATTATTTAATTATTGTTAAGTAATTCCCACCTTCTTTTTATTCCCCGTTTTGACTTAAATTTGCAGGTTCACAATTACTCCGGGGCTGACCGGTTTTGACAGCATAGTTCTTTGTAAGTATAAGCATGTAGCGCGTTGCGTAATTAGCGCTTTAATATGAATACGAAAACCTTAAATGGCAATACACAATTTGCCATGGCTGCGTAATCGATAGATTCGCTTCCATTAGGGCCGTTGAGCTGGCTGGCCTGTTGCCACGCTCTTCCGCCGACTCAAAATAAAACGGGCTGCTGCGATTGAAGGCTGTGCCAATCGCTTAAGACTATTCAGCTAAGGAAAAAGTTGGTTTGTTTTGCCCCGGCTTTTTTCCGACAAACAATGCAGAAATAAACATGTAGAAGGCTTACGGCGAATGTGTTTGGACCAGGGTTCGAATCCCTGCAGCTCCACTCTTAAAAATTTAAGGTATATGCCTGATAACGCTATAAATAAATTATTATAGCGTTATTTTTTATAAACATATACAACAAAATTGGACGGCAGTTTCCTATTTAATTTTTATACTGTTTCCTTACATTGCAACTAAAAAATAATGGAAGAAAAAATAGAATTCACATCCTTTCAGGAATTAACCACAGAAAGCCTGGTATTGCGAATGCTAAAAACTACTGATGAAAATGAGATATTTATTCTTCGTTCAGATGATGATATCAATAAATATATTTCCATGCCCAAAGTAAAACATAAAGCAGAAGCAATGGAATTTATTAGTAAGATCCTGGATGGAATCATTAAAAATAAAGCACTTTATTGGGCAATTACTTTTAAAGAAAACCCAAAATTAATTGGAACGATATGTTTATGGAATTTTTCGGAAGATAAAAAAACGGCAGAGCTTGGCTATGAACTATTTCCTGATTTTCAGGGACGCGGCATCATGAGTGAAGCTATAAAAAAAGTGATTGACTACGGATTTCAAACCATTGGTATAGAAACTATAGAAGCCTTCACTAATAAAAATAATATAAAATCAAGATCGCTTTTATTAAAAAATAATTTTTCAGCTGACATAACAAGAATTGACGAAGACGATATCAATAATGTCATTTTTGTTTTAAAGAAATAGAATCGTAAAATGCCTAATACTGATTATTTGTTGGTTTACTGTGAAGAACCTCAATACCCATCATTTTTTGAATTGATATATTCCATCACATCACCGGATTCTATCAGGGGTTTTCCTTTTACATTTCCCCGGTACCAATATATCCACGCAGGAATTTCATTTCCGTCATCTTTATAAATTGTGGCGATTTCTCTTTTGTATAATGCCTTCTCATCTGCTTCCGGCTTCACGCCTTCATAATCATCCAACTGTCCGATAGCATAAGAAAATTCATCCCTGTTATTGATCCTGTACAGTTCTCCTTTTATAAAATAATTTTCTGTAGTGGGCGTAGCTACCGGGTTATAGCCCAAATCACTCAATATCCCTTTTACTTTTGCTTTGCTTACAAAGCTAAAATAGCTACTGATATAATTATATTCCCCTCTTCTAAATCCTTCTCTCAGCGAACTATAAACAAACACATAATCTGATTCTAATGATTCCATAATACAACATTTTATAACGATTAATAATCATTTTTATAAAAACGATAAATCAACCAGGCGCTACTATTACTTTAATCCCTGCTAAAAGTTTCTTTCATTGCTTTCATCGTTCCGGCTATTGACCATTGAGTAGGAACGATCATCCGGCGAATAGTATATAATGGCTCCACAGAATCGCGATGAGTAGATAAACTAAATGCCATTTTAAAACCTGCTTTTTTCATTTCAGGAAAAGCAGCTTCGTTCCATAATCCATAAGGATACGCAAAATAATCGGCAGGCTTGCCGGTAATATCTTGAATAGTTTTGCGTGGTTTTACAAATTGTATATTCCAATCGTTGCCCTTGTATTTAGTTACCATGTGATGATCCCAGGTATGTGATTCTACTGCATTCCCATCATCAGATAATTGTTTTATCTGGTCCTTTGTCATATAATGGGGTTTGTTAATGGATACTGTCATTATAAAAAAGACACCTTTAAATCCATACTTTTTCATTTCGGGAAAGGCTATGGTAAATTGTTCTTCATCGGTGTCATCAAATGAAAGCACAATGGGTTTCGGAGGCAATGGACCATCATGTACCAAATAATTATACAACTGATCAGGCAAAATGGTATGATAACCGCTGTCTTTGAGCGTCTTCATTAATGCTGCAAACTGAGCAGGCGTCACCGAATAACTTTTAAAGGTTTCACTTTCGCCTGGTTTTGGTTCTCTTATATGATGAAAACACAAAACAGGCACTTGCTTTTTTGCAAGTATAGTTGCCGCATTATTAACAGGAGTCTTCATTTCAGGAGTCAACCCTCCTGTATCTATTTTAGCTGGTGCTATAACTGCTTTTGTTGAATCGGATTTAGTTTGCGGTCCGCTTGCAGAGTTGCATGCAGCAAAAAGAAACATGGTCGCAAGAAATAAAAAATTCTTTTTCATAAAGAAAAAATAAAAAATTATTGGTATTGAATATAAATAGGTTTAGGTATAAACTTTAATAATTCCTGGGGTGTATAAAGTTGGTTGGCACCGGTTTTGGTATCATTTTTATAAAACAGTTTGAAGCCGGTAAATTCCACCGGTTCTCTAAAAATGTAATGTAAATAGGTAGAACGTTTCAACGTTTTATCTCCCCATCCGTCCATGTCCATTACTACCTGCACTTCAGGAACTTTTTTTATTTCCCTATAATTAGTAAGCATGCCTTGTGTAAAACGATGCACGATTAAAATCTTAGGGGGGAGGTTATATTTTTTTACAATTGCTGCTAAATCATCAATAGCCACATTCACATCCTCAGCGCTAAAGGTTCCAATCTTCTTTCCCGGTACATGTCCGTCTTTCATTGAAAATTCAGGATCAATTCCCAAGTGTACCTGGGGCAATTGTAAAAATTTTTCTAAAGGAGGTACTTCCTCTCTTACGGTACTGTGTCCCACCTGTATGTCTAAAAACACAAGGCCATTTATTTCTTTTGCCCAGTTGAGCATGGTATCAATCTGGCTGGAAGGCATACGCATCCTGTGTTTACCATCTTTTCCCGGTGCACCCTGTGCGGTAACTGCTATATAATGCAATGCCGGAATTACATGAATAGAAGGGTCTGCAGCCTGCCAGTTGGCAACTTCGCCTTCCAATTTTTTCAACATTTCACGTTTAGGTAATTCACCAAGGATTCCCATTTTTTTGGAATATAAATTTCCATAAAATGCTACGATACGATTAAAAGGTAAAATAGCTCCTGCCAAAGGATATGGAGTTTTCGCAGGCCATCTTCCGGTTGTATCATGATTGGCCAGGTTTAGCATGAGCTTATTATATAAAGCAGTATCAATTGGTTTTTTGTCATTTACTTTTTCCGAAGCAGCATCTGTCTTTTTTGAAATGGAATCCTTAAAAGGTTTATCAGTAGCAGACTGGCCACTATTGCAGCTTGTATTGATAAAAAATAATAAAGAAAGTAATGGCAAAGAGGCCGTAAAAAAATTTGATTTCATAAGTTGCGAAGTTATCCTAAAAAACCATTATTCAAATTTTCTGTTGATAATAAATTCATAAAATTAAAAGAGTTATTAAAAGAGTTAGTTGCCTACATTTTGATATTTGTCCAGGTCAATCTTCGAACTGTTCACAGTTAATCTCAATAAGATAATAATAAGAATAATCTCCGCTATTATAACAAATAAGAACTTAGCGGAACTTTCAGAATAGTGCCCGGTAAGCCAAAAATAAAACAAGATAGAAATGCTGAAAACTGCTGCTGTCAATGAAATAATCCACTTTATAGCTCCCAATATTTGATAGGTCTTATGAAGCAAAGGTGTGGAAACTTCTGCATCAGGACGAATTTTTTGTAAGAGATAATAATTTTCGATCACATCACAGATCAAAGGAATAACCTGTATCCAGGCTAGAAATGAAAATACATGATTGCCCAAAAAATTCATTTTACAGGATACCTGCATACACAATAAAAATATCGTTCCATACAAGAACGGAATAAAAATAAAATGAAGCCAAAGTTGTCCCTTTAATGCACGTAAAGATTTTGAAGCAAGCTCTTTTGGTAATAAAAATATTCCTTTAATAAAAGTAGCCAACTCTAATGCCGAGGCTGGAAATTCAAGATCGAGAATACTAAACTTTCTAACAAAAACATGAAGGGTATAAAAATTTTTGCTTTGCAAGTGCATGATAAATCCTGTCAGGGAAATCCCTCCAAAACCAATGCAGAACCACAACCAGCCAGGATTAATGTAAAATGGAAAATTCATTTATTTGTCGTTTTACTGATAAATTGGTAATTCCTTCGCTTTGTTTATTTCCTTCGGATTGCATCCGTAGTCACTCAAATTCAACCACATTGTGGTTAGTTTCATTACAGCTCCACCACCCTTTCTCATTCCTTATTTCTTATTATTCATTCCTTATTTCTTATTCCTTATTATTTATTCCTGCCCGAAACGACTTGGTCAGGCGGGTGTTTACTGATCGTATCGGCCGCCGGAATGCTTTCCTCCACTAATTTAGTCTTCATCATTACCCTTGCATTTTTATAAGCATCCCAATCGAAATTTATTAAAAATTCAGTAGCAGCTTTGGCTCCCAGTACAAACATATTAATCTTGTCTTTATCGCTAAGAAAAAAATTGAGCCAGTTATAATCAGCCAAAGGAATTTTGCCAATCCCTTTTTCAAAAAATTTATTTTTTAATAAAAAATCCTTGTCATAATAATCCCTTATGGTATTGAACATTCTTCCCAGGTAACCCATAAAAGTCCAGTTAATCGCATTGGTTGAATTATCTTCCGGTTTGCTATCATCAAGATCAATTCCAAAAGAAGGCAATCGTGGCACAATCACTTTTGGATTGTAAAAAATATTGATAGGAAAATTAGACAGAATGCCGCCATCCACAAAACGCACTTGGGTAGGTGGATTCGGTTCATCCAGAATATCCATCCAGGCCTTCTTCACTTCTTCCGATGTGTTAGGAATATTGTTTATAAAATAAGATTCAAAAAATACAGGAATGGCCATAGAAGCGCGAATAAATCCCGCAGGCTGAAGCGTATCAATATTTGCTTTTTCCCTGAAAAGGTCGCACATAGCAGGGAACTGTATTTTATTTTGTGTTACTAATTCTGAAGCGATAAAAGTAACGTCGCCAACAAGCGTATCAACACTTTCAGGGTTGCCGGGCCTTAAATATAATTTAGGCAAATTTGCTGCTTTACTGTTCATATCCGAAACTTTTACCACACAATTTGAAATCAGAAGTTGTTTTATCCAATCATAAAAATAGTTCCCCGGATTAATTCCAAATCCGGCATTTTTAAGTCTTTTTAAAATTCTTACTGTAAAAAAAATTAATGCGCTTATAAATAAAAAATAAAGTCCCGTAAGTACAAAAGAAATTTTAGTGGCGCCAGAGACCCAAAGAATTTTATTTTGCAAACCAAAGAAAATAAAATCAATAAGCATTAATATAATTCCCGTTCCAAAAATGATTTTCAGCCACCTTGAGATCTTAATAGAAAAATCTTCATTCGTGATAAATTTCTTTATAAGCCACTTTACGGCAGGATGTCCATCTACAAGATCAAAAAAATTCAAACCACAGATTTCTTTCAGAATCTGAAGAGATTTAGCGCCTTTCTTTTCACCTATCACGGTCATCAATGCAGTATTAATAGCTCCCGCACTTGTGCCAGCCAGCCGCACAAAACGAATTCCCATTTTTTCTAAAATATAAGTGTAGCCTACCAATGCCACGCCCAGCACTCCTCCACCTTTTTGTACCAGGTTTACATATTGATTTCCTTCATCGTCATACACATCAGAAACAATAAAATGGCGGTTGCTTTTTGAAAAAGCCACATCTAATTGATTCATACAATTAATTACTTCAGGATGATTAGTAAAATCTTCTGAGGAAAGATCTTGTTGAGTTGTTTTACCGGTAGTTGGGGAAGGCATACTGGTTTATTTATTTACTAAAGTTAATTGTTTATTGAAATAATTACAAGAAGAAATTACCAGGATAAAAGAACAATTTTCCCCTTGAGATGCCAGAAAAGTTATTTTTAAAAATTCAATATTAAATTATTGCAAGGCCTCTGAAAATAATAGCCAAAATGAGAAAACAGAAATGGGGGTTATTCCTTTGTTTACCGGAAGTTATTTTATTGTACCCATGCAGAGAATCGAACTCTGTTTATGACGTTGAGAACATCTTCTCCTACCAATAGAGGACACGGGCATCATTTTATCCTAAATTTAAAAGGTGAAAAATAATATTTTTTTGCATAAAAAGTGTCCTGCTTTTATTAACGAATTACGTAAGTTGGCATTTCAGAAAGCATTGAGGAGTAAAAGATTTTAATTAATTATTCCCGCAATTTGAATTATTCTAAAAATCAGGGTAATTCTTTTTTCAAATAAAGCTATTTGGAATTGATGTAATTATCCAGGTGAGCAATAGTTTCCTGCTGCACGATGATAGTTTCTTTTACTACATCACTTATAGAAATAATACCTGACAGTTTTTTATCATCAAACACAGGCAGGTAACGAATATTTGTCTGAGTCATTAGTTCCATACAATGTTCTACCGTATCAGCGGATTTCAGGGGAGGAAATTCCTTAGTCATGATATCACTTACTTTTGTGTCAGTAGAGTTTTTGCCTTTTAAGATCACTTTTCGCGAATAGTCTCTTTCGGTAATAATCCCCAAAAAATTCCCGTCCTGCATTACTACTACAGAACCAATATTATTTTCCGCCATTACTTTTAAGGCATCAAGTACCGAAGTATCAGGTAATACTGAGATGGCTTTGTTTCCTTTTCTTGATAGGATATTGCTGATTCTATTCATATCTGAAAGTTTAGACGGTAAATTACGAAAAGAATCTGAAATAAATCTTTTGAATATAAAATGTGAAATACTAGTGGGAAACTTTGAATATCCGTATCTCTCTATTCAATGCAGAAAATATCATTTTGTTATATTTGCCTGATGAATTTCAATGAAAATCAAACTGTTCATATAGCTATCCTCGACCTTTACGAAGGCCACGAAAATCAAGGCATGCGTGGTATAAGAGAAATATTGAATCAATTTGGCGAAATAAACCATCTTAATATCGTATCAAAAGAATTTGATGTAAGACAAAAAAATGAAATACCGGATACTTCCTACGATATATATTTAAGTACAGGAGGCCCGGGAAATCCTGTAGAAAGTGAAGGATTGGAATGGGATACGCTTTATTTTCAATGGCTCAAAAAAATGGAAAAATGGAATAATGACGTATCCAATATTCAGAAAAAATATATCTTTTTCATTTGTCATTCATTTCAGCTCGCCTGTCGTCATTTTAAAATAGCTCAATTAACCAAACGTAAATCCACCGCATTTGGAGTTTTTCCCGTACATCTTTTGGAAATGGGCAAAAATGAACCCGTATTTGAAGGAATGCCGGATCCGTTTTATGCTGTTGACAGCCGTGATTACCAGGTAATACAACCTAATCACAACAGGCTGGTGGAATTGGGCGCAAAAATTTTATGCATCGAAAAAGAAAGGCCTCATGTTCCTTATGAAAGAGCCTTGATGGGTGTACGTTTTACTGATTATTTTATAGGTACACAATTTCATCCCGAAGCAGATGCTGCAGGTATGACTATACATTTAAAAACAGAAAAAAGAAAGAAAGTAGTCATTGAAAATTATGGAATTGAAAAATGGGAATCTATGATCAAGCGGTTAAATGACCCTGATAAAATACTGTGGACACACGATCATATTCTTCCTAATTTTTTAAATATTGCAATGAATCAATTGGCTGCGGAAGTTGTTAGCTGACTGTAGATAATGGACAGTGATTTACTAATTTTCAATTCTCAATTTTCAATTCTCAATTTTCAATTCTCAATTAAATAAAATGATCCCTGAAATAAGAGAGCAATTTAATGCTGATTTTACAGCAAAGAAATACTATGATTTCTTAAAGGATTTAAATAGTAAACACCCTGAAAGTATTGATTTCAGGGTTGCCGAAACTCCGGTTTTTATACCCAAGGATTTTACAAAAAAGATGATAGATGCCTGCGAGGCTATTGTAGATATCATTATCAGGCCCGACTTCAAAGCGATTACGCAAAGAGCCATTCCTGCCGGAGAAAACGTTCCCAATGAAAATGACCACACCGATTTCATCGCATTTGATTTTGGAATTTGTGAAAATGAAGACGGGGAACCGGAACCTCAATTAATTGAAATGCAGGGATTCCCAACTCTGTTTGGGTTCCAGGTATATTATCCACAAATAATTGAAAAGCATTTTAAAATTCCTGAAAATTTTTCTAATTATTTGAACGGATATAATGAAATATCTTACGTACAATTCTTAAAAGAGATTATTTTAGGAGGCTATGATCCTGAAAACGTGATTCTTCTTGAACTAAAACCCCATGAGCAAAAAACAAGGATTGATTTCTATTGTACACAGGATTATGTTCCTATCACGATAGTTTGCCTTACCGAGCTAATACAAGAGGGGAAAAAATTATTTTATAAAAAGGATGGAAAAAGAATTGAAGTAAAAAGAATTTATAACCGGATCATTTTTGACGAACTCATTCAAATAAAGGACTCTCTGGGCGACGTGGTAGATATCACACAACCATTAGATGTAGAGTGGGCGCCGCATCCCAATTGGTTTTACCGGATCAGCAAATTTACACTCCCGTTGATCAGGCATCCTTATGTTCCCAAAACTTATTACCTCAATGAAGTAACACAAGTGCCACACGATCTTGAAAACTATGTATTAAAGCCGTTATTTTCTTTTGCTGGCCAGGGAGTAATTATTGATGTTACAAAGCAAGATATTGACAAAGTACACGATCCGGAAAACTGGATACTGCAACGCAAAGTAAAATATGCCGACATCATTAAAACGCCTGATATCTCAGCAAAAGCAGAAATACGAATTTTTTATTTTTGGAAAAATGGCGCGCCACGGCCAATAGCTGTAAACAATCTTGCACGATTAAGCAAAGGAAAAATGATAGGCGTAAGATATAATATGGATAAAGAATGGGTTGGCGGAAGTGTGGCTTATTTTGAAAAATAAATTATTTGATTATTTCATTAAAATTGATTGCTTTTTCAAGAATATTTTTCCAAATTTTTAATAATTATATTTGTATTCCTCAATAAAATAAATCATGGAAGCAATCACTATACATCCGAAAAATAAAGAACAACTTAATGCAGTTGAAGCAGTTTTAAAAGTATTGAAAGTGCCTTTTAAAAAAAGTAAAGAAGAAAGTCCATATAATCCCGAATTTGTAGCAAAAATTAAAGAAAGCAAAAAGAATTTTTCGGAAGGAAAATATACTACTATAAAAATTGAGGACCTATGGAAGTAGCATTTGATGATGTGCTTTAAAAGATCTTCAATTTTGGAAGAAATCCGGAAACATAGCTATTCAAACAAAAATTCAAAAGCTACTTTTCAACATAAAAGAATCACCATACACTGGAATCGGAAAACCTGAAATATTGAAATACGGTCTCGCCGGAAGTTGGTCAAGACGTATTAATAATGAACATCGCATAATTTACAGTGTGCATGAAAACACTATCCAGGTTCATTCACTTAGAGGCCACTATAACTAAACCCTCCTTAGAATTTTTATACCATCACCAGTTTTTCTTCTTTTTCATCCTGTTTTATAAAATTGATTTTGCCATCATTTTCCAAAGTGATACATGCGGCGAAATCTTCTAAAATTTCCAATTTGTGCTGTTGGTGTGATTTTATCAATAATGTATCACCTATGGAAACATCAACTACTCTATCTTTAAAAGTAATTCTCCCTTTTCCTTTTTTGCAAATTAAAAAAGCATCGGAAGTGGCTTCATGCAAAGGCATCTTTTCGCCCATATTCAAAGTAACATGTAATACTTTGTATTTATTACAACTATAAACTTCTTTCATTTCCATAATAAAATTTTTAGAACACAAAGGTGCCACAATAAAAGTAATTAAATACTTTTATTATTGATAATAAGTTACGAAATAAGTAAATTGTTTAGATTAGAAATAAGAGCCTAATTGCAAAAAAAATACCCTCAATTGAGGGCACTTTAATATGTATTTTATACTAGTGTTTTATTCTTCACGGCCTCCGATCAATTTATCCTGAAGCTCTTTCAATTCATCCCATTTTTCATCAGCAGCCAATTGTGATTGCTCAGGCCAGCTTGTAGGATCCTGCGCATTAAAATGACCTCCTGATTTTTCAAGGATCTCTTTAATATCTTCTGCTTTTGATTTAGCCAATTTTGCAAAAGTAGTGATGCCTGCTTCCTGTAATACTTCAGCAGCTTTTGGGCCTATACCTTCTATTTTTGTAAGATCATCACCTTCTTTTTTGCTTTTTGGCTTAGTAACAGGAGTCGCTACTTTTTCAGAAGAAGTTTCTGCTTCCGGAGTAGTAACTGCATTTTTTGCATCATTTTCTTCATGCACAGCAGAAGCTTTTTTACTTCTTCCTGCGCGGCGTGTCTTTTTGCCTGTGGTAGCAACTTCGCCAATTCCCTTTCCGTAAATTTCGTTATAATCAACCAATTCAATCATGGCTAACTCTGCGTTATCACCTACCCTTTTTCCAAGCTTTATTACTCTTGTATAGCCACCAGGACGGGAAGCAATTTTGGGGCTTATTACATCAAACAATTCTTTTACTGCAGCTTTATCCTGCAGGCGGCTGAAAACCAAACGACGCTGGTGAGTGGTGTTCTGCTTCGACTTAGTGATTAAAGGTTCTACAAATGGCCTTAAGGCTTTTGCTTTGGCCAATGTGGTAACTATCTTTTTGTGCTCAAATAATTGGCAGGAAAGATTGACCAGCAGCGCATTTCTATGGCTCGCTGTTCTGCCCAGGTTGTTTATTTTGTCTCCGTGACGCATGACTTTTATTTTTTTAAACCCTATACCGTGTCAGGAATTACAGGGCTGATTATTTAATGTGCTAATGCGCTGATTAGCTAATGAGCTAATTATTATTCTTCGTCTAATTTTATTTTACTAAGGTCTAATCCAAATCCAAGGCCTCTTTCATTCAAAACCTGTTCAATTTCGCTTAAAGACTTCTGACCAAAATTTCTGAATTTCATCAGGTCTTCCTGTTCATATTGAACCAATTCGCTAAGCGAATTTATCTTAGCTGCTTTCAAACAATTGAAGGCTCTGACAGAAAGATCAAGATCTTCCAGTGGAGTTTTCAAAACTTTACGAAGCTGTAAAGTTTGTTCATCTACCATGTCTTCCTTCTTTTCCTCTTTATTGTCAAAAGTGATGTTTTCATCAGTAATGATCATCAGATGTTGAATTAAAATCCTGGAAGCTTGTTTTACGGCTTCCTCAGGATGAATAGTGCCATCAGTAACTACATCCATAACTAATTTTTCAAAATCAGTTCTTTGTTCAACCCTGGTATTTTCAATACTGTATTTTACATTTTTAATAGGCGTATAGATTGCATCTACAGGTATGTATCCGAAATGTGAACTTTTTTCTTTGCTTTCCTCAGCAGGCACATATCCACGGCCTTTGGCAATAGTGATCTCTATATCCAGTTTTGCAGAATTATCCATGGTGCAAATCAGTAAATCAGGATTCATTACTTCAAATGTGGGAGAAGCTTCTCCGATCATTCCGGCAGTAAATTCTGTTTTATTTTTCAACGATAAGCTGATTTTTTCTGTACCACTTTCCTGGTCAGTTTTCTTTTTAAAACGAACCTGTTTTAGGTTAAGAATAATTTCAGTTACATCTTCTGTAATACCTTTTATTGTTGCAAATTCATGGTCGGCGCCAGCAATGTTGATACCAACTATTGCATATCCTTCCAGTGAATTCAATAGAACCCTGCGAAGTGCATTACCAATAGTAACTCCGTAACCTGGTTCCAACGGGCGAAATTCGAATTGCGCTTCGAAATCTGTACTTTTTTGAAGAACGATTTTGTCTGGTTTTACAAAATTTAAAATGGCCATTTTTTATTTTGTTTAATTTGATTTAAAATTTGATGTTATTTTACTTTCTACTACTTACTATATAATTCTACAATAAGAGATTCTTTTATATTCTCGGGAACACTTTCCCTTTCAGGATATGCAATAAAAGTCCCTTTCATTTCAGTTTCATTCCATTCGATCCAGTTGAATTTTGGATTTTTTGGGCGAAGATTAGAAGTGATAGAAGAATTATGCTTCGCTTTTTCTTTTAAGCCAACGATATCCCCTGGCTTTAAAGAATAGGAAGGAATGTTTAAAACTTCACCATTTACGATAATATGCTTGTGAGAAACCAACTGCCTTGCAGCCTGGCGACTCGGGGCAATTCCCATGCGGTAAACGGTATTATCCAGGCGGGCTTCCAATAATTTAATTAATTGCTCACCAGTAATACCTTTACGACGTGATGCTTCATTAAAGGTATTATGAAATTGTTTTTCCAATAAGCCATAAGTGTATTTGGCTTTTTGCTTTTCACGAAGTTGAAGAGCATATTCACCAAGACTTTTCCGCTTGCGTGCTGCTCCGTGCATTCCTGGGGGATTGCTGTTTTTTGTTAACCATTTCCCATTACCTGTAATAGGTTCCCCGAATATCCTGGAGATCTTGGTTTTTGGTCCTGTGTAACGAGCCATAATTGTTAAATTGATTTTTTAGTGTCGGTGTACCATCCTTAAAAATCGAAAATTAATGATACACCCTGTTATGAAATATGTTTGATTTTCTGATGCCAGATGTTTTTCATTATACATCAAACATCATCCTTCGCACATTGTTTATACTCTTCTCTTTTTGGGAGGCCTGCAACCGTTGTGAGGCAATGGCGTAATATCTTTGATCATTACTACGTCTAAGCCTGATTGAGAAAGCGAACGGATAGCTCCTTCACGCCCTGAACCTGGTCCTTTTACATACACATCTACTCTTTTTAAACCTGCGTCCAACGCTACTTTTGCAGCATCACTAGCGGCCATTTGAGCAGCATAAGGAGTATTCTTTTTAGAACCTCTGAAGCCCATTTTACCGGCTGAAGACCATGAGATCACCTGGCCTTGCTTGTTGGTTAAACTAATAATAATGTTGTTGAAACTTGCCACGATGTGGGCATCTCCGTAAGGTTCCACTTTTACAACCCGTTTCTTTGAGGAGGTTTTTACGTTTGTTGCTTTTGCCATAATAAATCCTGATAGGTAATCTTTAAAAATTGTTTTTCCGCTTTAGGCGGACTGAATCAATCCTTCTTCCGGCTTTTAGAGATCTGGTATTGATTCAAAAAAATAAGCCTTATTTAAAGTCAGAAGCCATGAGCTATTATTTTTGGGATAAAAGCTCATGGCTCACTGCTGATTTTATTTCTTAGGCGCTTTTTTCTTTCCTGCCACAGTTTTGCGTTTCCCTTTACGTGTGCGGCTATTGGTACGGGTGCGCTGGCCACGTAATGGTAATCCTTTACGATGCCTTAATCCGCGGTAGCATGCAATATCCAGCAAACGCTTAATGTTTGTCTGTACTTCGCTGCGCAAGGCTCCTTCTGTTTTAATTTCGCCGCTGATAATGTTTCTGATAGCAGTTTGCTCCTCATCATTCCATTCATTCACTTTTTTATCATAATTAACCTTTGCATTATCCAATATATAACGGGCAGTTGATCTGCCTATGCCATATATATAAGTAAGTCCAATTTCTCCTCTTTTGTTTTTCGGTAAATCTATACCGGCAATACGCGCCATGAATTATTAATTTTTAATTTTTTAATTTTTGTTCTTCTAAGCATGTCGAAGGATTATCCTTGTCTTTGTTTGAACCGGGGATTCTTTTTGTTAATTACATATAGTCTTCCTTTTCTCCTAACTATCTTGCAATCAACGCTTCTTTTTTTTATGGCAGCTCTTACTTTCATGATCCACTTTAGTTTTTACCTGTGAAAAAATTGTTATTTATACCTAAAAATGATTCTTCCCCTTGACAAGTCATAAGGGCTCATCTCAACTCCTACCTTGTCTCCCGGCAAAATTCTAATATAATGAAGTCTCATTTTACCGGAAATTGTCGCTAAAATTTCATGTCCGTTTTCAAGCTTAACTCTGAACATCGCATTGGATAAGGCTTCCAGGATAGTCCCGTCTTGTTTTATCAATGCTTGTTTGGCCATAATATTTTTGGAGGCGCAAAGATAAGTTTAAAATTTTTAAATTTTGAAAAAAATCCTGTATTTATTGTCAGAATCAAAAAGATGTATTCATAAGATTCATTTCTTTACTGGTAAAATAAAAACTCACATACTTTCCGGTATCACGAAAACGTTAAGGATTTTTATATATTTGCAATTAATCCCAAAAAAAATAATATGAAAACAAATATCCTGATCTTATTTTTTGCCATTTTTATTATATCTTCCTGTAGTAAAAAAGATGCAACGCCAACTACTCCTCCCACTACGAACTCATATATAAATACCAACGCAGGAAGTTCCTGGACATATCATGAAATTGATTCCTCTTCAGCCACTCCGAATAGTTCTGATTATACCATTACCTCTACTACTTCAGATACGGCAATTGGCAGTAGAAATTACCATGTTTATAGTTACTCGTATGGTGGCAGCGAATACCTTTACTTTTCCGGAAACGATTATTATCAATTCGATTCAGTTCCCGTTTCAGGAGCAGGTAATGTCGAAAGATTATATTTAGAAGATAACGCATCTGTAGAGGCTACCTGGAATCAGACTTTTAATTTGACTGTACCAAATGTTCCAATTCCAGTACCTCTGACGGTTACCAATAAAATTGTAGAGAAGGGTATTACATTGGTTGTAAATAATATTACTTATAATAATGTGATTCACGTATCCACAAGCTTGTCTTCCTCCTTAATTGCATCCGGGCTTACTTCCAGCATTGACAGTTATTATGCCCCTAATTACGGATTAATAGAAAACAGCACTTTAGTGCAATTGAATTATTTAGGCATTACACAAAATGTAAATATCAGAACACAATTAACGAGTGCAGTTTTAAAGTAAATTAAATTGCCTGGTCATTCAGATGCACCTTGGTCATAGCAGTATAATGATTCTGTAAAACATGTACAGGAATTGGATGAGTGATAATCCTTTTTTCGTCGCGGTACCATATTTCAAAATGAGAAAAATCATCCTGTTTTGTAGTTTGAATCCTGAAGGCACCTTTCATGTACTTTACTGAACCATCAGCATTCACATGCTTTGAAAATTTTAATTTGAGTAATTGATCGTCATCTACCGGTAAAGGATAGAGGTCTTCCTGATTAAAATACATTCCCTGTACACCATTATTTACACAAATTTCTTTTTCATCATGATTCATATCAGTAACCTCGCCTCTCCAGGCCTGCCCGTCACTTTCTGCAAGTACATAATCTCCAGGTTTTAATTCATTAAATTTTATCATACTGTTTTTTTTTAGATAGAAAGTTTTAGAGAAATAAAACTATGAGAAAAAAAAGAGAAGACAAAAATTTTTTTAGGAAATGCAGGAATCCGAGGCTGCCTAAATCCTAATGTAAGGGTTTAATTACCTCCGGTCTCAACCTGTTGATATTGAAATGCTTTCAAAGGTTTTAGCCAAAATCTATTGATTCTTTAAAACATATAGCCTTTTAATTTTGGGCTAAAGCAGGGAACCACAACCACAATTCCACTAAAGTTAGTGGCAATTGATATACTGCACAAAGAACAAAACCATGGAAAATTTAGCTTGGAAAATTCACTAATTACCACTTGCAAAGTATAATCAGCCAATCACTCCGCCCAACTCATCACATAATTTTCATCTTCTATTTCCAGCGCTTGTTTCGTAAGCTGAAGCGGATGAAAAGTATCTACCATCACAGCCAATTCTTTGGTTTCTTTCATTCCAATACTTTTATCAACTGCGCCGGGATGCGGGCCATGGGGTATTCCACCGGGGTGCAAAGTGATCATTCCGCGGGTAACATGTTTACGGCTCATAAAATCGCCATCTACATAATAAAGCAATTCATCACTGTCAATATTACTATGATTATAGGGAGCCGGAATAGAAAGCGGATGATAATCAAACAATCTTGGAACAAAAGAACAGATCACAAAATTGTGTCCTTCAAATGTAAGATGAACAGGCGGCGGCTGGTGAACCCTGCCCGTGATGGGTTCAAAATCATGAATGGAAAACGCAAAAGGATAACAACAGCCATCCCAGCCGATAACATCAAAAGGATGATGCAGATAATGGATGCCATACATCATTCCACTTTTTTTTACCATCAACAAAAAATCTCCTTCTTCATCTATGGTTTGCAGATTTTGCGGAACGCGGATATCTCTCTCGCAATAAGGCGAATTTTCTAAAAGTTGTCCGTAATTGCTCAAATATTTTTTAGGATAACGGACAGGGCTAAACGCTTCTACAATAAACAAACGATTTTCTTCTTTTTCGAATTCGATCTGATAAATACAGCCGCGCGGAATCACAAGGTAATCTCCATAAGCAAAAGTAATTTCTCCATATTGGGTTTTTAATTTCCCATTTCCTTCGTGGATAAATATAACTTCGTCCGCATCGGCGTTTTTATAAAAATAATTCTCCATACTCTTTTTCGGCGCTGCCAGAGAAATATGAACGTCATTATTTACCAAAACAGGTTTTCTGCTTTTCAAATAATCATTTTCGGGTTTAATATTAAATCCCTGAAAGCTACGGTGTTTCAACATTTTCTCCTCTGCTATTTCGGGAATTACACTGAAGGGATTATCAGTTTTAATGATCTGGGTTGGCGGATGCGAATGATATAACAAAGACGAATCAGAAGAAAATCCTTCGGTAGAAAATAATTGCTCTGAATATAATGTTCCATCAGGTTTGCGGAATTGTGTGTGGCGCTTGTGCGGAATGGAACCTGATTTATGATAGTGTGGCATGATGGTTTATTGGTTAATCGGTTAATTAGTTTATTAGTTTATTGGTAAGAAACTTAACTAATAACCTTCGCTGAGAGCAAGCATCATGAAATAATATTTCCAGTTGCGCTTATCAATATAATATGTAAAATTGCGATGAAATGGCATAGTGTAAAGTTAAGCATTTATAAAAGGCAAAACCCTACGAAATAATTTTGGATTTTATCAAAATCGTGTGGAATAATTGGTCAGACTGAGACTGTCAGACCAATTATCCGAAAGGCTTACAGTAAATCAACAAATACGGTAGTTATCGGATTAAGATTTCCTTATCAGTCTAGTTAAGCGATTATTTTGAATTCATTCATAAAAAAATAGAGATTTTTTTAAATTGAAGAAAAAATAGAAAAAAATATCAGTCGTTTTGAACAAATTGAATTAATTCGTTCACAATTTTCTTAAAAATATTAATTTCAAGAGTGCCTATTTTTTTGATAAGTAAATGAGAAGATATGACACTGATCTTTTCGTAAACAACTATAGAAATTTTTGGCAAGTAACCCTCTTGTAAATCTGAATTACTAACGCTTATCCCTTTAATATTAAGATTACTTGTGAGTGGCATATATAATAAATCATTAAAGCTGTTTAATTTCAATAGCAAAATTGGCCACTTTGGCACTCGAAGCATCTGTAAAATAAATCTTGGCTAAGTGTATTTCTCCTACCATTTTTTATAATCCTCATCATCTTTTAAAGGTGTTCCTAAATTAACCATATGCAATTCTTTTAGTTCAGCTTCAGTAAAAAATTCTATCTCCTCATTTTTAGAATCTACAACCGGCAAAATAATTATTTGCAGATCAATACCTTTTAATTCATCAGGTATATTGAGCTGCAATCTGTTTGTATCTGTTTTACTATGTATTGTAAGTCCTAACATGTCATAAAGATAAATTAAAAAGACCAATTATTAATGACTATTAAGCTTCAAATAAATATAAAAAATAATCATTTTACTTTGCGCAATATTTAAATCAAATCAATTGACACGCATCGGGCTTATTTCTGACACACATAATTATCTTGATCCATCCGTTTTTGAACATTTCAAAAACTGTGATGAAATATGGCATGGAGGAGATTTTGGAACAATTGAAATTGCTAATGAATTACAAAGATGCGTGGCAGCGCACTCTAATCAGACCAGAGACGGCCAGATTAGGGTGCGCGGTGTTTATGGAAATATTGACGGCAACGATATCAGAAGCGTTTATCCCGAACAGTTGGTTTTTATGTGCGAAGAAGTAAAAGTAATGATGCGGCATATCGGCGGTTATCCTCCCCGCTACAATCCTGAAACGAAAAAGGAAATATTAATTCACAAGCCACAACTTTTTATCAGCGGCCATTCTCACATTTTAAAGATCATTTACGATGATAAACTCAATTGCCTTCACATCAATCCCGGAGCCGCAGGAAAACATGGCTGGCAAAAAGTGAGAACGATTATACGCTTTGCGATTGATGGAAAAGATATAAAAGATTGTGAAGTGATTGAGTTGTAGTTTGATGTCTGATTTACAATGGGTACCTTCAGTTACAAATAGTTGATTTTCCTATCCCAATTCCAGATTTGCATATTTTTGCAAAAATGGATTCCAATTCCAGATTTGCATATATTTGCAAAAATGGATTCCAATTCCAGATTTACAAAAATTAGATAAACCTATCTCTATTTTATATCTATGTCAATTATACAGAGAAATATATTGGCCGAAGCCAAATTGCTATCAGGGCAGTTCAGAGCGCTCAGCATCATAGGTCCCAGGCAAAGTGGAAAGACTACTTTGAGTAAATTATTATTTAGTAACAAACCTTACGTAAGCCTTGAAAATCCAAATACCCAGGCAAAAGCAATGGAGGATATTGAATCATTCCTAAAACAATTTCCTGAGGGCGCCATTTTGGATGAAGTACAACGGGTACCAGAAATATTCAGATACCTTCAGGGAGTGTTGGATAGCAAAGCCCAACGTTGTCAATTTATATTGACAGGCTCTAATAATTTTCTGCTACAGGAACAGATATCGCAATCTCTTGCAGGCAGAATAGGCTATTTGCAATTGTTACCTCTATCTTATGCCGAACTACAAAATGCAAATCTTGCATCCGATAGTATAAATAAACATATTGTTACAGGAGGTTATCCCGAAATATGGGACCAGGATCTTATTCCCGGAAAATGGATGGCTTCTTATGTACAAACGTATGTGCAGAGGGATGTAAGGCTTTTACGGAATATTACCAATCTTGGAGATTTTAACCGTTTTATTTCCCTTTGTGCAAATAGGGCCGGCCAGTTAATTAACCGTGAAGAAATGGCGCGAAGTATCGGTGTTGATACAAAAACCATTCAGGCGTGGCTAAGTGTATTAGAAAGCAGTTATATTATTTATCTGCTCCAACCCTGGTATAATAATCTGAATAAAAGAATCATCAAAACACCCAAACTATTTTTTTATGATACAGGTTTGCTTTGCTATTTATTAGGAATTACATCTCAATCTGCACTTGAAAAACATTCCTTGTATGGAAGTATTTTTGAAAACTGGATAATTACAGAAATAAAAAAGAACCGATTTAATGCCGGTATAAATGAAGGCTTGTATTTTTTCAGAGACAGTACTGGCAATGAAATTGACTTGCTGATGGAGAAAGGAGGAAGTACCCTGGCTGTAGAAATAAAATCTTCAAAAAAAATAAATTCAGGTATGATCAGCGGATTAAGGTATTGGAAGAAAAATAATGCCGGAGGGCAGGGACTATTGATTTATGGCGGCGAAAGAGACGAGGAACTGGAAAAAGGGATACAGGTAGTAAATTGGAAAAAAGTAAGTGATATATAATTTCTGTTTATTTATGAAAGATTCCATTTTATGTTACTGATCATTGAATTCATAATTACAAACCTCACTACAATCAATCCACCCAATCCACTATAAAAAGGTTGGTATCATGTCCTCCGCCATTATTTCGATTACTGCTGAAAATAATTTTTTTGCCATCGGGACATAAATACTTTTTTAGAAGAGTGCAGCTTAATAATTTTTGCAGTAAACCAACAAATTTCCTTAATATTCAATTAACAATCCGGAACATTACATTTGCAACATGAATCAAAGAAAATTATTTTCTATCGCTGCGGTTTTAATATTCTTTTTTGTTTCCTGCGAGTCACATGAAAAAGAAGTAAAACCCTATTCTGATCCCAATTCAATAAATGCTGTTAAGAATGCTATCAAAGAATATCCTGATTCTATAATTTTAAAAGAAAATTTAATTGAGGCATACCGAAATGCAGGTTATTACGATTCTGCTATTAACATTGCCAACCAGGAATTATTGAAAGACAGTGGCAGTGCCTATTTGTGGAATATAAAAGCTACTTTGTATTTTGAAAATGCTGACACCCTCAACTCAATCAAATCACTTGAACATGCTATTGAAATATATCCTCTTCCGGAATATCTTGTAGCACTGGGTACCGTGTATGCTGAAATTAAAAATCAAAAAGCAATCATGATTGCCGACGGCCTTTTACAAAGCAATAAAACCAAATATGGCAAAGACGGATATTTTATTAAAGGCCTGTATTATAATTATATGAATGAGTCGAAAATGGCCATTCCCGATTTAGACAGTTGTCTCAGTCTTGATTTTACCTACATGTATGCATACCGTGAAAAAGCCATAGCATTGTATAATCAATCAAAATATGAAGAAGCGTTGAATGTTTTGAAACGTGCTGTTACTATTCAGAATGATTACGACGAGGGTTATTTCTGGATGGGGAAATGTTATGAAAAACTTAATCGGAAAGATGACGCCATAGAAAGTTATCAAAGTGCGTTATTGTATGATAAAAATTATTCAGAGGCAAGAGATGCTTTGGAAAGATTGCAGAAGAGTAATTAAGGAATAAGGAATTAAAAATTAAAAATTAAAAATTAAAAATTAAAAATAAGTAAGTAAGCAAACCACTAAAAATTATAAACTTCGTATCGGGAACTTAGAATCTTTAACATTCAACCATCAATTTAAAATACAATGCCCATCTTAGCTCCATCAATATTGACCGCTGATTTTTTGCATCTTGGAAGAGACTGTAAAATGCTGGATGAAAGTAAAGCTGATTGGTTTCATCTTGATGTAATGGATGGCCGGTTCGTTCCTAACTTTAGTTTTGGTATGTCAATCATTAAACAAATCAGAAAAACAAGTTCTAAATTTTTTGATGTTCATCTGATGATACTGGAACCTGAAAAATATGCAGAAGAATTTAAAGAGGCAGGAGCAAACAGCTTAACAGTACACCTGGAAGCATGTCCGCATTTGCACAGAAATATTCAGCAGATAAAATCATTAGGAATGAAAGCAGGCGTAGCTATTAATCCGGCGACCCCCGTAAATTTATTGATGGATATCATAACCGATATTGACATGGTTAATGTAATGAGTGTCAATCCGGGTTTTGGCGCGCAAACATTTATCCCACATACAATTCAAAAAATTAAAGAATTAAAGACATTGATTAAGAATACCGGTTCTTCAGCAAAAATTGAAATTGACGGTGGTGTTTCATTGAAAAATGCTGCTGAAATTCTTAAAGCAGGCGCAGATGTTTTGGTGACCGGTAATGCAGTTTTCAGTTCTGAAAATCCTAAAGAAACTATTGAAAAATTGAAAGGTTTGTAAAGACCAAAGTTTTTTATGGATAAATAAAAGATGAGTTTCTAAAAAATTATTGAACAGCGAACAAACAAATATTACCAATTTCTATTTTAATTACCGCTCACGTAATAATTGTTCAATCTACAAACTATCACACATTTGTTGTAATACAGGTACTGTCTGTTTTATCCAATTGGTTTCGTTTGTGTCCCATTTATATTTTTTTGAAATAATATCTTCAATCATTTGCCTTCCTTTATAAGCCTGTTCCTCAGAATAAAAACAATCGGCCCATTTTTGATCAAGCTTATCTTCATTCTCTATGGAAATACCACCGGAATACCAATGGAAGCAACAGGGCATTCCTCTGAAGTCAATCTTTGTGGCTCCCCCATCAACATAACCTTTAAGATAATAAGAATAAAACCGAATACAATCCCTCACACGGGTTTTTATGGCTTCGTTTGATTCCGGTTTTTTGGGTTTTATAGCCCACTGATAATTTTTTTGAGAAAATGGATTCTTATCCGCATCTGCCCAATAAGTATTGGTAGGAGAATAAGTAAGATAAGTGGATTTTTTATTTTCAGTTCTTTTAAGCCGAAGCTCATTTTTGTGCAACCTGGTAATAAGATAAACCGCTTTTCTTCCATCATTGAAGTTCACATTAATGGTATTTCCATTTACTTTAAATTTTCCATATCTCATCTCTCCGATCGGATTTTCAAGTACTGAAGAATCAGTCATAAAAACAATTCCGGGTTCGAATAAAACGCTGTCTTCATCTGTAAAAGAAACGTCTTTAGTTGTAGGATTATCCGCATCAGATAATTGCCAAAACTGGCATAGCAGATGAAAGGTATCTTTGGGAAGTTTTGATGACGTAGCATCAGTAATTTTTTCATTATTATTATTTTGGGAAGGCATGACACAGTTATATAACACAACCGAAGCAACTATGAAAATACCCAAATATGTTTTTCGCATTTTTCAAAAATAATAAAAATGAAATAAAGAAACACAATCCCAGTTTTGAGTGGAAAGAAAAGTTTCTATACGAACCCTACATCGTATTATCAGGACCTATGGGATTCCCACCGTCTCTTTCATTCCTGAAAAAAGTGTTTTCCAAATGAGATTGAAAAAGGATTTATAAATATCACGGTCATATTGAGGATTTACTTTTCTTAAGCCGTCATCTCCGGGATTATTATTTTTTACTATCAGGTTTGCAGCAAGAGTGGCTAATCCTCTTTTTTTAATTTCTTTTGTGTCTTTATCCCGTTTGAGAACATCTACCTTGAGCCCATCATATTTCATTACCATATCCCCTTTGGCAGAAGTATTATTTCCATTAAAATCAAAATCAATAGAATTTATTTTTCCCGAATTTATTTTTATCAACCCCATAGGAATAGATACTTTATTCAAATCTGTTGCATCAAACGATGTGATTAGGCCATTTGCATAAAAGTCCCCGTCACCGTTATCCAGCTTGAAATTAAAATTTCCATTTAAAGGAATAGATCCTAAAACTTTGGTATCGAAAGAAATATTAAGGCGCTCATTTTTTTGAATGGCAGAAGGCATGTTGGTAATATTGGTGATATTCATACTTGTATTCAAAAAACTAACCACGCCAATACTATCGCTAACTTTTTCGTTTTCCCGGTAAACTATTGAAGCGTCATTGATATTCGCTTTTGAAATATTCAGAGGTTGATTTAATTTTTTTAATAGTTGAGAAACATATTTTCCAACTTTACTTCTTTTCTCCAGTGGTTTATGGAGATCACGGTATATTTTAGCATTTACAGAGTTAATCACCAGGAGCGAGGCTACCAGGTGCTTATCCAGCAACTCATTCATATCGATATTTTGAAGAGAAATTCCTGATAGATTTATATTGTACCAGTCCTTTTGGAAATGAAACCTGCTATTAAATTCTTTTTCCGAGGCAAATGGAATGATATTAAATGACCCTACGTTTAATTCTTTTTTCAGGGAATTGATTGTTATATTTTTGAAATCAAAATTATAAAATTCATCTTTGGATTTTATAGACAAACTACTTAATGTAACTTCGGCTTCCCTGGTGTAATCCATGGGATGTAATTCAAGATTTTTAATCACATCCGTTTTTACGTCTTTCAGTTTTACACCAATATTACCCACGGTATATTTGCTTTTCGCAAATGGGATAAAGGTAACCATTGGAAAATTGAGATATTGCATATTAATTCCATAAACATTATTAAAGCCAGTGCTGTCATTATTTTTAGAATTATTACCCTTTGTGGTTTTTAAATTTTCAAGGGGTAATTCATAAAGGTAGATATGTTTACACAAGATCGTATCTACTTTAATGTCTTTATTCTTTACAATTTCGTTGGAATTTACGCCACTCAATTTTAAAGTTTTTGCATCAAGGAGGCGTGTACCCGGGGAACTGTCATTTTCAAATCTGTCAACCGATATCTCATCAAATAAAAGTTGTTTCTGTTTTCCCAGGAAATTAATATCTCTTACACTTAATTCTTTACGGCTATGGTTATACGAAAAAAATGAATCAACGGTAAAAGCTGCCTGTTTACAAAACAAAACCCTGCTTGTATCATAATTATGAGCGCTGTCAATCAAAACATTTTCCAATAAAAACTTCCCATTTATAAAATCAAAATTCTTTTCTTTTGAGTAAAAATCAATGCCTTTCACATTTACATTGTTTACAAAAACAAACCCCACTTTTATAAAATCCAGTTTGCCCAATATTTGTTTATAAACGGTGCCCGCTTCCATTTCTATTTTTGTTCCTTTCTGCAAAGGTTTCATAGAATACATTGTTATGTCCGGGTTATCAATAATAACTGAGTCACCAACGATGTTATTTCCATTCAATGCTTTAGCTGTTTTTACCCCGGTTACTGTAAGAGATTTAATATGAATATTCAATAAAATATCGGGCATATTTTCCACGGTAAGTTTCTTTGCCCGGTTGGTATCCGGAACAATTCTTATATTTTTCATAGTTGCATAACCGGTAACCGCGTCAAAAGAAAGCGAATCATATTTAATGGAATACAGGCTATCTGTTTGATTTGCAATAGTGGAGGACAGTGTGCTTCTTGCAATTTTATACTTATACTTCTGCCAAACAAAATAACCGGCACATATTATAATTACAAGCACCGGGCAAATTATTAATAGTTTTTTTGAGATTCGCTTCATATAAACTTCCGATTTTATATTTTTTAAAGACAAGCAAATGAAGTTCCAATTTTAAAAGTCCATCATATTGATAAAATCAAAAATGAATATTATTTTGAAGGAAAACTGTTGGGTAATTAGTTTACATGATAATAAAAGTCAGTAAATGTGATATGAACTTTTGAGCTTTAAGTATAGCTATTTTCAAAATGGAACTTTCTGTGAGGAAGAACCTTTCATAAATAAAGTGGAGTAGAAAATGCGACCAAAGTTGTTTCTAAAAAAACAGTAAAAGGACTTTTATTGAAGATTTACATTTTGGATTAAATAACAATTATTACAACAATCAAGGAAGTAAAAAAATCCCCTATCAAACCATTTTAAAATCTTCCAAAAACTTAGTTGTAAAATTTCCTTTTCTGAAATCTTCATTTTGCATCAGTTGCAGATGAAAAGGTATCGTAGTTTTTATTCCTTCAATTACATATTCGCTCAAAGCCCTGCTCATGGTATCTATAGCTTCATCCCTCGTTTGGGCCATAGTAATTAATTTCCCAATCATGCTGTCATAATAAGGAGGAATTACATATCCTGCATAGCAATGGCTATCCACACGCACACCATGGCCTCCCGGTTGATGAAGAACGGTGATGCGTCCCGGTGACGGACGAAAATCATTGTAGGGGTCTTCGGCGTTTATCCTACATTCAATTGCATGCATTTCAGGATAATAATTCCTTCCAGAAATTTTATCACCGGCGGCAATTTTTATTTGTTCCTTTATAAGATCATAATTAATTACTTCTTCCGTAACGCAATGTTCAACCTGTATCCGCGTATTCATTTCCATAAAATAAAAATTACGATTTTTATCTACTAGAAACTCTATTGTACCCACACTTTCGTAGTTAATTGCCGAAGCTGCTTTAATGGCTGCTTCTCCCATTCTCTCTCTCAATTCCGGTGTCATAAATGGTGAGGGTGATTCTTCAACCAATTTCTGATGGCGACGTTGAATAGAACAATCACGCTCGCTCAAATGGCACACATTACCAAACTGATCACCGGCTATTTGTATTTCAATATGATGTGGTTCTTCTACATATTTTTCCATATAAATACCATCATTTTTAAAAGATGCCGCTGCTTCCATTTTTGCATTTTCAAAAGATTTTTCAATATCTTTTTCCTGCCAAACCACCCTCATTCCTTTACCACCACCACCTGCTGTGGCTTTCATTATAACCGGATAGCCAATTTCTGCCGCTGCTCTCTTTGCATGATCTACATCCGCAAGCAATCCATCAACCCCAGGCACCACAGGCACTCCTGCTTTTATCATAGTTTCTTTAGCTGTTATTTTATCTCCCATAGAATTAATCATCAAGGGTGTAGGCCCAATGAATTTAATTCCATGATCAATACAAATCTGAGCAAATTTTGAATTCTCTGCCAAAAAACCATACCCCGGATGTACTGCATCAGCATTAGTAATTTCCACAGCAGCCATAATATGAGGCATATTTAAATAACTTTCGGCGCTGGAAGGTTTTCCGATGCAAACGGCTTCATCTGCAAACTTCACATGAAGACTGTCTTTATCGGCAGTAGAATATACGGCAACAGTTTTGATGCCCATTTCTTTACAAGTTCTTATAATTCTAAGTGCAATTTCGCCTCTATTGGCGATGAGTATTTTTTTAAACATTGCTTTGATGTGCTAATTAGCTGATTAGCTAATGTGCTAATTGCGCTAACATTAGTTTTTATAGTTTTTAAGAGTTTACTTTCTGAATGTGTTATATATTTTTAATTATTTTTCCGATATACTTTCTTACTGATCCGATTAGTTACTAAAAAATAAAGAAGCTCAACAAATAACTAACAGGATTTCTTTTCTTCGCCGTTCCTAATATTTTATTAAGGACTTTCTGAATTGATTCAAGTTTTAAAAGAAGTGAATCACATTCAGGATATTTATTTGAAAGGCTGCAAAGTAAAAGCCAGTACTGTGTTTCATCGGCCTCTTTTGCAGCAATCTTTATTTTATGAATAAAATCAGCTTTACTTTCTGCGTTTTGCGCTTCCATTGCATTTGCACCTATTGAAGTTCCTGACTTAAGCAGTTGATTACTGATAACATATTTTTTCATACCCTCCAATACATCACAATAATCAATACCCAACAAGGAAAATTCAAAAGTAATTTTCAAAATAGGATTTGCTTCAATTTCTTCCTTTTTCATAAGCTGCTTTTATTAATTGGAGAATTACGGTTCTTCATCAGCTAATTAGCTAATCAGCACATTAGCTAATTAATTAGGTTCCACTAAAAACAAAGGTTGGTCAAACTCTACAGGAGAGGCATCTTCAACAAGCGCTTTTACAATTTTGCCAGACACTTCGCTTTCTATTTCATTAAAAAGTTTCATCGCCTCAATCATACAAACCACCTGGCCTTTTTCTACTTCGTCACCAACACTTACAAATATCGGTTTACCGGGTCCAGCCTGACGATAAAAAGTCCCGATCATAGGACTTTTTATAGTAAGTAGATTTTCTGTTTTTGTAGATTCAGCATCTTTTGATTCTGAAGTTTTTTCATGAGAGACCTGTTGTTGCTGAACTGACTGTGGCACTTGGGCAAGTTGCTGAACCATAGGCGAAACAAAATGCTGCGATGGTTCCTTTTTTTGCTTGATTGAAATTTTAAATCCCTCTTTTTCAATGCTCAATTCGCCGATATTGCTTTTGTTGATGAGCTTTATTAAATCATGGATTTGCTTAATGTCCATATAGGATAATTATTTTATGTTATGAAAAAGTATAGCTAAGATAATGTAGATGCCTGAATAATAAATTAAAAATAAAAATGAAAATCATTTTTGAAAGATAAATAAAAATTTATTCTTTTTTATTGCTATCCGCAATTTCTTTATTTATGCCGTATTTTATTGAATAGGGATCTCTACTATTCCTGACTGAATGGCGATCATTCAAATATTAGTTTACTGCGCAATCATTCGTAAAAACAGTTCCTGGTTTCTTATTTTTATTTCAATTTCCCAATTCCTGATCCTACTCCTTGACTCTTTCCACGTATTCGCCGGTTTTTGTATTTACTTTTATTAGTTCGCCTTCATTCACAAACAAAGGAACATTCACAATGGCGCCTGTTTCCACAGTTGCCGGTTTTAAAGTACGGGTAGCTGTATCACCTTTCATGCCGGGCTCACTGTAAGTAACCTGTAATATGATTTTGTCGGGAAGTTCAACGCCCATTGGCAAATCAGTTTCTGTATTTATTAAAACTGAGACTTCCTGGCCATCTTTTAAAAACTGGGGAGCATCTACCATCTCAGGTGAAACTGCAATTTGCTCATAATTTTCTGTGTCCATAAAAGTATAACCGGTATCATCTTTAAACAAAAACTGGTAAGGCCTCTTCTCCACTCTTACCGGATGAATTGTTTCACCGCTGTTCCAGGTTTGTTCGATGGTGCGCGCGTTATCTACACCTTTTAGTTTTGCCCATACTTTAGCGCCCGCCCGTGCAGTCTTGTTTTGTCCAAAATCAACAACCGTATAAAGACTTTTATCAATTTTTAAAATCAATCCGGTTCTTATATCCGAAGTAGTTGCCATAAAAAAAAATTAAGGCTGCAAAGGTAAAATAATTGTTTTATTCCTGAACAGGGAAATTGGAAGATATGAATGATCATAATATTGCAGGATTGAGGCCATTATGGTTCACAAACTTTTAGATCAGACAACAACCGGATTCTATTTAAAAAAAACTAATTCAAACCATCCAAAATAATTGGAACAAGAAAAAAATTAGTAAATTTTAAATTACTCTCACTCAAATACCTGCTTTTTCATAGCTTTATAAAAAATTTACAATTGAAAAAACCAGGTATTCTCTTCGCGCTCGTTTTAATCTCCCTCTCTGTTTTTTCTCAAAAAGACACTGCAGTAGAAAAACCAATTTACATTCGCTTTCCTACCGTTCCTGAATTTACGGTTTATAAAGCGCCCGACAGCACTGCATTTACAAGAAATGATCTTCATAAAAAAATGAATACTATTTTTATGATTTTCAGTCCTGATTGCGAATATTGTCAGCATGAGACCAAATTGCTTTTACAGAATATTGATAAGTTTAAAAACACACAAATAGTAATGATCACCTATTTGCCTTTCAAAGAAATGATTAAGTTTTACCACATTTATAAGATTGCCGAATATCCTCAAATAACGATGGCAAGAGATACCAAATTTTTCTTTCCGGTATTTTTCAAGGTCAGAAATTTGCCTTCACTTTTTGTATATGATAAGAAAGGAAATTTCAAAAAAGCATTTGAGGGAGACGTAAAACCTGACACCATCCTTGCAGAATTGTAACTGCCCGAAACGGATATTTTTTTATAAATTTTCTTGCTAATGATTCCTTAAAAAAATGGCTAAACTTTCTACTTTGTAGTTTTTTATTAGTTTTATAAAAAAATTACTGATGAAAAAACTATTATTTATCTACTCTTTGTTATTGATTTCCTTGTGTGGATTTTCACAAACAAGTACTCCACAAAACAATATGCCCGCTTACATGAGCAATCCAAATATTCCGGATTTTTCATTGTACAAAGCACCCGACAGTATTGCTATTACCAATGAAGATCTTCACAAAAGAAAGGCTACATTAATAATGATCTTTAGCCCTGAATGCGGGCATTGCCAACATGAAACAACGGTACTTCTTCAGAATATTGATCATTTTAAGAATGCACAAATATTAATGACTACCTGGTTACCTTATTCTGAAATGATGACTTTCTATAAAAATTACAAAATTGCCGACTATCCGCAAATAACCATGGGCTGGGACAAGAAAGATTTTTTTCTACCATACTATCATGTACAGAGCTATCCTAACCTGGTTGTTTACAATAAAAAAGGAAAGTTTGTAAAATCATTTAGTGGTGAAATAAATATGAAAGATGTGTGGGAAGCCATGGAAGAATAAATCCCTATCCTCTAAAGGGGGCAATGCCCTGATCAATATATTTTTGGGTATTATAGAAAAAAAAAGGGATTTAAATAATTCCGCTTGTACTTTCGTAAAAGTCCAATTTCAACAGGTGATAATAAAAATTAAACCTATTATTCTTTCATGGGAAAAAAGTATTTACTAAAACTCAACTTTCGGGATGGATGCAATTAATTTTTGGGTATATTCATTTTTAGGATGAAAATAAATTTCATCTGCGGTACCGGTTTCTTCAATTTTTCCTTTGTTCATCACCATGATTCGGTTACTGATATAATGTACAACGCCAAGGTCGTGCGAAATAAAAATACAGGTGAATCCAAGTTCTTCTTTAAGATCATTTAATAAATTTAAAACCTGGGCCTGCACACTCACATCCAACGCAGAAACACTTTCATCGCAAATAATAAAATCGGGATTAAGACCAAGTGCCCGTGCAATGCATATTCTTTGTCGCTGACCACCGCTAAACTCATGTGGGTACCGGTTGAAATATTCAGGTTTCAGATCTACCTTTTTAAGCAGATCAATAACCTTTTCCTTGCGTTGTTTCTGCGTAGGTAATATCGAATGAATTTTCATTGGTTCATTGATAGCCTCGCCAATAGTTATCCGCGGATTTAATGACCCATAAGGATCCTGGAAAATGATCTGGATATCCTTTCGCATTTTTCTAAATTCTTCACCTGGAATATCAGCAATATTTTTTTCGTTAAAATAAATATTTCCGGAGGTAGCCGGTATCAGTCTTATCAAAGAACGTCCCAGCGTGGTTTTACCGCAACCACTTTCGCCCACCAGTCCGACAGTTTCGCCTTTGTTTATGGCGAAACTAACATCATCAACTGCTTTAAATTCTTTCAATATTTTTCCAAAGAAATTTTTCTTAACAGGAAAATACACTTTCAGATTCTCTACTTTTAAAAGCTGTTTTCCGGCAGCTGATTTCTCATAGCTGACGGCTGGCTGCTGACTGCTGATTGCTGAACGCTGATTGCTGATACCTGACACCTCATCCATAAAATCACTGATTACAGGGAGTCTTTTTCCTTTTGAAGAAGCATTAGGCCTGCAACTCAATAAAGCTTTTGTATATGAATGTTGGGGGTTAATAAATATTTCTTTAACTGATCCGGTTTCTACTACTTCTCCTTTGTACATCACTATTATTTTATCAGCAATTTCTGAAACGAGCCCCAGATCATGCGTTATGTAGATTACACTCATTTGCAGTTTTGCCTGTAATTCCTTTATGAGTTGTAAAATAGTTTTTTGCACTGTAACATCGAGCGCGGTAGTTGGCTCGTCAGCGATCAATAATGCCGGATTACAACTCATCGCCATCGCAATCATTACTCTTTGTTTCTGGCCACCACTTATTTCGTGAGGGTAACGATTAAGCATAGACGATGGGGAAGGCAATTTTACCTGGTCAAATAATTCAATTGTTTTAAGTACAGCTTGTTTCTGAGAAACGGACTGATGAATTTGAATGGCTTCGATTACCTGGTCGCCGCAGGTCTTTACAGGATTCAGCGATGTCATAGGTTCCTGGAAGATCATGGAAATCTTATTTCCCCGAATTCTTCTTAAATCATCAGTTCCAAGTTTCAAAATATCCACGGCCTCTTTTCCATCTTCAGAAAAAAGTATTTTGCCGCTTTTATATTTTGCAGGCGGAGATGCCAATAATTGTAATATAGATAAAGAAGTAACTGTTTTGCCGGACCCTGATTCGCCCACAACAGCCACTGTTTCCCCGCGGTTAATTTCAAAAGAAATATTTTTTACTGCAGAAGTAACCCCTGATTCTGTAATAAAATCAACGCTGAAATCTTTTAACTGAAGAAGCGGGTGATTCAAATTGGTTTATTGGTTTATTGGTTTATTGGTTAATTGGTTAATTAGTTAATTAGTTAACTGGTTAATTGGTTAATTGGTTTATTGGTTTATTGGTTAAAAAGTTGAATTTTTTATTAGTTAAGACGTAAAATAAGATTCCCTTTTATTTGTTTCTTTACTGTCCGTGCGACTCCGTTTGGAGATAGCTGAAAGCTCAACGCTAGTTGCTGATTTCCCACTCACCACTAAAATCTAAAATTTCAAATGCCTTACTGTAAGCCCGTTATTAATCAACTGCTTTAAAGATTCAATCCCAATTCTTAAATGCATTTCTACAAAATTTGCGGTTACACTTGCATCACTTTCAGTGGTTTTTACTCCTTCCGGAACCATTGGTGAATCACTTACCAGGAGCAAGGCGCCCGTTGGTATTTTATTATAAAATCCAACAGTAAATATGGTTGCCGTCTCCATATCCACAGCATAAGCGCGAATCTTTCGCAAAAATTTTTTAAAAGACTCATCATGCTCCCATACTCTTCTGTTAGTAGTATAAACCGTACCTGTCCAGTAGTCAACAGAATGATCACGAATAGTGGTAGAGATGGCCTTTTGTAATGCAAATGCCGGCAACGCGGGAACTTCCGGAGGAAAATAGTCATTAGAGGTCCCTTCTCCTCTTATGGCCGCAATTGGTAAAATGAGATCGCCAATTTTATTTCTTTTTTTTAATCCTCCACATTTTCCAAGGAACAAAACCGCTTTAGGATTGATAGCGCTTAAAAGATCCATAATGGTAGCTGCCCCGGGGCTTCCCATTCCAAAATTAATAATAGTAATATTCTCTGCCGTGGCACATTCCATTGCTTTTTCAACACCCACAACTTTAACTTTATGAATATCGGCAAACATTTTTACATAGTTACTGAAATTTGTAAGCAAAATGTATTCGCCAAAATTTCCTAACTTTTCCCCCGTATATCTAGGAAGCCAGTTGTTCACTATTTCTTTTTTTGTTTTCATAATACTATTAAGCTAATTCATTTTATTTGTTATGGATAAAAATACGATTTTAGATTTTAGATTAACCATTTTTTTCAACTATCATTATAGAAAAAACTTTTGAAATACTCATTGCGGGAGACTTAACCTTGAATTTTTTCCCATATTAGATTTAAATCCAAATGATAAAAATAGATTTTCCAAAAGAACAAATCAAAACAAGACAACGGCAAGGGGTAAACGAGATTTTTGATATCATCAGAAAAAAATGGCTTGTACTTTCTCCTGAGGAATGGGTAAGGCAAAATATCCTGCAATACCTTTTAACAATAAAAAATTATCCGGCTTCGCTAATTGCGGTTGAGAAAGAAATAAAATTAGCTGAATTGAAGAAACGCTGTGATATAGTAATTTATAACAGGCAATCTCATCCCTGGATGATCATAGAATGCAAAGAAATGAAGGTAACTCTTTCGCAAAAAACGATGGAGCAAATACTTCGATATCACCTTGCACTACCTGCAAAATACCTGGTAATTACCAATGGAGGTTATTGCTTTGGTTTTGAAAAAAAACAAAATCAATTTTTTGAGATCAGCGCATTCCCCGATTTTGAAGTCTGAAAGAGTAGTAAACTTTTTGGAATTTTACTACTTTCCAAAAGCCCTGAGATTAGAAGACCTATGGGAAAATTCCCAATTCTGCATATGAAGTAGCTACTTTATTGATCGCACATACATAAGCTGCAGTTCTCATATCCGGAATAGCTGGCGTTTTTTGCCAGATATCAACTATCTCGCGGGTAGCTGAAATCATGGTTTCTTCAAGCCCGCTTCGTACCAGGTCCACTTCATCTGCACCATGCATAATAAAATCTTTTTCGGGAATACTGATTGTTTTGCCGGTAAGTTCTTCAAGCTGGTTTACGATATGATGGTTCATATTTTCACTAAATCGTTTTTCCAGGCGACCATAACGGACATGGCTAAGGTTTTTTAGCCATTCAAAATAACTAACCGTAACCCCGCCGGCATTCAAATACATATCAGGCACTATCAGCACGCCTTTTGGATTTAAAATTTCATCTGCTTCAGGAGTGAGCGGCCCGTTGGCGGCTTCACCTATTATTTTTGCTTTGATACGCGCAGCATTTTCTATATTAACTACATTTTCAAGCGCCGCCGGAATTAAAATATCACAATCCATTTCTAACGCATCGGATGATTTTTCAAAATTCTTTGCTCCGGGAAAATCAAGAATAGATTTTGTTTTTTGACGATGCGAAAATACCTGTTCAATATCCAGTCCATCAAAATTGTAAATAGCCCCTTCATATTCCGCAAGGCCAACGATCAATGCACCAGCCTGTTGAAAAAATAAGGCAGTATGATATCCTACATTCCCCATACCCTGAACACAGATACGTTTGCCTTTTACTCCAAGAGGCAATCCCGCTTTTTCCATTAAAGTGGGCATATTACATACTTCTGTAAGTCCATAAAATACACCAAGCCCCGTAGCTTCTTTTCTTCCCCGCACTCCGCCCTGCGAAACGGGCTTACCTGTAACACAACCCGCTGCGTCAATTTCACCGGGATGCATAGCTACGTAAGTATCAAGTATCCACGCCATTTCCCGTTCGCCGGTTCCATAATCGGGAGCAGGCACATCGGTACCCGGACCAATAAAATTTTTCTTAATTAATTCTGCGGTATATCGCCGTGTAATTTTTTCCAATTCGTAAGGAGTGTATTCCCGGGGATTTATTTTGATACCACCCTTCGCTCCCCCAAAAGGAACATTCACAATCGCGCATTTGTATGTCATCAATGCAGAAAGTGCCATTACTTCATCCTGGTTCACCGCATTGCTAAAACGAATCCCACCTTTGCATGGTGTCTTGTGGTGCGAATGTTGTACCCGGTATGCTTCGATGGTTACAATCTCTCCACTTTCTCTTTTAATAGGAAAACGCATCTGGTACACACTGTTGCATTGTTTTATCTGTTGCAGGATACCATTATCCCATGAGGTAAAAACAGCGGCTCTGTCAAAACTTTTTTCCACGTTATGAAAAAAACTATAGGGAACTTTTAATGACATAATATTTGTTATTAGTGAATATATATATTTTTAAACAAGTTAATAAATTGAAATGAATCCTTAAAGAAATCTATAAAGATTTTTCCTTTTTAGAAACTTTTCTGTCTATTCTTATTAAATACAAAAAAAACACTACAAGAATAGTGATACAAACTGCCATAACCACATAAATTTTATCATTGCTCCGCATGGTTTGATCAATAGTGGCTGAAACAGATTGTGCCCATAAAAGCGGACTTGGCAGAAATAACATAACAGTGAAACATAAACGCTTAAAAAACAATTTATCCATGAATTAAATTTTTATTGGCAAGCAGACTTAATCTTATTTTCAAACTACTGATCCATATTCCTAAAAGTAACCAGCCAAATACAGCCGGCCAGAAAACCATTTCCATTGTTGCGTCAAGGTTCCCACCGCCGAGAGCGGGATTACCTCCGCCTTTGGCGCCTTCCAATCCGCCCGGATGCAATGATTGCACCATTCGTGGTAAAATCATTATTAATGGAATATAAATAAAGTAAGCGAAAATATTATAAACGGCAGTTACCCTTGCTTTCTTATCCATGTCTGTCATAGAACCACGTAAAACCAAATACGCCATATAAATTAAAACAGCGATGGCAGCAGCTATTTGCTTGGGATCATTGCTCCAAAATTCACCCCAGGAATATTTAGCCCAAATGGAACCGGTTGCTAAACCCAGCAGGCCGAATACAATTCCTGTTTTTGCCAATTCAGAAGCATAAATATCGTATTTGAGATTTGAGGTACGCAGGTATGCAATAGAATAACCTAATGAAAGGGTAAGCAATCCCATTTGACCAAACCACATAGGCACATGAAAGAAGAAATTGCGGATACTTTGGTGAAGATTACCTACAAAAGGAACATGAGTGAGAAATCCGGCAGTAAAGGTGAAAAACAAAAACACAATGCACAATATCTTCCACCATTTTAATTTCATGAGCTCTTTTTTGTGGGGCAAAATTAAGGATAATATCCTTTAGTAATGTTAATTGTTTAACGGCAATTTTCGTTTTTGGATAAATTCAATTGAAGTGTAAAACTAATAGAAATTTTCAAAAAGTATGAATGATTTGTATGATGTTAAAAATAATAAAAGGGGATAATTTTAATAAATAATAAAGTGAATACATAACTTTTGGAAAGTTATTTAAAGAACTGCAAAAAAATTTTCCAAATAAACTTTCCAAAAGTTTTTGAACAGCAAACAAACAAAAAGCTAAAATTTGTATTTAATGAATACATGGTAAACTATTCCTTCCACAAAAAAGGAAAAAGCACAACTGCCAAAACTACCACTAACACATCAAGCCCAATCAATAAAAGAGAAATTTGTAAGAGCGCACCTTCCCTGAAAACCTCGCCAAAGGCAGATTTTGACAATCTAATCAGCAATAAAAGTTGCGGAATGATAAGCGGGAAACCCAGTATTGCCATGATTGCAGCATTCTGATGAGCCTTCGCAGCAATAGCCGACATTAAAGTAAAAACAAGGCTTAAACTCAATCCGCCAAGACAAGCAATACCAATAAACTGAAAAGGATTCATTACAGGATTTCCCAACAAAGCCATAAATAACAAAAGGCTGGCAATAACCATTAAAAGCATTACAGCTGAACTGTAAATTAATTTGGCGATGATAAAATGAACAGGACTTGTTATTGAATAAAAATAAAGCATTCGTCCTTTGCTTTCATTCAGAAAACTTTTGGCAACGGCATTTACACATACAAATAACTGGATCATCCAGAACAAACCATTATATACAGTGCTTTCCGGTTGCCCCATCGCGAGATATAAAACAAAAATGGTACTTGCTACATAAAGGAGAATGCCAAAAAAAGTATGCTGTTGCCGGAGTTCCAGCAGAAAATCTTTTTTTAAAAGCGTAATTATTTTTGACAAGAATAAATAATTTATGAAGAACTTTGGAAAAAGTAAACAAGATCAGAACGAAGCTTTAAAAGTACCTTCTTTAATGTTGACAAATCCCGAAACGTTTCCTCCGGTATAATTATTTATGGGACCATAGAAAGTACCTTTAACTATATTACTATCGATATAATCAATTCTGCAATACGTAATCACCCTGTCATCAATGTAATAACCCCTTTTCGACTCTGGTTCATTTGAGTTAAAAATTAACCCAAATCGTTTTGCATCATTTCCCGATTGATAAAGACCTGTGTCTATTGGAGTTGTAGAGGATAAAACTATTTGAAATTGTGATCTTCCAAAATCTGATTCTCCATTAATCGTTAGAAAATATTTATCAGTTGATTCAGTTTTTATGGCATTAAGTATATTCCCTCCGAACATTCGATAGTTCATAAAGCCACTATTTTCACTTAATCCCCACTTGTTCGTTGAATCTATTTGGGGTAAATAATCCTTAACTCTACAAGTAAATTGTCCATTTGAAATAGGTTTCGGCTGAAAATATTCGTTATTTCCGTCAAAAGAACCGTGAATAATATTTCCATTCACTGAATTAATTGTAACTTTTAAAGTACCGAGAGTATCATTTATAAAATCCACAAAATGACTTGGCGTATAATACTGTAGAGATGCATCACCATTAATATTGATGTAAACTCCGGGTTTTATCGTTCCGCCTGTTCGTATTTGTAATTTAAAAGTTTGCCAAGCATAAGGGCCATACGGTAATCCATCAAGAATCAAGGTATTTGAAATCATTCTCGCTGAGAGAAAATAACCTGCGACTGTTGAATTATCGTTTTGGAACGAAAATGTTTTGGGTTCATTAGTCCCATGCCCTACCTGAAAACTAAATTTTCCATTAACAACAGGATAAAGAGGCCCATTTGTATTAATATCAGGATTTAATAGGAGAGTGCCACTAAATCGACCCTTTATTTTATTTGATATTACAGTATCAATAGTGTATTGAACTTGAGCATACGGCGTATTAAATGGGGTAATTAAAAAAGCGAGTGATAATGTGTCAAAAATTAAATGAGATTCAAACGCAGGAATTTCAATATTATACTTCTCGCCTTGTCTTCTATTTAAAGGAAATCTGAATTGAATATTGGCCTTTCTATCACTAGTAGTTCCACTACATACTACAAAAGTATCAGGTTCGCTATTATTATAAATTTGTAAAAAACTTGTATCTACGTAACCACTATATTTTACTCCATTTATTTCACATTCCCAACTATTATCAACCTGAAATTCTGGAGCTAAAACAGAGGTGTCAGGAGGATTTGGATGGTTAGGTTGAAGAGGAGAGGGTTCATGCGGTTTATTACAGGAAATTAAACAAAATATCCAAAATACTGTAATAAAGAAAAAACCTGTTAGTTTTATTAATCTTTGCATTCTATTTTTTAAATGATTATAAATTTCCCATGTCCAAAAAAGCTTTTCTCTCTTCGTTTTTTAGTATCAATAACGTTTTTTGCTACTTTTTAAAGTTTACAAATTTACTCTTAAAATACGAATTGAAAGTTGGTGAAATATTAAACGTATCAGCTTGACCAATTATTGTAAAACAATAAATAACAAAGATTCCTTGTCGCACTTATAATTTGGCTTGGGATTTTCCAATAAATCAATTACCCAACTTCCCCATTCAACCCTGCGCACACCCTGCATCGCGGCTCATAAATATCTTTTTCTCCCAGCAAAAGTTGTCCTCCGGCATTGACTTTTCTATAACTCACATTTGCAATATTTCCACATACTGCACATATAGCATGCAGCTTGGTAATATAATCAGCTATTGCAAGCAGGTTGGGCATTGGGCCAAAGGGTTTTCCCGTGTAATCCATATCCAGTCCGGCGACAATCACACGCATCCCTTTCAAAGCAAGCGCCTCGCAAACAACAGGGATCTGGTCATCAAAAAACTGGGCTTCGTCAATCCCTACCACATCCACATTCTGCGCAAGCAAAAGTATGGTTTGTGAATTTTCTACAGGAGTTGATTGAATTTTATTGGCATCATGACTCACAATTTTTTGTTCATCAAATCTTGTATCAAAAGAAGGTTTAAATATTTCCGCTTTCAAATGAGCGATCTCAACTCTTCTTAAACGGCGGATCAGTTCCTCTGTTTTTCCACTAAACATGCTTCCGCAAATTACCTCTATCCAACCCCGTCGTTCTCCTCTGAAATTTGGTTCAATAAACATTTTTTGTATTTAATTTTAAATTTCAATTTGTAACTTAGCCCGGATTTGCAAGGTTAAAATGATTTTTTGTTAATTCAAAAACAAAGATTTTTTCCAATATTTTTCTAAAAAACGATTACTTTTTTAAAATGGACAGAGTGATAACACTCCTGAAAAAACTGCAAAAGCAACTCGATGAAAATTCATCTGTAGAATCTATGTTACAAACCGTGCAAATTCTTCACGCCGAATTAATCAACAATGTAGAGAAAAAAGAGAACATTTCAAATCCCATGATCGCCGTATTGATGCCGCCGGTTTATTACATTTCAAAAAATGATATTCCTAATGCCAATATAAAAGCCAAAGAAGAAAAAATAATAGAAGTGCTGCAGGTAGATGAAAAAGAAATAGAAGCCGAATTGGAGCAGATAAAAAGAAATGCGGATGCGGCCAATTCGAGAGGCTCTCAGAACCGGCCCACTTTGCTTTATGACCCAATAGAAGATCTACCTACACTGGCACACCAATACCATCCCGAAAAAAAATCAGCCTCTGCAGAACTTCCTTTTGAATATCCGGAATCTCTGAATGACCGGTTAAAAGAAAGCAAGATCGAACTTTCACAATCGCTCACTTCTGCGCCAATAAAGGATTTAAAAAAAGCCATCGGGGTTAATGATCGTTTTCTTTTTATCAATGAATTATTCAGAGGCGATGAGGCCATGTATGAACGCAGTATCAAAACGATTCAGAATTTTTCTATTTATGCTGAAGCAGAATTCTGGATAAGAAGAGAATTGAAAGTAAAAATAGGCTGGCTTGAAAATGACCAGGTTGTAAAGCAATTTGATCAATTGGTGAAAAGAAGGTTTACGTAAAGCAGGCTGACTTCCCATTCAGGTAAGACCAATATTTATTAGGCACTTCACTATTTCAGGGAAATGAAAATCTCAAATATTTTTTTGTTTGCTGTATAAGAAACTTCTTCGGAGTTAAATATTTTTTTTATTCGTGTCTGAATTCGTGCAATTGCCGCCTGAACGTCTTCCTCTCTGAGCTCGTTCATCCCAGTCCGAACCGGAACGGGCGACCAGGCGGACATCCAGGCAGGTATGGCAAAAAAAATTATGGCTTAAAATTATTCCTTATCTTTTTTATCATCATCCCCCAACACCAGGTTGGCTCCTCCCTCGCGCATGATCTGTTCCATGTTTCTGTCATTATCAATGATACCTTTTTGCTCGAGCATCCTCATATCTTTGGCATCTCTTAAAAATTCGGAAGCAAAAATAAATTCATTTAATTTTTGATTTTTATTGAAAATAATTTCTTTGTTGGTTCCTTCCCATTCTTTTTCTCCGTTATAGAGATAGAGAATATTTTCACCTATTTCCATTACACTATTCATATCATGGGTATTAATGATAGTGGTAATATTATTCTCGATGGTGATCTCATGAATCAATTTATCAATAACCATTGAGGTTTGCGGATCGAGGCCGGAATTAGGCTCATCGCAAAATAAATATTTTGGTTTCAAAACTATGGCTCTTGCGATACCTACTCTTTTTTTCATACCTCCACTTATTTCGGAAGGAAATTTTTTATTGGTATCTTTTAAATTTACCCTATCCAGCACGTCATTTACCCTTGCAATTTTTTTTTGATGACTCCATTTGGTAAACATGTCTAACGGAAATTTTATATTCCGCTGCACAGTCATGCTATCAAAAAGAGCAGATCCCTGGAAGAGCATTCCAATTTGCTGCCTCAATTCTTTCCGCTCTTCTTCATGCATAGTAGTCAAATCTTTGCCATCAAAAATTATATCACCACTATTCACCTCAAAAAGGCCAACCATACATTTTTGCAGCACTGTTTTGCCGCTACCGCTGGTACCTATGATAAGATTGGTCTTACCCGTTTCCATCACAGCGCTTATGTTTTTCAATATTTGTTTATCCCCAAAGGATTTAGAAACATTTTTAATCTCAATCATAATAAATTCAATTTTCAGAGAATTTGCGCACTTTATAACAAAAAGAACGCGAGTATATAATCTGCAAACAGGATGAGCACACAACTGGTAATAACTGCTGTAGTGCTTGCTCTTCCAATTTCCAACGCGCCTCCTTTTACATTGTAGCCGTAAAAACAAGACACACTGCTGATGATAAATGCGAAGGTGTACGCTTTTACCAGGGCAAACCATACATTTTTTGGTATAAAATTCATAAGTAAACCTCTGTCATAAGTTTCGGCTGGTAAAATACCACCGAAGCTTCCTGCCAGCCTGCCGCCATAGATGCCCAGCGCCATGGCAAGAATTACCAATAACGGAATGGTAATAAGCGCACCCAGAATTTTAGGTGCCACTAAATATGACCTGGTATTGATCCCCATAATTTCCAACGCGTCAATTTGTTCGCTTACTCTCATATTTCCCAGTTCGCCGGCAATTTTACTGCCTACTACACCGGCGAGAACGATACAAACCAGTGTAGGAGCAAATTCCAGTATAACTGTATCACGCACGACTTGCGCTATCGTTTCTTTTTGAATTACAGGGCTCACCAATTGATAAGCCGTTTGTATTGCGCTTACCGCGCCCATAAAAATGGAAATGACCGTTACAATCCAAAGTGAGCCCATGCCTATTTCTACTGATTGGTGCATGAGTTCTTTCCAATACATCTTAAAATTTTCCGGCTTGGTAAACATACCTTTCATCATCAAAAGATAGGCGCCAATGGAAGAAAATAGTTTCATCTTTTTTAATTAAAAAATTATTTTATGAATTTTGATTAGCTTATGATTTGGATTTCCTCCATCTTGATGGTGAAGTTAAACTTTCTTCTTTTTTACTTTTACATTTAAGCTGTGCATCCACTACGGCTATTAATACCATATTATAAATACTACGTACCGGGCTTCCCAATTGAAGGATATGTACCGGCTTATTAAGTCCTAATAAAATAGGCCCGATGGCTTCAGCACCCCCTACTTCCTGCAGCAGATTATAAGTTACATTTCCGGCGGCAAGATTGGGGAAAATAAGCACGTTCACATCTTTATTTACCAATTCGCAAAAAGGATAATTATCTTTTAATATTTCTTTGTTAAAGGCAACGTTGGCCTGCATTTCTCCATCAATTGTCAATGAGGGATCTTTTTGCTTTACGATCTCCCGGGCGCGTGCCACCAATCTGGCTTCCGGAGAATCACTGCTTCCGAAATTAGAATAACTTAACATGGCGATACATGGGGTGATTCCAAAATTTTTTACTTCTTCCGCCACCATGATAGCTATGTCTGCAAGTTCATCAGCAGTAGGATTAAAATTAACAGTAGTATCTGCCAAAAATAAAGGACCTTTTTTAGTCATCATAATATACATCCCTGCAACTTTTTTAGAATTGCCTTCAGTACCTATCACCTGCAAAGCAGGACGAATCGTATTGGGATAATTCTTCGTAAGCCCTGATATCATTGCGTCTGCCTCGCCTGTTTCTACCATCATACATCCAAAATAATTTCTATCCCTCATCGCTTTTTTAGCTTCATATACATTATATCCCTTTCGCTGCCGCTTGGCGAAAAATAAATTTCCGTATTCCATTCTTTTTTGATGAGTATCATTACTCTTGGGATCTATAATTGCCATTCCTGAAATATCAATACCACTTTCTATAGAAATTTGTTTTATCTTTTCGCGATCGCCCAGTAAAATAGGAAAAGCAACCCCCTCGTCCTGCACCAATTGGGCAGTCTTTAAAACTTTTTGATTTTCTGCTTCTGCAAAGACAACGCGCTTTGGTTCTTTTCTCGCTTTGGCTCCCAACATTCGTAATAAATGATTGTCAATTCCTAATCTTTCATTTAACTCTACGTTATAAGTTTCCCAATCTGTAATTGGCTGCCTTGCTACGCCACTTTCCATAGCTGCCTTTGCTACCGCAGGAGCCACAAAAGTAAGTAACCGGTTGTCGAGAGGTTTGGGAATAATGTATTCGGGACCAAAAAGAATGTTTTTTTCATTGTAAGCCATCGCTACAATATCCGGCACAGGCAATTTGGCAATTTCAGCTAAAGCCTTTACTGCCGCAAGCTTCATGGCTTCATTAATTTGTGTGGCCCTCACATCCAGCGCTCCTCTGAAGATATAAGGAAAGCCAAGCACATTATTTACCTGGTTGGGAAAATCGCTTCTCCCGGTCGCCATGATTACATCTTTGCGAACAGCGATTGCTTTATCATAAGTAATTTCCGGATCAGGATTGGCCATAGCAAAAACAATAGGATTTTTTGCCATACTCTTTACCATTTCGGGCGTTACCACATCACCTACACTTAATCCGATAAACACATCGGCATCTTTCATAGCGCCGGATAAAGTGAGGTCTTTATTTTTGGTAATGGCAAACATTTTTTTCTTTTCATCCAAATCTTCTCTTCCTGCATATATAACACCAACGAGGTCAAACATTACAAAATTGGCAGGGTTGGCTCCAAGCGCTACATACAGTTGGATACAAGCCATAGCCGCAGCACCTGCGCCATTTACCACAAACTTAACTTTGCCAATTTTCTTTTTTTGAATTTCAAGGGCATTCAACAAAGCGGCGGCGCTGATGATAGCCGTACCATGTTGATCGTCATGCATAACGGGTATATGTAAACGCTCTTTTAGCTTTTGTTCTATATAAAAACACTCCGGAGCTTTAATATCTTCCAGGTTGATACCACCAAAAGTAGGTTCAAGTGCCGCTACGATCTCTACAAATTTTTCAGGATCGGTTTCATTAATTTCAATATCAAAAACATCTATATCAGCAAAAATTTTAAACAGAACTCCTTTGCCCTCCATCACCGGTTTTCCCGCCACAGCGCCAATATTGCCAAGACCCAAAACTGCAGTTCCATTGCTGATAACTCCTACTAAATTTCCTTTTGCCGTGTATTCATAAGCTTTTTCGGGGTTTTCTTTTATCTCAAGGCACGGTACTGCCACTCCCGGCGAATAAGCCAATGACAAATCTCTTTGCGTCTTAGTCGCCTTTGTGGGAATTACTTCTATTTTGCCGGGCCTGTCCTTTGAATGATAATCGAGCGCTTCCTGATTGCGAATACTTTTTTGCATAGATACTTGTTTAACAACCTTACAATAAACTGTAATTCATTTTATTGAGAAGTAAAGATAGGTAAAGTAGTCAATTCATTAGAGAGAAACAGCGAGCCAGGCCATAATACCCATTCCGTTTTCAATGGCTTTTTCATCAATGTTAAAAGTAGGGGTATGTACTCCCGAAGTAATATTCTTTTTTATATTTCCTACACCCAATCTAAAAAAACAGGCAGAAATAATATGGGAATAAAAAGCGAAATCCTCTGCGCCCATACGCATTTCAGTTTCTTCCACATTTTCTTCACCGGCAAACTGAGCTGCTTTTCGTCTAGCCTTCTCCGTAAGTTCTATATTGTTGATAACAAATGGATAGCCTATATCAATTTCCACATCTATTTCAGCGCCTGAAATTTCCGCCGTCTTTTGGCAAATATTTTTTATAAGTGTATGAGCTTTAAATCTCCATTCTTCATTCATTGCCCTGAAGGTACCCATCAGTTTTACTTCTGATGGAATTACATTGGTAGTATTGCCGCCCTGGAAGGAAGTGATGGAAAGTACTGAAGGATTAAAAGGATTGTTCATGCGGCTTACTACCTGTTGCAGATTCACTACCAATTGTGAAGCGGCAAGTATGGTATCTGAGGTAAGATGAGGCGCTGCTGCATGGCCTCCCTTTCCTTTTACAGTAATATAAATTTCATCTGCGCTTGCCATTACCATTCCGCCACGAAAACTCAATTTACCTACTTCCAGGTTAGGATGCACATGCAGCGCACAAATCATATCAGGCTTTGGATTTTCCAATACACCTTCTTTTATCAGAAGGCTTGCGCCTCCCGGATTTTTTTCTTCGCCGGGTTGAAAAATTAACTTGACTGTTCCTTCCCATTCCTCTTTTAATTCGTTCAAAATCTTTGCTGCGCCAAGCAGACAGGTAGTATGTACATCGTGGCCGCAGGCATGCATCACACCTTCATTTTTGGAGCGATAGGGTACCTCATTTTTTTCTGTTATGGGCAATGCATCCATGTCTGCCCGCAGGGCAATTACTTTTTTCTCCGGACTGTTGCCTTTTATAATTCCTATTACACCAGTGGTGGACATCACTTCAAAAACAATTCCGTATTCCTTTAATTTTTTTTGAACAAATTGCGAAGTCTCAAATTCATGATAGCTCAATTCAGGATGGGCATGCAAATGGTGACGGATTTGAATAAATTCATCTGAATAATTCTTTGCCAGTTTTTTTATATTTTCTTTCAGCATTGATGTGGGTTAAGATTGAAGCAAATGTAAAAAGAGTTTCGCTATTGATGAAAGTTCATATTTCAAAGTTACTGCTCCGGATTTAGTAGTTTGGAGTTGGAGTTTTGTCCTTTATTCTCAGCAAGAGGTTGAAGGCTGTTTATTAAAATGTCTTTACATTTCTCAGATTTCAATAACTTTTTGCCGCCCTAATATCTGCATTAGAGTCAGTTTTTAAGCGTAAAAACGGGCAACCATTAAAGCTGCCCTTGATTCATCATGCCAATCTATGAAAATTATGGCATCTTCTGATTTATTTGGTCAGAGACCAAACGGAGGCATCTACTGGCGGATTGATAGTTTTGGAAAGATAAAGATGGAACACCTGCATTGGCTAAGGGTCATGGCTTCGCTGGTGTCCGTGTCGCCGGCCAAAGCCGGAAAATTAAGAATACTCCTATGAGGACAAACCAGCGGGAGAAAATAAAAGTGTGCAATGATTTTACCCGGGCTTTTTCAGGTACCGGTTTCTCTCCGCTCTGGCGCAGGTCTCCTGACCTGTGCAAGAGCGTTACTTAGTATCTCTTTGTTAAAAACATTATCATTGAAAATAAATCTTATGACAATCCTCAATCTCCGCTCTGCCGCAGGTCTCCTGACCTGTGCACGAGCGTTACTTTGCCCGCATTTAATAAAACGCTATCATACAAGACTAATTTACAACAAATACTCAATCTAATCTTATTAATTCCAATAAGCCTTTCCCTTCTTCAGTATAATAATCAATGGCGCTACTATGCTTCCAATCTATCGGATGCTTTACAAATCCTGCTCTTTCCGGATTTTCATGCAGGTAAACAAGCCTCTGGTGATACATTTCTTTAGTATTAAGCAAAATAGGATGATTCTCATGCTGCCAGAATTGAAAACGAAAATTACTTTTCATCCTTTGCCCATTTTTTTCAAACAAGTCAAGCATCCCCGCCTGTACCATTCGTACAGGTATTCCTTTCTGCTCTCCTATGGATTGTTTATAATGGCATCTATTATTTTCATTGCTGCAAAACTTTTGATATTTTTTATTACCATACCAGGATTTGCATTATTGATGAACGAACAAATCAAATGAAAATGATTAGGCATTAGCACCCAGGCATGTAATTGCAGATTCAGATTTTTTTGACAAAACCTGAAACTATCTAAAAGAATATCCCGGTAAATATCACGTGTAAATACATCTATCCCCGCCTGAATGAATCAGTCGGGCAGGCAATCCACAACCGTTGATGTTACAAAATACACACCTTCTCTGTCATCAAATTTGTACTTGCTGCTCATAAAGTAAATATACCAAACAAATTATAATTAATAATTTCTAAAACTACTTTTAGAAAGCAATTATTCAAATAAGTAACGAGCAGTCACAGGTCAGGAGACCTGCGCCAGCCTGGTATATTTTCTTTCAGCATTGATGTGGATTAAGATTGAGGCAAATGTAAAAAGAGTTTCGCTATTGTTGAAAGTTCATATTTCAAAGGCCTTTATTCGTAGTTCGTAGTTTTAGTTGATTAGGAATTAGGTTTATTTATTGTTTTACTGATAAAATAATTAAGTCAAAATTTTTTAAAAAATAATTTCCTTTAATTTGAATAAAGTAAACTGATGAAGGAAAGACAACTGTAGATTTGAACAAAGCGGGTAAATAATTGGGAATCCGGTTTAATTGTTTGTTTACTGTCCAAAGGATTCCAATTGGAGGTTGGTAATTCTACTTTCTTATATTCTATTTTTTGTTTCTCATTCTCCCCGCTACTTCATATTATCCGGATCGAAATCTTTTCCCGGATCTACTTCTATGGTTTCCGGAATGAGATAAATGGTGGCGCCATTAAGCATTTTACTTATTTGTTTTTGATAAGATTCTGCTTCGTCTTTGGTTGCAAAGTTGCCAACTTTGATACGGATATAAGGATTGGTAAACCACATATATAATTTCTGTTCCGGGAATTTCTGTAACAATTCTGCCCGTACTTTAAAAGCATAATTCTTATCGCTGGTATTTAAAACCATCAGCCTGTAACCCTGCGCAGACCGTGCCTGTTGTTTCAATAAGGCTGTATTAAGTTCCGCTTCCTTTTGCCCCAAAATATCTAATCGGTAGTCTTTAAAAACTACTACCCTGTTTTCTTTTAGTGAATCAGTATTTTGTCCTAAAGAATAATTAGGAATATAAAGAAAGCTTAGAATTAATAATTGTTTCATAATTTAAATACCAATTTCGCAAAAATAATACCAATCAGCAGATCGAAGATCGAAGTTGGCTCCGGTAAACAAATAAATTAACAGGATTTCTTACCCAAATCAACTTTCAACTTTTCCCATTGCTTTCTTTCACAATCTCCACACCCGCACTACATCCAAGCCTGTTGGCTCCCGCATTGATCAATTCTTTTGCAAAAGAATAAGACCGGATACCGCCACTTGCCTTAATTTTTACTGAGTCAGCAAGATGCCCTCTTATCAATCGCACCGCATGAATAGAGGCGCCCTTTTCTGCAAAACCCGTTGAGGTTTTTACATAATCTACTCCGGCAGCTCCATAAATATCACAACATTTAATGATCTCATCATCTGTTAAAACGCCACTTTCAATAATTACTTTTAGGACTTTATTTTTATTTTTTACAATAGGCATTATCGTATTGATCTCATTAGCAATAAAAGTCCAGTCGCTGTTTTTTATTGCAGAAATATTTGCCACCATATCCAATTCATCGGCTCCATCCACAACAGCTAAAACTATTTCGGCAACTTTCGCTTCGACGGCACAATAACCAAATGGAAAACCAATTACTGTAGCTGTTTTGATTTCTCCATTTCCTAAAAATTCTTTTGCTTTTTTTACATACAAAGGGGGAACACAAACTGCTGCGAACCCGTATTCGCTGGCTTCATTACACAAGTTCTCAATATCAGAAATGGTTGTAGCCTGTTTTAAAAAAGTATGTTCTATATAAGGAGCAATATTCATTATTATATCATTTATAAAAAAATGAAGATAACAATTTAACTTATTGATATTTCCAAAGCATTTAAATAATTAACTCAGTAATAAAAAATCATACCTTCTTTTCATTTCATCAATTCAAACAGTGTCATTATGTTTGAGAGTAATTTTAAAGTAATAATCAGAATAAAACAGAATTAAAATCTTTCTTATTTATTTCCTGCCCGAATGGTACAGGCAGAGTTTGCTTAAAATGACTTTTATTATAAATCATTAAAGTGCAACTTGCCTCAATATTTATAGTTCATTATTTTTTCTCACTTATTTTTGCAAAATGATAGCAATAGATGATATATTGATAAGTGATGAGATCATAGAAGAACAATTTGTGTGTGACCTGCAAAAATGTAAAGGAGGCTGCTGCGTGGACGGAGATGCAGGTGCTCCCCTGGAAAATTACGAATTAAAAGAATTGAATGCGGCTTATGATGCTGTACTACCCTATCTTTCGCACGAATCAAAAATTATTTTAGAGACAGAAGGAAAATATGTTTATGATAAAGAATTCGGTTGGGTAACTCCCACCCTCAGCAACGGAATGTGCGCTTATGGAAAGCCGGATAAAAACGGAATTGTAAAATGCGGAATTGAACAGGCTTACAATGACGGAAAAATAACCTGGAAAAAACCGATCAGTTGCCACCTTTTTCCTATCAGGATAAAAAAAACAAAAAATGCAGAACTGGTAAATTATGAGCCACGTGAAGATCTCTGCAAAGCGGCCTGTATTCTTGGAAAAAAATTAAAAATTCCGGTTTATCAATTTTTAAAAGAACCTTTGATCCGAAAATTTGGAAAAGATTTTTACGAAGCGATCGAAGCGACTGCGCATCATATACAAACACAACAATAAATTATTTTTAATACCTATTTACTTCTTTCCTGTTATGAATAAAATCTCTTGTGCATTTCTTTCTTTATTTCTTTTTACACTTGGATCCTGTACTGTAAACAACGCCAAAATTAATAATAACCTGAAAAAATATTTTGATTCATCAAATGTAGAAGGTTGTTTTTCATTCTATGATAATCAAATGGGTACCATCATTGTTTATAACATGAAACTGGATACAGAGCAGGTAACACCCGGAAATTCATTCAAAATACTGAACTCATTGATTGGGATTCAAACCGGCAGAATAAGTAATGAAAATACAGTGTTGAATACTGATATTACTCAAAATAAAAACCTCACCTTCAAAGAAGCTTTTCATAATTCTTCCCCTCTTTTTTTCCAGACTTTGGCCAGGCAAATTGGAAAAGATACCATGAAATTCTGGATAGATTCTTTGCATTATGGAAATAAAATTGTCAGTGGATCCGTAGATTCTTTATGGTTGAATCCTTATTTGAAAATTTCTCCCGACGAACAATTAGGCCTTGTAAGTAAATTATATTTTGAACAGTTGCCTTTACAAAAATACGCCCAGCAAATGGTGGAGGACCAAATGTTGCAGGAAGACAATACGCTTTATCAATTAAGTTATGCTACCGGTACGGGTATTGATGAAAAAGATAATTCCTTTGACTGGGTTTTAGGATGGATAGTAGAAAACCGCCACGTTTATTTCTTTGTAACTTATATAAGATCTCCCCAAAAGGACCTTGATATGAATTCAATTGCTATCCATATTTCCAAATCCATTTTGAAAGGAATGGGATTTTTTAAAGGAGAAAAATAAGACCCCTATCCCCTGAAGGGGTAATAAGAGACGAGAAAGTGGAGAAATTAATTCAGTCCCGGAAGTAATTTCCTGACGGCGTATAAAAAATAAAAAGTATTCGATCAGTAAACCAATACCCGCCTGCTTGTTCCGATTCGAATGAAGATGACATTGATCAGACGGACATGACGCAGTCGGGCAGGAATAATCATGATTCCCATTCCCAAATTAGCAACCTTCAAGGGGCGGAATAAATTAACATTGGACAACGCCCCATGAAAAAAAATGGAGGAAAACTTATAGAGCCAACCTCAACATGATAGAATATGAGAAAATAAGGATTCAATCTACAGAATGAAAGTAAACAACAATTTAACACTGAACAATGAAGCAATTAAAGATTCGTTTTTAATTTAGCAAACAGAAATGCTCCATTTTCAATACATAGAATATTTTATTGCCTTAGCTGCAGTTCCCCTGATGATTTTTTTCTATTTTCAACTTTTAAAGTGGAAGAAAAAAACAGCAAAAAAGATTGGGGATCCTTCGCTCGTAAAAGAATTAACATCTCAATATTCTTCTAAAAATTTTTTAACCAAGTTCATTTTATTTATTTCCGGATTTGCGCTTTGTGCTTTTGCGGTGGCTGGTCTTGTTACACCCGATGGCACACAAAAAATAAACCGAAAAGGCACAGACCTGGTAATAGCCCTTGACGTGAGTAAAAGCATGCTCGCCAATGACATACAACCCAGCAGGCTGATACGGGCAAAACAACTAATATCTAAGATCATTGATAATTTCCCGGATGACAGGATTGGACTTGTAATCTTTGCCGGTCGTGCTTATTTACAAATGCCTCTTACCATTGACCATGAAGCAGCCAAAATGTATTTGTCCGCAGCCTCTCCCGATGATGTTTCCACGCAGGGAACAGTAATCAGCGATGCATTAAAAATGTCCTATGCAACATTCAATCCTAATGATAAGACCTTCAAATCGGTACTTCTGATAACCGACGGCGAAGACCATGACAATGATGCCATAAAAGTTACTAAAGAATTAGCCAAAGAGGGAATCATGGTAAATACAGTAGGCATCGGCACACCAGAAGGGGCGCCAATAATGGACCCCTCAACAGGACAATACATGAAAGATGATAAAGGCCAGTCAGTAATTACCAAATTAAATGAAAAAGAATTGAGTGATATTGCCAAAGCGGGCAATGGGATCTACCAGTTGTATTCCAATACTGACGCGGTAGAGGCAAATATTAAAAACCAATTGGCAGATATAGGTAAAGAAACTAATGCAAGTGATACCTCCTATATTGCATTCAGGCAATATTTTCAATATTTTCTGGGTGCAGCTTTTATTTTATTATTGATAGAATTTTTCTTTTCTGAAAAAAAGAAGGTACTATTAAAAGGTATAGCAACGGTCTTTGTCTTTATGGGATTGAGCATTTCTTCGTTTTCACAAAGCACCAAATCTGCAATTTTAAAAGGAAATAAAGCCTATAAAGTAAATGATTATAATGCCGCTGAAAATGATTACCGCGACGCTTTAAAGAATTCAGAAAACAATGTGATCGCTGATTATAATCTGGGAAATGCACTTTATAAAAAAGAGAATACAGATGAAGCTGTAAAGTCTTTTGATAATGCAATTGCACACACCGACGATAGTTCTATAAAACAAAATGCGTATTATAATAAAGGCGTTGCATTACAAAAAGAAAAAAAATTTTCTGAATGTATCAATGCTTACGAAAACGCCCTGATGCTGAATCCTAATGATGAAGATGCCAGGCAAAATTTGCAGCGCGCTCTGAAAGAACAGAAAAAGCAGCAACAAAACCAGAAGCAAAATAAAAATCAACAGAAACAACAACCCAAAAACCAGCCACAGAATAATCAGCAAAAAAATAATGAACCACAGCCCTCACCCTCAACCATGTCGAAACAGGATGCAATAGAAAAATTAAAATCGCTTCTCGAGAATGAGAAACAATTACAGGATAAACTACACAAGATAAAAGGAGCCCCTGCGCCCGATAGCCCCGAAAAAGATTGGTAGTTAATAAGGAATAAAAAAATATAGAATAAAAAATAAGAAAGTTGTGAGGTAATTTTAAAGGAAATAAAAATAGATACAGTAAAAGCACAAATAAAGGAGATTCTTTTTCAGAAAAAATAAGGGATAAGGACCCGACAAAACTTTCGACCCACTACAAACTAAAAACTACGAACTAATAATTAAACTCACGATATTTGCATTAAAATTTTACTCACCTGAAGTTTTTTATTCCAGGTAAAAAATCATAAAATTTTCTTTTCGCTATGAAAGATTTTTCCTATATAACAAGCTCACATCCTGCCTATATTGAAAATTTGTATTCTGATTTTAAAAAAGATCCTGAAAGTGTTGATATTGATTTACGGAAATTCTTTGAAGGGTTTGATTTTGCAGTTACTAACCAGAATGGCCATTCGAAAACCGGATCAGGTACAACGGCTGCTGTAAGTGAATTGTCCGTAAGTAATCTTAATAAAGAATTTGGAGTTTACCAACTTATTCTTGCTTACCGAAAAAAAGGACACCTCATTTCAAAAACCAATCCTATCAGGGAAAGAAAAGATCGCAGGGCCAACCTGGCACTCTCCTACTTTGGACTTAGCGAAGAGGATATTAACACTCAATTTGAAGCAGGAAAATTTGCCGGAACAGGTAAAGCAACTTTGCAAACAATCGTTAATCATTTAAAAAAATGTTATACCGCATCGGTTGGTATTGAATTTGATTCACTAAACGATCAGAAAAAAATAGATTGGATCATCAATGCGGCAGAACACACACTTCAGGAACCGGTTTCTTTAGATCAAAAAAAAAGAATTCTTCAAAAACTCAACGAGGGAGTTATGTTTGAAAAGTTTCTTCATACCAAATATGTTGGTCAAAAAAGATTCTCATTAGAAGGAGGTGAAAGTACCATTGCCGCACTGGATGCCATCATCAATGTAGCTGCTGACCATGAAGTTCAGGAAGTGGTAATAGGCATGACTCACAGAGGCAGATTAAACGTACTTGCCAATATCCTGGGCAAAACTTACGAGCAGATATTTACCGAGTTTGAAGGAAATGCCAAAGTGGATTCCACAATGGGAAGCGGAGATGTGAAATACCACAAAGGCTTCAGTAGCGAAGTGAAATCTTTTAGTGGAAAAACAGTTCATTTAAAACTCTCACCAAATCCCTCTCATCTTGAAGCTGTAGATCCTGTCGTAATTGGTTTTGCCAGAAGCAAGGCGGATGTTATCTACAATAGTGATTATGACAAAATATTGCCTGTTCTTATACATGGAGATTCTGCTCTCGCTGGTCAGGGCATTGTATATGAAGTGTTACAGATGAGTGGTTTGCAGGGCTATCTTACAGGCGGAACTTTACATTTTGTAATAAATAACCAGATTGGTTTTACTACCGATTTTGATGATGCCCGTACTTCGGATTATTGCACTTCTCTCGCCTCTACCATCAATGCGCCCGTATTTCATGTAAATGGCGATGATGTGGAAGCGGTTGTAAAGGTTTCACAAATAGCAACGATGTTCAGACAGGAATTCAATTCCGATATTTTTATAGACATGGTTTGCTATCGTCGTCACGGGCATAATGAAGGAGATGATCCTAAATTTACCCAACCGGGTTTGTATGCACTTATTGACAAACAACCCAATCCCCGTGAGGTGTATGTAGAATGGCTAAAGTTGCATGGAGAAGATGGTGCAGTCCAAATAGCCAAAGAAATGGAGCAAAAATACTGGAGCGATCTGCAGGAAAGGCTCGATGAAATCAAACAAAACCCTTTGCCTTACAGTTATCAAAAACCGGAACTTTGGTGGCAAAGCCTTAGAAAGGCCACCCCCGCTGATTTTAATAGCTCTCCTGTAACGGCTATTCCTAAATTAGAAGTAGAAAAATTATTCCACGCTATCATGAAATGGCCCGATGATTTTACGCCATTAAGAAAAATTAAAAAAATCCTTCAGGATAAAATTTCTTTGTATGAAAGTGAACAAAAATTTGACTGGGCTACCGGCGAATTGCTGGCTTATGCAAGCATTTTGAATGAAGGCAAAGATGTGCGAATGAGTGGACAGGATGTGAGACGCGGCACTTTCAGCCATCGGCACGCCGTTTTAAGAGACGAAAAGACGGACAAATATTATAACCGTTTGAGCAATATTTCTGATAAACAGGGGAAAATGAGAATATGGGATTCTCTTTTAAGCGAATATGCTGTACTTGGATTTGAATACGGCTACGCGATGGCCAATCCAAATGCATTGGTTATATGGGAGGCCCAATTTGGGGATTTTGCAAATGGCACACAGACTTTGATAGATGAATTTATTTCCAGCGCCGAACAGAAGTGGAACCGAATGAATGGATTGGCAGTTCTTCTTCCGCATGGTTATGAAGGACAGGGGCCAGACCATAGCAGCGGGAGAATAGAACGATTTTTACAGATGTGTGCTGAATTAAATATGGTAATTACGAATGTCTCTACAGCGGCCAATTTTTTTCATTGCCTCAGAAGACAACTGGCGTGGCCTTTCAGAAAACCTCTGATCAATTTTTCGCCCAAAGCCAACCTTCGCCACAAGGGTAGCTACAGCAAAATAGAAGAATTTACTACCGGTGGGTTTAGGGAGATCATTGATGACGAAAGTATCGCTGACAGCAGTTCTATCACAAAAGTTCTTTTATGTTCCGGCAAAATATATTTTGATCTGAATGAAAAAAGAGAGAAGGAAAACAGGAAAGATTTTGCAATCATCAGGGTGGAACAATTATATCCGTTACCTCAAAACCAAATAGAATCTCTTTATAAAAAATATAAGAAAGCTATCTGGTATTGGGTGCAGGAAGAACCTTTGAATATGGGAGCCGCCTCCTATTTACGAATGAACCTCACTACCATTAATTTTGGAGTTATCAGCAGGCAGCCAAGTGCTTCTACAGCAACAGGGTATTCAAAAATTCATTTAGAGGAGCAGGAAGAAATTTTGAATACTGCATTTTCGATTTAATAAAAATAAGAATTTAAGGAATTTGTTTGTTTGCTGTCCGCAATACATGCATAGAGTATAAATATTTTCAGCGTATTTGGGTATCCGGATTTTCTCAAAATTTCATCTTCCCCTGATCCATTTTATCTTCAAAATACCGTTGATGCACTTTGTAATTATTCGACGAAGGAATAAAAGATTATCTATAAAAAATTGAAGAAATCTTTACCAATCAACATTCAGTTCAAGGCATCCGCTTCTACTTTGCTTTTTGTGTATTTCTCATTTTAGCTTAGGTTTGTAAATCTTAAAAATTATTCATGTCAGTAGAAATAAAAGTGCCTACAGTTGGCGAAAGCATTAATGAAGTAACCCTCACCAAATGGATAAAAAAAGATGGTGAATGGGTAGAACGTGACGAAGTAATTGCCGAGTTGGAAAGTGAAAAAGCCACCTTTGAAATCAATGCGGAAAAATCCGGGATCCTACACACGATAGCAAAAGAAGAAGATACTCTGCAGATTGGAGATGTAGTTTGCACCATTGATGACACAGCTCAAAAACCTGCAGCGAAAGAATCTACAAAAGAAGAAAAAAAATCAGAAACTTTTAAAGCTGAAGCAAAAGTCGAAGCACCTGATGTAAAAATAATTTCTCCGGAAGAAAACAGATCAGAAAAAAGAGAAGTAGTTAAGGATGTAAAAGCTTCACCCGTTGCCGCTGCAATCCTGGCCGATAAAAAAGTAGATGTATCAAAGGTGAAGCCTACCGGCTCCCAGGGAAAGATCATGAAAAATGATGTTTTGAATGCGCTTGCTAACCCCGGTAGAGCAATAGGAAAAGAACTTTTTAGCCGCGAAGAGAAACCTCAAAAAATGAGCAATCTTCGCCGTACCATCAGTCGCAGATTAGTAGAAGCGAAAAACAGTACAGCCATGCTCACTACTTTTAATGAAGTAGATATGAGTGCAATCATGGATACAAGAGCAAAGTATAAAGAAGTCTTCAAAAAAACTCATGAGGTCAATCTTGGATTTATGAGCTTCTTTGTAAAAGCCTGCTGCTTTGCCCTGCAGGAGTGGCCTTCAGTGAATGCGAGTATAGATGGAGATAATATTATTCAACACGAATTCTGTGATGTGTCTATCGCCGTTTCATCACCAAAGGGATTGGTAGTTCCTGTAATAAGAAATGCAGAAAGCCTGAGTATGGCCGAAATTGAAAAAGAGGTGGTGCAACTTGCCGTAAAAGCAAGGGAAAGCAAATTAACCATTGAGGAAATGACCGGCGGCACTTTTACTATTACTAATGGCGGCGTTTTTGGATCGCTGTTGAGTACGCCAATTCTTAACCTGCCGCAAAGTGGTATTCTGGGAATGCATAATATTATAGAACGCCCTGTGGCTATAAAAGGGCAGGTAGTAATCAGGCCAATGATGTATGTGGCATTAAGTTATGATCATCGTGTAATTGATGGCCGCGAATCAGTAAGTTTCCTGGTGCGGGTAAAAGAAATGCTCGAAAATCCTGAGCAGCTTTTATTTGGGAAAGACCCTGTCAAAGCGCTTCTTCAGCTTTAATTTATAAAGTAGAAATCATTTTCATTCATGAATACAGGTCCCCCATCTTCCCCCGGTAAAGGAAATCATTATCACCGGTATCTGGAATATGCATCAGGAATCATTTCCTCATATAACGGGACGCAACCGTTTCACGTTTATTTAAAAAAATATTTTTCTACCAATAAAAAACACGGCTCAGGAGACAGGAAACAAATTACCTCACTTTGCTATGATTATTTTCGTATATGCTTTGGCGTAAGTTATGATCTTTCAATAAATGAAAAATTACTGTTAGGAATCTTTCTCATTGAAAAAAATCCCACCCCATTTCTTGAAAAATTAAATCCAGAATGGAATAAAAATATCCACCTGGATATGTCAGATAAGATTGAAATGGTTAAAAACATTTTTGATCTGAATAAAATATTCCCTTTTCCGAATGAATTGAGTAAAGAAATTGCTTTTCAAAAATTTTCCTTATCATTTTTAATACAGCCAAAATTATTTATCAGGATAAGACCGGGGTATAAAAATATAGTTTCTGGTAAACTAAAATCCGCTAATATTTCTTTTGAAAAAATAAATGAAGATTGCCTCTCATTTGCCAATAATGAAAAAGTGAGTGATATTCTTGATATTGATAAAGAAGCTGTGATACAGGATTACAATTCTCAAAATACCCTGGATGCTGTAACATCCTTCATCGTACATCAAACATCTTCCGTTTCGTTTTGGGACTGCTGCGCCGGCAGCGGCGGCAAATCCATTCTTGCCAATGATTTATTAAAAAACTTAAAAATAACGGTAAGTGATAATCGAAAATTAATTCTTGATAATCTGAAAAAGCGTTTTGCAAAATCGGGTATTAAAAATTACCATTCTTTTGTAGCTGATCTTTCTGTTTCTTTTCCCCCCGAAGGAATTAAAGCAGGATATGACATTATCATAGCGGATGTTCCCTGTTCCGGTTCGGGTACCTGGTCAAGAACTCCGGAACAACTCTGTTCTTTTTCAGAAAAAAATATAAAAATGTATTCCGGTTTGCAAAAGAAAATACTTACAAATGTTGCAAAATTTTTAAATGAAAACGGATACCTTCTCTATATTACATGTTCTGTATTTAAAAAAGAGAATGAAGAGGTTGTGGATTTTATACTGAAAGATCTGGGTCTTGAATTGATTGAAAGTAAATATTTAAAGGGTTATGAAATGCAGGCTGATACTTTATTTGCGGCTTTGTTTAAAAACATTTAAACTCCCAATACAAGACATTAAAAAATACAAATCCTCATTATTCCTGCCCGAATGATTCGTTCAGGCGGGTATTGGTTTACTGATTCACCTTATTTGTTGATACAATAAAAACTCTTTCCTATTGAACCATCAATTTAAAACTTTGCTTGCTGATTCCGTCACTAAACCTGAGAATATATAATCCTTTTCCCATTGGTTGCATACCGCTGAAATTAATAACCTGCGTAATCCCTTGTTGCAAAGAGATTTGTTTTGTAAAATATAATTTTCCTAACGCATCATACATCCTGAAAACACCTGTAGAAGTATGTTCAGGTTTTATCAAAACTGTAAAATTATTATTAAAAGGATTGGGATAAATTTTAATATTCGTATTTCCTAAAATACTATCGGCATTTTGTAAAATCCGCTGCTGATTCAAATCATCATACGCTTTCTGAAAATCCGGAATACCATAACCAATCCTATCGTCGGGATCATTATAAATACTACTACTTTTTTCTACCTCATTTATGATTTGCATATTGGTTAATTCAGGAAATGCCTGCCAAAGACAAGTAACCAAACCAGCCAGATTGGGCGTTGAAAAAGAAGTTCCATTCCCTGTTACTATTGGTCCTGTGGTTGAGGACACAAAAGTACCTTCTCCTACGGAAGCCGCTACAGGCTCCACTCTTCCATCGCTTGAAGGGCCGTAGCTACTGAAAGGAGCTACTATGCCTGAATCATTTACTGCACCCACACTTATGATGCTATCTGCATCGGCAGGTGTCGTAATAAAATGCCACGAATTATCTCCTTCATTTCCGGCTGCAGCCAGTACAATTATTCCTTTTCTTGCTGCCATTGTTGCTTCTTTAGCGATTAAAGTAGTTTTCCCGTTCATATCAGCATACGTGTAATCAAAAATGGGATTATCAAATAAGTCGTATCCGAGAGAAGTAGTAATTACATCAGCACCGGCACTGTCGGCCCTTTCTGCAGCAGCAGCCCAATATTGTTCTTCAACAGGCGATTCAGATGAAACATCTTCTGAAACATACAATAAAAAATGAGCATTCGGACAAGTACCAACCAATTGCCCGGGAATATTTCCTGCAATGATGGAAAAAACCATCATGCCATGGAAATAATCTTCATTAACACTTGAATCATTATCAACAAAATTATAAGTATCCAATACCTGGTGATTGATATTTACGCTATCAAAAGCAGGTAAAGTGAGGTAATGATAGAACCCAGCATCAAGTATTGCTATCAACATTCCTTCGCCATGAAACCCTTTATTATGAAGGTATTCTCCATTATGAATATGGATCTGAGCATAAGAATCACCGTAGGAATAATAATCTCCTGAAATTCCTGCCGGAGATGCAATGTTTGTAATATTATCTATTTGCTCAGTAAACTTATTTGTTGTCAGCCTTTCTCCGGAAGCATCCTGTTTAATTGTTTGTGAATTAGCCATTCGTTTTAATGGCTGCGTTGTTATTACAAATGGAAAACTGTTGATCTTCAAAATTGCAGCAGAATCAGTAGTGGCAATACAAACCTGGTTTAGCCATTTTGATTCGTCCAGTATCTGTACATTGCCCGAAAGCCTTACACTGTCTATATATCGGGGTGTAACCGGCAAATCTGTCTCATCAATAGCAATGTGTTGTTTAGCTCTTCTTGCTATTGCTCTTGCCGACAGAAATTGAGATGGATTATTAATAGAAAAAGGAGTTCCGTCTTTATCCTTGAATCTTACAACGTACCTGGTAAATTGTGCAGAACTATGTAGAGAAAAAAAAAGAAATAATAAAATCAGGAAATAATTTTTTCTCATAAAATCACTTGACAAAATTCTTTTAACCGGATTTAATAAAAAACCGAACCTATCTCTGCAAAAGTGGCCGGTGAGACACCGGCCATGGCACCGAGCCGCGGTTGGTGTCCCCACCAACCGCAATATGGTGGAACAAAATTCTATTTTTAAACAGCTTCTAAAACATCAAAACTTTTCTAACTGATTAATTATGATCTATAATGCTCAGGGTAACTCCATAACCTGTATAGCCAGGACTCAAACTTTGAGAGCCCTGGTATTCCCAATGTAAAAAATCGCGATAGATCAATCCTATTCCTTTAGCATATTTCTCTAACGAATAAGTTTTTTCAGCATATTGAGTACCAGCAATGGATGGATCCTGGCCTAAAAATTCATCTCTTTCATCAACTGTAATGGCACTGTCAAAACTGAGTGAATTAATAGTAAGAGGCACGCCCACACTATCATAAGTATAATCCCAGTCATCTAAATAAGTTACACCTAAGTCATTATCATAAGTATCAATATAAGAATTCCCTTTCCATGTAAAACCTTCTGATATTGGCAACATTAATTTTAAATACCGCAAGTTATTTTCAACATATTCAAGAGAATTTCTTGTAGATGTAACCATAAATGTATTATTAGGAATCCAGGGTTGGGTAGAATCATTGCGAATGTAATGCATGATACGAAATGAAGGCCTCCCCAGATTATCTGTAATCTGTGCATCTACTACATCCTGCGCCTGGTAATGGTTTACTACCATGTTTTGACCAAAATTGATAAATACAGTAGAGTCCAGATTGTAGGTAATGTATTTGCCTACCTGCAAAGGAAAATAATCATTGAGAGAATCAGAAGTAAAATTTGAGTCTTCCTTTTTGCAGGATGCAAATAACAAACAGAGCAAACAGGAACATAAAAGATATTTCGCCATATTAATTTTTAAAAATGTTTTGCAAAGGAGTACGAAAATCCGAACATCTATTATAATTCTAATTGCTTTTCAGTAAACAAAGAAATATTACATTTTCCCGTTTTCCTTAATTCTTGACTGTGGGCGGTGACACCGCCCACGACGCGCTGCCCCGGTTGGTGTCTCCACCAACCGGAGATAATTTGGAATTCACCCATTGCTTTTCAGTAAACAAACAAATAGTACATTTTTCTATTTCCCTTTATCTCTGTAAATTATTCAACCGTATTTCTTTGAATAATTCCTTCACCTATCACATCATCTCCTTCATAAAAAACAGCGCTTTCATTTTTTTTCGCCAATTCGGGATATCCAAAATCAATCTCTACAACATTAAGATTTTTCTACAAGATTAATTATGATCTATAATGCTCAGGGTAACTCCATAACCGGTATATCCAGGGTTTATAATAGATTGGGGGCTCTGGTATTCCCAATGTAAAAAATTGCGATAGATCAAACCTATTCCCTTAGCATATTTCTCTACCGAATAAGTTTTTGTAGCATATTGAGTACTATCAAGGGATGGATCCTGACCTAAAAATTCATCTCTTTCATCTACTGTAATGGTACTGTCAAAATTGAGTGAATTAATAGTAAGAGGCGCTCCCACACTATCATACGTATAATCCCAGTCATCTAAATAAGTTAGCCCTAAGTCATTATCATAAGTATCTATATATGAATTTCCTTTCCAAGTAAAACCTTCTGATATTGGCAACATTAATTTCAGATACCTTAAGTTATTTTCGACATATTCAAGAGAATTTCTTGTAGATGTAACCATAAATGTATTGTTAGGAATCCAGAGTTGGGTAGAATCATTACGAATGTAATGCATGATACGAAATGAAGACCTCCCAAGATTATCTGTTATCTCTGCATCCACTACATCCTGCGCCTGGTAATGATTTACTACAAATGGCGAAGAACCCAGACCGAAATTAGCTATAACGGTGGAATCAAGATTATAGGTGATGTATTTACCTACTTTCAAAGGAAAATAATCATTGATAGAAGCAGAAGTAAAATTGGAGTCCTCCTTTTTGCAGGATGCAAATAACAAGCAAAGCAAACAGGAACCTAAAAGATATTTCGCCATATTTATTTTTAAAATGTTTTGCAAAGGAGTACGAAAAATCCGAACTATCTATATTTTGAATTGCTTTTCAGTAAATCAACTTACATGTAGGCAGGCAAACAAATATTTCATTTTCCTCTTTTCCTTAATCTTTGAAAATTATTCAACTGGATTTCTTTGAATAACGCCTCCACCTATCACATCATTTCCTTCATAAAAAACAGCGCTTTGCCCCGGAGCAATTCCTTTTACATTTTCATAAAAACGGACTTTTACACCCTTTTCGTATGCAAAAAGATTACTAAGAGCACCTTTATCTTTATAACGGATTTTGGTAGTTGCTTCCATGCCGTCAGATACGCCATCATATTTTATCCAGTTGACGCCTTTTACTCTCATTTCATTTCCTTTCAGATCTTCTTCATCCCCTAGCACTATGGTATTTGTCTCGGGAATAATTTTGGTAACAAACGCAGGTTTTCCCAATGCAATATCCAGTCCTTTTCTCTGACCAACAGTATAAAATGGATACCCTTTATGTGGTCCCAAAATCTTACCGGTTTTATCAACAAAAAATCCTCCGGCAACTCTTTCTTCAAGGCCTTCTACTTTTCTTTTTAAAAAACCGCGGTAATCATTATCAGGCACGAAACAGATTTCATAGCTTTCATTTTTTTTCGCCAGTTCGGGATATCCAAAATCAATAGCCATTTGCCTTATTGATGTTTTTCGGTAGTTGCCCAATGGCAAAATAGTACGGCTTAATAAATCCTGCTGTAACCCCCAAAGGACATAACTCTGGTCTTTTGTTTCATCTATTCCTTTTCTTACAAAATATCTTCCGTTCGTATGCTGATGAATTTGTGCATAATGCCCTGTTGCAATAAAATCACAACCAAGTGCATCGGCTCTTTTTGAAAGCGCACGCCATTTAATATGAGTATTGCACAGCACACAGGGATTAGGTGTACGCCCTGCAATATATTCTTCTACAAAATTATCAATTACAAAATCACCAAATTCTTCTCGTATGTCCAAAATAAAATGCGGGAAACCGTGCTGCACCGCCGCCATGCGTGCATCATTAAAACTATCAATATTGCAACATCCGGTTTGTTTATTATTTTTTCCACCGCTCGAAGCATAATCCCAGGTTTTCATAGTAATCCCAATTACTTCATAACCTTCGCTATGAAGCATCAAAGCGGCTACAGTACTATCTATACCGCCGCTCATCGCCATTAAAACTTTTCCTTTAGTACTCATCTCTTTTTAATAATTGGCAAAGATACAATTTTCGGTGGGCAGGTAAAATTCCATGAACTCCCTACCCGGATCTATTGAAAGGAAAAATATTTATTCAGCAAATCAACGAACAACCAGCAGGCAAACAAATTATTAAGATTTCATATCAAATTAATATTAATTGGATCCGCATTTATTCATTCTTTGCGTTATTATGGGTATATTGTAAATTGCCCCGCATTTAAAATCAAAGATCAATTATGACAAGCCACCTTATTCTTTCAAAAGAAATTGCTTACAGAAAAATTCAAAGAATGGCTTATGAAATTGTAGAGCAAAATATAAATGAGGATGAAATAATTCTTGCCGGTATTAAAGAAAACGGTAGCATTATAGCCGGGATTCTGTCAAAATTTTTAAAAGAAATTTTTAAAGGTGAAATTAAAATAGTTGAAATTAAAATTGACAAAAAAAATCCAAAAAATATTTCTCTCTCAGAAAAAATAAATTACGACAATAAAATTATCATCATTATTGATGATGTGGCCAACAGCGGTAAAACTTTATTGTATGCAATCAAACCCTTTCTTGATTTTTATCCAAAAAAAATACAAACATTGGTTTTGGTAGAAAGAAGTTATAAAGAATTTCCGCTCTCCCCGGATTATGTAGGCCTTTCCATTTCTACAGCGCTTACTGAAAAAATAATTGTAGAAACATCCAAAGGAGAAATAGAAGGTGCGAGATTAAGCACACACTGATTTATCCTAAATATTTTCGTATCACAAAAAATCCTATCAATATAATAATTATAATGAGAATGATGGAGAAGTAAAGCCACGGCATATCTTTAATACGTCGTTTCTCTTTTGCGAATTTCTTTTTTTGTAATTGTTTTTGGAGATTGCTGTTCAGTTGTTCTGCAAATGTTAAGGGGTCTTTATTATTTTTAAATCCGGCAAGCCCTTCCACCGCATCACTTGCTAAACCCGGATCAACAAGAGTTTCTTCAAATTCATGTTTTTCTTCAGCTGATAATTTATCGCTGAGATAATCCATCAGTTTCTGATTGTCAATTTCTTTATTGCTGTTTGATAATATGTTTAATAAATCATCATTCATTTTTATTATGCACGATTTACGATGTTTGATGTACGATGTTTGGAAACATTAATTCAATAATTTAGTAATTCAACAATTTATTTCAAAATTTTTAATTCTTAATTCTTAATTATATCATCATCATCATCAATTTCAGATTTCTCTTCCCGTTTTGCAGATGGCTTTTTACCTGCAGCATTGAATAACCTGTTATCTCTGCAACTTCAGAATAAGATTTTTTTTCAAGGTAAAATAAATTTACACATTGTTGCTGCTCAGGGTTCAATTTTTTTATCGCCTGCTGCATTTTAATAAGTAGCCTTTCTCTTTCAATCAAATCATTTATATCAATATTTTCACTTTCTACGGGAGTTATCTTTTCATCCAATTCTACCGGAAAGCTCTTATTCCCACGCAACTTCATCAGGCAATGATTTTTCGCAATCATATAGATCCAGCTTTTAAAATAATCTACTTTGTACTTAGGCAATTCGCTGATCACTTTTAAAAATATCTGTTGTACGCAATCGCGCGCATCATCTTCATTCTTTAAATATTTCATGCAAACTCCCAGTAACAGCAAAGTATAACGGGGAAGCAAAATACCCAGCCATTTATTATCATGGTCATGGTAAAAGTTTTGCAATAATTCAGTATCGCTGATATGGTTATACTTTTGAGAATACAAAAAATATATTTTTTAGTGAGATGTAAACTTAAATAATTTCCATAAGTTACCTTTGCGAAAATATTATTGAGTTTATGGAATATATGGTGTGTTGCGTACCGGTGAGCCCTATGAGAGCAGAGCCTTCACACAAGGCGGAAATGGTATCGCAGCAATTGTTTGGTGAAAAATCTTTTATACTCGAAACAACGGCTGATAAATGGGTAAAAATACAATTAAAGTACGATAGCTACCAGGGATGGGTACAGCTCAGCCATCTTGCCGGCATTGATGAAGATCAGTATATAAAAACAGATAAGGACATTACATCCGATTGGGTAAGCGAAGTAGATTATAATGGTCATAAAATGTTTGTGCCCCTGGGAAGTTCGTTGAGTGCCTTTAAAAATGGTATTGCATTCTGGCGCAAAAATTCAGTACATTTTAAAGGCCAGGTCTGGAACCCTGAAGAAGTACAAATAACGCCTAAACTCATAAAACAAACTGTCTATAAATTTTTAAATACCTCCTACCTGTGGGGAGGTAAATCTGTTTTTGGGATAGATTGCAGTGGGTTTGCACAAATGACCTATAAAATATTAAATATACATCTACCACGCGATGCACGACAGCAGGTGGAAGAAGGAGAAGCAGTGCATTTTTTGCCGGAAGCGCATTGTGGAGATCTGGCTTTTTTTGATAACGAAGAAGGAAAAATTATCCACGTAGGAATTTTATTGAATGATCATGAAATAATTCATTCAGCCGGAAAAGTAAGAATTGACAAAATAGATACACAGGGAATTTTGAATCTCGAAACCAAAGAGAGAACACATAAACTAAGAATTATTAAAAGATATTTTTGATTTTTATTTCGAGGAAAAATTATAATAAGAAATCATGGTTATTTCTTTGTTTGCTGTAATTATTTTCGTTTACCCATTAATGTTACATTAAATATAAAATCTGATTATTTGTTTGCCTGCTGCAAAGGTTTAATTCATTTAAACATCACTGTAATAATATAAAAATACAAATCCCAATTATTCCTGCCCGACTTCATCATTCCCCTCCGACGGATGTCATTTTTTAAAGCACGGCTAACCGTAGCAATAGAAATATTGATCGCCGGCGCAATATTATAAAGGATAACTTCTTCGTCTTTTTATCATTACAATCGTTTACATTACAAAATAATATTTGCAAACCCATTTAAAATATACTGCCTATCCCTTTCGGTCAAGTTCCTTTTGTAATTTCTTTAAACGGTTGTGGAGGAGTATCTACAGCTTGCTGCATTAGCCGATAAAACAACTTTCCTCTATATGTTGATAGTTTTCTATTAAAC